>Ga0111538_10002368_pt1 | contig 26547 bp, 24 predicted proteins | sample SoiMethybrSBSTD1_FD_79669 | JGI IMG/M metagenome (GOLD analysis project Ga0111538, IMG submission 79669) | Bulk soil microbial communities from a Populus tree surrounding site in Tennessee, USA - Soil MetaG P. TD hybrid SBSTD1 (version 2)... | ecosystem: Environmental > Terrestrial > Soil >...
CATAGCGCGGGGGCTTTGGCCCCCGCGTTGTTTGGAATTTGGGAGTTGGAAGTTGACTATCGAAGAAGGCCCCTCGCTTTCCTGAAAACCGCAGTCATCATCGCCGGCGTCAGCTTGCCGGTATTGGTGTTCTGCCTGCTCGGGTGATAGCACCCGAGTAAGGTCTGGGGCAGCCCCCCTGGTCCTGACATGCGCACCAGGCTGCCGTGTGAGAACTGTGGCCGGGGCGATGGTATGACCGCGCCCCGCCTCTTCAGGACACGCAGCCACACATCGAACGCAATCTTGCCGAGCGCTACGACGACCTGGACACGCGAGAGCTCGGCAGCCTCCGCGTCGAGGTGATCCATGCAGCGTGTGATCTCTTCCGGTTCAGGCACATTATCCGGAGGGGCGCATCTCACCGCCATCACGATGTACGCGTCATAAAGAACGAGGCCATCGTCGATGCGGCTCGATGTGGGGATGCTGGCAAATCCCGTGCGATTGAGCGCCGTCATCAGAAAGTCGCCGCTGCCGCCGCGGCCATCGCCCGTGAACACGCGCCCGGTGCGATTGGCGCCGTGAGCCGCAGGCGCGAGGCCCACAAGGAGCATGCGAGCGGACGGATCGCCGAAGCCTGGCACCGGCCGGCCCCAGTACGTATCGTCGCGATACGCTCGACGCTTGTCGCGGGCTATCTGCCGACAATATGTACGAAGGCGAGGACAGCCCTCGCATCCGACAATCGTGTCGTGAATAGCCGCGAGGCGGTCGTGAATGTCGGTTGAGGCGGGTTTCATGAGATGCGCTGCGGGGCGTTACAATAAGTAGTTGTCGTCACAGTATCAGGGATGACGTGGCTGGTCTTCCCGCACGAGACCCCGGGGGCGCGTGAAAGTGGCCCCGAACCGTGCCGACCTGAGGCACGCTTCCGGAGAAAATTTCATGCGCAATACGGCACCTAAGGACGCGGCCGAGATCGAGGCCCTCGAAACGCGTGAATGGCTCGAATCGCTCGACTACGTGCTTCAGTCGGGTGGGCCGGCGCGTGTCAGCCGCCTGTTGGCGGCACTTGGTGTTCACGCGCGCCAGAACGGCGTGACGCAGCCGTTCACCGCAAATACGCCTTACGTCAACACGATTCCCGCTTCAGATCAGCCACCGTTTCCGGGCAGCCGCGAGATCGAGCGCCGCATCAAGAGCCTCGTCCGATGGAACGCCCTCGCGATGGTCGTCAAGGCCAACAAGCTCGAGGACGGCATTGGCGGCCACATCTCGACGTACGCGTCAGCAGCCACACTCTACGAGGTCGGGTTCAACCATTTCTTCAAGGGCAAGGGCGAGGATCACGACGGCGACATCATCTACTTCCAGGGGCACGCGGCGCCCGGGATCTATGCGCGCGCATTTCTCGAAGGGCGTCTGTCAGCCGAGAAGCTCGCGAACTTCCGCCGGGAGTTGAAGGAGGGCGGCGGTCTCTCCTCGTACCCGCATCCCTGGCTGATGCCCGACTTCTGGGAATTTCCCACGGTGTCGATGGGCCTCGGTCCAATCAAGTCGATCTACCAGGCGCGCTTCATGCGCTACCTCGAGGATCGCGGACTCAAGAAGCGATCGAACTCGAAGGTGTGGGCGTTCCTCGGCGACGGCGAGACCGACGAGCCCGAATCGCTCGGAGCCATTACGCTCGCCTCACGCGAGAAGCTCGACAACCTGATCTTCGTCATCAATTGCAATCTGCAGCGCCTCGATGGTCCCGTTCGCGGCAACGGCCAGATCATCCAGGAGCTCGAGGCCGCCTTCCGCGGCGCAGGCTGGAACGTCATCAAGGTCATCTGGGGCTGCGAGTGGGACGCGCTGCTCGAGAAGGATCACGACGGCCTGCTGGTCAAACGCATGGGCGAGGTCGTCGACGGCGAGTATCAGAAGTACGCGGTCGAATCCGGCGAGTACGTTCGAAAGCACTTCTGGGGTGCCGACCCGAAGCTGCTCGACATGGTCAAGCATCTGTCCGACGAGCAGCTGAAGAAGTTGACGCTCGGCGGACACGATCCCATCAAGGTTTACGCAGCCTACAAGGCCGCCGTTGAAACAACGGGCCAGCCGACAGTGATTCTGGCGAGAACGATCAAGGGCTACGGGATTGGTGAGGCGGGTGAAGGCAAGAACATCACCCACCAGCAGAAGAAGATGAACGAGGACGAACTGAAGGCGTTTCGAACCCGGTTCGGCATCCCGATCGGTGACGACGACGTGGCCAAGGCGCCGTTCTACAGGCCACCCGATAACAGCCCCGAAGTCACCTACATGCTGGAGCGGCGCAAGCAGCTCGGCGGCTTCGTTCCTTCCCGCAAAGTCCAGCTCGAACCTCTCAAGACAGACAGCCTCCCGGAGCTATTCAAGGAATTCCATTCGGGCAGCGAGGGCCGCAAGGCGTCGACGACGATGGCGTTCGTGCGGATGCTGGCGAAGATGCTGCGCGACAAGGAGATTGGCGAGCTCGTCGTGCCGATCGTTCCCGACGAGGCGCGCACCTTCGGTATGGAGGCGCTCTTCAGGCAGGTGGGCATCTATGCGCATGCCGGTCAGCTCTACGAGCCGGTCGACATGGACACGCTGCTCTACTACAAGGAAGCCAAGGAAGGGCAGATTCTCGAAGAAGGCATTACCGAGGCTGGATCGATCTCGTCGTTCATTGCCGCGGGCAGCGCATATGCGACGCACGGCATCAATACGATCCCGTTCTTCATCTACTACTCGATGTTCGGTATGCAGCGAGTGGGTGATCTCGTGTGGGCGGCGGCAGACACGCGCACGCGTGGGTTCCTGCTCGGTGGCACAGCTGGCCGTACGACGCTTGCCGGTGAGGGGCTGCAGCACCAGGACGGGCACAGCCATCTGTTGTCGATGGCAGTGCCGAACCTGATTTCCTACGACCCGGCGTTCGCGTTCGAGATCGCGGTGATCATCGAAGACGGCATCCGCCGGATGTACAAGGACGGCGAGAGCATCTTCTACTACATCACCGTGATGAACGAGCAGTACGAGATGCTGCCGATGCCGGAAGGTTCCCGCGAAGGCATCCTGAAGGGGCTGTACAAGCTGCGTCCGTCTCAGAAAGCGAAGCCAAAGGCGCGAGCGCAATTGCTGGGCAGCGGGGCGATCCTGAACGAGGTGCTGAAGGCGCAGCAGATCCTCGAGGACAAGTACGGCGTTGCCGCCGATGTCTGGAGTGTAACCAGCTACCAGGAGCTGTACCGCGAAGGACACGCCACCGATCGCTGGAATCGCATGCACCCGGGTGAGAAGCCGCGCGTGCCCTACGTCACGCAGTGTCTTTCCGGGACTGAGGGATCGATCGTTGCCGCCAGCGACTACGTGAAGGCGCTGCCGGACAGCATCGATCGCTGGACCGGCAGGCGCATCGTGTCACTGGGTACCGACGGATTCGGTCGCAGCGAGGGACGCGCGGCGCTGCGGGACTTCTTCGAAGTGGATGCCAAGCACATCGTCCTTGCGACACTTGGCGAGCTGGCACGCGACGGAAAGATTGACGCATCCGTTGCTCAGAAAGCGATCAAAGATCTTGGAATCAACCCGGAGAAGCCGAATCCGGCGATCTCCTGACGCCGCAGACAATCTGCAGCGTAGGGCGGGTCTTGATCTGTAGACCCGCCGGAACGCCGGGTCCATAGAGCAGGACCCGGCCTACGGCACGGACGGAATGACAGAGTTCAAAATCCCCGAACTGGGAGAGAACGTTGCCACCGGCGACGTGACGCGCGTGCTCGTCAATGTCGGCGACACGATTGCCCGTGATCAGCCGGTAGTGGAACTCGAGACGGACAAGGCCACGATCGAGGTGCCATCGTCGGTGGCCGGCGTCGTCAAGGAGATCAAGGTCAAGAGGGGCGACAAGGTCAAAGTGGGCGCGGTGGTGCTCACGGTCGACGCCCCTTCAGGGGAAGGGGCTGCCGGGTCTTCGGCAGCGCCGTCCGAGTCCGCGCCCGAACCGCCAGCGGCCGAGGCCTCTGCGTCGGCTCCGCCGTCGGCGTCGGCTCCGCCACCGGCGCCAGCTCCAACGCCAGCCCCAACGCCAGCGCCAGCCGCCGCACCGACACCTTCTGCAGTCGGGCCGACGCGTGTCGTCCCGATGCCCGTTCGGTCAGCTCCGGAAGCGGCGGTACAGCCCGCTGCTCCGGTCAAGCTGGAAGGAGCGCGCGGACCGGCCGCTGCTGCGTCGCCCGCCGTGCGACGCCTGGCGCGCGAAATCGGCGTCGACGTCAACGCGGTGCAGGGAACCGGCGCGGGCGGACGCATCACACAGGAAGACGTCAAGGAGCACGCGCGACGGATCCTGAGCAGTGTGGGATCGGCCGGCGCCGCAGGCGGAGCCGTGGTCGCGCGCGCGATGCGGCCGTTGCCCGACTTTCAAAAGTGGGGCGAAGTCGAGCGGCAGCCGTGGAGCAATGTCCGGCGCGCGACCGCCGAGCATCTCACCTACGCCTGGACCACCATCCCCCACGTCACGCAGTGCGACAAGGCCGACGTCGGGGCACTCGAGGAGCTGCGGAAACAGTTCAAGGAACGCGTCGCCACGGCCGGCGGCAATCTGACGATTACGGCGATGCTGGTGCGCGTGCTGGCGACGGCTGTAAAGAAGTTCCCGCAGTTCAACGCCTCGATCGACGGCGAGCGCGGCGAGATCGTGTTCAAGAAATACGTGAATGTCGGTGTCGCGGTCGATACCGAGCGTGGTCTTCTCGTTCCGGTGATCCGCGACGCCGACACCAAGAACATCATGGAGATCGCCGTCGAGCTGCAGCGTCTGGCCGAGCGTGCCAGAGAGAAGAAGCTCTCGCTCGAGGAGATGAGTGGCGGCGGCATCACGATCTCGAACCTTGGTGGCATCGGCGGGACCTACTTCACGCCCATCGTGAACTGGCCTGAGGTCGCGATTCTCGGCGTCTCACGCGGCACGACGGAGCCGGTGTGGAAGGACGGACACTGGGAACCGCGTCAGATGCTGCCGCTGTCACTTTCCTATGACCATCGCGTGATTGATGGCGCCGACGCGATGCGTTTCCTGCGCTGGGTTGTCGAAGCAATCGAGCAACCCTTCCTGCTCTCACTGGTCGGATGATGCTTTTGCATTGCCCGTCAATTCCCAACTCCCAAAAAGCCCAATTCCCAATGGTCCCGGTATTGGGAGTTGGTAGTTGGAAGTCGGGAGTTTTCTGGTTCACGGAGACGGTCACACTTTAATGGCGAGTGAATCTACGCAAGTAGTGGTACTGGGCGCGGGCCCTGGGGGGTATGCGGCGGCCTTTTATGCGGCTGACCTTGGCATGCAGGTGGCCCTCATCGATGAGGAAAAGAATCCCGGAGGCGTGTGCCTCTATCGCGGGTGCATCCCATCGAAAGCGCTGCTCCACGTCGCCAAGGTGATCGACGAGGCGAAGCATGCCGGCAACTGGGGCGTCAGCTTCGCTGAGCCCACGATCGACGTCGACAAGCTCCGCTCTTACAAGCAGGGCGTCGTTGACAAGCTCACGTCCGGCGTCGGCACTGTGGCGAGGCTTCGCAAGGTGAAGTTCCTGCAAGGGCGCGCGACGCTGACGGGCCCGAGATCCCTCACCGTCGCCGGCGCCGGCGGAACGACCGAGTTGCAGTTCGAACATCTCATTCTGGCGACGGGCTCACATCCGACGCGGATACCGTCGCTGTCGATCGACAGCCCGCGCATGATGGACTCGACATCGGGTCTCGAGCTTCCCGATGTTCCGAAGTCGCTGCTCGTGATTGGTGGCGGCTACATCGGCCTCGAACTCGGATCCGTATATGCGACCCTGGGCAGCAAGGTTTCGGTTGTCGAGATGACGTCGGGTCTGCTGCCCGGCGCCGATCGCGATCTGGTGGGCGTGCTCGAGAAGCGCCTCAAGAAGCTGTTCGCGGCCATCATGCTGAATACGAAAGTGGTGAAGGTCGTGGAAGACGGCGCCGGCATCCGCGTCACCTTCGAGGGAGACGTCGCCGAAAAGGAGCAACTGTTCGATCGCGTCCTCGTCGCCGTCGGCCGGCGTCCGAACTCGAAGATCCCGGGACTCGAGACGACAGCAGTGAAAGTCGACGCGAAGGGATTCATCGAGACCGACCCGCAGCGCCGGACTGCCGAGCGCAGCATCTTCGCCATCGGCGACGTAGCAGGCGAGCCGATGTTGGCGCACAAGGCATCGCACGAAGCGCGTGTTGCAGTCGAAGCGATCGCGGGCCACAAGGCGGTCTTCGAACCGCAGGCGATTCCTGCCGTGGTCTTCACCGATCCGGAAATCGCCTGGTGCGGGTTGACCGAGTCACAGGCCCAGGCCGAAGGCATCGAGATCGAGGTGGCCAAATTCCCATGGGGCGCGTTGAGCCGCGCGATCACGGTGGACCGCCCCGAGGGGTTGACGAAGCTCGTGCTCGAACCGAAGACCGGGCGCGTGCTCGGCGTCGGCATCGCGGGTTCGGGAGCGGGGGAGTTGATCGCGGAAGGGGCGCTGGCAATTGAAATGGGCGCGACCGCGGAAGACGTGAAGCTCGTGATCCACCCGCATCCGACGTTGTCTGAGTCCGTGATGGAGAGTGCCGAAGTGTTCTTCGGTCAGAGTACTCACGTTTACAAGCCGAAACGCAAATAGCACTTCCAGGTTCCGTGTTTCTGGTTTCAGGTTCGTGTTCTGAGTTCAGGTTCGAGGTTCAGAGTTCGCGGTTCGGGGTTCCGGTTCGACGTGCAAGGAGGACTTCCCGTGACCAAGTTGCTCACGACGTTCGCACTCGCTGGTGTGGTCGGAGTCGCTGCTGCAGCAGCGCAGGCGCCCGCGGACGTGGAGAAGCACATCGCGGCGGCAAAGGCGGCAGCGCGCAGCGATCACACCGGCCTCTTCGATCGCACGTGCTCGGAGGCGCGTACGATCGGCGCGCCGCGCGGTGGTGGAGCAGGCCGTGCCGCAGCCGGTGGCGCTGGTCCTCGAGGAGGCGGTCCACCCCCGCCGCCAGCGCGTGAGACGTGGCACGCGGAACCCGTCAAGGTCTTCGACAACATGTACTTCGTCGGCATGACCGAGTACTCGGCCTGGGCGATCACCACATCGCAAGGGATCGTCCTGATCGACGCCATCTACGACTACTCGGTCGAAGACGAAGTCGATGGCGGCCTGAAGAAGCTCGGACTCAACCCGGCCGACATCAAGTACGTGCTCATCAGCCATGGCCACCTCGATCACGCCGGTGGCGCGAAGTTCCTGCAGGAGAAGTACGGCTCGCGCATCCTCATGTCGGCGGCCGATTGGGACATGGTCGAGCAGCAGAATCCGCCGTGGAAACCGAAGCGCGACATGATCGTCACCGATGGCCAGAAGCTGACGCTCGGCGATACGACGTTGACCTTCTATTTGACGCCTGGCCACACGCCGGGGACCGTCTCGACGATCGTGCCTGTATTTGACAACGGCCAGCGCCACATCGCGGCGGAGTGGGGTGGCACGGCGTTCAACTTCGGGCCCGACAAAGCGCGGCTGCAAATGTACGCCGCGTCCGCCACGCGGTTCCACGAGATCGTCGCCAAGGCGGGCGCCGATGTGCTCTTTGCGAATCACACGGATTTCGACGGCACCAAGACCAAGATCCCGGCGCTGGCACAGAGGAAGCCCGGAAGCCCGCATCCATACGTCATCGGCACCGACGCCGTGCAGAGGTATGTGACCGTCGCGAATGAATGCGCACAGGCAGCGATTGCCGCGCTGCCATAACCAAGCGGCAGCAGTTCCATGTTCCTGGTTCCACGTTCCGGGTTCGTGTTCAGAGTTCCGGTTCAGGGTTCCGAGTTCTGCGTTCGCGGTTCATGGGCTCGTGGTGATGCGTGCCCTGGACGCCCGGAACACGGAACAATGAACCTCGAACAGAGAACACTACGAGCTTTTCAGCCGCAGGAGGCGTCACGCCAGAGCTAGCTGGTGTAACGTATTAATTTGCTTGCTCGCTTGTGTTTGCTTCTTCAGGGTCCCGCACGCGGTGATACACCGCTTGTTCCCGAATGAACCTTTCGTGTTGAATACCGCCAACACAAGCGAGTTCGAGGTGTAAGTGTGCCACTTGTATTTCGTCCCATTCGGAGGCAGTTGATGGAGGCAGTGCCCGTCAAGATCGTGCCGCGGGAGTTTGGAGAGACCCGCCGGCGCGACTGGTGGTGGGTCGAACCGATGATCGTGTTCACGGTCTTCGGCGGCTTTGTTGTGTATGCGACGTGGGCGGCGTTCCAGAACGCGCACTACACCTACGGCCCGTATCTTTCCCCGTTCTACTCGCCCGAGCTGTGGGGATCCTCTCACCACGCGTTGTTCGGACCGAAACCGGATTGGTGGCCGGCGCTCGCGCCGTTCTCGCCGGCGCTGCTGATCCTGCCGTTCCCCGGTCTGTTTCGCTTCACTTGCTATTACTACCGAGGTGCCTACTACAAGGCGTTCTGGATGGACCCGGTGTCGTGCACGGTGGGTGAGCCTCGTCACAGCTACTGGGGTGAGCGGACGCTCCCGCTCATCCTTCAGAACGTGCATCGCTACTTCGCATACATCGCCTGCATTTTTCTGCTGATTCTGTCCTACGACGTGTGGCTGGCGCTGTGGTTCACGAATCCGGCCACGAGCCAGCAGGAGTTCGGAGTCGGCGTCGGAACGTTGGTCCTCGCGGTGAACGTCGTGCTCCTCAGCTGCTACACGCTCGGGTGCCACTCGATTCGCCATATGGCGGGCGGTCTGAAGGACGAAGTGTCGAAGTCGCCGATGCGGCACACCTGCTACAACTGCTCGAGCGCGCTCAACGGCCGCCACATGATGTTTGCCTGGATGAGCCTCTTCTCGGTTGCGCTGTCGGACGTGTATGTCCGTCTCTGCTCGATGGGCATCATCACTGACACGAGGCTCTTCTGATGGCGGCGTATCAGAGTTACAGCTACGACGTCCTCATCATCGGCGCCGGCGGCGCCGGACTGCGCGCGGCCATCGAAGCGGCGTCGAGCGGCGTGTCGGTCGGCCTCATCTGCAAGTCGCTCCTCGGAAAGGCGCACACGGTCATGGCCGAAGGCGGTATGGCCGCGGCCATGGCCAATAACGATGACCGCGACAGCTGGCGCGTGCACTTTGCCGACACGATGCGCGGCGGCCAGTACGTGAACAACTGGCGGATGGCGGAGTTGCACGCCAAGGAAGCGCCCAACCGTGTGCGCGAGCTGGAAGGCTGGGGCGCGGTGTTCGATCGCACGCCGGATGGCCGCATCAACCAGCGCAACTTCGGTGGTCACCGCTATCCGCGACTGGCGCACGTCGGCGACCGGACCGGCCTGGAGCTGATTCGCACGCTGCAGGATCATGCCGTCTATACGGGGATGACCGTGCACATGGAGCACACGGTCATCGACCTGATCCTGGACAACGGTCGCGCGGCCGGCGTGCTCGCCTACGACCGCGAGCGTGGACGCTTCCACGTCTTCAACGCGAAAGCGATTGTGCTCGCAACCGGCGGCCTCGGACGCGCCTACAAGATCACCAGTAACAGCTGGGAAGGCACTGGTGATGGCCACGCGCTGGCCTATCGCGCCGGGGCCGAGCTGATCGACATGGAGTTCATCCAGTTCCATCCGACCGGGATGGTTTGGCCGCCGAGCGTGCGCGGGATTCTCGTCACCGAGGGTGTGCGCGGCGAGGGTGGCGTCCTCAAGAACAGCGAGGGACGCCGGTTCATGTTCGACGACATCCCGGACAACTACAAGCCGCAAACGGCATCTGACGCGGAAGAAGGTTGGCGCTATACCCAGGGCGACAAGAGCGCCCGTCGTCCGCCCGAGCTGCTCACCCGCGATCACGTCGCGCGCTGCATCAACCGCGAGGTCAAAGCCGGTCGCGGATCGCCGCACGGTGGCGTGTTCCTCGACATCGCGTGGATCAAGGAGAAGCTCAAGGACTCCGAGGCGCACATCAAGCGCAAGCTCCCGAGCATGTATCACCAGTTCAAGGAGCTGGCCGACCTCGACATCACAAAGGAGCCGATGGAGGTCGGGCCCACGACGCATTACGTGATGGGTGGCGTTCGCGTCGACGCCGACACGCAGATGTCGACGATCCCGGGACTGTTCGCCGCGGGCGAATGTGCATCGGGCATCAACGGCGCCAATCGTCTCGGCGGCAATTCACTCTCCGATCTGATCGTCTTCGGCAAACGCGCCGGCGAGTATGCGGCCACGTGGGCGAAGGAGCACCCCGTTCCCCGTGTGGATGATGAGCTGGTCGAGCGCGCGATGGGCGCGTCGCTCGTGCCGTTCGAGCGTGGCGCCGGCGGCGAGAACCCGTACAAGGTGCAATCCGATCTGCAGGAGACGATGCAGGCGCTCGTGGGGATTGTGCGCACCGAGAGCGAGATGCGGGAAGCGCTCAAGTGCATCGCGCAGTTCAAGGAGCGGGCAGCGCGCGTCGGTGTCGCCGGTCACCGGGAGTATCACGCCGGCTGGCACACGGCGCTCGACCTGCGCAACCTGCTCACGGTGTCCGAGGCGGTCGCGCGCTCGGCGATCGAGCGCAAGGAAAGCCGCGGTGGTCATTTCCGGGAAGACTACCCGGACAAGGTCACCGAGTTCAGCACGATCAACGTCGCGGTCAGGCAGGGACCAGGTGATGTGATGGAGATCGGGCGCATTCCGATCCCGCCGATCCCGGATCACCTCAAGCAGGTGATCGAGGAGCAAAAATCATGAACTCCCAATTCCCAACTCCCAATGTTTCGGGGCCGCCATCGCTGCCGTTGGGAGTTGGCAGTTGGCAGTTGGGAATTGACTGGGAGCGCAGTTCCGAGGAGACGGTTTCTTAAATGGCCCTCAATACCGCGACATTCAAAATCTGGCGGACCCATCCCGAGAAGGACGGCACCTTCCAGACGTTTCAGACCGAGGTCAGCGACGGCATGGTCGTCCTCGATGTCGTCCACAAGATTCAGGCGGAGCAGGCGCCCGATCTGGCGGTGCGCTGGAACTGCAAGGCGGGCAAGTGCGGGTCGTGTTCGGCGGAGATCAACGGCCAGCCGCGGCTGATGTGTATGACACGACTCAGCCAGGTCAACCTGCACGAACCGGTAACCGTCGAGCCGATGCGCGCGTTCCCGCCCATCAAGGATCTCGTCACTGATGTGTCGTGGAACTTCCGTGTGAAGAGGGGCATCTCGAAGTTCAAGCCGCGCAAGCCGGACGCGCCCGATGGCACGTGGCGCATGGCGCAGAAGGATATCGATCGCGTGCAGGAGTTCCGGAAGTGCATCGAGTGCTTCCTCTGCCAGGACGTGTGTCACGTGCTGCGCGATCACAACAAGCACGACGAATTTATCGGCCCACGCTTCCTGGTCTACGCCGCGAATCTCGAGATGAATCCGCTCGACACCGAGGATCGCGTGCCCGCGCTCAAGGACGAGCACGGCATCGGCTACTGCAACATTACGAAGTGCTGCACCAAGGTCTGCCCCGAGCACATCCACATCACGGACAACGCCATCATTCCGCTCAAGGAACGTGTCGTCGATCGCTACTTCGATCCGATCACGAGGCTGTTGCGAATCTTCCAGTAGCGGCGGGTCTTCAGGCCCGCCGTGGACAGGGGGGCCTGCAGGCCCCCCTCTATGCCCAACCTCGTCGTCCGGTTACGGTTCTGGAATCGGCCCGGCCGCGTGGACGTGCCGCCATGGGGCGTTCTGTGCTGTTTGTGCGGGTACATGCCTTGCCCCTCCTGTCGTTCGTACCTGGAGGCACAAGCATGTCCTGGATTCTTTTTGCCCTACTCGTGGTCGCAGGTTTCGCCCTGCTGAAGGTGCGCCGCCGGCGCAAGTCGCGTGATCTCGGGAGCTCGTATTCCAATTCGAAGGCGGCGTAACCCGAAACGCCGCCGCCTACGCAGGATCTGGAATCGGTCGCGTAAAGGCCACGCCAGCACGATACGTTGGTGTGGGTCCGATCTCGAACGAGGACCACGCGACGACGGCGACGGCTCTGGCCGCACCGCGCTCCGGCCGCAACACGAGGCGGATCCGTTGCCGCGGCTTCAGCACGGTTTCAGACCGCACCTGCGCGCCCACTGCTGACAAATCGATCAACGTTACCTGCTGCCCGTCGATGAGTGCCTTCTCATCGGCCTCGGCACGGACGCGTGCTGCGCGTCTCTCGGGCCTCGGTGGCAGCGCTGGGGCCAGGCGGCTGAGCCACGTATGTGGATCGAGCTCTCCGGGCCCGGAAGACATCAACGCCGCAGCCTGATCGGGTGACAGCAGCCGGACCTCCGTTCCGCGCAGATACCGCTCGTCGTGCAGGCGGTGCATCAACGCCGATCCGGCGCCGTTTGCCGCTACAGCCTGTTCGATCACGACGACCTCGGGCTGCGCTTCGCCGATCAGGTCGATGGCATACGCGAAATCGGTCGGCGGAATCGAGATCACTTCACTCGTCTGACCGCCACACGCGTTCCACGCCGCGAGAAGCGATTCCGAGCCAATGAAGACCGTGCGCGGGTACTGCGATGAGCTCAGGGGAGCGGATTTCATAAGTGTGATTCGACATGACAGTTTCGAGCATGAAGCCTGCCACGAAGGAAGTGCCAACGGATGCACAGCCATTTCGCGCGCGGGCGTGCACATCGTGCCGGCGGCACGATGGCGGATCGGAAAGTCGGACCGGAGAAAGGTCGGTATCGGCCAGAAGTTCTTAGGGTCCGGACACTACTGCCGCGCCTTGAAAGCGTCCGCCTGCTCGTGCGCGTGATAGGACGAGCGCACCAGCGGACCTGATTCGACGTGCACGAAGCCGCGATCGAGGGCGGCCTGCTTCAGCGCGGCGAATTCGTCGGGATGGTAGTAGCGCAGCATGCGCGCGTGTCTGGCCGACGGGCGGAGGTACTGACCGATGGTGAGGATCGAGACGCCGACCGTTCTCAGATCGTCGAAGACCGAGAGGATCTCATGGAGCTCCTCGCCCATGCCGACCATAATGCCGGTTTTGGTGGCGATATCCGGGCGATAGCGCCGCGATCGATCGAGCAGCTCGAGCGACCTCGAATATCTGCCGCCCGATCGCGCCATCCGATAGAGGCGCGGCACCGTTTCGATGTTGTGATTGAGCACGTCGGGTCCGGCGTCGAGCACCGTCCGCAGCGATGACTCGATGCCCTGGAAATCGGGGATCAGCACTTCGATCCGGCAGCCCGGTACGCGGTCGCGCGTCAACCGGATCGTCTCGGCGAAGATGAACGCGCCGCCATCGGCAAGGTCGTCGCGATCGACCGACGTGACCACCGCGTACTGGAGGCCCATGCGCGCCACGGCTTCCGCGACCCGCGCCGGTTCGGCCATGTCCAGCTCGTTCGGCTTGCCGTGCGCCACCGCGCAATAGGCGCAGGCGCGCGTGCAGACGTTGCCGAGGATCATGAATGTCGCCGTGCCGTGATGCCAGCATTCCCCGATATTCGGGCAGCGCGCATCCTCGCACACCGTGTTGAGCCTGAGGTCTTTCATGATCCCCTTGAGCCGGAGGTAGTTCTCCGATCCCGGGGCGCGAACTTTCAGCCAGGCGGGCTTTGGTTCACGAGGCGTGACAAACTCGAGGGGCGCTTCGACGGACATCTTGATCTAGTTTAATCAAGCCAACTCCCAATACCCAACTCCCAGGCGAATGCGCCTGGGATTGAGAAGTTTTGTTAGTGGGCCTGAGCGGATACCACGAAGACAAAGCCACGAAGGACACGAAGAACACGAAATCGAATACCGCGGAGACATGCGAAGACGCTGAGGCGCCACGCCGGTGAGGCTTCGCCCGGCGTGGCGCTCTGGTCGCCAGAACGACATTGATCAATGCCTCCACGCTTCCGTGATGATTCGCTTCTTAGTGTCCTTGTCCTTCGTGATCTTCGTGGCTCGGCAATTGACAGAACGTGAGTGGGTCGTAACCATCAAGCCATGGGAAAACTCGAGATCACCTGGCTTGGACATTCAACGTTCCTGCTGCACACTCCGGGACGAAAGCGGCTCCTGTTCGATCCGTGGCTGGCGAACAACCCGTCATGCCCTGACGCCCTCAAGAAGCCGCCTCGGGTCGACTTGATTCTTGCGTCACATGGGCACGGCGATCACATCGAAGATCTCGTCGCGTCTGCCCGCGCCAGCGGCGCTCCGGTGGTTGGCGTGTACGAGTTGTGTGACTGGGTCGAGCGCAAGGGCATCCAGAACACCGTGCCCATGAACAAGGGGGGCTCGGTGAGGATCGCCGATCTGACGGTGTCGATGACGGCGGCGAGTCACAGCAGCGGATTCATCGAGAACGGCCAGATGATCTACATGGGCGAGCCGTGCGGCTTCATCGTCCGGTTGGAAGACGATCGAAGGATCTACTTCGCGGGCGATACAGATGTCTTTGGCGACATGCGACTCATTGGCGAGATGTACAGGCCCGACATCGCGTTCCTTCCGATCGGCGATCGATTCACGATGGGACCGGAAGGCGCGGCGCGTGCTACCGCGATGCTCGGCGTGAAGCAAGTCGTGCCGATGCACTGGGGCACGTTTCCAGTGCTCACCGGGACGCCGGCAGCGCTCAAGAAGCTCCTCGAGCCGAGCGGAGTCCATGTTCTCGAGCTGCAACCGGGCGAAACCGCTGAATGATCGGCTCTCAACTCCCAACTCCCGACGTCCAACTCCCGACAACCGCGGCGATCGTGGCCTTGGGAGTTGGGAGTTGGGAATTTGGGAGTTGACGCGTTCTTTCGTGGCCGTTAGAAGAACTTCCTCGAGATGTTGAACCCGATATACCAGTCCTCGCTGTCGGTTCCGCCCTGCGCGAGTTGTGCCATCGTCGTCCCGATACCGTTCGAGAAATTGAGTTGGAACACGTGGCCGCCGGCGCGTTTCTCGATACCGAAGCTCCCGTACGTCACGCCAGGAGTGAAGCCGACGCGCGGGATGAATTCGCCGACGATGTAGACGGTGGGCCGGATGCGCAAACGGCCGCCGATGCCGAAGAGGAACGTGTCGTTGTCATCCGCGAGCTCGCTCGGCAGCACGTTGGAGTTGTTCACCCAGATCGGCTCGAAATACAAGGCGCCATGACTTCCCATCTCGCGCGACAGCGTTACTCCCAGCGCGGGCGAATAGCTGGTGCTGGACCCCTCGGGAGTGCTGGCTCCGAAGTTCTCGGTGCCCTCGATTCTGGCGATGACGTCGAGCCCGAACAGGCCGTTTGCGCTCTGCTGCATGGCGCTGTACTGCCCGAAGAACTGGATTGTCCGGTTGCTCGTTCGGTAGATGCCGATCTGCGTCCCTTTCATGAGGCCGAAGCGGTACTCCAGCCCGATCTGCGCGCCGTTATCGAGAGCAAAGAAGTCCGCGGCCAGGTCGCTGAAGTCGCCCTCTCCGAGCGGACGCGCAAAGCGATGGGTCAGGCGGAATACGCCCTTGTGACGGGGCACGCGCAGTGTCGTCGGTAAGTTGATAATCGTGAAGTCGGGCTGTGAGAGGTTCAGATCGCGATCCGGGTCGTCCTCCTGCGCGAAGGCGAGCGCCGGGCAGGACAGTGCACACACTGCGACGAGTATGACGAGTCTCGAACAAGTCATCGTTCAGCTCCTAGTTGTTGGGTGCACCAATCTCGATCCATCGCTTGATGACTTGGATCTGACCAATCTCGAGATATGGACCGCCTAAGGGCATGCGAACTCCGGCGATGGTCGAGCGCCCTTCGAGCTTGTGAATGATGTAGCTGTTCTCCGGGTCGCTCGGGATCACGCGGACTGCACCAGCTTTTAGCCGGCTGGCGACGTTTACGAGATTGTTGTACGAGACCGCCGGACTCAAGTCGAGCCCACCCCGGTTCAGCGCGGGGTTGTGACAGTTTGTACACGCAGGGCGCCCGGAGGAATCGCTGGAACTGAAGATGTTCTGCTGAATGCTGGTGAAGGTTGGTTCGAGGTTCGGCGTCGGTCCGGTCAGGTCCGATAGCGACTCATCGCACCCGACACCTCCGAGTGTCCAGGCTATTACCAGGGCGCAGTGGAGCAAACGTCTACGCATGGTCCTCCTTTATCGCGCGGTGAACGTCCGCGCCGCTCGAACTCCTTCGGCATCACTTAGTGGCTTGTGGACCGATACTCCGGAGGAAGTTGACGATGTTCCACATGTCGGTGGCAGTCATCTCGCTGCGATGGCCTTTCATCTCGGAATCGCCACCCACACCGTTGGCGATGATGGTGAAGATCTCGCCATCGCTGGATCCGTATTTCCACTCGCTGTCGGTCAGATCCGCCGGGCTTGGATTCTTCGGTGCGAGCGGGCCGTCACCCTGCCCCATCGGTCCGTGGCACTGCCGGCAGGCCTGGTTATACGCCTGGCGACCGGCGGCGATCGATTTCGGCGTGGGTTGAACCGGATTCTTGACCGCGGCCGCCTTCGGATTGCCGCCCTTGGTCGCCTGAGCGAGGATTGATACGGTCGTGGACACGAGCGCAAGGCTCGCAACGACGATCGTAGCGACAATGCCGCGCAAGATCTTCGTTCTGCTACCCATTCAACGTCCCATCCCGCTGGACGGATCCAGCTATCCTTGTGACGCATCCGAGAATGCCGGGCGCGAACACGTCGTCTCGCCTGGCCCGGCGTGCAACGCTGAGCAAGCCCGATGCCCGACGAGAGAAGTACGGAATAGGCCTGAATTCGAGGCGAGTGGCGTACTCTAGAGGCTTGAAATCCAAGGCTTGATCCAAAAAGATGAAGCCAAAATGGCCGAGTTATACTCTGTCGGATACGACGGCAAGTGACATGGCAGTCACAGGAGAAGTACTGGCGTGGCGTATATCATCTGCGAACCATGTGTCGGCACGAAGGACTCCGCGTGTGTCGATGTGTGCCCCGTGGACTGCATCCATCCGCGGAAGGATGAACCCCAGTTTCAGTCTGCCGAAATGCTGTATATTCACCCCGACGAATGCATCGATTGCGGTGCCTGCGTCCCCGCGTGCCCCGTCGAGGCGATCTTTGCGCTCGACGAAACCCCGGAGAAGTGGAAGAACTTCATTCCGGTTAACGCCGCTTTCTATCAGAGGTCGTAACCTACAACGCGTTCCGTCTCAGTGGGGCCACCGGACCCCAGCCGAGGCCAAGGGGTGGGGACCATGCGGATGTCTCGTCGGCTTGTGAGAACCGTTCAGGTTACGGCTTGCGCGGCAACTTTCCTCGTTGGATGCTCCATCGCGTTGAAGGCTGACCTTGGCGGCGACGCCGATCTTCAGCTGCAGCTCGCTACGCTGCTCTACGACGAGACACGATACCAGGAGGCGCTGGTTGCCTTCACCGCGGCAACCAAGGCCGAGGATCCGCAGGTGGCGCTGTCCGCGCGCAAGGGGACGGTGCGTACAGCCCTCAAGGTGGCGGAATTCATTCGTGCCCGGCAGGAAGCCGATGAGTTGTTGAAGAACGCCGGTGTCGATGCAGAAGCACGGACGCTTCACGCCGACGCGATGTGGTCTTTCGGTCTTTTCGACGAAGCGGAGCGTGAGTATCGCGCCAGTGTGGAAGCGACGCCTGGCTCGGCGCGCGCGCGTTTCGGTCTCGCGCGCTCGCTGGCGGCCACCAGCAAGCTCGAGGCAGCGCTCGACGCGGCATTGACTGCATCGGCGGCCGCTCCGCGCGACGGCGAGATTCACGCGCTGGTCGGTGACATCTACGAACGCCTGCACCGGTTCGCTCAGGCGGCGAACGCGTATCGCAACTACATCAACCTCCTGCCGAACAAGGATCGCAGCGACAAGGCAGCCTGGGCGCGCGCGCAGGTCGAGTTTCTCGACTCGTTTGGCGATGTCGCTCCGGTCGACATCGATCCTGAGGATCTGGAAACGCTGCACACGCTGCCGTTCAGGCTTCAGGCAGACAAGATCATCGTGCAGGCGCGCGTGAATGGTGGTCGGCCGCAGGACTTCATTCTCGACACCGGCTCGGAAGAAACAGTCCTGTCACGTGAGACGGCATCGCGCGAACGAATTCGCCCAGTCACCTATACGCTGAGCGCGGGAGTAGGCGAAGTCGGTCTGCGCGGACTTCAGCTCGCGATCGTCAAATCGCTGGATTTCGGGACGCTGCAGGTCCGCAATCTCCCGGTCCTCATCAAGAACCCCGCCCTGCGCGGCATCCCGAAGCGCGAGGGCGAGTCGTTCTCGCCGTTGTCAATCGGCATGTCGATGCGGATCGACTACAAGGAGAAGCTGCTCACGATCGGCCGCAAGCTTCCACCGGTCAAGCCGGACGTGAGCCTGCCGATGCGAATCCATCGCCTCGCCCTGGTGCGCGGCCTGCTCAACTCGACGCACCCGGCGTACTTCGTCGTCGACACCGGCGGCGAGGTGATTTCGATCAGCGCGGAGACAGCCAGCGTCCTTCCCGCCTCGCCCTTTCGCCGTATCCCCTTGCGTGTGTGGGGGACATCCGGTTGGGACCGAGAGGCGTTCCTGATGCCAGGTCAGAATCTCGATTTCGATGAGATCGAGTACCGGAACTTCCCGCTCGTGGTCCTGAACCTGCGCGCGCCCAGCATCCTCCTCGGCTTCCAACTTGGTGGCATCGTCGGCCACAAGTTCCTCGCGCCGTTCCGCGTGACGATGGACATGGAGCGCAGCGAGCTGCTTCTGGAACGGTTCTGACGCAATCCCGCTTCGCCTCCCGATCGTTGGGAGTTGGGAGTTGAGGCAGATGCTCCCTCGCGTTGCAAGTGTTTTCGTGGCGTGCGGCATTGCAGTGGCAGTGCTGTCCGCGCAGGCGCCGGCTGATTTGACCGGGCAACTCGCGCGAGCTACAGCTCTCTACGACGACGGCAAATACTCCGACGCACTGAAGTCGTTTGTGGCCGCCTCGGAATCACCGGAGGCCTCGACCGCGCTCGCGGCACGGAAAGGCACAGTGCTTGCGGCGCTTCGCGTTGGCGAGTTCACGGTGGCGCGTCGAGCCGCGTCGATCCTGTCGACACACGAGGCCGACGCCGAGGCGCTGACGTTGTCGGGCGATGCGCTGTGGGCTGCCGGGTTCTTCGATGAAGCGGACCAGGACTACGCGCGAGCGTTGGTGGTCGATCCGCGATCGGGACGCGCTCGCTACGGCATCGCGAGGTCGCTCAGTTCACGATCGCGCCTGACGGAGGCGCTCGGCGAAGTCGAGCGGGGACTCGAGTCTTCACCTGGCGATTCGGATCTGTACGCCGTGCGCGGAACAGTCCTCGAGCGTCTCAATCGCTTCGAGGATGCCGCGAGAGCGTACGACGAGTCCGCCAATCTGTTGCCCACACGCGAGCCCGCCGCGATCACGATCGCCCGCAACCGCGCAACTCTTCTGCGCAGTTTCGCCAGGCGGCCGCCGCTCGACGTCAGCGACGAAGACGCTAATTCCACGCACACCCTGCCGTTCAAGCTGGTGAACAACAAGATCGTCGTGCTCGGCCGGCTGAATGGTATGCAGGTCGAGTGGGTGCTCGATACCGGTGCCGAACGAACCGGCATTTCACCAGAGACGGCGAGCGCGGCTGCGATTCGTACCGTCACATCGACGCTCACGGCAGGTGTCGGCCAGCCTGGTGTCCGCCGGATACGCCTCGGGCGCGCCGATACCGTCGAACTCGGGTCGTTGAAGGTTCACAACGTGCCTGTCGCCATACGAGCACCCACCATTGGCGGCGCCGCTCGTTGGCAGGGGCAGAGTCTGTCGCCAATTGCTCTCGGGTTCTCGGTCAGCGTCGATTACGCGCGAAAGCGAGTCGTGCTCGCGCGGGCGCTGCCGGAGTCGGCGGCGGCCGGCATTACGCTGCCGATGAGGATCCAGCCATTGCCGCTGATTCGAGGCACGCTCAACTCGATGCATCCGGCGTACTTCGTGGTCGATACCGGTGGGGAAGTGATCTCGATCGGCGCCGACACCGCGGATCTGCTTGGAATGGAATCCGCGCGCCACATACGGCTGCGTGTTCTGGGCATGTCCGGACCCGACGAGGACGCATTCCTGCTGCCCGGTGTGGATCTCGACTTCCAGGGCGTCAGCCTTCGTCGCGTTGGCCTTGCCGTCCTCAACCTGCGGGCGCCGAGCGTGCTCCTCGGTTACCAGGTCGGTGGCATCGTCGGACACAACTTCCTGAGCCGTTATCGTGTGTCGATTGATGTGGCGAGGAGTGAGGTGAGGTTGGAATAGGCGTAGGCCGGGTCTTGTTCTTTAGACCCGGCGGGTCCATAAAGCAGGACCCGCCCTACACTGTCGCTACGCCGATCAGAAGTCGTACCCGATCCAGACCGAGAACTTGACCTTTCGGAATTCGTCGCTTCCGCCGAACGGCCGGAAGAGGGCGTCCTCCCAGTCCCTGTTGAAGAGCGTCTTCCACGCCCAGTCGAAGTGAATCGGGAAGCCGAGGGCGAAGGTCTCCAGCCCGACGCCATACGACGCGCGCGCGTCGACGAGGCGCAAGCCATCGATGACGACTGGCGTTCCGTAGACCGGGGCCTGCTGTCCGAGCCCGGTCTGGATGAAGCCGTTGATCGGCGTGTAGACCTCCGTGCTGCTGCTCCACCACTTGAATGGCTGGCCTTCGAAGTGCCCGCCTCCCATGTTGGCGAAGAACACGCCGCGGATTCCGCCGAGGACCCCGATCGGCGTCAGCATGGCTTCGATCAGCGGGAAGCGCAGTTCCGCGTTGAAGAACGCGGTCTGGTCGCCGACGAACTGGAGATACTCATACCCGCGCATCTCGGAGTTGCCGCCGAAATACATGAAGTCTGGTGCGTCGCCCCAGCTGTGGAACCCACGGGCGCGCAGCGCCAGCAGTCCTGATGCGCCGAGTTTCAAATAGTACCGGGCGTCGATATCGGCTGTCTGGCGTGAGAGTGAATTGCCGATCTTCGGTGCGATCTCGTATCCGGCTCTCACCGTGCTGCCTGCCAACGGCCCGAACTCACGGAAGACCGTCGTCTCCTGGACGAAATTCACGCCGAGCGGCACGAAGATGCCCGAATTGAAGAGCGGCCGCCCGAACTGATCGACCTGGTACTGCTCGGAGTACGCCTGAAGAGCGGGATCGTTGAAGTTCTCCGTGTAATCCTGGAAGCTGCCGTGGAGCTCGAGACGGCGGTAGCGATTGAGCGGCCAGATCCCATACGCAGTCGCGCCACGGACCGTGCGTGTCGCGATCGACAGGTCGCGATCGACGATCCCCGAGAACGCCGGGTCATAGAACACGCCCTCGAGGTTGCCGTAGAAGAACTGCGTCTGCGAGTAACCCTGCAGCGCGTAGTTGAACCGGTGGGCGAGGTTCAGATACGAGAGTGACAGCGTGCGGTACTGCGAAATCGACGCCGCAAACAGGCTGAACTGCTGGTCACCCAACACATCGCTGAACGTCACCGCCGTTCCGCCGAAGACGTCGCCGCTGCTGGTCACGCCTACGTTCACAGGCGGGCGGCCGTCCATGAACATCTTTTCGAATTTCCCCTTCTTCGCCTTCTTGTCTGCAATCAGCGTGTGCGAGAGCGGTGCCTGGAAGTCGATGATCGGCCCGGGCGCGCCAAAATCGGACGATGCCGCCGTGACGATCGGGTCTCGCCGGTCGAGTGCATGCAGTTCGTAATCGCCCTTGTAATAAGTGATGACGCCGATGCGTGGCGGGGCGTTTCCGTCTTTCAGCACGGCGGTATACAGGTTGCCACTCACGGCATCGGTGTACTGACGAAGCTCGCCGTTCTTCAGATTCAGTGTCCAGACGTTATAGATCTGCCCGTTGCGCGCAACGTCGGGATCGATCGGCTGCGCAGGATCGGTTGCCGTCGACGGGAATACGAGCGTATCTGCATCCAGGAACTGCGCCGCAGCATCGTCATGGGTCCCGAACGTGAGCTGCGTCTTTTGCCCCGTCGCGATGTCGACTCTGAACAGCTTCTCGTTGCCGCTGACACGCGCGTTGTAGACGATCGACTGGCCATCCGGCGCCCACGTCGGCGCGGAATCGGCGAACGCATCCTTCGTGATGTTGGTGATTTCCTCGGTCTGCAGATCGATCACGAAGATGTCACCGGTGCCGCCCCGCAGCGCGGCGAATGCGATCTTCCGTCCATCCGGTGAGAAATCGGGTGACTCCGGGTCGTCCACCGTGCGCATCGAGATGCGACGCTCGATATTACGGCTGAGGACGTTCTGCAGGATCAACGAGCGCCATTTCTCCGCACGCGCGAAGTAAGCGAGGCGGTCGCCGGTCGCGGACCACGAGAACCAGGGAACCGTCACCCAGCGGCCGCCCGGTGTCACGATGAATTCGAAACCAAGATCCTGATCGAACCCCTTCGTCAGGTTTCGGACGACGCTGCCATCGTGCGACGACACGAGGAGGATGTCACCCTCGCGATCGCGGGAGTTACCGGAGAAAACGGCAAGCAGGTCGCCAGACGGGGACGGCTCCACGGTGTAGCCGCCGCGGAACGGCGTCTTCTCCTTGTTGGGAAGAAGGTTCCGACCGTAATCGGTAGGACGCTCCTTGTCCCTGAATGGCTTGAAGCGATCCTTGAGGTACTTCTCGAACTCCGTATCGAACTCGTCGGCGTTGATCTTGAACGCCTCCTCGTAGGCATCTTCACCGCCGCCGATGACCGACTTGCGCAACGAGAACAGATACTGTCGCAGCCCTTCCTTGCCCCACTTCGATTCGATGAACTCGAAGATGGCGTGCCCGAGGTTGTAGATCATTCGCGCGCCGCCGACGTCGCTGTACCCCTCCAGCTTGCTCATTTTGGGGATGATGTCGGCGACGGCCGCGTCACGAACGGACATGAGGTCGAGCGGACGCCAGGCGCCGGTCATATAGTCGGCGAGCCCCTCGTGTACCCAGAGCGGCGTACTTCGCCGAACGAGCGTTGCCGGGATGATGTCGTAGTCGAACTGATGCGTCAGCTCGTGCAGGATGAGCCGGTACAGCAGATCCGGCGGCTCGTCCATCGGCATGACGATGCGCTGGCGGATCGGCTCGGCGAATGCGCCGACGCCCTCGGATGCGGCGCCCGGAATCACGTTCTGCTGCTGAAATTCACTGCTGGTCTGAAAGAGGATGAGGGGAACCTTGTGCGCGAGGTCGTGTTTGAGCTCGGAACTAATTTGCTGATACGCGCTCTCGGCATAACCGGCCATGCGCTCGAGGTGCGGCTCAATCTCCGGGTAGTAATACATGATGAAGTGGTCCGTCTCGTAGTGGTACCACTCGAATTTGTCGTAGCGGATCTGGTTCTTCCCGAAATAGGGAATATAGGGGGTCTGGGCCGCGACCGGCACCGCGAAGGCCAGCAGGGTCATCACCCGGAGCAGAATGCCGCACGGAGTGCGGTTGCTCATGTCAGTTCTCCTTGCAGGGGTTCCGCCCTGCCCGTTCGGCACGCTTGACCGGGTTGCGCGGCGAATTGCGATCTTACCGCCGACCTGCAAAGCCCCGCAATCCAAGGTAAGTAATCCGCCCGAGCAAAGGATGTGCCTAGGGTTTCGCAGAAAAACGCAATGAAAACGTACGAGCGCGCGTTGTTTCAGAGCAACATGTCCTGTGTCTCCGTCCACGGCAGGTATACTTCGAGTGGGGCCGCGGACAGCAGGCGACGGACAGTTCCTGGGTCCCGTCGTCCGGTATGGATAAACCCGAGCGCAGGAATTTTCCAGACGCCCCCCGGGTTTGATCCAGTGGGTCTCGGTATCGCCGATGTTCCGACGTCGCCAGCCTGCGGACGCTGACACGTTCGGCGCGGAGATTCTGCGTTACCTCGAGCCGCTTTATGCGACGGCGCTGAGGTTGACCCGGAACCGGGCCGATGCCGAGGACCTGGTGCAGGACACGGTCGTGAAGGCGCTGCGCTTTTCGGATCGCTTCGAGCGTGGCACGAACCTCAGGGCCTGGTTGTCGACGATCCTGCACAACACCTGGCGGAATCGGCTTCGCGACGCGGGTCGTGAGGCGGCGGCGATCGAGGTGGACAGTTCGCTCGTCGAGGAGGCCGAAGCGACGGCGGATGATTCCCAGCGGGCCGAGACCCCCGAACAGCTGTTGCTTCGCAATACGCTCGACGCCGATCTCCGGGCTGCCCTCGATGAGTTGCCGGATATTTTTCGCCAGGCGGTCTGGTTGCGCGATGTCGAAGAGTTCTCGTATGCGGAGATCGCCAAGATGCTCGATGTACCGATTGGAACCGTGATGTCTCGCATCTCCCGAGGCCGCCGTCTGCTGCTCGACCAGCTCCGAAAGACGAAAGCAACTGCATGAGCGAGTGTCGCCAGACGATCGATTCACTTCCGGCATTCGCCGACGGCCTGCTCCAGCCGGACGAGCGTCGGGCAATCGAGCGGCATCTGGCGGCATGCCCCCCCTGCCGGCGATTGGCCGACGACGAACGAAGCGGCCGGCGGGTGTTGCGTCATGCGGCGTCGACACTCCTCGTCGAGCCGCTGCCTCCCGGACTTCAAGGGCGATGCGAGGCGCTCGTGCGGGCGGGGCAGGGCTCGCGAGCCGCTCTCAGCGATATGAGACCGTGGTGGCGTGTCCGGCTCGTTCCGGTGTTGCTGGCCGTTGTCGTGATGATCTTTACTGCCTCGGCGTTCTTTTCGCTCGCGACGCGTCGTTCGGATGCACTGCTCGCCGCGCAACTGACTGCCGATCATTCCAAGTGCTTCAAGCTGTTCGCTCCTGCTGCCGGCGTGACTGCGGATCCGCAGAACATCGAGCACGTGCTGTCCGAACAGTACGGCAGGAATGTCCACGTTCCCCCCTCATCGACAGACGACGACATCCAGCTTATCGGCGCACGGCGATGCTTGTACGGCGATGGACTCGTACCTCACGTGATGTACCGCGTGCACGGGCAGGACGTCTCGCTCTTTGTTCTTCCCGGCACGGAGCGAAAACCGGACGATCTCGTCACGCTCGGTCATCGGTCGCAAATCTGGTCCCGGGATGGGACGACGTTCGTCCTTGTCACGCCGGCAGACACTGGTGACCTGGCGGGCGCGTCCCGATACGTGATGCGAGAAGCGCGGTAATGTAGTAGTGGTGTCCACCTTCAGGCGGACCGTGACTCGGAGCCGAAACAACATGCAGGACGACATGAATCCAGCCGAACTCGATCAACCCGAGGGCGAGCCCGTTCCGACAGGAGAGTCGACGCCGGAACCCGAGGCGCCCCGGTCACGCAAAGCCGTGTGGCTGGCCATGGGCGCTGTCGCGCTCGCGCTGGGACTGATCTGGGTGGCGCCCGGGATCGAGCCGCATGATGAGACGGCGCCGGGTGCGCAGGCGGACTTCCCGGGTGAGCCCGAGGATGCCCAGGCGGCAGGACAGGCGGCGAACCTCGATTTCACGCTCAAGGACATGCACGGTGTCGATGTGCAGCTGGCATCGTTCAAGGGCAAGGTCATTCTCCTGAACTTCTGGGCAACGTGGTGCGGTCCGTGTCGAGCGGAGATCCCGTCGCTGGTCGAGCTGCAGGAACAGTACAAAGACGACCTCGTGGTGCTCGGATTGTCAGTCGATGACACGGCCGACAAGCTGCTGCCGTATGCGGCCGAGTTCAAGATGAACTACCCGGTACTCGTGGGCAACGGACGCGAGGATGTGCAGGAAGCCTTTGGCCCGCTCTTCGGCATTCCGGTCTCCGTAATCATCGGACGTGACGGCGTCATCGCGAAGAAACACTCGGGAATTGCGACGAAGGAACAAATCGAGCGGGAGATCAAGACACTGCTGTAGTATGATCCGAACATGTTGAAAGGCTTCACGCACGCCCGACTCGCCTGCGGCTGCCGCCTCGCGTTTCGCGAAGGTGTCGAAGGGAGCCCCGTGACCGTCGTCATCGACGCAAAGGCCCCGGGGTGCGTGATCTCGCTGCACGTTCAGCAGCTTCCGATCTACGACTTCCGCGAAGCGTTACGCCCACCGACCCGGTTCCTTCCGATCGAAGAAGAAGAGTTCGAAGAGGAAGGCTAACGAAGGTCAAAGGGCAAAAGTCAAAGGTCAAAAGTCAGGTATAGGTACGGCCGCTCCATCAGGGGCGGCCGTTTTCGTTTGCCTGACAGGCGCAGGTGAATGGAGCGGCCCACGAGGCGGTGGACACGACGCGCGTGGCTGTTGAGTGCGTCCGCAGGAGTGGGCGCGCTGGTCGGTCGGCAGTGTCTTCCCACGAGTGATCCCGGTCCATCGTTTCCCCTCGCTGACGAGGTCATCGCACATGACCGCGGTATCGTTCTCAACGATGCCAGTCAGTTGTCGCCCACGCCGGTTGCTTCACACATCACCGTTCGTGACAACTCGCCGAAAGCCGCAGTCGAGCGCGTTCGCGCGGCGTTGACCGAAGCGCGAATTGCCGGACATCCCTTCATCGCGAGCGCCGCGCGTCATTCGATGGGCGGCCAGAGTCTTGCCAGGGACGGCACCGTTGTCACACTCGATCAGCAATGGCTCGAACCCGACACTGCCGC
>Ga0111538_10002369_pt1 | contig 26545 bp, 21 predicted proteins | sample SoiMethybrSBSTD1_FD_79669 | JGI IMG/M metagenome (GOLD analysis project Ga0111538, IMG submission 79669) | Bulk soil microbial communities from a Populus tree surrounding site in Tennessee, USA - Soil MetaG P. TD hybrid SBSTD1 (version 2)... | ecosystem: Environmental > Terrestrial > Soil >...
CCGCGGTGTCCTCGACCTGGATCTCGTAAATGCCGCGGAGGTACACGCCCGAGTTGGAGTGCGCCGGCACGTTGAACTCGACGTGCAGCTCGAAATCTTTGAGACGCTTCTCGTGGACGATGTCGATCCCGCCTTTGCCTTCCGCAGGCTTGTTGGTCAGGACGCCGTCTTTCAGGGTCCAGAAGTTCTTGTGCCCGTCATCTTCCGTGCGGTCCGCTCGGATTTTCCAGCCGGCCTCGGCGAGAGTGCCGCCTTTGAGGAGGTCGATCCATCCGTCGGCGCTCTCTTTCGAAGCGCTCTCTTTCGACGCGGCGGCAGCCGGCTTCGCAGCCGGAGCTGCGGTGGCCTCGCGCCGCGCGTTCCAGGGCCGAGAGCGTTCGCCGAAGCGAGAGGTCCCCTCGATGCTGTCGCCCGAGACTTTGCCCTCGTAGGCGACTTCGATGGTCTGCCCGTTCCTCTCGATCGAGTAGCTGAGCTTGAGCGTGTCCCCCTCGAACTTCAGATCCTTGACCGCCGTCTCCTGCCCGCCTTCCCGGACGACGACTCCAGAGAGCTTGCCGCCTTCGCTCTTGATCTTCAGCTCGCGGGTCCGAGAGGTGCCATCCTGGCCCGCAAAGGTCCATTTCCACGTCCCGACGACGCGAGCGTCATCGGCCGCGCCGAGGGGCAACACTGCAGCACCGAGGCTACCAAGGAACACAGGCACGAGCGCACGAACGGTGAGCCAGCGATTCATGAGTTTCGCCTCCTTCCGGGGTGTCGTTCTCAAGCATCCGCTGCAGAACGAGACTCGCGAGCCGAAACCGCGCACGCGGCCGAAGCCGGGCGGGTCTTCTGCAACGGCCCTGATCGAAGGAGGGCCATCGTAGGCGGCGTGCGGGCAAAGGACAAGCGTGCGCGCGGACGATTCGGGTGGGCGCGCGCTACAGTCGCCGGCGCCGCTGCGTCAGCGTGGGGTGCTTCGTGATGTCTTTGAGCACTTCCTCGAGCGGCGTGCCGGTGGAGGCCGAAGGGAACGCGGTCCCAAGGATCGAGCTCAGCGTGGGGGCGATATCGATCACCTGGACTTTGCGGAGGACTTCCTTGGGCTGGAGCCCAGCGCCGTAGAAGATGACCGGCACGTGCGTGTCGTACGAGTAGGGAGAGCCGTGCGTCGCGGCGCTCGTGCCATCGATCCAGTAGCCCGTGGGGACGAAATAGACGTCGGGGGACCGCGCCGGGTGGTACGCCGCGCGCAGCTTCCCCGCGAGGTCGGCGTCAGCGATGTTCCCCGAGAGGATGTCGGTCCGCGTGAACGCTTCGGAAATACCCGGAGTCGCTCGGATGACCTCCGCGACGATCTGCTCGAGCTCGACGGGGGGCTTCCCGCCGTAGCGGAGCGCGTCCGGGTCGAAGTAGTAGCCCGAGCTGGCAATGCCGAGGGACCAATCGAGGTACCGAATGCTGAAGTTGAGGCGCCGGTTGATCCGTTTCAGCACGTCGCCGGAGTCGAAACGCGCCGCCGCGTAGCCGAGTGACTTCAGCGACTCCGGCGCGTACGCGACGCCGTGATCCGCCGTGAGGGCGATCAAATAGCCGTTCGGGCCGACGGCCGCGTCGAGCGCTTGCAGGAGCCGCGCGATCTGGCGATCGAGCCCGTAGACGAGCTCTTTGGCCTCCACCGAGTCCGGGCCGAAGTTGTGTCCCACGCCGTCGTTCGACGAGAGGCTGATGGAGAGAATGTCGAGCAGGTCCCCTTTACCGAGCTCGAGAGCGCGAAGAGCCTCGAGCGCGAAGTCCATGACGATCTGATCCCCGTAAATCGAGGAGAAGACCTGCTCGTAGAAGCGGCTTTCGGGCTTCTCCATGTCTTTTCCCAGGGGGTGGGGAAACTTCCGCCGCATGCCGTGGAGGTCCTTCTCGAAGGAGCGATCGTCCGCCGCAACGGGCACGCCGTCGTCGTCGGGCGTCGCGCGCGCCCAATCTTTCTTGAAGAACTGGTCTGCCGGCTTCTTCGCGTCGAAAGCAACGGCCCAGGCTGGCAGCTCGCGGTAGTAGTAAGTGCTCGAGACCATCCGGCCGGATTGCGTGCTGAACCAGAATGCTTTTCCCGTCCTGCCGACCGGCAGGATTGCGCCGCGGTCTTTTCCCGAGATCCCGACAGCGCGCGCCTTGCCCGCACTCGCGAGGACCCACTCGTCGGAGAACGTCGACGCGAGGAGGTTCACGGGAGAAGCATTCCCTGTCTCACCCGCCGTGCCGACGACGGTGCTCGCGCCGTCGCCGACGCAGTTCAATTTGGCGCCGCTGGCGCGCTCGAACCATTCGTTCGCGACGATCCCGTGCCGGCCGGGAGGCGCACCGGTTCCGATCGAGGCATGCCCGGGGCCGGTAACAGTGTAAGCGTGGCCGTAGTGCGCGTTCCTGTACCATACGCCGCCTTCGCTGAGGCGCCGGAGCCCATCGTTCCCCAGGACTCCTTGGAACCGATGGAGGACGTCTCCCCGCAGTTGATCCACGACGACGAGGACGATGAGGCGAAGCGGCTCCTGCGGATTGCCAGCCGCGTCGCCGGCCGGAGCATCAAGCGGCAGGAGCGCGCGGGGGCTCAACAAAGCAAGAGAAAGGCCTAGTGCGCAGCAAAGGCGTCGCATCGTTCCGACCATCCAGTAGGCTTCGGTGGATTTCCTCGAGAAGGATCAGGCCAAGTCGACGAGGGCCACATTATCGCGCGTTGGCCCGATGCTGCCACCGCGGACCGGCGCGAGAGTGCGGCGGAGGTCGCCCCTCCTCGGTTCGCTCCGCCGATGGTCGAGCGAACATCCTCCGGACACTGCGGGCCGCGCCCTCATCGCCGCCTCACGACGCACTAGGCTGCACGCCGCCGCCACAGCGGCTCGAGGCCGCGGCTTCGTCCTTGACACGTGCCCTCGATGGTGAGCGAATCTTGCCAAGTTTTTCGACTCCCACCCCCTGCCCCACCGACCACGCCTCGAGAGGAGGCGCCCGCCATGCGCCCAGCCAAGAAACTGCTACCGGCCGCGGCCTTTTGTCTGCTCCTTGCCGGCTCGAGCGGAGCTTTCGCCGCCAAACCCGCCAACCCGATCGAGGCCGAGCGGGAGGTGGAAAGAGCTCGGGAGGATTTTGGCCTCAGGGCGTTCCTCGACGGCGCCAAAGTGTGGAAGTTCCTTTGCGTCATTTTCGGAGCGATCGGGCTGGGGTGCGTCGTTGCCTTCCACCCTCTGCGCCGGCGGATCAGCTACGACGACCTCGACCAGCCCAAGATCATCATCACGTACACGGTGGTGGGCGCGCTGATCGCGATCGTCGTCGCCGCGATCCCTGCCATGGGGTTTGCGGTCTTCGGCATCGGGAGCGTCATGCGTTTTCGCACGGAGCTCGGGGCCGCGAAAGACACGGGCCGCGTGATCTTATCGACGATCCTGGGCCTGACGTGCGGGCTGGAGATGTGGATGGTCGCGATCCTGGGCACGCTGATCGCCTGGGTGCTGCTGGCGCTCCTCGAGTTCCACGTCGGGATGCGCATGATCGTGCGCGGCGTGAAGCCGGACGACTTCCCTCGCGCCGTCAGCGCTTACAGCGGGGTGCTCGCGGGGCTCAAATGCAGCTTCTCTTCACCTAGGAAAAACCCTCAGAAAGGCCAGATCGCATTCCTCCTCCACGCTCCGCGCGGGTTCGACCCGGAGAAGATCGAGGAGGCCTGCCAGACGCAGGTCCCCGCGGAGATTCGCGGCACGATCGACTGGCCCGAGGAGTGAGCGGCCGAACGCTGGCCGTCCGCCCCCGAGCAGTACTTACTTCGCCAGCTCGAGGATCACCGAGGTCATTGCGAGGACACCGGTGCGGATCGTGGGCTCGCGCAGCGGGTGGAACCGGCTCGAGTGGAGCGACGGCAGGGGCTTTTTCTCCATTTCGCTTTCGCGCACGCGCGCCGGGTCAACGGCCCCGAGCCAGAACATACACACCGGGACTTTGTCGGGGGTGCGGCCGAATTCGCTGAAATCCTCCCCGCCCATGACCGGTTTGACCTGCCGCACTTGCTCCTTGCCCAGAGTGCTCTCGAGGACGGAGCGGACGCGTCCCGTCAGGCTTGGGTCGTTGTAGAGCGCGGGGGTGAACTCGTCGGAGACGGTGACGAGGGGCTGGCGGTCCTCGGGAACTCCGGCGGCGATCGCGAGCCCGCGCGAGATGCGCCGGATCGACTCGACCGCGTTCTTGCGGACTTCGTCCGTGTAGGACCGGACGGTGATCTGCAGATTGACGTCGTCGGGGATCACATTGTGCTTTGTGCCGCCGTGGATGGACCCAACGGTGACCACGGCGGCGTTGCCCGGCTCCGTCTCCCGGCTCACGATGGTCTGGAATGCCAGAATCGCCTGCGCGGCGAGCACGATGGGGTCTTTCGTCGTGTGCGGGAACGCACCGTGGCCGCCGACGCCGCGGAACGTGACGTCGACCGAGTCGACGTTCGCCAGGGCATAGCCCTCCGTGAAGCCCACCGTGACCGCCGGTAGCGTGGCGCTCACGTGAAGCGCGACGCCCACGGTCGGCTTGGGAAAACGCGTGTAGAGCCCGTCGGCGAGCATCTTGCGCGCCCCCGAGCCGCGCTCCTCGGCAGGCTGCCCGATGAAGAGCAGAGTTCCATGCCAATCGCTTTTCCGGCGCGCGAGCAGGCGCGCGACGCCGGAGAAGACGGTCATGTGGACGTCGTGCCCGCACGCGTGCATGACGTCCACCTCCTTGCCCTTGTCGTCTTTTGTGCGCGCTTTGCTCGCGAAGGGGAGGCCGGTCTCCTCGAGGATGGGCAGCGCGTCGAGGTCCGTCCGCACGAGGACCACGGGGCCGTCCCCGTTCCGGAGCACGCCGACGACTCCGTGGCCCCCGACCTTGTCCGTCACTTCGAAACCGGCATCGCGGAGCTCCACGGCGATCCTCTGGCCGGTCTTTTCCTCTTGGAACGAAATCTCGGGGTGCGCGTGGAGGTGTTGGTAGAGCGCGTCGAGCCGGGGGTAGTCTTCGGCGATACCGGCTTCAACCGCGGCGGATGCACCCCGCGGCTCGCCCGCGGCGGCGAGTCGGACCGCGGACAGCGCGGCGAGAGTTGAGGTGATCACGACGAGCCGACCTGGCAAGGCGCTGCGGAAGTGGAGATTCATGGGGCGTGGCTCCTGAATGCCATGGGTTCGAGGCATGGTATACGGACCGCAGATGGCGCGCACGCGGGGATTCGGGCGCTTGCGCGGCCGTTGACGCCGCGGCGTGGGGCGCATGCCGAATCTGGAGCGGCCTGGTGCCGCGCGGGAGAGCGGAAGCTTGTTGGCGGGAGCACGCGCCCGTACTGTGGTGGCGGGTCGGTTCGATCGGGGAGTGGCTGCAGTCCTTCGGCGGTCTACGACACAGGAGGCCCTCATGGCAGGCACCGCGTGGCTGGCGCTTCAGCTTGGACTCGTGCTCCCGGCGCAACAGCTGCCTGCAGGACCGCTCGAATTCGGGCTCGCGGCCGGACTGCCCGGCGAGATGGTGAGCGTCCCGGTCTATGCCAGCTTCGAGCATCCCCTCCAGAACGTCTTCGCGGTGTTCGTCTTCGATGCGAAGAAGCTCCAGTTCCTCCGCTATGACGTGAAAGACTCCGCGGCCGCGTGAGTCAATCCCCTGTCGGTCGGGTCGAGAAATTACGCAGCAGCCGGGGATGCAAGCTTCGGCATTTTCAACACAGGCTACGAGCTGTCGCCGGTCATCGTGCCGCCGGGAGATCGTGTCTTCCTTGGCAGCCTCCAGTTCCTCGTCCTAGCGACCGCGCAGGCTGGTCCCGCCGCAGTCACTCCGGTCGAGCACATCGGATCCACTTCCGGGGGGCCCGATTTATCGGTCTGGGTCGATGGGGTGCTCGTCAGCGCCAAGCCGAACTCGTTCGTCAGCGGCAGCGTCGACGTGCTACCACCGGAGGGCCCGCGTCCCGTCGCGGACTTCGTCTGCGAGCAATTTCTCGACCGGATCCGGCTCTCGTTCAAGTCCACGGAGACCTACGACTTGATCGAGATCGATCGCGATGGAACGCGCATCGCGACGCTGCCGGGGGATGCCTCGCAGCATACGGATGCCCTGCCCAGCGTGGGCCAGCATCGCTACACCGTGACGGCAGTCCTGCGAGGGCAAAAGTCGGTTCCCGCAAGCTGCGAGGTGCGTGCGGACCCGCCGTCAGCGCCTCCCGTGCGGGAATTGACGTGCGGCGACACGGGCCTGACATGGCAGAATCCGACCCCTTTCGATCTCATCACGGTCTTTCGGAACGGGGAGGAGATAGCGCAGCTGCCGGGAATCGCGTCATCGTACGTCGACCGAGACCGGCCCGAAGCCATGACTCTGTACAGCGTGGTGAGCGAGTTGGAGGGCTTCCGCAGCCCGCAGTCGAACTGCCTCGATCACAGCGTGTGGATCATGGAGGTCGGCGACGTCCGGGTCCCTATCGGCGCCACCCGAGTCTTGATTCCGATCTATGGGACGACCGCATTGCGGCTCGAAAACTGGGACTGCCACCTCCAGATCCCACAAGATCGGCTCAAGTACATTCGCGATCGTGCGCTGGCGCTCCAGGGCACCGCGCTCGATCCGGAATTGGAGCTGTTTGCGACGGGCATCGGATGGCTGCTGCGCGCGGCGGTCGAGGACCCTGGTGCGGAAGCCGCGAGAGGAGAAGGCGGGGGCTGCGGGGCCGATGCAGCGTCCGGGAGCAACGTGGTCCTTTCCTGGCGCAACGCCGCGGGCTACAAAAAGATCCGCGTCGAGCGGAACGGCGTCGTTGTCGCGGAGATCGACGGTCAGGCCACAGGCTTCCGTGACGCCGGCGTACCTGCTAGCGTCTACACCTACAAAGTCGTGGGTGAGGAGCGAGGCGCGACGAGCTTTCCGGCCCACACGTTCCTGAGCACCGTGGCGCCCCGCGACGCTTTTATTCGCGGCGACGCCAACCGAGACGGCAAAGTGAGCATCACGGATCCTCTCGTGACGCTGGCGTATCTTTTCCGCGCGGGAGGAGTCCCGCGATGCGAGGACGGAGCCGACGCTGACGACGACGGCAGGATCACGATCACGGATGCGATCACGATCCTCCAGTATCTGTTCCTCGGCGGAGCCATCCTCCCGGCTCCGGGCACGGCCTATCCATGGTACGACCCGACGCCGGACTCCCTGACCTGCACCGGGTGACGCGCAAGCAGCAGCGCCGTGCCCGCGCGCTCTTACCGGCGCCCCTCGAGCTCCCGAATCGCGCGCTCAATCCTTTCGCGGACTTCGCGGTTCGACTCCGAACCGAGGAGGCCGCTGAGGACCGGCACGAGCGCCGGGTCCTGCTGGCGGCCAAGGATCTCGGCAGCCTGGGCGCGAATCGAGGCGGATGGGTCGCTGCCAGCCACGTCGATGATGAGCGTCCTCGCATCCGGAGATGCAGGGCGGCGCGAAGCCTCGAGCCCCCAGAGAAGCGAGTGCTTTGAGCGCTCGTCGGAAGTCTCGTGGAGCGTGTCCGCGAGCTGCGCCAGCCCGTCCCCGCCGATTTTCGCGAGGATCCTCGCCATCTCCCACTGCGCTTTCGAGTCGGCCTCGTCGCGAAGCTGCGCGCCGAGGATCTCCACAGTACCGGGCGCTCCGCTCTTCTCGAGAATTTGTGCAAAAGCGATGCGTTCCACGGGGGACGCGGCGCCCTGGAAGAGCTCCTCGGCGCGGCCTTCGATGGCGCTCGGATAGAGCCGGCTGATCGTCCGAGCCAACGACGTGGCGACCTCCTGGTCCTTTTCTCCCTGCAAGAGCGAGAGGATACGGTCCGCGCTGAGCGATGCGGCGCTTCCATCTTCCAGCGCGCGCGCCAGGGCCCGCCGCTGCCACGCATCGCCGCCCGACTCGAGGATGCCGAGGAGGCTCTCCATGCTCTCTTTGCCGGCGTTGCGCGCGAGCCCTCGAGCCAGCGGCTCGAGCACTTCCTCGTCGTGCGTCGTCCGGAACAGCTCGAGCATGAGGGGCACGGCAGCCGTACCCTGGAAGTCGTTCAAGGCCCGAGCAAGAGAGCGCGCGTCGAGGTGCAGATCAGGATCCTGAGCAGCGGCGAGCAACGCGTCGAGCCCTTCTTTTCCCCCAGACCAGAGCATGGCGCGAGCGAGCGCCTCTTGCGCTTTGCGGTCGCCAACGGTCTCCCGCAGAGCGTCGGCCAAGAGTCCCGGCCCGAGGTCGCGGGACGCGTCACCGAGCGCCTGAGCGACCATCTCGCGAGACACTCCCGCAGGCGGCCCTCGAAGGAGCCCGAGCAGCGCCGAGCTATCGCCTCCTTGTGTCGCGAGGCGGGCGGTGGCGCGGAGCAGGCTCATTTTGGCTCCCGGAGTCCAGTCGCCCCCGAGCATCGACAGCATTCCTTTGGCGTCGGCGGGCCGGCCCACGTCGCCGACGGCGTCAAAAATCGCTTCGGCACGGATGCCCGGGTGGGACTCGAGAAGGCCGAGCAGCGTCTCCACTCCGCGGTCGCCGGCGAGCTGTCCGATGGCGTGGGCCGCGGACCGCTCGAGGTCGATCGGCGGCGAGGACTGCAGGAACTGAGCGAGCGCGGGGACGGCCTCTGCGGCTCGCTCGGCGGGCAGCCCGTGCAGGCCGTCGATCGCCTGGCGGCGCCTTTCGATCGGCTGCGTCGCGTCTTCGAGGAAGCCCATGACGAGCCCAAGGCCTTGCTTGCCCCCCGCGACCACGAGCGCGTGGGAGAGGTCGCGGAGGAGGTCGCGGTCGGCGGTTGCGAGCCGGCTGCCGAGGTCATCGAGCTGCTCGCCGGTGAGTAGTTCCCCGCCGGCTTCTTCGAGGTCGCGCAGCGCCTGGCGCGCCGACCAGGAGTTCCCCGCATCGAGCGCTTTCGTCAGCGCGGCGAAAGCTTCCTCGCGCGTGCGCCCTCCGCCGCGCGGGCCGTCGCCCCAGTTGCCGTCGGGACCGCTGCGCTCTCGACGCTCCCTGCCGGAGCCGCCACTCGAGTCCCAGAGCCCGCGCAGCGCGGCCAGCGCGCCCCGGAGCTCCTCGAGGCTCGGCGGTGACGCTTCGGGCTTCGCGCCGCCGAGGAAAGGCAGCGCAACGGGCGGTGAAGCTCCAAACCAGTAGCCCAGTCCGATCCCGGCTGCGAAAAGGACAACTCCCCCGATGTACCCAGTGCACCGCATGAAGCTACAGCTTACGGATGCGAGTGCACCGGCACAATCGAGATCGCTCGGGCAACGCAATCGGCGGGGAAGCGGCAGCGTGTTCGTCGCGCCGCGGCAGGGTAGGTTAAGTGCTTGTTTTCAGGCGTGATCAGAACGCCAGCTGGATGCGGGCAAAGATGACGTGCTCGTGCTCGCGGTCGCCGCCTCCCGACGCGCCTCCCTGGAATTCGGTCCACGCGTAGTCGAGAGCCAGTTTCACGTTGCGGTTCAGATACCAGTTCACGCCGCCGCTGAGCTCGTTCGCTTTGTTCACCGACGCCGCGGTGGTAGCGAGCAAGGGAAAGGCGTCCTGATCCACGCGTAGGTACGTCCAGCGCGCCGCAAGCTCCCAGACTCCCCAGCCGTTCCAGTTGAAGTCGACCGGATTCCTCGGATCGGGGCTGCGGTAGGAGTTCGCTTCGCCGGTCAGGAGATACGTCGCGGCGATTTGCCATGCTTCGTTGCGAACCCACTGCGTATCGTTGCCGAGTTTCACCTCCTGGTCCGACAGCGCGTATTCGGCGAGCAGCCCGAACGAGTTCCAGTAGTAGTAGAGCTGCGGGGATGCCCTCCAGCGGAGACCGTCGGCCGAGACTCCGTTGGCGTAGGTGAAAATCGTCGCTTGGCCTACGGACCGAATGTTTGGAAGTGCCCCTTGCTGATTGCCCAGAGTGCCCGCCACGCCGATGCCGAGACCGGAGAGTGCGTCGATCTCCGTGCGCCGCAACGGATGCGCGAAGACACGGGCCGCGTAGTCCTTCTCGTCGTGGCTGTCGAGGTCGCCGCTGCCGCCGTCGACCACGCCGTTGAAGACTCCGACCTGATAGGAAATCACGTCCTCGAAAAGGTCGCCGAAAAGCTGCGCTCCTACGTCTCGGTTGGGCACCAGGGCCGTGGGATATGCCCTTTCAACGAATCGGATGTCCGTCGCGCTCTGCAGCCGTTCCAGTCCCACCGGCGGCTTGAATTTGCCCACGCGGAGCTTCAGCTCGGGGAGGAATTTCGTGTCGAGGTACGCGTCCTGGAGCACCGTCGTTCCGCCTCCGAAATCGGGCAGGATCCTGAAATCGAAAACCCGGAAGAATGTGCCCTCGAAGATGGGCCGCACGCGGCGAAGCACGAACGTGTCGGTGAGCAGCTCGTCGTCGTCCGCCGGATAGAAACGCGCGTCGGCGTGCACGTAGCCGCGCAGCTTCAGCTGAAAGCTGCCGTCGGCGGATCGAAAGCTGAAGCCGTCCTTCCCCGCCGTGACGACGGGCGATTCCTTGGTCCGCGTCTCCGCCGCCTCCTTCTCGAGCTCGAGCTTGCGCTCCAGGACTCGGACTCTCTGGTCGAGAGCTTCCAGCGCATCGCTGGCGGTCTGTCTTTCAGGCTCCGCCGGCGGCTCCTCCTGGGCCGCTGCAAAGCCTCTCACAACGCCCAAAGCAAAAACGATCTGACCCATCGGCCAACGGAATGTTCTCATGACGAAAGTTCCTTCGGTTCATGGGAACTTCCGGTGGTCCGGTCAGTTCGCCTGAGAGTGGATGGAAGCTGGGGTCACGCCTCCGGTGGGTGCGGTCGGCGTCTTGCCAGGCGTGCTCTTACAGAAAGCGGGCTTCCTCCGCACTTCCTCGGTCCCAGCGGAGCTTCTCGCTGCGCTCGATCTGCACCACGCGAGAGTCGTGGATCACGATCTCCACGGAGCCGTAACGGATCGCCCGGATGGCGCCCAGGATGACTTTTTCCAGCGAGTGCTGCGCGGGCTCGCCGGAATCGGCAGCCGCGTTCGGGGAGAATTCCAATCGTTGCGGTTTCATGTTGTCGCCTTCGTGTCCTCGGTCCCTGGCAGGCATGCAGGTCAGCTGCTCGAGGAGAGCTTTGCTGACGATATTTTCCAGAAGCTGCGGGTGCCAAAATCGCTTGGGCGCCCGGAGTGCAAACTTTGCTGTCGGGACTTCAACAGGAGCAGCGGTTGTGCTGCTTGGCGAGCAGGAAGGGCAGGGGGGCGTGATCGCGCCGCAGCTTGCGGAGCGTGACATTGATGACGTCGGCCAGGCTGTGACGGTCGAGGATGCCGGTGATGGCAGAACGCACGTCCTCCATCAGCATCCGGAGACCGCAGTGATTTTCGTCCGGGCAGCTGCAGGGCTGGTAGGCCATCCGGCTCACGCAGCGAATCGGTGCCAGCGGGCCGTCGATGTGGCGGATCACGTCGCCGATCATGATTTTGTCGGGCGGCTTTTGCAGGAAATATCCGCCGTTCTTGCCTCGTTTCGAGTCGACATAGCCCGACCCTTTGAGCTGGACGAGGATCTGTTCCAGAAATTTTGGCGGCAGCTTCTCTTTCTCGACGAGCTCCGAGATCTGCAGCTGTGGCCTCCCCAACTCGCGCGCGAGGCCCAGGTCGATCAGGGCCCGCAGAGCATACTCGCCTCGTTTCGACAACCTCATAATTGACTAAGTCTACCGAATTAGTATGAAATATTCACCAAAAAATTCGGCGTGGCCCCTGAACCGCCATCAGGCGTCCCGGAGCGAGCGTCCCAGGGCGAGGACCGAGAAGGCGGTGCCGTAGGGCTTCGTGTGGGACGAAATGTAGAAATCCCAGAAGCCCCCGTCCGATTCCTGCGTCTTGACGACTTCCTGCCGCAACCGCGGCCAGAGCTGAGCGCGGGCCGCTGGAGGCAGCGTCGCGATCACGTCGGCCACGTAGGCGTGGCCGAAAAGGTAAAAATAGGCCGCGATCTGGTAGTAAGCCTCGTGCGGAATCGGCTTGCGGAGCCCGCAATCCAAGAATCGGTGGTGCTGGAAGAAAAGCTCCACGCCTCGGCGCATCTCGTCCGGCGGCAGCGTGACGCCGGCCCGCGTCAGCGCCAGGTTGCAGACTTGAATACGCGACAGCGACCCCTTGACCTGATTGATGCGCGTCAGGCCCTCCGGCGACGCGACCGCCGCGAGACTGTACGTGTACGCCCCCGTGGGCAACCGGCAGCCCTGGATCGCCCGCACGGCTCCGCGGAGCACTGCGTCCCGAACCTGCAAGCCTGCGGCTTTCGCGTCGAGGAGAGCGAGGACGGCCACTGCGGTCGTAAACGACGTCACCCACTCGGGCCGCCAGGCGGCGTTGGGGGCGGCGTAGTACGCCCAACCACCTCGCGGCGACTGGATCCGCTCGAGCCCTTGCAGCAGCTTCTCCCCGGCGGCCACGAGGCGCTGGCGGTCCGGCAGGCCCGAGCGAGTCGTCGAGAGAGCTCTCGCCACGGCTTGCAATCCATAGGTAACGCCCCACACGTTGTCGACGTCCCATTCCGCGGGGCGGCGCACGTCGGCGTGCGCGATCACGTAGTCGAGCCCTCGCGTGAGCGCCCGCTCCGCCGGGGGACCCAATGTCTGCTCGAGGAGCGCAGTGCAGACGAGCCCGGTCGTGCCGACCACCCACGCATCGTGTGTCGAAGCGTTCGCAAAGCTGTCGGTGAAAGTCTTGTTGCGCGGTCCTCCCCAGGAACCATCCGGATTCTGGTCCTTGACGAGGTAGGCAATGCCGCGCTCGAGAGCTTTGCGCGACGCTTCGGGCGTCGCCATCGTGGCCGTCTCGGCGGGCGGAGCGGGCGGTCCGACGACTTGCCCCAGCAGAGCAGCAAGACCCAGGATGGCGGCGGGCGTCATTTCGCGGCCATGGCCGTGGAGGCGGCCGTCTCGATCTCCCGCTGGAGCCGCGCCACCTCGCTCTCCGCCGCGAGCACGGCGATGCGCTTGTCGTGCAGCGCGCTCACGGCAGAGCGCGTTGCCGTATCCGCCGCCCGTTGCTTGTCGAGTAGGTCGAGCTCGAGCTTCGCGCGATCCTGAGGAAGCGTCCGCTCCTCGAGGACTTTGAGATCCTCCGCCTGCAGCTTGAGATGCGCATCCGTGCGCGCGAGCCTCCTCTGCGAGCGGCGGATCACGATCTCGCGGGTCTTGTCGGCGAGGTCCTGCTCCTTGTACATGAGCTCGAGCTGCTCGAGCTCTTCCTTCGCCTCGTCAAGGGAGTCGGTCGCCTCCTGCAGCTCGAGGCGGGACTTCGCCAGACGGATCGGCATCTCCTTTTCATCAAAGACCTGCAGCCGGAGCTTGGCGAGTTCGAGCTCGCGCCGGGCTTTCTCGGGCGCTGAAGGGCCCATCTCCTGCTCGTCCTGCAAATCGCGTTTCGCTTTTGCCAGCTTCTCCTGGGCGAGGATCAGGTCGCGCTTCAGACTGTCTTTTTTGGCGGCGGCATCGGAGCTTTTGCCGGGATCTTTCGCGCCGCCGACCTCCGTGTTCGGCGTGACCTGCGAAGTGCTCGAGCAGCCGGCGAGGAGCACGGCGGGCAGAAACGCGGCCAGCGAGCGATGGTGAATGCGCATGCGTTGCACCGGGAGAAGAGGGTGGATGTTCAAGGCAACCGCGCGACAGCGTACTCGATGCACGGGCCCATGCGCCAATTCTCGGAGCAGGGTTGCGCGCCCCCGGGGCGATCGAGCCCGCGGGCTCGCGTCGGGTTCGCCCCGCTCGCTCGCGTGGGATTCTGGTCGAAATCGCCGCTCCTCGCACGTCATGCTTTCCGATGGCCCCTGCGGGCGAAGGAGAATCACCAGAATTCGGAGGTACTCATGGAATACGCTCTGCTCATTTACGAAACTCCCCAGGACTTCGAAGCTCGCTCCAAAGAGCAAACCACGCCGTACATTGCGGCGTGGCGGGCGTACCACAAGGCCCTGGTCGAGTCCGGCGCTTACATCGGGGGAGCACCTCTGCGGACGATCGACACCGCCACCACAGTGCGCTCGCGAGACTCTAGGCCCCGGGTCCAGGACGGCCCGTACGCCGACACGAAGGAGCAGCTCGGCGGCTTCATCATCCTGGAGCTGCCTTCGCTCGACGCCGCGCTGGATTGGGCGGCGCGATGTCCCGTGGCCGCCACGGGGGCGGTCGAGGTCCGTCCGCTGGCTCCCGAAGTGCACGACCGCATAATCAAGTGAATGGACGAAGTGCGCCGAACGATCGAGACGGTGGCTCGGGACTCCTACGGCCGCCTCCTTGCGTACCTCTCGGCGCGCCTTCGCGACGTTGCCGCCGCTGAGGATGCGATCGGAGATGCATTCCTCACGGCGTTGACGACGTGGCCGCGCGACGGGCTGCCCGCGAAGCCGGAGGCCTGGCTCCTGACGGCCGCACGCCACCGGCTGATCGATCGAGCGCGCAAAGAAGCGCGATGGCGACCTCTGGCCGAGCTGACATCGGATCTGAGCGCTGCGCCACCGGGAGCGGAAGACTCGGACGAGCCGTTTCCCGATGAGCGCTTGAAATTGATGTTCGTTTGCGCCCATCCGGCGATCGATCCGCAACTGCACACGCCGCTCATGCTGCAGACGGTCCTCGGCCTGAACGCCGCGGAGATCGGCCGCGCATTTCTCATCGCTCCGGCGACCATGGGCCAGCGCCTCGTGCGGGCGAAGTCGAAAATCCGCGACGCGGGGATCAGCTTCGAAGTTCCCGAGGGGCGCGAGCTGCGGGAACGGCTCGAGGCAGTCCTCGAGGCCGTTTACGCCGCCTATTCCCACGGCTGGGACGATGCCACGGGCTCCGCTCCCCAGGCCCGAGACCTGGCAGAAGAGTCCATCTGGCTCGCGCGCGTCCTCGTACAACTGCTTTCTGATGAGCCCGAAGCGCGCGGGCTCCTGGCGCTCATCCTGCACTGCGAGTCGCGGCGAGGCGCGCGCCATTCGCCCGACGGCCGCTACGTGCCGCTCTCCGACCAGGACCCGTCCCTCTGGTCGCAGAGGTTGATGCAGGAGGCGGAGTCGCACCTGGCGGCGGCTGCCGTCCACGCGCGGCCGGGCCGTTTCCAGCTCGAGGCCGCGATCCAGTCCGTCCACGCCGACCGCGCCCGAACCGGCCGGACCGATTGGCAGGCGATCGTTGCTTTCTACGAAGCTCTCGAGCGGATCGCGCCCACGGTCGGCGCTCGTGTGGGCGCCGCCGCCGCTCTCGCGGAGCTGCGCGGTCCCGCCGAGGCACTCGAGCGGCTCGAAACGGTCGACGCCGCAACCGTGGCAGCCTACCAGCCCTACTGGGCGGTCCGAGCCCACGTGCTCGAGCGGCTGGGCCGCCGCTCGGAGGCCCGCGAGTGCTTCGACCGCGCTCTGGGCTTGACGGAGGACGGCCCGGTTCGCCGCTACTTGCTCGAACGCCGGGCGTGAAATCCCGCGGGCGCTGTCGAAATGCCCGCCGCGAAATCGTCATCGGGGTGCGAGACGAAAAACCGAAGAAGCGTCGAAGCCCCTCAACCCCATTCCGCAAAGGATATCCATCATGAATCCCGTCCAAAGCTCTGCCGTTCAGTCCAAGGTCGTGTCCCGCGAAGAATGGCTTCGTGCGCGCATCCAGCTCCTTGCAAAAGAGAAGGAGCTGACGCGGCTCCGGGATGAGCAAGCCCGCCTCCGCAGGACTCTCCCTTGGGTCAAAATCGAGAAGGAATACGTCTTCGAGGGCGCGTCAGGAAAGCGCAAGCTGGCCGATCTTTTCGACGGCTCGAGCCAGCTCGCCATCTACCACTTCATGTTCGGCCCCGACTGGAAAGAAGGCTGTCCGAGCTGTTCCTTTGTCTCGGATCACCTCAGTGGCGCCGTGCCGCACCTCAAGGCGCGTGACGTGACACTGACGATGGTGTCGCGAGCGCCTTGGTCGAAGCTCGATCAGTTCCGGAAGCGTATGGGATGGCAATTCCCGTGGGTCTCCTCGCACGGGAACGACTTCAATCGCGACTTCCACGTGACTTTCACACCGGAGGAAATCGAAAAGGGCAAGGCGGAATACAACTACACGACAGGGCCTTTCCCCAGCGTCGAGGCGCCGGGTCTGAGCGTTTTCGTCCAAGGACCGGGCGGCCAGGTTTTCCACACGTATTCGGCGTTCGCGCGGGGCCTGGAGCCGCTGGTCAGCGCGTACATGCTGCTGGACATGACTCCGAAAGGTCGCGACGAAGACCATCTGAGATTCCCGATGGAGTGGTTGCGCCATCACGACCGCTACGGCGAGACCACGCAGCCATTTGCCGATGCGCAGAAGCCCTACTGGCCCGCGATTGCCTCGGAAGCGACGGGCTCGTGCTGCGAGCACGGAGGGGAGCGCTCATGACCTCGCACTGCACGTGTCTGCCGGCGGGGCGTGCCGCCGCTCGTCCGTTCTTGCCGGGCCCCCAAGTGCCGGTGGCGCCCCGCCGGCGGCGCGCCGGCGAGCTCATCGCCTGGATCGCTTCCGGCCTTGGACTGGCGCTCGTTCCCAAGTGCCCGGCCTGCATAGCAGCGCAGATCGCGCTCGTGACGGGCGCCGGGATCTCCGCCTCCGCCGCCTCCCAGGTGAGCGCCGGATGGATCGGCGTCTGCGTTGCTTCGCTCCTCGGGCTCAGCCTGCGGCGAGTCTGGCGGGCACGAGCATCACGCCGGAGTGGCTGTGGATCGACCTTCGGCGCTGGGAACTGCGCCGGCCGCTGGTTATAGTGCGTCGCAGCGGCCGCGCGCGATGCTCCGTCGGCCGCCTCTGGCCGGACGGCAAGACCACTTCTCGCGTGGGGTGATCGAACAAGGCGGAGTCCGGCTTCGCCAGCCCATGGAGTCGACGATGTTCCTGCGAACCAATCTCGCGCTCCTCGCCGCCCTCGCATTCGCGCCAGGAGCTCCTATTCTGTCTGGCGAGACTTTTTTCCGCGTGCCTTTGAAGGAACTGCAGCTTGCAGGCGGAGCGCTCCCGAACGCGCCGGCCGCTCGGTTTTTCGGCCGATCGGATCGGGATTTCTCGAAGCTGTCGAACCGAGTGACGCTCGAAGGCGGAGGCGAGGGTTTCTTGCGATTCTCGAGCGGGGGCGAGCCGCCCGACGCTACCGGGGGTGGCGAGCCGGGAAGCGAAGTCCTGGTCCTCCGCCTGCCCGAAGCGGGCGACGCGAAAGGAAAGATCCACGTGCCGGCGGAGGACGGAACCGGGCTCGTCGCGTTCGCGTTCACGATCCCGGCGGCGGAGGCGAATCCCGCGGCGCGCGTCGACTTCTACCGCGCGAAATCGGAGGCCTTCTCCGAGCTCGCTCGCCTTTCGATCCCGGGCGCCGCGTGGTTCCGGCACCAGGCGGATGCAGCCGCCCGCGCCCTGGAAAGGCCCGGCGAGGCTGCATCCTCGGCGCGGCCTGGCGCAATAGGAGCGGGCGGCCGGCGCCCCGAGCGGCCCACCGGCCTCGAAGACACGTACGAGATTTTCTCGGGCGGCCGGGCGCTCAGTGAGAACTTGCAGCTCGACCGCGTGCTGGCCCCCTCGGCGTCCGAGGGCCCGACGGTCGACGTCAACACGCTCGAAGGCATCACGGTGGCCGCGATCGATTGGAAGCCGCTCGTCAAGGATCTGAAACCGGCGCCGGATCCGCTCGCTTCGTGGATTCCTTCGGATCAGCACGCGCTATTCTTCCCGTCCTTCCAGGCCATGGTCGCGCTGCTTGAGGATGCCGACGCGGCGGGCGCGCCGATCCTCGAGCTGGTCGAGCCCCGGGCGGAGGACGCGCGGACGCGGGAGCGCTACGAGCGGCAGCTCTGCCTCGGTTTGACCGACTTCGGCCGTCTGCTCGGGCCGGCCGTCGTCGCCAGCATGGCTTTCACTGGCTCTGACCCCTACCTGCGCGTCGGCTCGGACGTCGCCGTGCTCTTCGAGGCCCGCGCGCCGGAGGTGCTTCGCGGGTTCATCGAGGCCAAACACGCGGCGGTCCAGAAGCTCGACTCCGCCGTGAAGGCTTCGCAAGGGGAGATCGACGGCGTGAAGTATGCCGGTGTCGTCTCGCCGCGGCGCGAGGTCTCATCGTACCTGGCCGTGCAGGGCGCGACGGTGATCGTCACGAACTCACTCGCTCAGCTGCGGCGCATCGTCGGCGTCCTGAAAGGGAAGATTCCCTCGCTCGCCAGCTCGGACGAGTACACCTACTTCCGCGACCGCTACGCGCGTGGGGCCCCCGAAGAGACGAGCTTCCTGATCCTCACCGATGCGACGATCCGACGGTGGTGCGGGCCCGCCTGGCGCATTGCGGACTCTCGCCGGACGCGCGTCGCCGCGGTGCTGGCCGATTTGCAGGCGCAGCATCTCGCGGAAATTCTGAAAGGGCGCGTCCAAGAGGGCGCCGTAGAGACTCCGTGGGGTGTGCCCGACGCCGGAGCGTTCCGTCTGACGCGGCAAGGGCCTGTGTCGGAGGCGTACGGATCGCTCGACTTCATGACGCCCATCGCCGAGCTGTCGATTCAGCGCGTCACGAAAGAGGAAGCCAGCTCCTACGAGCGTTTCCGCTCCGCGTACCAACTCAATTGGCGGCGGTTCTTCGATCCCATCGCGGTGCGCTTCACCTCGTCCGCCGATCGCCTCGGGCTCGACTTGAGCGTGATGCCGCTGATCGAAGGCAGCGACTACCGGTGGCTCACGGGGCTGACGGGAAAAGCGCGCATCGCGCCCGGGGCCGGGGACCCTCACGAGAGCGCGCTGTTGCACGTGGCAATGGCCATCGATACGCAGTCCCAGACGGTCCAGCAGTTCGGCAGCATGGCTTCGGGCTTCGTCCCGGGGTTGAAAGCGAATCCGCTGGGCTGGCTGGGAACTTCGATCGCGCTCTACGCGGACGACGACCCGATCTGGAACGAGCTCCGGGAGCGGCGGAAAGAGGGGTCGAAGCTCTTCGAGGAGAACTTCGTGAAGCTCCCGATCGCCCTGCACTGCGAGGTCAAGGATGCTTTGGGCCTGGCTGGGTTTCTGGCGGTGTTGCGAGGCTTCGTCGAGCAGTCGGCGCCGGGGCTGACAACGTGGGAGACCTCGAGCTACAAGGACCAGCCGTACGTCAAAGTGGCGGCGTCCGAACGCGCGAAGTCGGAGGGACAAGTGCCGGAGGAGGCTCAGAACGCGGCGGTCTACTACGCCGCGAGCGGCAACGCGCTCGTGGTGACGCTCCGCGAGGACACGCTCAAGGGCGCCATCGACCGTCACGTCGCCCGAAAGGGCAAGAGCAAGCCGGCGTCGAACGGTGCGGCAGGCGATGCGGCCACCCCGGCTAGCTCAGAGCCCGGCGGCGCTGGTGCCAGCCCGGCGAGCGGAGTGAGCGCGGAGAAGCCCGCGGCGCCGTCTTGGCTGGGGAGCAGCGTGGCGGCTCGCGCGAACCGGAAAGTGATCGACGTGATCGAAGCGCTGGCGCGGGATGAGTATCGGGCATTCGCGCAGGCGAAGTCCTGGGACAACCTCTGGATCTTGAACGAATGGAAACGCCTCTTCCCTGCGGAGGACCCCGTCAAAGTTCACGAGCGCCTGTGGGGGACTCGGCTGGTCTGCCCCGGGGGCGGGACGTACGTCTGGAACGAATCCTGGCAGACGATGGAGTCGACGGCGTACGGGAGCCCGCTCTTGCCGAAAGCGGGTCCGGACGTTCCCCTTCCGATCAGCACGCTCTCGGCGGCGAGCTTCGGCCTGACGTTCGAACCGAACGGCCTGCGCGCCCGCACCGAGATCGAGCGCAAGCCGGCGAGTCATTGACTGCGGAAAGCGCGATGCCTAGGGAGAGCCGCTGGAGCACGCCCCGTTTTGCTGCAGCAGCCTGGTTGTTGTCGGCGATGTATCCCGCAGTCGCTCCTGCGGACGACTGGCCCCAATGGCGCGGCCCGCAACGCGACGGCGTTTGGCGGGAGACGGGCATCCTCGAGGCGATTCCCGCGGGCGGCCTCCAACCGGAATGGCGCGCACCCGTGGGCGTCGGCTTCTCGAGCCCCGTGGTGGCGGGGGACCGCGTCTACGTCACGGACTCCGAGCTGATTCGACCCCGCGCGCGGGAGCGCGTGCACGCGCTCGATGTGGCCAACGGAAAAGTGGTCTGGAGTCACGCCCAGGACGTGAATTACCCCGACTGGGCTTTTGACCCGAAGAACGCGCGGGGGCCCACAGCCACGCCGATCGTCCAGGATGGCCGGCTCTTCACGCTGGGTTCGCTCGGCCACCTCAACAGCTTCGACGCCGCCACGGGCAAAGTGCTCTGGCAGCACGACCTTGCCGCGGAGCATCCGGAGAAGGAGCTCCAGTGCAGCGCTTCACCGCTCGTCGAAGGCGATCGGGTCGTCGTGGTCGTCGGCGCACGCCCGAGCGCCACCGTGATCGCGTTCGACCGTGAGAGCGGCAAGGAAGCGTGGCATGCGATCGACGAGCCGGCGAGCCACAGCTCGCCCCTTGTGATTGGAGACCGCGACGCGCGGCAGCTCATCGTGTGGTCGCAAGAGTCGGTCACCTCGCTCGAGCCGCGCACCGGTAGCGTCCTCTGGCGCCAGAAACTCGACACGGGGAGCGACTACGCCGTCTCCAGCCCGGTCGCGCGCGGCGAGCTGTTGCTCATCGGCGGCTGCATGCTGAAGCTCGACCCGGCGAGAGCTGGCGCCGCCGTCCTCTGGCCAGCGTCGCGCGCCATCGCCCGCCGGGTCTTCAGCAATACTTCCACGGGTGCCATTCTGGACGGCCACGTCGTCTCGGCGAGATCGACCGGGGAGCTCGTGTGCGTGGCAGCATCGACCGGTGCGGAGATCTGGCGGACCGAAGGAGTGACCGAGCTGCGCAACGGCGCGAGCATCCATATCACGGTGCACGAAAACTCTGCGTTCCTGTTCAACGAGCGCGGCGAGCTGATCCTCGCGAAACTAACGCCGGCGGCGTACGTCGAGGTCGGCCGCACGAAGCTGATCGAGCCGACGTACCCTTTCGGCGGGCGGAACTGCGCGTGGTCTCCCCCCGCGTTCGCGCGCCGGCGCGTCTTCGTCCGGAGCGATCGCGAGCTCGTGTGTGTTTCACTCGAGTCTCACAGCTGACGCGGCCGCCGCAGCACTGTGCCTCGCGCGCGTTGAGCGCAGCACGAGCCAGCCGCCCCATCCCGACACGGCCGAGCCGACGAGGATCCCAACCTTCGCGGCCGTGTTCAGCGCGGGATCATGGAACGCGAGTCCTGCGATGAAGAGCGACATGGTGAAGCCGATCCCACCGAGGAGCGAAAGACCGAGCATTTGGCGCCAGGACACCCCCGCGGGAAGCGTAGCGAGGCCGAGCCGCACCGCGAGCCACGCCGCGCCGCCCACTCCGACCGCTTTTCCAAAGATGAGCCCGGCAGCGACCCCCAAGGTCGTAGCGTTCCCGAAGACTTGGCCGGTGCCGGGTTCGAGCACCACACCGGCGTTCGCCAGCGCGAAAACCGGCATGATGAGCGCGCTCACCCAAGGGTGCAGCGCGCGCTCGAACATTTGCAGCGGCGTTTGCGCAAGCCGGCAGGTCCCTTCTACCTCGTAGATCGCTTGCGCCAGCTCAGGGTTGGCGAGGACATGATGTTGGTCGTCCGCACTGCGATCGACATCCTCCAACCCTTCGCGCGCGCTGGTGCGGAAGTCACCGGCGCCGACGCGGGGTCTCGCCGGAATCGTGATCGCTGCCAACACGCCGGCGACCGTGGGATGCACCCCGGACTTGAGGAATAGGTACCAAAGCACGGCGCCGAGTAGCGAATAAGGCAGGGCATGCCGAACCCCGAGCAGATTGAGCCCCGTCATGGCGAGTGCGACGATCGCCCCCGCGAGCAAGTGTCCTCCCGAGACGCTCTCGGTGTAAAAAACGGCGATGATGAGAGTGGCTCCGATGTCGTCCACGATCGCGAAGGCGGTCAGGAAGACTCGCGCAGCGCTCGGTACGTGGCGGCCGCAGAGCGCGAGCACGCCTAGTGAGAACGCGATGTCCGTGGCCATGGGGATGCCCCACCCTCGCGCCGCCTCGCCGGACGGATTGAGTGCAAGGTAGATCAAGCCGGGCGCAGCCATGCCTCCCACCGCGGCGGCGAGTGGCAGCACCGCCTGTCGAAAGCTCGAAAGCTGTCCGGCAAGCACCTCGCGTTTGATCTCGAGGCCTACCAGGAAGAAGAAGATGGCCATCAAGCCATCGTTGACCCAGAGCAGCAGCGGCTTCGACAGATCGAATCCGCCGGCACTGACTCCGAAGCGGGTTTCACGCCAAAGGGAATGGTAGGCCGCCGACCACGGGCCGTTGGCCCAGATCATTGCGACAATGGCCGCGCCGAGTAAGAGGAGCCCCGGAAAGGCCTCGGAGTGGAAAGCTCGCTGCAGGGGACCGAGGATCTTTTCGATCGGCGTAGCGGCGAGGTTTCGGTGAAGAGAGAGTCTCGTCTTCATCGTGGAGAACGTGGAGACGATGCGTCCCCCGGGCCTCCCGCCGCAAGCTCAAAGATCGGCAAATCGGAAACCGTTCACGGCCTTGGCGACCTCCGTTTTGCCGTCGACCTCGACGTAGGGATAGATGAAGAAGTTGAGGGGATCGCCTTTCTGCGGCGGCTCGAGCACGACGTCGCGGCCTCGAGAGAAGGCGACGCGGTTTTGGCAAATCGTCCCGAAGAAGTAATCCGCTCTCTTGGGGTCCTTGTCCGCTTCGGATGCATCGACTGGCCGCCACGCGCCGGCAGAGTCCTGATACCAGGCCCAGCAGTGATATCCGCTGACGGTTCCTTCTTTTTTGTCGACGGGGATCGGAAACCCGATTTCGAAGACGGCCGGGATGGACTTCGAGCGCGCCATGGCGATGAAGAGGCTGTGGAAGTCTGAGCAGTTCCCCTTCCCGGCGGCGCAGACGTATTCGAGGTCGCCGCGTCCCCAGCCCGCTCCCGATTTGTCGTAGTTCACGTCGGCGAGGACGCGGTCGTAGATCCGATGGGCCTGCGCGTTCGAGTCCGATAAGCCCTGCGTCGCCTGATTCGCTCGAGAGTGCGCCTCCGTACTCAAAGGAGCGAGGCGATCGCCCTCGAGCAGGCGTTCCCGTCGCGGCGAGCCCGCCACGTGTTTCACTGAGCTGATCTCCGAGCGGTGGACGTCCATCGACAAAGTGACGGGCAGCTCGCTCGGGAATGGAGGAACCACCTCCAGGTAGACCGCGCGATCGCCGTAGACGCTTTCTGACGTCACCCTGTGAGGGACGGGGGAGTCCACTTTCACGTTCGTCACGGCTTGCGCCTCGTCGTCCGCCGGCAGCGGGATCCAGACGCGCGCAAGCTTCGCGTCGGCGGGGAACCCGGAGAGAGTCGTTTTGTACTCGAAATGGAACCGCCGCTCCGGCCGCGGCGGCTCTTTTGACGTCGTCGGGGCGCAGGAGGCGGCGGACAAGGCAAGCAGCAGGGGAAGGGTGGACTGAGCTGTCATCGGAATCGATCTCCTTCAAGAACGGCGAACGAACCAGAAGTTGAAACGATCGGCGCCGCGGCCATTCAGCCCCGCTGTGAATGCAGCGCGGGGTGCGGAGGTACGCGACGCGCGTGCTGCGGTGCGGCGTGGTGCTGTCGCGCTGCGAGGTGCCCCGCGGGAATTCGTGCGCGGGAGAGCTGACTTTCAGTTTCGGGCGGCCCGGGTACGGGCCATCGAGTCAGCGGTGATCCGGACCGATCTTGCGAGAAATCCCGTCGAGTGCGTCGATCTCGAAGCGGCGACGACGTGCAGGCAACCTGCCGGCGGCAAGTGTGCGGCGTCAGCCAAACGGCAGGATGAATGAGTGCTTTGAGACGAATCGCATCGATGGCCAGAGTGCAGTAGGCCGCCGAATGCTGTCAAACAAAAAGCTCAGAGAGCTCCAGGGCCTTCGGCCGGCCGCGCGCGGCTTTCTATGGCGCGGTTTCGGGCAGGAGGCCGGCCCACCGGAGGATGAGGCTCACCAGCGCGCAGCCGAGGACGACCTGCACGACGCCCCACTTCCACCTCCGCAGGCCGACGAATGCCACGACGCAGAGGACCAAGGCCACGACATGGATCGAGGATACGACGGGTACTGGGAAAGTGAGCCCCGCGATCTTCATCGCCCGCACCTGCTGGAACAAGGTCGGCAATCCCAGGACGACGGCGAGATTCAGGATCACTCCGACGACGGCGGCGGTGATGGCTCCGAGCGCCGCGTTGAGGCCGCGATGGCCGCGAAGTTTCTCGATGAAGGGGGCTCCCAAGAAAATCCAGAGGAAGCAAGGCGCGAAAGTTGCCCACGTGGTCACGATCGCGCCGAGGGTGCCGGCGAGCAAGGGGTCCAGACCTCCCGGGTGTTGGTAGGCTCCCAGAAAGCCGACGAACTGCGTGACGAGGATGAGAGGGCCGGGCGTGGTCTCCGCCAGCCCGAGCCCTGTGACCATCTGGCCGGGCTCGAGCCACCCGAAAACCTCAACGGCCTGGCGGTTGATGTACCAGAGTACTGCGTAAGCGCCGCCAAAAGTGATCATGGCTGCCTTGCTGAAGAACAACGCTTCCTGGGAAAGCACGTCGCTCGTCCCGCGGAGGCACAGGACCAGCGCCAGCGGTCCCCACCAGGCAGCCAGACCGACAGCCAGCACGCGCAAGGAGCGGCCGACTCGCAGGTCCGCGGTGCTCGCGTTGATGAAGCCATCCGGCACGGCGAGCGGAGCGGCGCGGGCCTCTGGCTCGGCGTGCAGCGACCCTCCCACCGATTCGGGCCGGAGACGCGCTTGGACGAGTCCCGCCGCGGCGGCGGTGAGGATCACGAGGGGGAAGGGTGCTTGCAGCAGGAAAATCGCAAGGAAAGCGAGCGCCGCGATGGACACGTGGAAGCCGCTCCGCAACGCTTTCGAGCCGATGCGCAGGACGGCGGCCGTCACGATCGCCAGCACGGCTGGCCGCAGGCCATAAAAGATGGCCGCGACCCAGGAGACGTCGCCTTTCGTGGCGTAGAGCCAAGAGAGCCCGAGCATGAGGATCGCGCCCGGCAGCACGAACAGGGTGCCGGCGACGAGCCCGCCTACCGTTCCATGGAGGAGCCAGCCGATATAGACCGAAAGCTGCTGCGCCTCCGGTCCAGGGAGCAGCATGCAGTAGTTGAGCGCGTGGAGGAATCGCTCGTTCGAGATCCATCGCCGCCGCTCCACGACCTCCTGATGCAGGATGGCAATTTGGCCCGTTGGCCCGCCGAAATTGATGAAGCCAAGCTTCAGCCAGAATCGAAACGCTTCGCGGAAAGGGACACTGCGCGGGGTCGCTTCGAGGACCTGGGGGAAAGGCTCGGCAGGCTGCGCGGGTGGATCCATGAGGCGATTTGCTGGCGGAAGGGCGCCTTGCGTGCGCTCACGCCGCAACGTTCCATCCTCGAGATGCCTCCCGAAGTCAAGCGCGGCGGTGTTTTTCCCCTTTTCCCGGCCGCGCTTTTCCGGGGATCATCGCGTCCGATCGTTTCCAACCGGAGTGGTTTACTGCGGAATCCGGCGCAGGACGCGGATGTCGATCTCTGCGCGCATCGTCGACGTTGCCTCGGCGCCGATCAACGTGCCGGTGATCGGAGCGGCGCCGCGAAAATCTGCGCTCGCCGCCACCGCCACGTGCTCGTCAGCCACGGCGAGGCCTCGCGTCGGATCGAAACCGCGCCATCCGCCACCCGGAATGTAGACTTCGGCCCACGCGTGCAGGTAGCGATCGGTGCGCGCGGGGCCGCCAGCGTGGTACCCCGTGACGAACCGCGCGGCGAGGCCTTGAGACCGGCAAGCCGCCAGAAAGAGCACGGCCAGATCTCTGCACGACCCGCTGCGTCGCTCGAGAGTCTCCTCGGGCGCGAGAGGGTCTCCTTCGATGCGAATGGCCGAAGGACAATGCTGCTGGATCCGGCGTGCAAGTAGGACGAGGAACGCCATCGTCTCGCCATCTGCCTCGCGCGCTACGGCTGCAGCTAGCTCCGCCACGGGGCCGTCCCGCCAGCTTTCGGCGGTGGCGAGCGACCCCGCGAGGCGGATCCCCTCCTCCGGAGAGTATTGGAGCGGGAGCTTGCGTGACGAAGGCGCGACGAGGAAGTCGAAAGGGTTGCGCCGCAGCGTCTCGACCTCCATCGAGGCGACGACGGCGAAAGCGCTGACCTCTCCGTCGAACCATGGCTCGACGACTGAATTTCCCTCGGCGTCGAGACCTTCGGGAGCGCCCCGCGGGCGAGGCTCGATCTGCAGGTCGAAGCGCAGGATCCGCTGGATGCCGTCCGCGCGGGGCCGTACACGCAAGACGTGAGGCCCGAGGCGCACGCGCCGGCTGTACTCGTATCGCGTCCCGTGCGTGATGTGGAAAAGCATCGCGCCGCTCAACCTCACGCAAGCCGCGGCAAGCTGACGATCCCGCCCTGGCCGGAGGCTCCAGGCGCTTTGGCGAACAGATCGTCAATCCAGGCCGAAGGGAGCTCGTTGACGGACTGTCGCAGCCGATCCTGCCACCAACCCGTCGTCTCAGCGAGGTCGCTTTTCTCGTAGCGGTGCTCGACGACCTTGAAGCTGTCGCGCACGTAGA
>Ga0111538_10002370_pt1 | contig 26545 bp, 21 predicted proteins | sample SoiMethybrSBSTD1_FD_79669 | JGI IMG/M metagenome (GOLD analysis project Ga0111538, IMG submission 79669) | Bulk soil microbial communities from a Populus tree surrounding site in Tennessee, USA - Soil MetaG P. TD hybrid SBSTD1 (version 2)... | ecosystem: Environmental > Terrestrial > Soil >...
GTGATGGCATGCTTGCCCGGGTGGCCGCGCTCGGTGGCGGTCTGCGCGGCCGCGGCACGCACCGCCTCCGGCAGGCCGGCGAGGTCGGATTCACCCTCCAGCACCATCACGAACGCCTGCTCGTCGGCGAGCAGGTTCTGGCTGAAGCGGGTGCCGAGCACGGACATGCGTTGCGCGATGGCCGCCAAGCGCTTCTTGGCCTTGGGCTCGAGCCCGGCGCCGGCCCTGACGAAGCCGCGATGATAGCGCTCGAGCACGCGCTGCTGCTCCTCGCTCAACGTCAGCTTCTTGCGCTTCTTGAAGAGGGTGTCGACGCGGGCAAACAGCGTCTCGTCTTGGTAAATGCGCATGCTGTGCCTGGCAAAGCGCGGCGCCAACGCCCGCTCGATGGCCTGGATGTCGGCGTTGGTGTCGGTGGCGGACAGGTTGAAGAACACGGCTGATACGCGCTCGAGCGTCTGCGCGGAGCCACGCTGAAGGGCATCGATGGTGTTGGCGAAGGTCGGCGCGGCCTTGCTCGAGGCGATGGCGGCGACGGCTTTGCGGTCCTCGCTAAAGGCGCGGTCGAAGGCCGGCACGAAATGCTCGATGCTGATGCGGTCGAACGGCGGCATGGCGAACGGCGTCGTCCAGGCCTGCAACAGCGGGTTTTCGGCCTTCGGCTCGGCCTTCGCTGTGCGCCGCTTCGTCCTCGCAGGGCTGGATTTTCGCTTGATCGCCGGCTGTTTCTTCGTCATCGCCAATCGTTTCTCGTGGGCCCCAGCGGGAGTTCTAATGGGGTCTGGCGGCGGTTTTGTCGAGATGTTGGAGGAGGCCGCTGGCGATACGGAGCGCAAACTTATCCCCGCAAGGGCCGCTGAACGCCTCACTGTTTCACGTGAAACATTCCGCTGTTCAATTTCTCGCCGGCACAAAGGCGGGCTCTCAGGTGTAGATCATCTTGCGCGTCATGCCGCCGTCGACGATCAGCTCGGCGCCGGTGAGGAAGCTGGCCTCGCGCGACAGCAGGTAGGCGACGGCCCCCGCAACGTCTTCGGGGATGCCGACGCGGCCGGCTGGATGCTGGGCATGGTCGCTGGCCTTGAGGGGCCCATGCTTGCCGGTATCGATCCAGCCGGGCGACACGCAGTTGACGCGCACCTTGGGGGCCAGCGTGATGGCCAGAGCATGGGTGAGCGCCACGAGGCCGCCCTTGCTCGCAGAATAGGCGAGGGTGTCGGGCTCGGACATGTGCGCCCGCGTCGAGGCAATCGTGACGATGGCCCCGCGCGCCCGCTCGAGATCTGCGGCAGCGGCCTTGGCCAGCAGGAACGTGGCCGTCAGGTTGGTGGAGAGTACCCGGTTCCAGCTCTCGAGCGTGGTTAGGGCCAGCGGGCCGAAGCTACCGATGCCGGCATTCGAGACGATGGCATCGATGCGGCCGAGGTGGGCGCGTGCCACCGCCACCAGCCGCTCCACGTCCGCCTCGCTGCCGACGTCGCAGGCGATGGCCACACCGTCGGCCTCGGCCGCCGCGGCGGCAACCGCCTCGGCATCGCTGTCGGCCAGCGCCACCCGCCAGCCCTGCCGCGCCAGGTGCCGGGCGACCGCGCGTCCGATGCCCCGCGCCGCCCCGGTGACGATGACACCCCTGTCGCCTTGCCGATCCGCCATGGGCCGGACAAAGACCAGAATTCCCGTTGCGGCGCGAGCCCGCGACATCGGATCGGTAAAGGGCGGTTTTCAGCGATGCCAGGGGGAAGGTGGCGGCGCACTACCCTGGCTTGGCCGCTGCGGCCAGGTAGTTTACGTCGGTGTCGCCGCCGACCGACCAGGTATCCGCCAGCGGGTTGTAGACAAGCCCTTTGACCAGCGGGGCCTTCAGCCCGGCGGACCGCAGGTGCCGGGTCAACTCGTCCGGCGTTACGAACCGGTCCCACTGGTGCGTGCCTACGGGCAGCCAGCGCAGGATGTATTCGCCGCCGATGATGGCCAGCAGATAGGCCTTGAGCGTGCGGTTGAGGGTCGAGAGCAGCATCAGGCCGCCGGGCCGCACCAGCCTCGCGCAGGTCTGGAGAAACACCGCCACATCGGGCACGTGCTCGATCACTTCCAGGCACACGACCGCATCGAAGGCCGCAGCGTCGGCTGCGAGCTCCTCCACCCTGCCGGCGCGATAGTCGATCTGGAGGCCCTCGCCGGCGGCGTGGCGGCGGGCCGCCTCGATCGTCTCCAGCGCCGGGTCCAGGCCCGTCACCCGCGCACCCAGGCGCGCCAGCGGCTCGGCGATCAGCCCCCCTCCGCAGCCCACATCCAGCACCCGCAGCCCCGCGAGCGGCCGCAGGCCGCCCCCGGTCAAGGTAAAATGCCGAACCATCTCGTCGCGCAGGAAGGCGAGCCGCGCTGGGCCGATGCGATGCAGCGCGCGGAACTTGCCGTTGGCGTCCCACCATTCACTTGCGAGCCGCGCGAAGCGTTCGACCTCGCCGGCATCGAGCGTCCCGGCAGCGCCGCGTGGATCAGCCTCAACCATGGCGAATTGGCGCGCCGTGGCGCGGCCCTGTCAAGGGTCGCGCGAGGGGTCCGCCCGCCGCTGTTGCAGGGAGCCGGCCTTGTGGCTAAGAGTGGGCGCGTCAAGCCGCAGCAAGGGGTTTCGTGTCCGGCTGCCGAGGCGCCGGCGAGCGCGCGGCACGGGTCCCATGCCAGTTCGGGGCACTCCGGGGCACTCACGCGGGTCGTCATGTCGTTCCTCGTCATGAAATTCGGCGGCACGTCGGTGGCCAGCGTCGAGCGCATTCGCAACGTCGCAACCCACGTCAAGCGCGAGGTCGACGCCGGCAACCGCGTCGCCGTGGTGGTTTCGGCAATGGCGGGCGTCACCAACCAGCTCGTGGCCTGGGTGCGCGAGGCCTCGCCCATGCACGATGCGCGCGAGTACGACGCCATCGTCGCCACCGGTGAGCAGGTCACCGCCGGTCTGCTCGCCATCGTTTTGCAATCGATCGGCATCCAGGCCCGCTCCTGGCAGGGCTGGCAGATCCCAATCGTCACCGACAACGCCCACGGCGTGGCGCGCATCAAGGACATCCCCGGCGACAAGATCCGCGCCCGCCTGGAGCAGGGCGAAGTGGCGGTGATCACCGGCTTCCAGGGCATCGAGCCCGAGCGCAACCGCGTCTCCACGCTCGGCCGAGGCGGCTCCGACACCAGCGCGGTGGCCGTCGCTGTGGCCGTCAGGGCCGATCTTTGCGACATCTATACCGACGTCGACGGCGTCTATACGACCGATCCGCGCATCGTGCCGCGCGCCCGCCGGCTGAGCAAAGTATCCTACGAGGAGATGCTGGAGATGGCCTCGCTCGGCTCCAAGGTCCTGCAGACACGCTCCGTCGAGCTTGCCATGCTACATAGGATGCGTGTGCGCGTGCTCTCCAGCTTCGTGGGACCGCAGGGCCTCAAACCCGCCCGGCCAGAGACCTGGGACGAGATCGGCACCGTCATTTGCAGCGAGGATGAGATCGTGGAGCAGCATGTCGTCAGCGGCATCGCCTACGCCAAGGATGAGGCCAAGGTGTCCCTGATCCGGGTGGAGGACAAGCCCGGGGTGGCCGCCCGCGTGTTCGGCCCGCTGGCGGGAGCCAACATCAATGTCGACATGATCGTGCAGAATACGTCCTTCGACGGCAAGCACACCGATATGACGTTCACCGTGCAGGAATCGGACCTCGAGCGCGTGCTCGACGTCCTGAAGGGCGCCAAAAAGGACATCGGCTATTTCGACGTCAAGAGCTCGTCGAACGTGGCCAAGGTATCCGTGATCGGCGTCGGCATGCGCAGCCACGCCGGCGTTGCCGCGCAGATGTTCCAGGCCCTGGCCGACAAGGGCATCAACATCCAGGCCATCAGCACCTCGGAGATCAAGATTAGCGTGCTGATCGATGCAGCTTACGCCGAATTGGCGGTGCGCACGCTGCATTCGCTGTACGACCTGGACAAAGACTGATTTCATGTGCGCTCGCGCGGCAGCGAGCGCGGTAGCCGACCAGAAATTGCGGCAGTGAGCGTGGGCCAAGCTCGAGGCCGCAGCGGCAGGGTTTTGGCGTGGCCCCGTGCATCAAGCGGAATGTGGTAGCGGGCGGCGATGCAGAACAGAGGCGGAGATACCCCGAGGCTTTCGCCCTCGGAGCCGGCGCTGCGCATCATCCTGCGGCGCCTCAGGGAGATCATGGCCGAGCCGTCGGACGGCCAGTCCCGGCTCGACAAGATCGTGCGCCAGATCGCCGGCCTGATGGTGGCCGAGGTTTGCTCGATCTATCTGAAGCGCCAGGACGGGTCGCTCGAGCTGTTCGCCACCGAAGGCCTCAACCCCGTTGCGGTTCACAACACCTTCATGCGGCGCGGAGAGGGTCTGGTCGGGCGCTGCGCCGAGCTTGCCGTGCCGATCAACGAACCCGATGCGCAGAACCATCCAGCATTCTCCTACCGGCCCGAGACGAGCGAGGAGATCTACCACTCCTTCCTGGCCGTGCCGATCCTGCGCGGGGGTGACGTGCTGGGCGTGCTCACCGTGCAGAACAAGATGCACAAGGAGTACTCCGACGAGGACGTGGAGGTCCTGCAGACCACCGCCATGGTGCTGGCCGAGCATCTCGTGTCGGGAGCCGTCGCCGGCGCCAATGCCGCCCCGGAGTTCAACAGGGCCGTCGGCCACGTGGTGCGCGGCCAGCCGCTCTCGGAGGGCCTGGCGCTCGGCCATGTCGTGTTGCACCAGGCCCGCGTCGTCGTCACCGAGCTCGATTCCAAGGACCCTGAGGCCGAGGAGAGTCGGCTGGAGGCAGCTGTGGAGGAGCTGAAATCCTCGATCGACGAGATCCTGGAGCAGGGCGAGCTGTCGGCGGCGGGCGAGCACCGCGACGTGCTCGAGGCCTACCGCATGTTCGCCCACGACCGCGGCTGGCTCAGGCGCATGAAGGAGGCGATCAAGCGCGGCCTGACCGCGGAAGCGGCCGTCGAGCGGGTGCAGAACGATACCCGCGCGCGCATGCTGCGCCAGGCCGACTCCTACTGGCGCGAGCGCCTGCGCGACCTCGACGAGCTCTCCGACCGCCTGTTGCGCATCCTGGCTGGCCGCCCCCGCGCCCACGCCGTCACCGAGCAGCTGCCGCACGACACCGTGCTGGTCGCCCGCACCATGGGCGCTGCCGATCTTCTCGACTACGACCGTTCGCGGCTGCGCGGCCTGGTGCTGGAGGATTCCGGCGGCCAGAGCCATGTCGCCATCGTCGCCAAGGCGCTGGGCATCGCCGCCATCGGCAACGCCCGCGGCGTCATGGAGCGCGTTGACCAGGGCAATCCCATCATCGTCGACGCCGAAACCGGCGAGGTACACATTCGCCCCACGAGCGAGGTGATCGCGGCTTATGGCGACAAGGCCCGCTTCCGCGCCCGCCGCCACCGCAAGTACCGGGCGCTGCGCGATCGGCCGGCCGTGACCAAGGACGGCCAGCGCATCGAGATCCACATCAATGCCGGCCTGCTGATGGACGTCCCGCACCTGGCAGAGGCCGGCGCCGACGGCATCGGCCTTTACCGCACCGAGCTGCAGTTCATGATTTCGGCGTCTCTGCCCCGGCTCGAGCAGCAGACGCAGATGTACCGCGCGGTGGTGGCGGAGGCCGGCCAGAAGCCGGTCGTGTTCCGCACGCTGGACGTCGGCGGCGACAAGGTCCTGCCCTACCTGCGCCAGCCGCAGGAGGAGAACCCGGCGCTCGGCTGGCGCGCCATCCGCCTCGGCCTCGACCGGCCCGGCCTGCTGCGCACGCAAGTGCGTGCCCTGCTGCGGGCGACGGCGGGACTGGAGCTGCGGCTGCTGCTGCCGATGGTGACCGCCGTCGGCGAGGTCGACATGGCCCGTGCCGTCGTCAACCGCGAGCTCGACTTGCTGCAACGGCGCACCGCCGTCGGGCCGACCCGGGTGCTGCTCGGCGCCATGATCGAGGTGCCCTCGCTGCTCTATGAGCTCGACGCCTTGATGCCGCGGGTCGACTTCGTGTCCGTGGGTAGCAACGACCTGCTGCAGTACTTCTTCGCCGCAGACCGCAACAACCCGCGCGTCGCCACCCGCTACGATGCTCTCTCGGCCGCGCCGCTGCGGGCGCTTGCCGCCATCGCCGACGCCGCACGGCGGCATGACCGGCCGCTCAGCCTGTGCGGCGAGATGGCGGGACGGCCGCTCGAAGCGATGGCGCTGATCGGGCTGGGCTACCGCTCCATCTCGATGGCCCCGGCTTCGGTTGGCCCTGTGAAGTCGATGATTCTGAGCCTCGACGCCGGCGAGCTGCAGCGCTGGCTCCCCGATGTCATTCGCGCCGCCGAAGGCAGCGTGCGCGCCCAGCTCAAGCGCTACGCCGAAGAGCACGCCGTCGAGGTCTGACGTGGCGTAGGTTGGGTCAGCTAACCCAACCTACGGCTTACGTCAGTGCGCCAGCACGGCCAGCAACAGCAGGGCCACGATGTTGGTGATCTTGATCATCGGGTTGACGGCGGGACCGGCGGTGTCCTTGTAGGGGTCGCCGACGGTGTCACCGGTGACGGCAGCCTTGTGCGCGTCCGAGCCCTTGCCGCCGAAGTGGCCGTCCTCGATGTACTTCTTGGCATTGTCCCAAGCGCCGCCGCCGGCCGTCATGGAGATGGCGACGAACAGGCCGGTGACGATGACCCCGAGCAGCATGGCGCCGAGCGCGGCAAACGCGTTGCCGGTGCCGCCGATCCAGCGGATCACGTAAAAGCAGACGATGGGCGAGAGCACCGGCAGCAGCGAGGGGATGATCATCTCCTTGATGGCCGCGCGCGTCAGCATGTCGACGGCCCTGGCATAGTCGGGCTTCTCCGTCCCCTTCATGATGCCGGGCTTCTCGCGGAACTGGCGGCGCACCTCCTCCACGATCGAGGCTGCCGCGCGGCCGACCGCCGTCATGGTGATGCCGCCGAACAGGTAGGGTAGCAGGCCGCCGAGGAACAGGCCGACGACCACGTAGGGGTTGGAGAGCGAGAACAGGTTGTCGACGTTGAGGCCGTGGAAGATCGAGCCGGGCTTGGCCTGGCTGATGAAGAACCTGAGGTCCTCGTTGTAGGCGGCGAACAGCACCAGCGCGCCCAAACCCGCCGAGCCGATGGCATAGCCCTTGGTGACGGCCTTGGTGGTGTTGCCGACGGCGTCGAGCGCGTCGGTGGTCTTGCGGATCTCCTTGGGCAGGCCCGCCATCTCGGCGATGCCGCCGGCATTGTCGGTGACGGGGCCGAAGGCGTCGAGCGCCACCACCACGCCCGCCACCGACAGCATGGCCGTCACGGCGATGGCGATGCCGAACAGGCCCGCAATGTTGTTGGAGACGATGATGCCGGCGACGATGATCAGCGCCGGCAGGGCGGTGGCCTCGAGCGAAACCGCCAGCCCCTGGATGACGTTGGTGCCGTGGCCGGTCTTGGAGGCCTCGGCGATGGATTGCACGGGGCGATAGTTGGTTCCGGTGTAGTACTCGGTGACGACGATGAGAAGCGCCGTCACCACCAGGCCGACGACACCGCACCAGTAGAGATCCATGCCCGTAAAGCTGGCGCCGCGGGCGGAGAACGCCGTGCCCATCCCGAGCACGTAGTCGGTGACCGGCCACAGGGCGAGGATGGACAGCACGCCGGTGGCGATGAAGCCCTTGTAGAGCGCGCCCATGATCGATTGGTTGGCGCCGAGGCGGACGAAGAAGGTGCCGATGATCGAGGCCACGACGCCGACGGCGCACACGGCCAGCGGATAGAGCATCAGGCTCAGGACGACGGGCTGGCCCGCGAAATAGATGGCGGCCAGCACCATGGTCGCCACCACGGTGACGGCGTAGGTCTCGAACAGGTCGGCGGCCATGCCGGCGCAATCGCCGACGTTGTCGCCGACGTTGTCGGCGATGGTCGCGGGATTGCGGGGATCGTCCTCGGGAATGCCGGCCTCGACCTTGCCGACCAGGTCGCCGCCGACGTCGGCGCCCTTGGTGAAGATGCCGCCCCCGAGACGGGCGAAGATCGAGATCAGCGAGGCGCCGAAGCCGAGCGCCACCATGGAGTCGACCACCGTGCGATCGGTCGGCGCCATGCCGAGGCCGGTGGTCAGGATGCGAAAGTAGACCGCCACGCCGAGCAGCGCCAGGCCCGCCACCAGCAGGCCAGTGACGGCGCCCGCACGGAACGCCATGGACAGGCCTTCGGCCAGCGAACGCGTCGCGGCCTGCGCCGTGCGCACATTGGCGCGCACCGAAACCAGCATGCCGATGAAGCCGGCCGCGCCCGACAGCACGGCGCCGATCAGGAAGCCAAGGGCCACGAGCCAACCCAGCAACGCGCCGACGATCAGGAAGATGACGGCCCCGGCAATGGCGATGGTCGTATATTGGCGCGCCAGGTAAGCCTGGGCGCCTTCCTGGATGGCCGCGGCGATCTCCTGCATGCGCGGCGTGCCCGCATCCGACGCCAGTACCGCGCGCACGGTCACGGCGCCGTAGACGAGCGACAGCAACCCGCACAGGATGATTGCCCACATCAGCGTATTCATGACCAAAGCCCCCAGGAAGCCGCGCCCAAGTCGACGAGCGCGGGCCGCATTGAGCCAAGCGCCGCCGGCTGTCCCGGAGTTGCCGTCCGGGCCGGAATCGCGCGGGACCATGCCAAATGTGCGGCCCCCTTGCAACATGGGCACTTCGTCACAACACCGATGGCCTGTCCGCCTCGCGCGAAATCGGCTGAGAAACCGGGCCGGCAGAATTCGGTAGGTACGTCAGAAATGGTCCCAGCCGGTGCGCTCGAGGTCGAGCGGCCGGCCGTCGCGATCCTCGATGCGGATGCCTTCGCCGGACGCGGTCGTGCCGATCCGCGTGACGGCGACGCCGGCCTCTGCCGCGGACGCCTGGAACTGCGCTGCCTTGACTGCAGGGACGGTAGCGAGGACCTCATAGTCGTCGCCGGCGGCGACGATAAGCCTGGCGAGAGCCGGGTCGGCGGCGAGCGCTTTTGCCGCCGCAGGCGACAACGGCATATCGGCAAGGCGCACCCGTGCGGCGCAGCCGCTGGCCGCGCACAGACGGGCGAGGTCCTTGGCCAGGCCGTCGGAGATGTCCATGGCGGCGCTAGCGTGCTCGCGTAGCGCCGCTGCGAGGGAGAGGCGCGGCTCGGGCCGGGCATAGCGCCGGCGTAGATGCTCGACCTCGGTCGGGATCAGCCCCCAGGCCGTGGCGAGCGCCACGTCCCTGCGCAAGGCCAGACCGAGGGCCGCATCGCCAAGCGTGCCGGAGACGAGCAGCGCTTCGCCCGCACCCGCCGTGCCACGCCTGACCATGCGGCCTCGCTCCACCTCGCCGACAAGGGTGATGGCGATCGTAAGCGGCCCCGGCCGCCTATCCGTATCGCCGCCGATCAGGTGGCAGCCGAAGCGGGCTTGCGCCGCGGCGAGACCGGCCGCGAAGCGCGAAAGCCAGCCGGCACTCGGCGCCTCCGGGAACGACAGCGCCATGAGATAGGCGATGGGCCGGGCGGCTTTGGCGGCGAGATCGGAGACGTTCACCGCCAGCGCTTTCCAGGCGATGTCCTGCGGGTCGTCGTCGGCCAGAAAATGCACGCCCTCGGCCACCGGATCGGTCTTGAGCACCAGCTCGGTGTCCGGCGCCGGCGTGATCAGGGCGCAGTCGTCCTGCAGGCCGAAGGCCCCCGCAAACCCCTCCGCCAGCGGCGCCAGGGCGCGAACGATCGCCTCCTCGCCGCGAACCGGATCGTCTTGTTTTGTGTCAGTTGCCATGGAAGGGCCGACGGGTTTGTCATCCCGGGGCTTGTCCCCGGGATCGTCACCCCCGCTCCGGCAGCTCGCCGGGGCGCAGCTTGCGCGCGAGGCTGTCGAGCACGCCATTGACTAGGCGGGGCTCGTCGCCCTCGAAGAAGGCGTGCGCCACCTCGATGTACTCGCTGATGATGACCCGGGGCGGCACGTCCTTGAGCTCCATCAGCTCGAAGGCGGCGGCGCGCAGGGTGGCGCGCACGATAGAATCGATGCGCGTCAGGCGCCAGCCCTCGGCGAGTTGCCGGTCGACCATCGGATCGATCTCGCGCTGGCGCCGCACCACGCCCTTGAGCAGGGTCGCGAAATGCTCGGGGTCGGCCTGGGCCGCCGTGTCGTTCTCGGCCTCGCCACCCAGCCGATGCGCCTTGAACTCCTCGATCACCGCGGCAAGGTCGGTCTCCGCCAGGTCCATCTGGTAGAGCGCCTGCACGGCCGCGAGCCGAGCCTGGCTGCGCGAAAGGGCGGCGCCTCTGCCCCCGCTTTTTGCGCCCGCGCTCATTCCAGGTCCTCGTCGGCAAACACGCGCTCCAGCGCGATGAGAGCAAGGCAGGCACGCACGGCGTCGGCGCCCTTGCCCTCGCGGCCGCCGCGGGCGCGCGCCAACGCCTGGGCCTCGGTGTCGACGGTCAGGATGGCGTTGCCGAGCGGAATGGCATGGCGGACGGCAAGCTCCATCAGCCAGTGGTTGGCGTTGTTGCAGACGATGTCGTAGTGCGAGGTCTCGCCGCGGATGACGCAGCCCAGCGCCACGCAGCCGTCGAAGCGGGCGTTGGCGTCATCCGAGCCGATCACGCCCGCTTTGACCGCCTGGGCCAGCGCCTGCGGGATCTCCAGGGCGCCCGGCACGGCGATCCGTTCGTATGTGGCGCGCCGAGCCTCGAGCTCGGCGATGGCGCCGGCGGCGAGCTCCTCGGAGACGGCCTTGTAGTAGGGCGCCTCGATGACGAGGAGGTGCGCGCCGAGGCTGCTCGCGCCCTCCAGGTGCCCGGTCTCGGCCGGCCGCTGTCCCTTCCCCGCCATAGCTTTCAGCCGATCCGGCGCTGGCCGACGATGCGCAGCCCGAAGGCCTCGACGCCGACATAGCGCGAGGGCGGCGCGTTCGACAGCAGCACCATCTCCTTGATGCCGAGCGCGCGCAGGATCTGCGAGCCGACGCCGATCTCGACCAGGCGCCGCTCAGCCGCCACTTTCGGGCGCTTGCGCTCGGTGTTTTGCGCGATCGAGCCGGACACCGACTTGGGCCGCAGGTCGCGGATCAGCACGATCGCGCCGCGACCCTCCGCGGCGATCTCCCGCATCGCCTTGTCGAGAAGCGAGCCGCGCGGACCGCCCGCACCGATGCCGAGCAGGTCGGTGAGCACGTTGACCGCATGCACGCGCACCAGCACTGGGCCCGGCGCGCTGAGATCGCCCTTGACCAGCGCCAGGTGCTCCACCGGTTCGACCGCAGTCTCGAACACGTGCAGTTGGAAGCCGCCGCCGTGCACGCTCTCGACGGCCGTCTTGGCCACCTCCCTGACGATCTGGTCGTGGCGCAGCCGGTAGCCGATCAGGTCCTCGATGGTGCCGATCTTGAGGCCGTGGCGCTGGGCGAAGGCGACGAGGTCGGGCATGCGCGCCATGGTGCCGTCGTCGTTCATGATCTCGCAGATGACCCCGGCGGGGTAGAGGCCGGCGAGCCGCGCCAGGTCGACGCTGGCCTCCGTGTGCCCGGCGCGGACCAGCACGCCGCCCTCGCGCGCGATCAGCGGGAAGACGTGGCCCGGCGAGACGATGTCGTTGAAGTCCTTGGTGGGGTCGATGGCCGTGGCGATGGTGCGGGCGCGGTCGTGCGCGGAGATGCCGGTGGCGATGCCCTCGCGCGCCTCGATCGACACCGTGAAGGCCGTGCGGTTGCGCGCCTCGTTCTGGCGCGCCATGTACTCGAGACGCAGCTGGCTCGCGCGCTGCCCCGAGAGCGACAGGCAGATCAGGCCGCGGCCGTGCTTGGCCATGAAGTTGATGGCGTCGGGGGTGGCCATCTGCGCGGGGATGACGAGGTCGCCCTCGTTCTCGCGATCCTCGGCATCGACCAGGATGATCATGCGGCCGTTGCGCAGGTCCTCGATGATCTCGTCGATGGGCGAGAGGAAGCCCATGCCTTCCGCGTATGTGGCCGTCTTCAAGCCGTCCATCGGTTGCGCAGCTCCATGGCCCGGGCGACATAGCGGGCAAACACGTCAACCTCCAGGTTGACCCTGTCGCCTGGCTTTTTGGCGCTCCATGTCGTGTGGGTCAAGGTGTGGGGGATGATATTGATGCCGAAGCTGTGCCCATCGACCTCGTTGACGGTGAGCGAGATGCCATCGAGCGCCACCGAGCCCTTGGAGGCGATGAAGGGGGCAAGCTCGGGAGAGGTCTCCACGGTGAAGCGCTGGGAGTCGCCGTCGGCTCGGATGCCCGCTATGCGGGCGACGCCGTCGATGTGCCCCGCCACGATGTGCCCGCCCAGCTCGTCGCCGGCCTTGAGCGCACGCTCGAGGTTGATGCGCCGCCCCGGCCGCCAGTCGCCGAGGGTAGTCTTGCTCAGCGTCTCGTTGGAGACGTCGACCTTGAAGAGGCACCCGCTGCCCTCGCGTGCGATCTCGGTCGCGGTCAGGCAGGCGCCGTCGCAGGCGATCGAGGCGCCGATGGCGATGCTCTCCGCCGCGTAGCCGCAGCGTATCGTCAGCCGCCCGCCCTCGCGTGCGACCAGCTCGCCGATGCCGGTGATGATGCCGGTGAACATGCGCGCAAGGCTACCACGGTGCGCCGCGCCGCGCACATTGTCATCGGTGATGGGTGGCAGCAGCCCATCTAATGCAACGGTATCAACGCTTCGGGATTGGATTCCATGGCAACAGACGGCCGAGGCACGGACATGAAACCCACGGTTCGAACCTCGCTGCATTTCGTAGTGTGTGGCTCGGCGGGGGGTGGTAAAAGCAGGGGTTGATATTATTGCTAGTCGTGGAGTTCACGAAATGCGAGTTGCAAAATTTATCTTGTCTATCCTCACATGCCTTGGTCTCGTGGCCACACCTTTGGACGCGCGAACGAAAGAGACCGTCGCCAGCCTGATTCGGAAGGGATTTCATGTGACAGAGGCGATTGTACCCTTTGATGGTGTCATCCTATATTTGGAAAAGGGCCGCCAACGATACGTCTGCATAATCGGGGCATCTTTCCACAAGCCGGACGAGGAATGTACGCGGCTGAAGCGCTAATCCAACGTAGCTCCGCCCGCTTCCGGCTAAAGACGCCGATCGCCTCTGGGGCCCGGCAGCGTGTCGGGGGCCAGCGGAGGAGCCTTGCGCTCCGAGGAATCCCTGTCGGCGTCCGGTCGTTCCCTGTCGCGCCGTCCCCCCGCCCCGAGGCGCACGGGTGGCACGTACATGCGCTCGGCTCGGCACAGCCGCGCCTGGTTCTCGTTGCGGCCGCAGGCGCGGAAGTTGCCGCCTTTGTCGAAGCAGATGCGCACCTCCTTGAGCCGGTTGCCGGCACCGCCGCACTGCACGGCGATCATGTCGGGCTCGAGCCCCGGGTTGGCGGCCATGAAGTCCTGCATCAGCGCTCCGGGGCTCACTGTCGTGCGCGAATCGGTGAGGTCGACGAAACGTGGGGGAATCCTGACCTTGTCGTGCAGTCTGCGTGCAAGATCGAAGTAGCCGTCGACGCCGAGGCCCGAGCAGGTGCCGTGCTTGCGATACTCGTGGAACACCAGGCGCTCGCTCGGCATGATGTCGAGCATGCGGCTCGCCACGGGGCGGGGCACGTAGCCGCGGTCGGGGCTGTTGCAGTCCTGCGGCCAGCCGCGCTCGTACTGCGGCCACAGCCCATGCAGCACGAAGGCATAGGGCCGCCCGCGCGGGCTGCATTGCGGGTCGCGGCGCTGGTCGCCGACGTCGGCGCAGAAGGTGGGGCTCCAGGACAGCGCCAGCAGGTAGTAATCGAAGACGCCCGGCTCGTGCTCTCGCCCCCGGCGTCCGCCGCGGTCGTAGTCGCGATCGTAGCCGTCGGGCCGCTCGCGATAAGGCGGCCGCTGGGCCAGCGCGTCGCCGGCGAGGCCCAGCGCAAGCAAGGCTGCGGCCGCGGCAACTCGCATGCGCGCGCGCACGACGAAATGTTCGGCCATGGTCGGCTCCCTCGGCACCAAGACGATCGTTGCGCGGCAAGCATAAAGCCTTGCGGAGCCCCGGCAAGCTCCGCAATCCGAGTGTGGTCTGCCATTCGCGCACAATGCTACTGTCGCGGGAAGCAGAACCAGCTGACGCTCAGGGAGGAAAACATGGCGCGCATGACGACGGGCCTTGCCCTCGCACTATTGGCAGGACTGGCAGGGATCGCCCCGGCGCTGGCGCAGAAAACCGGCGGGGTGCTTCGCTCCTACAACAGCTCCAACCCACCGAGCGCCTCCATCATCGAGGAAGCGACGATCGCAACCGCCATGGCGTTCTCCGGCGTCTACAACAATCTCCTCATCTTCGATCAGGCCAAGCCGACGAACGGCTTCGACACCATCCAGCCGGAGCTGGCCGAGAGCTGGTCGTGGGACGACCCCAAGACCAAGCTGACCGTCAAGCTGCGCCAGGGCGTCAAGTGGCACGACGGCAAGCCGTTCACGGCCAAGGACGTGCAATGCACCTGGAACAAGATCCAGGGCAAGGACCCCGACACGTTCCGCAATAGCCCGCCGAGGGCCGTGTGGTGGAGCAACCTGAAGGAGGTGACGACCAACGGCGATTTCGAGGCGACCTTCGTGCTCGCTCGGCCGCAGGCCTCCTTCCCGACGCTGCTCGCCTCCAACCTGTCGCCGGTCTATCCCTGCCACGTGTCGGCCAAGGACATGCGGACCAAGCCGATCGGCACGGGCCCCTTCAAGCTCGTCGCCTTCGAGTCGAACAGGTCGATCAAGCTCGTCAAGAACACGGACTACTGGAAGCCCGGGCTGCCCTATCTCGACGGCGTCGAGTTCAGCATCATCGGCAACCGCTCGACCCGCGTCCTCGCCTTCGGCGCCAACGAGTTCGAGCTGACCTTCGTTGCCGATATCACCGTGCCGCTGATGGGCGAGGTCTTGGCGCGCTCGCCGAAGGCCATATGCAAGCTGGTGCCGACGGGGGTGAGCACCAACCTGATCGTCAACCGCGACAAGCCGCCCTTCGACAGCGACAAGCTGCGCAAGGCGATGGCGCTGGCGCTGGACCGGCAGGGCATGATCGACATCCTGAGCTCGGGCAAATCGAGCATCGCCGGCGCCATGATGCCGTTGCCGGAGGGCGGCTGGGGGATGCCCGAGGAGATCTTGAAATCGCTTCCCACTTACGGCGGCGACCTCGCTACGCGGCAGGCCGAGGCGCGCAAGATCATGCAAGAGTTGGGCTACGGCCCGAGCAAGCGGTTGAAGGTGAAGGTCGCGACGCGCGACTTCCAGTCCTTCAAGGACCCTGCCGTGCTGCTGGTCGACCAGCTCAACAAGATCTACTTCGAGGCCGAGCTCGAAATCATCGAATCGGCGGTCTGGTACGGCCGCATCACCAGGCAGGACTATGCCGTCGGCCTCAATCTGACGGGCTCGGGCGTCGACGATCCCGACGTGACCCTGGTCGAAGGCTATGCCTGCAAGTCGGACCGCAACTACACCAAGTACTGCAACGCCGACGTCGAGAGGCTGCTAGAGGCGCAGTCGCAGGAGGCCGACGTCGCCAAGCGCAAGCAGTTGGTTTGGCAAATCGAGAAGGTGCTGGCGGAGGAGGTGGCGCGACCCATCATCTTTCACGGCGCCGCGGCGACCTGCTGGCACCCCCACCTCAAGGGCCACGTGCAGCACGAGAACTCGATCTACAACAACTGGCGCTTCGAGAGTGTCTGGCTCGACAAATAGCGCACCGACAAAGGCCGAGACTTACTCCACCACTCAGGCCGCAAGCCTATCGAGGATGCGCGCCCAGCTACGGGCGCCCTTGTGGAACGAGGAAAGGTTGTACTTCTCGTTGGGCGAATGGATGCGGTCGTCGTCGAGGCCGAAGCCGACGAGCAGGCTGTCCATGCCCAGCGTCTCCTTGAACGAGGTGACGATCGGGATCGATCCGCCCATGCCGATCAGTGCTGCGGGACGGCCCCACTCTTCCTCCAGCGCCTGCGCTGCCTGCCTGATATGGGGAGCCGCGGTGTCGAAGGCCATCGCCTCGGTGCCGCGCGCGTAGGGAAATTCGGCGCCGCAGTCCTTGGGCAGGCGCTCCTTGACGAAGCGCTCTATGCCGTTCAGCACCTTCTGGGGATCCTGGCCCGGCACCAGGCGGCAGGTGATCTTGACCTGGGCTTGCGAGGGAATGACGGTCTTGCTGCCGACACCCTGATAGCCGCCGGTGATGCCGTTGAACTCGACGGTGGGACGCGCCCAGATTTGCTCGAGCACGCTGTAGCCCCGCTCCCCCGCCGGCTCGCTCAGCCCCACCTCGGAAAGGAATTTACGGGCGTCGAAGCCGAGCCCCTGCCATTGTGCGAGCTGCTGGGGCGATGGCGTCTTGATGCCGTCGTAGAATTGCGGAATGAGCACCTTGCCGTCCCCGTCGTGCATCTCGCCCATGATCCTCGCGAGCGCGCGAATGGGGTTCATGGCGGCGCTCCCGTAACTGCCCGAGTGCAGGTCCCGGCTCGGGCCGGTGACGACGATCTCGGTGGCCGCGATGCCCCTGAGCTGCGTGGAAATGGCCGGGGTGTCCTTGTCCCATTGGCCCGTGTCGCACACCAGCGCCAGGTCGGCCGTCACCTCCTTGCCGTGCTCGGCGAGGAAGGCGGGCAGCGACGGGGAGCCGCTCTCCTCCTCGCCTTCGAGCAGAACGGTGATGGCGATCGGGCAGGCGCCGGCTACGCTCTTCCAGGCGCGTGCGGCCTCGAAGAAGGTCATCAGCTGGCCCTTGTTGTCCTCCGCGCCGCGCGCCACGATCACCCGGCCGTTGAGCGCGTCGGAGACGATCGTCGGCTCGAACGGCGGCGATGTCCACAGCTCGAGCGGGTCCACGGGCTGCACGTCGTAATGGCCGTAGAACAGCACATGCGGCGCACCCGGACGGCGGGCAGCCCCGGCATGGCCTACCACCATCGGATGACCGCTCGTCCCCACCAGCCTGGCCTCGAAGCCGATGTCCCCGAGCTGGCGGACGCACCATTCCGCGGCCTGGCCGCACTGCGCCTTGTAGGCGGGGTCGGCGGAGATGCTGGGGATGCGGATCAGCTCGAACAGGCGCTTCAGCGCTTCGTCCTTGGTATCGTCGAGCTTCTTGAGGACTTGCGGGAGTTGGGCGCTCATCTGCTGCCTGCTTTGTATTGGTGCTGCGGGAAGGAGCCGCAGGATAGGACCCCGTTTTGCGCCCCTGTCAACCGCGGGAACGGAACACGGGGAGTTGTTGACGGGTTGAATCGACATAATCTTTTCGATTTGCGCCAAGACTGATATGGGCAGGCGAAGACTTGTCGCCAGTTGACGATCGATCGCATGGCGTGGGGGAGCGCGCAAACATGACCAACCCCGGGCAGACGGTGGCCAGCATGTCCAACAAGCGCGTCTATCTGTTCGGCGGCGGCAAGGCCGACGGCGGCGCCGACATGAAGAACCTCTTGGGCGGCAAGGGCGCAAACCTCGCGGAGATGGCGAGCCTCGGCCTGCCCGTGCCGCCGGGCTTCACCATCACGACCGAGGTCTGCGATGCCTACTACGCCAACGCCCGCAAGCTGCCCGACGGCCTGGCAAAGGAGGTCGAGATGGCGCTGGCCGAGGTCGGCAAGGCGGTCGGTGCAGTCTTTGGCGACGTGGCCTCGCCGCTGCTCGTGTCGGTGCGCTCCGGCGCGCGCGCCTCCATGCCCGGCATGATGGACACCATCCTCAACCTCGGGCTCAACGACGCCACCGTGAAGGGACTGGCCGCCAAATCGGGCAACGAACGGTTCGCCTACGACAGCTACCGGCGCTTCATCCAGATGTATTCCAACGTCGTGCTCGGCGTCGACCACGGCGTGTTCGAGGACATCCTCGACACCCACAAGAACCTCAACGGCTTCTCGCTCGACACCGATCTGGCGGCCGAGGACTGGCTCGCGATCATCGATGCCTACAAGAAGGCGGTCGTGCGCGAGACCGGCAAGCCGTTCCCGCAGGAGACGCCAGAGCAGCTGTGGGGCGCCATCGGCGCCGTGTTCGGGTCCTGGCAGAACCAGCGGGCCAACACCTATCGCCGCCTGCACGGCATCCCCGACAACTGGGGCACGGCCGTCAACGTGCAGGCCATGGTGTTCGGCAACCTCGGCCAATCTTCGGCCACCGGCGTCGCCTTCACGCGCAATCCCTCGACCGGCGCGCGCGAGGTCTACGGCGAGTTCCTCATCAATGCCCAGGGCGAGGACGTGGTCGCCGGCATCCGCACCCCGCAGCCGCTGAGCGAAGCCGCGCGCAAGGAGGCGGGCGAGACGATCCCGTCTCTGGAGGCGGCGATGCCCGAGACGTATCGGCAGCTCGTGCAGGTCTTCGATACGCTCGAGAAGCGCTATCGCGACATGCAGGACATCGAGTTCACCATCCAGGACGGCAAGCTGTGGATGCTGCAGACGCGGTCCGGCAAGCGCACCACCAAGGCCGCGCTCAAGATCGCCGTCGACCTCGTCGCGGAGGGGCTGATCTCGCGGCAAGAGGCTGTCATGCGCATCGACGCCGCCGCGCTCGACCAGCTGCTGCACCCCACCATCGATCCCGAGGCCGAGCGGAATACCCTCACGACCGGCCTGCCTGCCTCGCCGGGCGCCGCCTCCGGCGAGATCGTGCTCGATGCCGACGAGGCCGAGGCGATGAAGGCCCAGGGCCGGGAAGTGATCCTGGTGCGCGTCGAGACGAGCCCCGAGGACATCCACGGCATGCATGCGGCGGCCGGCATTCTCACCACCCGAGGTGGCATGACCAGCCACGCCGCCGTGGTCGCCCGCGGCATGGGCCGGCCCTGCGTGTGCGGCGCCGGGGCGCTACGCATCGACACCAAAGCCGGCACCATCACGGTCGCCGGCCAGACCTTGCGCAAAGGCGACGTCATCACCATCGACGGCGGTAAGGGCGAGGTGCTCAAAGGCCGCGTCAAGATGCGCCAGCCCGAGCTGTCCGGCGACTTCGCGCAGGTGATGGAGTGGGCGGACGCGGCGCGCTCGCTGGGCGTCAGGGCCAATGCCGACACCCCGCGCGAGGCCCGCCAGGCGCGCGACTTCGGCGCCGAGGGCATCGGCCTGTGCCGCACCGAGCACATGTTCTTCGAGGAAAGCCGCATTCTCGCCATGCGCGAGATGATCTGCGCCGACGACGAGGCGGGCCGGCGGCGGGCGCTGGCCAAGATCCTGCCCATGCAACGCGCCGACTTCGAGGCTCTGTTCGAGATCATGGCCGGGCTGCCGGTGACGATCCGCCTGCTCGATCCGCCGCTGCACGAATTTCTCCCGCACGAGGACAAAGAAGCCGCCGCGGTGGCCAAGGCGCTCGGCGTGCCGGTCGAGAAGCTGCGGGCGCGCGTCGCCGAGTTGCACGAGTTCAATCCGATGCTGGGCTTCCGTGGCTGCCGGCTCGCCATCCGCTATCCCGAGATCACCGAGACGCAGGCGCGCGCCATCTTCGAGGCGGCCGTGAGCGCGGCCAAGAAGACTGGCAAGCCGGTGGTGCCGGAGGTGATGATCCCGCTCGTTGCCTACCGCCGGGAGTTCGACGTGCTGCGCGCGGTCATCGTCAAGACGGCGCAGGCCGTCGCCAAGGAGACCGGCGCTGAGCTCGACTACCAGATCGGCACCATGATCGAGCTGCCGCGGGCGGCGCTCAAGGCCGACGAGATCGCCTCGGGCAAGGGGGGCGCCGAATTCTTCTCGTTCGGTACCAACGACCTCACCCAGACCTGCCTGGGGCTTTCCCGCGACGATGCGGCGCCGATCCTCGCCAGCTATACCAAGCAGGGCATCTTCGAGGTCGATCCCTTCGTGTCCATCGATCGGGACGGCGTCGGCGAGCTGGTGCGTCTCGGCACCGAGCGCGGGCGCAAGGCGCGGCCCGGCCTCAAGGTCGGCATCTGCGGCGAGCACGGCGGCGATCCCGCCTCCATCGCCTTCTGCCACCAGACTGGGCTCGACTACGTGTCCTGCTCGCCCTTCCGCGTGCCGGTGGCGCGCCTCGCCGCCGCGCAAGCGGCCATCGAGGCGAAGGGTCCCCGCTCGACGCACTGACCCGATCGATGTCGGCGGCTCGCGACCCCCGGCGCGATCTATCGCTTGGGCTCTTGGGCCTGGTGGTGATCGGGCTCGTCGAGGAGATTGTGGCCGGGGTGGCGGCGGCGCTCGCGCCAGCTCGGGAAGGCGTGCCTCTCCTCCGGCGTCAGGCTGTCGGCAATCTTGACGTAGAGGTCCTGCACCGCTTGGCGTGCCCGGTTCTCGGCCTCCGCTTGGCGCGCCTGGGCGGCAATGAAGCGCTGCTTTTCGAACGGCTCGGCGAGAAGGGCGTTGATCGTCTCCTCGCGAGCGGTGCGCACCTCGCGGCGAAACGGGCGGATGTGGCGGCGTTCCTCGGTCGTGTCCTCCCACAGCCGCTTGCGACGCTCGGCCGGCAATGCGCTGGCGTAGCCGAGCAGGTTCGGCGTGACGGCGCTGGCCCAGGGCGGCGCCTTGCGGAACCGCCACATGGCCCCGGCGACCGAGCCGACAACGATGAGGTTGAGCGCCAGGGAGGCAAGGAGCGCCACCAGCAGCCAGCGCGGCGTGCGCCGCACGGGCTCGGTCCTGGGCGCGCCGGTGTCGGTCATAGCAGGTCCTCATCCAGCAGATCGATCTGCGCCACAACCGGGCCGTTCGAGCCGAGCGGGATGCCGGTCATCTGCTCGACCGCGGGCAGCACGCCCTGGGAAAGGCTGGATAGACCGAGGAAGACGCCGAGCGCGAGCGAGGCGGCGAGCGCGCCTGCCACGCCACCCAGCGCCGATTTGGCGCCGAGCCACGGTCGAGGCGCGCGCGGGGCCGGCAGCTGCACGACGTTGTCGCCGGCAGACGGCGCCGGCCGTCCCGGCTCGCTCCTCGCCACCGCGACGATGCGCGGGGTGCGTCGCGCCGCGGCAACTATGCGCTCGGCCATCGCCGTCTCCTGCGCCAGTGTCGGCAGCGGCGCCCGCTCCAGAGCCCGGTCGAGCGCCTCCGCTTCGGCCAGCAGGCGACGCGCCGCGCGATCGCGGGCGACCAGATGGCCGGCGCTGGCGCGCGCCTCAACCGGCCAGCGCGTACGGTCGCTGCCATATACGTCGAGCAGCTGCTCCAGCTCGGCGATCGTCATGGTGTTGCTTGCATTGCTCATCTCGGCACCTGTGTGATCTTTCCCTCATACCTCATTTTCGGGCATGAGCCCCCGCCATTCCTCTCTGAGCGAGACTTTGAGCGTGCGGCGCGCCCGCGCCAGCAGCGACTCCACCGCCTCGTCGGAAATGCCCATCGCCTCGCCGACCTCGATCTGGCTCATGCCCTCGTAGTGGAAGAGGGTGAGCGCGAGCCGCTGCCGCTCGGGCAGGGCCTTCAAGGCGGCATCGACGCGGGCCCCGAGCTCGCGCTCGGCCAGCTGGCGAAACTGCGTCGGTGGCTCGCTGTCCTCCGGCACCGCCTCCACGACCGTCGTGTTGCGTCGGGCGCGGACGCGATCGATACACAGATTCGACACCACACGCCTCAGCCATGGCCGCACACCGCCCGGACCCAGCTCCAATCCGCCTGCATTGCGCCAAAGCCGCAACAGCGTCTCCTGCGCCACATCCTCAGCCTCCGCATCATCCCTGAGCATGCGCCTGGCCACGGCGAGCACGGTCGGCAGGTGCCGGTCGACGAGGCCGCGGAACGCCTCCGCCTCGCCCGCCGCCACGCGCGCGAGCAGGCCCGTCTCCTCTGCGCTGTCGTCGGGTCCGGACCGGGGGAGGGGCCCGGGCCCGCTCTTGTGCGCCAGCACGCCGATGCCTCGCGAGTGGTGCTTCTCTTGGCCAACGTCTGCGCAAGCTTACTTCAAAAGGCCGCGTCCCCGCATCATCGGTGGCAGATCGGCATCGGTGATTCGGCCATCGCCGTCCATGTCGAGGTTGGCGAAGCGCTCCTTGGCAAAGCGATTGAACTCGTCCTTCGTCACCTTGCCGTCGTTGTCGGCGTCGAAGCGTCTGAAGAAGCGCTTCGAGGCGAAGGCGACACGCTCGGCAGCCAGCGGCCCCAGGTCCTTGGCATCGATGAAGCCGTCGCCGTTCTTGTCGAGGCGGCCGAACTGCCGGTCGCTGCGGCCGAGCAGGCGATCGAGGCTGAAGCCGCGGCGCTCCTTAGGCTCCGTGCCGGCCTCTTTGTCGTCCTTACTCTCCTGGGCATCCTTGCCGCGATCCTCCCGCCAGCGGCGCACGCGCTCGCGCGTGCCCGGCGCCATGTCTTCGAGGCCGATGCGGCCGTCGCCGTCGAGGTCGCGCATGGCGAAGCGCTCCCTGCGCGCCTTGGCGAACTCCTCCTTGCTGATGCGGCCGTCGCGGTCGGCATCGAAGCGCCGGATGAAGCGGGTCACCCAATAGTCGGCGCTGTCTTTGGCCGCGGCCTCGAACTCGGCACGATCGACGATGCCGTCCTTGTTCTTGTCGAGGTGGGCGAAGGTTGGCTCGCGCCGGGCGAGGAACTCATCGAGCGTGATGACGCCGTCCTTGTTGGCATCCATCTCCTTCAGGCGGTCGCCGAAGTGCGCCGGCGAGGGGCCGAACAGGCCTCCGCCGCCCTCGCCGAACATGGCGGCGCCGGGGCCGTGGCGCGTATGCCCGCCGCGCAAGTGGGGGGCGGAGAGGGCCGCAATGCTTCCCGCGGCAAGCAGGACGCCGGCGATCAGGAGGACTTTCTTGGCCATTCTTGTTTTCTCCAGGGTGGCGTGATCACTTGCCGCCAATAACGACGCCGCCGGCCCTTTCCGTCGGCCGGCCGGGCCGGGTCTACCCCGGATTTCAGACGATTAACCGCTCGAAGAGCGCGGCCACCTCGCCTTCGCGGGCGGCGAGATCGGCCTCCAGGTGCCGGAAATCCGGGGCCTCGCCGGCCCTGGCCAGCAGGGCCTTGAGGCCGTCCGGGGCCTTGGCCGGCTCGAAGGGGCCATCCAGGCAAAGGCGCAGCACCTGCGTCAGGTTGTTGAGGAGGCGCGCGGCCGGCAGCAGCGCTTCGGCCAAAGCAGCCGGGAGCAGGCCGGCTTCGCCCAGCCTGCCCAGCGCCACCGCCGTATTTTGGCTCAGGATGTGTGGGTCGGCCGCGGCATGCACGAGCTGCAGGTATTGGGCGATGAACTCGAGGTCGACCAGCCCGCCGCGCACCTGCTTGAGCTCCCAGCGATCGCGCGTACCCTTCTCTTTCTCGATGCGGGCTCGCATGTCCAGGACGTCGGCCGCGGTCTTGGGCCGGTCGCGCGGCGCCACGAGCACGTCGCGGATCGCCCTTTCCACCGCCGCCCGCAGCGCCGGCGGGCCGGAGACGACGCGGGCGCGCGTCAGCGCCATGTGCTCCCAGGTCCAGGCCTCGTTGGCCTGGTAGTGGACGAAGCTCGACAATTGCGTGGCCACCGGCCCCTTCTGGCCGGACGGGCGCAGGCGCATGTCGACCTGGTAGAGGGTGCCTTCCGCGGTCGGCGCGGTGAAGGCGCTGATCAGGCGCTGGGTGAGACGCGTGTAGTATTGGGTGATGGGGAGGGGCTTGGCACCGCTCGACATCGTCGCCTTGGCATCGAAATCGTAGATCAGCATGAGATCGAGATCGGAGGAGGCCGTCATCTCGCGGCCGCCGAGCTTGCCCATGGCGACGACGGCCGCCGCCCCGCCCGGCACGCGGCCATGCGCCTTCACCATCTCGCGCTCCACCTCGGCCTGCATGGCCTCGATGATGCGCTCGGCCAGCAGCGCGTAGGCGCCGCCGGCCTGCGCGGCGGAGATGGTGCCGGTCAGCACGCGCACGCCGATCAGGAACTGCTGCTCGCTGGCGAGCAGCCGCGCCCGATCGAGAATCTCCTGGAAATCCCCGGCGCTCCTAAACTCGGCGGCGAGCAGGGCATCGAGGCTCGCCTCGTCGGGTAGGGTGCCGAAGAAGCCCGGGTCGAGCACGGCGTCGAGCGCGCGGCGGCGCTTGCTCAGGATGCGGGAGAGCCGTGGCGCTGTGCCCATGATGGCGGCGATCAGCTGCATTAGGCCCGGGTTCTGCTTCAGGAGCGAGAAGAGCTGCACGCCGGAGGGCAGCTCGGACAGGAAGCGGTCGAAGCCGATGAAGGCGAGGTCGGGATTGGCAGTGTCGGCCAGCGCCTCGATCAGCGCGGGCTGCATCTCGGTCAGCAACTCGCGCGCGCGTGGCGTACGCACGGCCGGGTAGCGCCCGTGGTGCCAGCCCCGCACCAGCGCGATCACCTCGGAGGCGCGCGTATATCCCATCTCCGTGAGCGCCTCGACTGTGGCGGGGTCGTCGGCCTCGCCGGCAAACACCATGTTGGCGGCTCCGTGCGTCAATGCCGGGCTGTGCTCGAACAGGCGAACGTAGTGGGCCTGCACGCGTTCCAGCTCGCCCCTCAGCCGGGAAGCGAAGGCGTCGGTGTCGGCAAAGCCGCAGAAGCGGGCGAGGCCCCGGAGCTTATCGGTTTCCTCGGGCAAGGTCTGGGTCTGCTCGTCGGCGATCATCTGCAGGCGATGCTCGACCATGCGCAGGAAGCGATAGGCGGCATCGAGTTCGGCCCGCGCGGCCGCCGTGATCCAGCGCCGCTCCTCGAGCCGCTGCAACGCGACCAGCGTCTCCGACACGCGCAGCTCCGGCTGGCGGCCGCCGGCGATCAGCTGCTGGGTCTGCGCGAAGAACTCGATCTCGCGAATGCCGCCGCGGCCCACCTTGATGTTGTGGCCGGCGACGCCGATGCTGCCGAAGCCGCGAACGGCATGGATCTGGCGCTTCATGGCGTGGATGTCGGCAATCGCAGCGAAGTCCAGGTACTTGCGCCAGATGTAGGGCGCGAGGTCGGCCAGGATGGCGCAGCCGGCGGTGAGGTCACCGGCGACGGCCCGCGCCTTGATGAGGGCGGCGCGTTCCCAGTTCTGGCCGACGCTCTCGTAGTAGACGAGCGCCGAGCCGGTCGAGATGGCAAGCGGCGTGGCGCCGGGGTCCGGCCTGAGCCTCAGGTCCGTGCGGAACACGTAGCCGTCCCCGGTGCGCTCGCTCAGAAGGCGCACGAGATCGCGGGTGATGCGCACGAAGAAGGGCTGCGCCTCGAGGCCGGCGCGCAGGCGGATGCGGGCGGTGTCGTAGAAGACGATGAGGTCGATGTCGGAGGAGTAGTTGAGCTCGAAGGCACCGTATTTGCCCATGCCCAGCACGATGTAGCCGGCGGGGTCGTCGGCGAGCCAGTCCCCCGCCCTTGCAGCCTGGCGGAAAAGAAAGCTTACCGCCGCCGTTACCGCCACATCGGCGGCCTGCGACAGGTGCCGGGTGACCGTCATCACCCCCCAGACTCCGGCCAGATCGCAGAGGGCGGTCAAGAGAGCAATATCCGCCTTGAACAGGCGCAGCGCGCGCATTGCCTCGCCGGCCGTGCTGGCGGCTGCGAGGGCTGTGGCGAGGTCGCCCGTGAGCGCGGCGAGGCGCATCTCCGGCGCGCTGAACAACGCCCCCAGCAGGCTTGCCGGGTTGCGCTCGACCAGGCTCGCAAGATAGGGCGAGGCGCCGAAGATGCCGGCGAGCAGGTCCCGCACCGGCGGCGCGGCAATCCGGGCCCCGAGTGCGGCAAGCTCCGGCACCTCGCCGCAGCGGCGCGTCAGGTCGGCAAGCAGGCTCCGAGCGCGCTCGCTGTCGTGGACGGGCGGCGCTGCGGCAATACGAACAGCGAGCGTGCGGTCGGTCAGCTTCAGTTCCAAGGCTCTTTCAGGAGTACGTCTACCGCACAGTCTAACCCATCGAAGCGCAGACCCAACCTACTTCTGCTGCGCTCCCAATCGCTGGCCAATAGGCGAATTCCGCTACACAATCGCGGGGCATGCGCGGCGCTATCCAGCGACCGCAACGGGTGCTCCATCTGCGGGCATTCTTATATCCGCGTAGATCTCGAGAACGTTCCCGTCCGGATCGCGAAAGAACATGGATCGGTGTCCGGATGCCTGATTGAACGGTGGGACGGCGATCTTGACGTCGGCTTCCGCAAGGGCTGCGGCACACTCATCCACTTCATCGGGTGCTACCCGAAACGAGAGCTGCACCGACAAGGCGCCGTCGGGCGTTGGCACATCGTTCCACCGCCGTCCTCGTTCGGTAAGCGCCAGCAGCGACGCACCAACGCGGTACTCGATCCATTGGGGTCCAGCTTCACCATAGACCGGGAATTGCATCACTTCCTCGTAGAAGCGGCGCATAGCCGATAAATCGCGAGCAAAAATGATGGTGAAGTCGAGATTTCTGATCTTTCGCAGGGGGTTTACGGGCATCTGTTGGCTCCATTTGTTGTTGCGGCAGAGCGCATGGGATGGCAACGGCAATCGGGATAAAACTGAGTGCGATCGTCGATTTATGATCGACCCGCTTTCCAGATATCGCAAGAGTATTTGCTCATTATCGAGCGTACGATCATTAAAATAATCCGCAATATATTTCCGCGCA
>Ga0111538_10002371_pt1 | contig 26542 bp, 18 predicted proteins | sample SoiMethybrSBSTD1_FD_79669 | JGI IMG/M metagenome (GOLD analysis project Ga0111538, IMG submission 79669) | Bulk soil microbial communities from a Populus tree surrounding site in Tennessee, USA - Soil MetaG P. TD hybrid SBSTD1 (version 2)... | ecosystem: Environmental > Terrestrial > Soil >...
CCCCGCGCCGCTGCGCTTCGCGGACCAGCGGCCAGAAGTGCAGGTTCGTGACGATCGTGTTCGTGCCCCACAGCACGATGAACCGGCTGTGGACGACCTGCTCGGGATCGATGCCGGTCCCGGTACCGATGGTCGCGGAGAGTCCGGCCGCGGCGACGGCACCGCAGATGTTCTGCTCGAGTTTCGTGCAGCCCATCGATCCAAAGAGCCGCCGGTCGAGCGATTTCATTTGAATGAGCCCCTGCGTGCCTGCGGAGCTGTAGGGCAGGATGGCTTCGGCTCCCGATTCCGCGGCAATCGCCTGGAGCCGCGCGGCGATATCGGCGAGCGCCTCGTCCCAGGTGACACGAACGAAATTCCCTTCACCCTTCCGGCCGTCGCGCTTCAGCGGGTACAGCACGCGATCGGGGTGGTAGACGCGCTCGAGGTAGTGATTCACCTTCGCGCAGAGCGTCCCGCGGGTGAACGGGTGCGTCGGATCGCCCGACAGCTTGACGGCGGTCCCATCCCGAACTTCGACGACCCACGAGCAGGTGTCAGGACAGTCGTGCCCGCACGCGCCACGCACCACCCGCAGAGGAGAGAAGGCTGAGGACATGGCTTCCTTGACTAGCGTAGCCAGGATTTCCGTCGCCGCCAAGATCCAAGTCCCGACCGGAGTAGGCTCGCATTCGCCGGCGGTCCAGTGTCGTTCCACGGTGATTGCGGTTCCAGGGCACAATGGGCATCACGGCCCACGCAGCAACCGACGTGACGTCGGTCGTCCGTCAGTGCATGGAGCCGCACAGGGCGCCACCATGACAATCGGCAAACGACTGTTGCTACTGCTGGCGGTCCCGCTGATCGCGCTGGTCGGATTCGGTGTGTTTGCCCGAATTCAACTGTCAAGAATCGAGGAACGCAGCCGATTCGTCTCGGAATCGCAGCTGGCCGTTGTGGCCGTGCTCGGTAACATTTCCCGGAGCTTCGCCGAAATCCGAGTCAATCTCCGCAGCTTCTTGCTGGCCGTTGACGACAACCAGCGGGCCGAGGCGCGTGCGGCGTTCGAAGAAGACGATCGGACGCTCACGCAATTGCTTCAGCAGTACGGCGATTCCTTCGTTCACGATGAACGCAACCGGAGGTTGTTTGGCGATTTCCGCGAGCTGAGCCGCCAGTATGTCCTCGGAGCACGGCGGGTGATAGCGCTGGCTCAAGAAGGCCGGAAGGATGAAGCGCTCGCGGATTTCAGGGACAGCATTGCGGCAACTGGCGTCAGCCTCAGCACCGTCTCGAGCGAGTGGATCGAATACAACAGGGACCTGGGCAGCAGCGCGGCTCGATCCGCGCTCACGGCGATCGAACAAACGCGTTCGGACATGCTCGTCGCCGATGTGACGGCGCTCTTGCTGACCGGCCTGCTCGGTTTGCTGACATTTCGCCGGATCGTCAATCCGATTCAGGCGCTCGAACGCTCCGTCAAAACCGTCGCCGCCGGTGATTACACGCAATCAGTGCCGTTTACGACGTCCACTGGCGAAACCGGCAGCCTCGCTCGATCCATTGAAGTCCTCAAGCGGGGTGCCGCGGCGATCGACGAGCAGCGCTGGATCAAATCCAGCGCCGCCAAAGTCATCGGTCAACTTCAGGACGCTCACTCTCTAGCGGAGTTCGGCGATCGCTTTCTTTCGAGCCTCATGCCCCTGTTGCGTGGAGGTGTTGCGGCGCTGTACGTGCTCGAGGAAGAGGCGGGGCGGCTCCGTCGAGTTGCTGCTTACGGACTCGGCAGCGGCGGAAGCGCTGAGACATTTGCCGTCGGCGAGGGACTGGTCGGAGAGTGTGCCCAGAATCGGACGCCGATCACGGTGACCAATCTCCCCTCAGACTACCTTTGCATCAGGTCAGGCCTCGGATCGGCAACGCCCGCGCAGGTGTTGGCCTCACCCCTGCTCTCCAAAGACACACTCATGGGTGTCGTCGAAACGGCAACCTTTCATGCGTTCGATGCCCGGGAACAAGCGCTGCTGGCCGAATTGATGCCATTGGTGGCCATGAGTCTCGAAGTGTTGCAACGCAACCTTCGCCTCCTTGAGCAGCAAACCGAGTTGACGGCGCAGCGAGAGCAGCTTCAAGTCAGTGAGGAGCGCACGCGACTCATTCTGGATTCGACCGATGAGGGCATTTACGGTATGGCACCGGACGGCCGAATCACCTTTGTGAACGCCGCGACCTGTCGCCTTCTGGGCTTCGCGCCGGAAGAAATGATTGGCCAGCCGGCGCATCCGCTCATCCATCACCACCGCGCGGATGGCAGCATCTATCCGGTCGAAGACTGTCCCATGCGCGCTGCCTGCCAGCGTGGAGAAGAGCGGCGGGTTGACGACGAATTTCTCTGGCGGAAAGACGGCCAGGGCTTCCCGGTCGAGTATGCGACGACGCCAATCATCAAGGACGGCACAATTCTCGGCGCCGTGGTCAGCTTCACTGACATCACGCGGCGGAAGGAGGCTGACCAGCGGCTGCGTGAGACCGAACAATTCTTCCGCAGTGTCCTCGAACTCGCGCCTGACGGATTGATGGTCGTCGACACGAAGGGAATGATTCGATTGGCCAATGCCAGGTGTGAAGCGCTGTTCAGTCAGACCCGTGAGGAGCTGATCGGGCGGCCCGTGGAAGGGCTCGTCCCGGCCGATGTACGTCCGGCACATGCCTCACTGCGCGAGCAGTTTCATCGCTCGCCTGCCGCCCGTGACATGGGCGTCGGGAAAGAGCTTCGCGGCGTCCGCAAGGATGGTTCGGAGTTCCCGGTGGAAATCGGGCTGAGCCCTCTACCCGCACGCGGTTCCGAGGGTGCGCAAGTCGCCGTATCGATCCGCGATGTCACCGAGCGCAAGGAACAGGAAAAGGCTCTGAAACTCGCCAAGGCAAAGGCCGAGGAAGCGACCGCGACCAAGTCCATGTTCCTCGCCAACATGAGCCACGAGATCCGCACGCCCATGAATGCGATTCTCAACATGACCGGCCTGGCGCTGGAAGCCGACCTGCCGGCCAAGCCACACCAATTCATAACCGTGGCCCACTCGTCGGCCAAGAACCTCCTGGGAATCCTGAACGACATTCTCGACTTCTCAAAAATCGAAGCCGACAAGCTCGAACTGGAGAACGCCCCCTTCAGCCTTCGAGAAGTCCTCGAGGAAGTCACCGAGACGTTCCGGTCCGTCGTCATTCAGAAGCACGTCGAGCTCATTACTCATGCCCTGCCCACGGTCCCGGACCGGCTCCGCGGCGATGCCCTGCGGTTTCGCCAGGTGCTGACCAATCTGGTCAGCAATGCCTTCAAGTTCACTGACAAGGGCGAAGTCCTGCTCAAGGCTGAACCCATCGATCACTCCGCCGAGGGGCATCGCGGCGAGATATTGCTGCGCATCAGCGTCCGTGACACAGGCATCGGCATTCCTGAGGCGCAGCAGGCCAGACTGTTTCAATCCTTCACTCAAGCGGACAGTTCGACGACGCGCAAGTACGGGGGCACGGGGCTTGGTCTCGTGATCAGCAGGCGGCTGGCCCGTCTCATGGGCGGCGATCTGACCTTTGAGAGTATTCCGGGCAAAGGCACCACCTTCTTCTTCACGGCGCGCCTCGGCGTCGAGGCATCCGAGACTCCGGCTCGCGCCGCTTCGGCCGCGGTCGCCGAGCGGCAGCCGGTCCTGATCGTCGAAGACACCGAGACGAGCCGCGAGCTGCTCGAGACGCTGCTGCGGAGCTGGTCGATTCCGACCGTGTCGGTGACTTCCGCCGAAGAGGGACTCGCGCTGCTGGAGATTCGCAACCGCAAAGGAGGACGCGATCCGTTCGGCCTCGTCATCCTCGACTGGATGCTGCCGGGCATCACCGGGCTCGACGCGGCCGAGCGCATCCGCGCACACGAGGAGACGCGCACGCTGCCGCTCGTGCTCATCAGCGCTTATGCCGGTAAGGAGGAAGAGGCGCGCTGCACCGCCCTCGGCGTGAACGTGTTCCTTCCGAAGCCGATCACGGCGTCGTCGTTGTTCGACGCCGTCATCGAAGCGCAAGGGGGGCGCGTCCATGCGGCGCGCCGCAAACTCGACGCGCCGCTCGAACGGGAGTTCGATGCGCGCGTCCTGCTGGCTGAGGACAACGAGGCCAACCAGATGGTCGCGAGCGAGCTCCTGACCCGGCTCGGGATTCACCTCGAGATCGCGAACAACGGACGTGAGGCGGTGGACATGATCACCGCTGGGCCCGAGCGATATGCCGCGGTGCTGATGGACGTTCAAATGCCGGAGATGGATGGCTTGGCAGCGACGCGCGCGCTGCGCGAAATGCCCGCCGGGCGGCATCTGCCGATCATTGCGATGACCGCGAATGCGATGAAGGCTGACCTCGACGCCTGTCGTGATGCCGGCATGAATGATCACGTGACCAAACCTATCGAACGAAAGGCGCTTTTGCAGACGCTGCGACGCTGGCTGCCGGCGCGGGTCACATCTCAGGATGATGCACAGCCGACGCCGATGGTCCAGGAAATGACCGGCGTTCCAACACTCGACGGTATAGACGTCGCAGGCTCGCTGGAGCGGCTCGGGATCGAATTCGAGAGCTTCCGCCGGATGCTGATCAGGTTCGCGGACAGCCGGGATGCGACACTGGATCCGCTGCGGACCGCGGTGGCCGTGGGCGACTGCGACGCAGCCGCAAGACATGCCCATGCCATCGCCGGCGCATCCGGAAACCTGGGTGCCAATGACCTGCGCGCGGCGGCCAAAGCCCTGGAGCGCGCAGGTCGCGAGGGACAGCGAGATCTCGCCGCTCTTCACCGTGACCTCGAAACCCGGGCCGCGGTGGTGTTCGACTCGATCGACCGCTTGCGTAAAGCCGCCGTGCCTTTCAGCACTGAAGCCGAATCCCTATTTGTGCCAGCCGAAGCGCGAAGTTCATTGAGGCGCCTGCAGACCGCGCTTGGCGATTACGATCTCTCGGCGGCGACCAGCGCACTCGCCGAGCTCGATCGCGTCGACATGCCGCGCGCCGCCAGCGTGCTGTCTCGCCTCCGGCATCATGTGGACAGTTACGAGTACGATGAGGCGAGAGTGATCACCACCCAGTTGCTCGAGCAGATCGCTAGCCAGGTGCTGTGACCGAAGCCAAGCCGGAAGTGGTCGCGCCGCTCACCGCGGCGGCTCTCATTGCACAACAGGTCGGGTCGAATGCGATCCGCGACGGATTGTTCCTCTCCCTGTTCTCTGTGCAGAGTCTTCCGTACTTCGTCGCCGGCGCGGCCGTCCTGGCAATCGTCGCGGCACAGGTCTCGGGGCGCCTTCTTGCGCGGCTTGGACCGGTTCGGGTGGCTCCCGCGCTGTTCGCCTTGAGCGCGGCGCTGTTCCTGGTTGAGTGGGGGCTTCTCGGCCGGCAGCCGTCGACGGCCGCTGTGTTGCTCTACCTGCACTCCAGCGTGCTGGGAGCCATTGCGATCTCCTCTTTCTGGTCTCTGCTCAACGAACGCTTCGACCCGCATTCCGCGAAGCCATTGATGGCGCGAGTGGCCGGAGCAGCGACTTTCGGCGGATTGATCGGTGGGGTGAGCGCCGAGCGTGTCGCCGCCCTGTTCTCTCAGGGCACGCTGCTTCCGCTGCTCGCTCTCGTCGGCGGCATCTGTGTGGCCGGCGCTGTCGCCCTTGGAAAGGGCGCGCCCAGCAATCGCCGTCACGTCGCCGACGGGCCGGACCTCGGTGGAGGATGGACCCAGGTTCGCCGACAGCCGTTATTGCGCAACCTGGCCGTCGTCATCGCCCTCGCCGCGATGCTCGCGGCGCTCGTTGATTACCTGCTCAAGGCCGAAGCCGTCGCCTATTTCGGCAAGGGTCAGCATCTGGTTCGCATTTTCGGACTGTTTTACGCGGGGACGGCGTTGACAGCGGTGGTGCTCCAGGCCTCGCTCGGGCGCGTCGTGCTCAGCCGTCTCGGCCTCGGCGGGTCGGTCGCGAGTCATCCGGCCGTCGTCGGAACCGCGAGCATGCTCGGGTTCGTACTGCCCGCTCCGTGGCGCGGCATTCTTCCCCGCAGCCTTGATGTCGTCGTGCGCGCCTCAACCTTCCGGGCTGGTTACGAGCTGTTGTACACACCATTGGCGGAGGCCGCCAAGCGCTCGGCGAAGTCGGTCATCGACGTCGCCTGTGACTGTGCAGGCAAGGCCGCGGGCGCGATGCTGATCCTTCTGCTCGTGAGCGTCGCGCCGTTGGATCCTTACGTGACGCTGAATGTGGCCGCAGCGTTGATCGCCGGCGGCGAGTTCATCGTCGCACGCCGGCTGCGCGCAGAATACGTGAGCGCGCTGGAGGGAGGGCTGCGACGTCAAGGCAGCGATCTCGAGCAGGTCGCCGCGCACTCGATGGCGGATTTCACGGTCGCCCGAAGCATGGCCGGTCTCGATCAGGCCGCCGTGCTGAAGGCCCTTGGATCGCCCGAGACGGTTCGAGCGACCGCTCCGCCGCCGGATCCTGTCGTTGCGGCGATCGTCGAGCTCCGTTCCGGCAATCCGCTGCGCATTCGCGCGGCCCTGCGCAATCCACCTCGCGATCCACTCATCATTGGCGCTCTGGTGCAGCTGCTGGCGAACGATGACGCGGTTCGAATGGTAGTTGCCGCGCTCGGCACTTTCGGGCCGCGGGCAGCGGGCGAAATGGTATCGGTGCTGCTCGATCCGGCAACGCCGGCAGTGATTCGGCGGAGGCTGCCGCTTGCCCTCAAGAGCTGTCCGTCACCGATCGCGCGAGACGGCCTGCTGGCAGCCCTTGAGGACTTCGATTTCGAATTCAGGCTGCGCTGCGGGCGTGCGGTGCTGGCCCTCACCGACGAGCACCCCGATCTCCTGAAGCCGGTCCCGACTGCGCTCTCGCTGGTCGAACGGGAGCTCGATGGCAATAGCGCGACACCCCTGGTCAGAGAACACGTCTTCCATCTGCTCGCTCTTGCGCTGGAACGCGAGCCGGTCCGGATCGCGGCGCGAGCGTTCGGCACCGACGATGTCTACATGAAGGGCACAGCGCTCGAGTATCTCGAGACGGTGCTCCCGCCGCGTCTTTTCGCCGCTCTTCGGCCGCTCCTCGCCGTATCAGGTCCAGCGCCTGCTCCGCGGCGTCCAGCGGCGGAGGTGCGCGCAGACCTGATGCGCGCCGGCATGACGATGACCGTGAGCCTCGACGAGGTCCGCCGCCAGCTCGAGGCGGCGGCGCGGGAGGAGACGTGAGATTCTAGGACTCATGAACGAGAGCCAAGCCCCGTTCACCGAAGACGCCGACCGCATCCTGTTGGTCGACGACGACGCGACGAATCTTGACGTCTTGCGCCACACATTGGATGGCCGCGGCTACCGGCTGTTCGTGACGCGAAGCGGCGAGAGCGCCATTGAAGTGGCGCGCCGGGTACGCCCCGGACTGGTGTTGCTGGATGTCGTGATGCCAGGCATCGACGGTTACGAGACCTGCCGGCGGCTGAAAGAAGATCCGCAGACCTCCGAGGCCGCGGTGATTTTCCTTTCATCGCTCGACGAAGCCAAAGACAAGGTGCGCGGGCTCGAAGTCGGCGCAGTCGACTTCGTTTCAAAGCCCTTTCAAAAGGACGAAGTCGTCGCGCGTGTCAACACACATCTGACGTTACAGCGCTTGCGCCGTCAACTCGAGACCAGAAACGTGGAACTCGCGCGTGAGCTGGCCGTGGCGCAAGAGCTCCTCACCGACGCGCGGCGGCGGGTCGAAGGGCCGCTGCTCGGTGACAGCCCCGCCGTCCGGGCACTGCGTGAATCGATCGCGCGTTATGCCGTCGACGCGGACACGTTGCTGCTCACCGGCACTCAGGGCCGCGGGCATGAGGCAGTGGCGCGCGCGATCCATCACGCATCGCCACGGAGCCGTCAGGCCTTTATCCACGTCAACTGCGCGTTGCTCCCGCCGGGGCAGGATCCCGGACTGGTCCGGCCTCCAATGCCGACGGTCGACTCAGCGAGCGCGTCCCGGATGAGCTTTCTCGAGCTGGCGACGCGGGGCACGTTGTACCTCGAAGAACTTCACCGACTCGCGAGCGAAGAGCAGGTACGGCTGGCCGAAGTCCTCGAAGTGATCGATGCGTCACGAGAGCGCGGCGAAACGGCGGTTCCAGACGTTCGAGTGATTGCCTTCAGCCCGGCGCCGCTCGCCACCGCAAGCGGATTCCATTCGAAGCTGTTGGCGCTGCTCGAACGGCGCCAGCTTCGTGTCCCGTCACTCGCCGAGCGGCAGGAGGATGTTTCGGAGATGGCGCTCTTCTTCCTCCGGCAGCACGCTCGACGGATCGGTGCCGTCGTCGAGACGATATCCGAGAAGTCGGTGAGGCGCTTGCAGAAGTACCGCTGGCCCGGAGACGTGAGTGAGCTCCAGAGTCTGATCGAGCGCGCCGTGGCTTCGGCCCGTGAGCCGGTGCTGGAAATAGACGAGGCGCTTCTCGACGACGGTCTGCCGCTCGGCCTTTACCGCCTGATGGAGAAGCTTGGCGAAGGAGGAATGGGAGAAGTATGGCGCGCGAGGCACCAACTCCTGGCGCGTCCATGTGCCATCAAGCTGATTCGACGTGAGCTGCTCAGTGAAAAAAACAGAGAAGCGGCGACCGAACGCTTCCGCCTTGAAGCGCGGAGCATTGCCCGGCTGAGCTCTCCGAACACCGTTCGCCTGTACGATTTCGGCGTGAGCGAGACGGGCAGCTTCTATTTCGTGATGGAACTGCTGACCGGCATGGACCTCGCGTCGATGGTCCAGCGATTCGGGCCCATGGACCCGGAGCGCGCGGTGTATGTGCTTCGTCAGGCCTGTCGCTCTCTCGGTGAAGCACACGCGGCTGGACTTCTCCATCGCGACATCAAGCCCCACAACCTCTACTTATGTCGTCTCGGGCTCGATTTTGATGTCCTCAAGATCCTCGACTTCGGACTCGTCAAGTCGCTCAGCGAAGACACCGCCCAGATCACGGCCGAAGGCGTTCTGACCGGAACCCCCGCGTACATGCCACCGGAACGCGTGGTCGGCGGGGCCGCTGACGAGCGTTCGGATCTCTACTCGCTGGGTTGCGTGGCCTACTGGATGCTGACGGGCCGGCCTGTGTTCACCGGCGAGCCGATGGCGGTCATGATTCATCACGCCCGTACCGCTCCTCAACCGCCGTCAAGCGTTGGCGATCGCCCCATTCCTGAGCGTCTCGAGCAGATCGTCATGGGCTGCCTTGAAAAAGAGCCTGCCAAGCGTCCATCGTCGGCGGTGGAGCTGTGGCAGCAGCTTGGAGAAGTGGCGCTGCCGACGCCCTGGACTGTCGAACGCGCGGAAAGCTGGTGGCGCGAGCACCTTGTGGAACTCGTTGGGCAATCTTCCGGGAGCAACTCTACCAACGAACTGAGGATCGCGCCGGCGCACCGGACTCGCGCCGGAGAGTAAGAGACTGGTCTTCAGGCGACCGCGTCACTCAGGTAGACCTTTTCAATCTGCTTGTCGCCGACCTGGCTGGTCAGACGGAGCACCGCGACGTTTGCCGACGATCCGCCCGCTGCGAGCCGGACCAGCACGTCGAACAGCGCGAACACGGTAGACGTCCCGATGTTGTGCTTGTTCGATGTCTGGTCGAAGTCGTCGAAATCCTTCATCGCGCCGCCGAACTTGCCGACGGCTTTTTCGAACTTCACTGGATCGACCTTCTTGCTTGCCAGCAGGTCAGTCAGGTTCTTCAGCGCGTCGATGAACGCGTTCTCGATGTTGTAGATCGTCACGAGGATCTGGCGCTCCGTTCGATCGAGCGTGACCGACGTTGGCGCGGCGATGCGCGTGTTGACGATGCTGATGGGGAACACGAGATCCGACGCCCCGCCGACGAAGTCGGCGAAGCCTTGATCAGAAAACAGCTTGAAGATGCCCGGCGTGGCGTAAGCAAACGCGACGTCGTGCAGGCTATCGCCGCCCTTCAGGTAATTCGACAACAGCATTTCGCGCATGCCGTTGCGCACCGACTGCTCGGCTGCGGCCGAGAGCTTCTTCACCGAGAGTAGCTTGCTGAGCGCCGGCTCGCCGAATCGAACGTCGTAGCTTGTCGTCACCTGGCCGAAGTCGCCGGCCGCATTATTGTGCAGTATCGGACCGAGTTCCGCCAGCGTCGCGCCCTTGGCGTCGAGACCGACGCTCGACGCGAAACCGAGGTAATCCTTTAGTTCGGCCTCCGACGTGTCGTCGTCGGTAAAGCGCATCTGGTAGCGGGCGGTCAACGAGTTGAGTGAATCGATGACGTACGCGGCGTCGCGTGCATCCGACGTGATGACGCCGGCCGATTGGCCGAGCGCGCGGAGCAGGAAGTTGACGTGCGTCTCCTCGTCTCTCCGTTTGCGCTGCCGTTCGATTTCGAGCGAGGCCGTTGTGAGCACCGTGATGCCCTGGTCCGACGGGACCAGGCACTGTTCAGTCTCTGTGATGACGCGGTCGAAGCCCGCGTACTGGTAATTGAGGTGCCAGCCGACGATGTTCACCTTGAAGGCGCTCTCGCGCTTCGTCCGGTGCGTGAACACGCCCTCGCGCAGCCTGACGACGTCGGTGTCGGTGATGGTCAGGATCTCCTCGAAATCGCCTTTGCCAGCCTGTGCGAGCAGCGCCGCGCCGCGCGCGCTCCCCATGTTGAGGATGACGTCCACGAGCGAGTCGAGCTCCGAGGCGCGGCTGTACTCGGTGTGGAGCGCCAATTTGTAGCTGGCGTTGCTAGCCTCCTTGAATGCCTTGAACACCTTCTCGGAAAACGAGTCGATCTTGACCAGGACGGCGTGTACCTCGGTGAACGCCTGTTTCAGATTGTTGGACGAGTTGAGCGGGCGCCCGACAAGCCGGCTGATGAACAGTCCAACCTTCTCGTTCGCGACCTGCTGAAGTTCATCGACGGTGTCGATTTTGGCCGCTTCGGCGAACAGCTTGTCGAGGCCGAAGTCCTGCTTTGCGAGCCCGATGACGCGGCGGATCTCGGAGTGCGCGGTGTCCCGGATCAGGCTCAAGGCTGCGGCCGCCCGCTTCTTCAGCTCGGCCTGACTGTCGATTTGCGCGCCTGCCACGGTGACCTGTTCCAGCAAAAAGCCGAGCGGGTCGCCGTCTGTGAGCTGAGACAGGATCGTCCACAGCTCAGGACTGAGATCCTTCCTGAGCGTGTCGAGCGCCTCGTCCGTAAGGCTTTCGATCTTGTCCAGGAAGGCAGTGAGTTGATCGATCCGGTCGAAGTAGCGATCGAACAGCGTGACTGCGCGGTCTTCCACCTGTTCGTAGCTGGTCACGACCTTGTCGACGAGGCCCATGAATTTCTTGAACTCGGATTGCGAGTTGAGCGCCTCGAAGCCCTTGCCGATCACGGCTTCGACGTACTTCTTCGCGAGGCCGTCGATCGCCTTCTCGAAGGCCTTGAAATCCGACAGCTCGACGGCCTTGGCGAAGATATTGATGAAGCTCTTCGCGTTGACGCCGAGGGCCGCGCCGAGAAACTCCTTCGGATTGGCCGGCAGGTCGAGCTCGTTCTTGAATCCGACGTTGACGTCGGCGGCGACCTTGAAGTCCTTGGCGCGGTGGCGGCGTACCTGGACGCGGCACCAGCCAGGACGATCGCCCGCCGTCACGAGAATCGAGAATCGACCGGCAACACCCGCCGACATCCCGATCTTGCCAACGATGCTGAGGTCGTACTTCTCTGAGAGTGCAAGCTGGCCGACCGCCACCGACTTGGTTCCGGCGAGCCGATAGCCGGCGGACAACTCGGCGCCGAGCCGCAGGTAGCCGCCGTACTGAAGCGCAATCGCCTCACCTGGCTCGGGCGCGCGCGCACCCTGTTCGGGCAGCCGCATCGTCGAGAAGAACTCGGGAACGATGTCCTCGACCGCTTCCGACTTGTCCAGAGCACGGAGATACGCAAAGCCGGCGTCAGCCCCGGCTTTCAGCTCCACGGTGGCCTTGAGCGGAGCGTACGAGAAGGCGCCCGCAGCTGAGAGATCGCCCGACGCCCCGGCGTCCAGACACAGCACGACCTTGTCGGTATTTGCGCCCTTCTTGAAGAAATCGCCGACGCCGTACGTCTTGAGCAGCTTCGCCGTTGCGCCAGCGGACGTCGAGAAGACCGGCGTGAGGCTCAGGCGTGCCGCGGTTGAGACGCCGATCTTCACGCTTTCGTTCTGACCCAGCGTCACCGTCTGATCGCCACCAGCCGAGAACGTGACGCTCAAAAGGCTGTCGGTGCCGTCGGGAATGGCCTTATTGAGCTTCAGCGCCTGGGTGTCAACCGACACTTCACCTTTTCCAGACAGCAGAAAGGGCAGATCCTTCTTCTTCAAGGAAAGCGTCGGCATCGGTTACTCCAGTCGTAGTGGTGGGGAGGTCGCGACGATATGCACCTTTGGCGGACGTGTCCAGTAAATTCCGCAGCGTGTCCAGTGAAGATCCTGACGATACGTTGTGTGGCGTTCTCGCATTGCTGGCTTTACTGGCGCCGCCCGAACTGAAACCCCAGCTTCACGACGAGCTCGTTGGTCCAATTCAACGGCTCGTACACGCCGAGCCGCTGTCGAACGGTGATGCCGTTGACCGTAAACGTCGCCGTCTCAACATTCACCCGCGAGGCGCTGACGTTCCAGTGGATGTACTCCGTCGCCAACGACCACTGCCTGGTCATCTGGTATTTCGCACCGGCGCGCAACGCCCATCCCGAGTGCTGATCGAACGAAACATCGGAGAGTCCCTCGATCGTGAACGGCGGCGCCGTCGGTGTCGCCGGTATATCCCCACCACCCAATAGCGACCCGCGCGTCTTCTGCCAGCCATGCAGCAGGTGGTCGTACTCCAGATCGAAGCTCAGCGCGTTGTGCGAAGCCACGCCAGTGCGGGCCGTGATGCCGACTGGCAGATAGAGATAGTCGTCCGTGCGGTATCCGGCGACGCCGGTCGTCCCATTCGACAAGTGCCTGACGCCCAGGCCAATCATCGGCGACCATCCCCATCTTTGGCCGATGAAGTCCTTGCCGACCAGGGCACGGCCCTCGACGTACCAGTCCTTGTCGCCACTCTCGCTGCACGGCGACGGATCGCCAAGATCCAGTGCATAGCCATTTGGTGACGTGCTGTCGGGCGTGATCAAGAACGGCGAACACCAGCCATCGTACGTCGCGTTGCCAACAAGGCCCCGGACATCGGTCTGGAGGAACCAGCGTCGAGCCCGATCGAGCGACAGCGTGCCCGAATATCCGCCGCCGAACTTGGCGCCGTGGATCGAAATGTTCGTATCGCCGGGCTCGACATACTTGTAGCCGCCCACACCGAAACTCATTTCGTGTCCCGCCGCCGTAGCCGGGCTGGTCTCGACCTGGCCAGCGTCAGGTGATTGAGCGGATCGCGTGGCCGTGGGATCGGGGGGTTGCGCGAACGCCTGGGATGGAATGAACGCGATCAAACCTCCGGCCAAGAGTTCCTTCAGACGACGTCGCATCAACCACCGCCTCGGTGTGGCAGTCGTTCTGGCAGTTTCGATCCTGACACACCATCGGGGTCCGTGGTGCCCTGCCGCGTGATTGCCGGACTGCGTAAAATGACGAGTCACACGCCGAATCGGAAAGCCCGCACATGATTGCCGATCTCATTCGCGAGACTCAGACCATCGACGACGTCATCGGGACGATGCGCCGGATTGATGCAGCGCTGGCCGACGATGACGGTGTGAAGTGGTTCAATTTCCTGTACTTGAGCGTCACGGAAGCGGTGCAAGCCGATGCCGCAGCTTGGCAGGACTGGCCGTTTCTGCAGCGCTTCGACGTGCTCTTCGCGCGGCTCTATTTCGATGCGCTGGCCGCGTCCGAGCGCAACGCAGATCTCATGGCTCCTGCCTGGCGGCCGTTATTCACGGCGCGGCACGACACGAGGCTCGCGCGGTTGCAGTTCGCATTGGCTGGGATGAACGCCCACATCAACCCGATTTGCCGGTGGCGCTGGAGCGCGTTGCGGCAGCCGAGGGGACGTTCTCATCGAGGGAGGGCCCGCGCTATCACGACTTCGTGGGCATCAACGACATTCTCGAACGCACCGAGTCGTCGCTCAGGCCGGTGTTAGCGAATGGCCTGATTCGCGAGCTCGATGTAAAACTGGGTGATCTCGACAGCGTGCTGGTGATGTGGAAGGTTCGGAAAGCCCGCGAGGCGGCCTGGACCAATGGCGAAGTGTGTTGGCATCTTCGCAGCACCCCGCTTCTTCAGCGCGAGTACCTCGCGCGCCTGGATCGCATGGTGGCGTTCGCCGGGCAGGGACTGCTGGTGCCGCGTCTGGGCGTCACTGGTGCCGTCAGGTCAGTCTGATCGCTGCTGAAGACGACAAGACGACTACTGACCCGAGTGCGTGTGGCCTTGGGCTCCCTTGTGATTCGCGCACGACACAGCCGGATTGAATTGCGCGAACATGCCGTTCGGGTTGTCACGGTAGATCCAGACGTGTCGATCGAAATGCGGTTCGAACATGTGCGCTTCGTCGATCGTCGTGTTGGGATCGTCCATCATCGAATCGTACGGCACCCCATGGAAGGTCGGTGGAGCGCTGTGGCCGGCCTCTCGCCACGCGGCGGCGAACACCAGGTTCTCGACCGCGACGAGTTGGAGCTTTCCGCTTTCCGTGGGCTCGTAAATGAGAATGCTGGGCTGACGGAAATCGGTATGCGTGCCCACCCCGTTCACTCGAGGCGCAGGCGGTGCGGTGATCCCGAGGAGGTCGGGTCGGAAATAGTGGATGCCCATCGCGCCAAGCGGCGCGGGTCGTCCCATCATGGCGGCGCTATCGCAAAGATCGAATGGATCTCGAATGTATCCTTCGGCCAGGGCAACGTTCACGTCCCGGAACCGCTCGGTGGCCTGACGAACTTCGTCAAGCGTCGGTTCGCCGGCGGCGGCAACGGGCTCGCGGTCGACCGTAGCCGCGCCGGTTGCAAGGGCACCTACAATCATGGCCACCACCAACGCTGGCGCCAATATCGCGTTTCGACTCTTCATGGACCCTCCCAGTACCAATGGTCTTCAGACGGCTTAACGCGTCATTCCGCCCGAAACCCCGCAATCCCCCTGGGCAGGGCCAAAATTGCTCGGAGCTTGTGAATGTCCGGTCGTCAGCTAATTGCGCGCGTCGCGAGACGCCAAATCGGAAGCGTCTGCAGGCCGGCCTTCTACCGAGCGACAGATTAGTGCATCAGCCAAGCTCAGTGGGTCATCACCCAGATCGCGACGTTTACACCCAGCGCATAGCCCTTTCCGGCAAAGGCGTCGAAGTAGTCCTGGTTGTCGCCTTCCCGCTCCCAGCTGTCTGAAACGTCCGAGTTCATGCTGACGAGCACGGCGAGCCTGTCGTGATCGTCGAACACACCGTAGTAGTGCACGGTTGACGGTCCGATCTCAGAATCCTGATGTGTGAAGCGCCATGAACCGAGCGAGGGGATCTGCGGGAGCGGGTTGACGCGGTACAACACCGAGAACATCGGGTGGTCGACCGGCAGGTCGACGATCTTGGCGCCGGGCATGATCCGCGCGAGGTTCGGACGGATGTACTCGAAGTCCGGGTCCCAGTTGTCGTCGATCCAGAGGAAGCCGCCTTTCAGCAGATAGTCGCGCATGCGAACGGTCTCTTCCGGTGTGAAGTCGTAGTTGGCGGCGTTCTGCATGCGCAGGTACGGACACCGGAACAGTTCGGCGTCCATGGCGGTCACGTTCGCAAAGCCTGGATAGCCATTGTTCCAGCGACTGATCGTCGTCCTGGTCAGCTCGGCGAGGCGGACCATGAAGTTGTAGTCCGCTTGCGGATAGTCGTCGCCCCAGCCGGACTTTCGCGCCCGGCGGATGTTCTCGTACCGCAGACGACAGTATGTGAAGCCGAGCGGCTTGTCGGGGAGTCCGTGGTTGATGGGAATCTGGAGGTTGCGTCCGTTCGTCAGGATGGTCGGCGGCTGTGCTGCGCCGCTCATCGCGGACAGTTCCAGCGCCACCGCGAAAAGCAATGCGAACCGCATCCATCGAACTGATGCCCACGTCCGCCGCATGTCTGAGGATCGTACAACGACTTCGAGTAAAGGAGCGGCACGGCGCGCCGAGGTCTCGGCGTCGGACGACCGCCGTACCATTCCCGCGCAGCTCGCCCACCGCACGCCCGTCTGGCGTGCGGAAGGCGCTCAGGCAGCGTTGAAGACGTTACTTCGTGGCGATGGTGGGGTTCACCCAGCCGTTCTTCATGATGCCATGCGAGGGACGGAAGCTGAGATAGTCCACATGATCGGGAATGTCGAACCAGCCATGGATGACGCCCGGCGGAACGATCAGCACGTCACCAACCTTCAACTCGACTTTGCGTGAGCCAACCGCCACGCCACCGCCGCAGCCCGGACCGTTCGGTCCGCCGTCGGGGTTGTTCGTGCTCTGCCGGCCGTTGAGGAGCTTGCCGTCGATGAACGCGGTGCCGCTTCCCGAGATGATGTAGTAGCCCTCGGTCTGAAAGTCGTGCGTGATGGCGCCCTGCAGTGCGTCCGCCGGCGGGTTTGGGTCTTGTGCGCCACAAGGGGCCGCTGGCGCCGCATTGCCTCGACCAGCCGCAGCCGGGGCATTGCCTCGAGCGGCTCTGGCCTCCCCAACCGTCATCACCTTCTGCTTCGCGCGGTGGATGATGCCCAACTCGTAGCTCCAGCCGTCGCCGATGTCGACGACCCTGGCGTTCTCATCACGGGTTGTCTGGCCCATTTCGGTGGCTAAGATCTTGTCGATCTCGGCCTTGGTAATCACGGTCGACGTCGTCGGGTTTCCCGGTCTGATCTGGGCGTAGGCCGCCAGAGGAATCAGAACCGCCGCCGTCAGCAAAACCTTCAATGCAGTGTTCTTCATAACCGTTCCTCCTGAAACATATTGCGCCGGCGCCTGATGCGGCTTGGGTTTGTGAAGGAGTATATCCCGCTGGCGATGAAGCAGGTCGAGCCTCTGTCAGGCTCACAGCTGACGGTGAAGGATCGCTTGTATCGGCGGCCGGCAAAGGAGACTATCACCCAGACAGACAGGTAGGTGGCAACGATTCGACCGACCGGAGGCGAGGATGAGCCAACGAAATCTCGCAGCTGGAATCGCAGCGGCGCTCGGCGTGATGCTGGGAGGCGCATCAGCGGTGTCGCAATCACAACCGGCCACCCAGGGGCCCGCCACTGACGGGTCACCTGGCTGGTTTCTTCAGGGTTCCTTTGCTGATCCAACCGGGCGGACGCTCGTAGACGCGGATGGGCGCGTGACCGTGCCGCCACGTGGTAGAGGTGCCGGCCCTTCGGCCGGCGCGGCTCCCCCGCCAGACGTTGCAGAGACCCCGCCATGCCGGCGCTCGCCACTTTGCGGCAGGCGCGGCGGCATGAGTCGGCAGTCGCTGCAGCGTGTCCAGTGGCAACAGACGTTGGGTTACGCGTTCACATATCCGTACGTCTTGCCTCCGGGCTTCGGTGGTGTGCCAGCCGTCGCGCTCGATTCGAAGAACAACCTGTGGGTGTTTCAACGAGCCGACGCGGGAAAGCCGCAGTTGTTCAAGTTCGACGCGGGCTACAAGCTGCTTCTGCAGGTCGGCCCGGACGTCATCGGCTACCAGGACAAGGCCCACGGCATGGCGGTCGACGCCGAGGACAACGTCTGGATCACCGCGGCGAATTCCGCCACCGTTATGAAGATCAATCCCGAGGGCAAGCTGCTGCTGACGCTCGGGCAGCGAGGCCGCCGGGGTGATTGGGACGAAGCCCGCGGCCAGCGGCTGCTCTGGCAGCCGGTGATGGTCGCATTTGCGCCGAACGGAGATGTCTACATCGGCGAGGGACACGCCAACGAGAGCCCCAACGACGCCGAGTCAGACGATCCGGCCAACACCATAGGCGCGGCGCGAATCATTCATCTCGATAAGAACGGCAGGTTCATCAATCAGTGGTTCGGGAACGAAGTCGGGCAGGGCAAGTTCAGCTCTGCCCACGGACTCGCGGTCGATCCAACCACTGGCGACGTCTGGATCGGCGACCGCGAAGAGTACCGCATCGTCGTCTACACGCGCGATGGGAGGTTCCTCAAGACACTGCAGATGAGAAACCTCGTGTGCGCGCTGTATTTCGATGCGCACGGAAGTCCGTGGATGGCGACGGGGCAGGACGGCCAGTTCTTGAAACTGGATCGTAGTGGCCGAGTGCTCGGCGCCGTCGGAAACGGGATGGGTATCGGTCCAGGACAGTTCATCGAGGCCAGCTACTGGGCGATGGACAAGCAGGACAGCTTGTACGCGGGTGACACCAGTGTCGGCCGCATCACGAAGATGGTGGCACCGCGGTGATCGAATCGGCACGTTCGCGCGTGCCTGCAAGACGTATAACCGATAGATAAATGCTTTAGGCTTACGAAGTCTTGTTCCTCGACCGTTGGCGGGCGGGCCTAGAATCACGGCGGTGCCTTAGAGCGAGAAGCGAGGATGATTCCGCAGCTGCTGCGGACGACCGGGTACTGGGCCATTTAGCATGCTCCCAACAGGGCGCTCCACTGGCTCCTCCAGGCCCTCCAGACCAGACCGGAGCTGGCGGAGGCCGCCGGATATCACGTGTATCCGCGCTCGTACACCTCACCCCTGCTGCTCAAAGAGGAAACCGACTACGAGGCGCTTCAGTGCAAGCGCCAGCTTCCAGGCATCGAGCTGAACGAGCAGCACGCGCTGACGCTCATCGAACAGATCGAGCCGTACGTCGGCGAGCTCGCGTGCACTCCCTACGAGCGATGCGACACCGGGCCGTTCTGGTTCGCGAACAGCTGGTTCAACGACTTCGACGCGGCGAGCCTGTACGCGCTGCTGCGCCATCTGAAGCCGAAGCGCTATGTCGAGCTCGGATGTGGATTCAGCTCCATCATGAGCTCCCGCGCGCTCGCCCGGAACCGTCAGGACGGGGCGCCTTGCGACGCGCTCTACGCCGATCCGCATCCGCGCCTCGATGTTGTCGATCGGCTGCCGGGCACGCGCTTCGTTCCCAAGCGGGTGCAAGATGTGCCGCTCGAGGTCTTCACCGATCTCGAAGGCGGAGATGTGCTGTTCATCGACACGAGCCACGTCGTGAAGACACAGAGCGACGTGGTGCATGCGCTCGTGACCGTCCTCCCGATGCTGAAGCCAGATGTCTGGGTGCACTTCCACGACGTGTTCACGCCGTACGACTACCCGGCGAAGTGGGTGATGAGTCCGCTCTTCTCGAACAACGAGCAGTACGCGGTCGAAGCGCTGCTCACCGGCGGCGATCGGTTCAGCGTGGAGCTGCCGCTGTACTTCTTGTGGCGTGAGCACCCAGCGGACATGCAGCGGTTCTTCCCACGCGGCAGGCTGCAGCCGCAAGGACTGTGGATTCGCAAGCGAACGTGAGGAGCCGCGACGATCGCAGAGGGCGCGAAGCTCTGTGAAACAGGAAGAGATCGCTCCGGTCTGCTCAACGGGCCCGCAGGCGGCGGTCAAGCTCCTTGATCAGGTCTTTCTCAGCGGGATACCAGAACTCGACATGGCAACTCTCGCAGGCTTGATCCAGGATCTCACCTGCATCGCTCAGTTCCTTCACATCTTTCCGCTTCACAATCTCGAGGACCTCGAGATTGATGTTTCGAAGCGCCTGGATTTTGGCGGTCCACAGCACAGGGTCGGCCTCGATCTTGGCTTTGATCTGCTCCGGGGCGAGCTCCGACGCGTTCGGACCATCACTGGCGTTCCGGTCTCCTGGAGGCGCGATCGCCCTGGGGACCTTCAAGAGGTCGACCCCCTCGGCAAGAGTGACGGCGCCGCTTCGAACCTTCGCCCAGTCTTCCTCCGTTTGTGGCGCCGTTTCGATGATGCCCTTCGCGTTGATCACCGTGCCGACGGCATTGAAGATGTTGTCAGAGGCGGGGTCGATCATGTCGTTCATCAATTCCTTGATCGACACTACTGGCTTGAGGTCGCCCCAGAGCGTTTGCGCGGAAGGTGGAATGGGTGCAGAGGCCTGCTTCGACGATGAACAGGACCCGCACATCATGGTCGCTGCTAGCATGCCGGCGCGGCATACCGATCGGACAGGCATCGAAACAACCATGATGCGTGCCTCCTTGGAAATCTGGGGCCGGCGCGGCTGTCAAAAGTCGGGCGGAGGAGGTGCGTTGTTGCCGTCCCAATCCTTGACGCTTCCATCCTTGGCCTTCAGGAAGCCCAACAGGCATCCGTTCGAGCCATCCCTTAGACGATGGCAGCGCGCCTTGACGGTGTCGCCCGGCGTGAGGTACTCCGCCGTCACGCCAATCTTCTGGAGTCCGGCGCGACCGGTGGCTTCGAGCGCCCACATCTGCGCCTCGCCTTTTTCGTCCTTCACTTCCAGGTAGACCCACGAGTGTGGAGCGACCAGATGCACTTCCTTGACCACACCCGTGACATCCATGAACGCGTCAACGTAGTTGCCGTGTGAATGGTGTGCCGACACCGGCAGTGCGATGGCGGCTGCGCCCAGCACCGCGAGACCAAGACCGGATTTGAACCGCATGGTGACCCTCCTAGGACAGGATCCGGTGAAACGCTTCATGATCACAGGCGTCCGAGCGTTCATCTCGGCGGGTTCACAGGGGCGTCGATTCTGCCCTGGCCTTGCTCCTCCCGCGCCCGCTTGACGCGTGGCGGCGGCGGATAGTTGTTGGAGTACACCGACTGATAACGCAGTCCGACCCCGTTCTCGTCGAGCCATCCGAGCGACTGCTGAAAGAGCCCCGGCTCCGGGTAACCCGCGGGAACGGTTCCCTCGATGATGTAGAGCTTGTTCTCGTGCATGTAGATCCCGGCAAAGGTGCGCGATTTGTCAGCGTTGTTGGTGAGCTGCAGCTGATGCCCTTCGACCTGGTCCACGAGATTCCATTCGAAGCCGGTCAGCTTGGCGTCGCGTTTCATGAACTGCCACGACGCGTAGATAATCGCGCCTCGCACGTCATCGATCCAGTGCCCCTCGTTCCCGACGGCGCCACTGCAGGGTTCGGCGCCCGGCGGACAGCTCTTGGCCTTCTCGGCGAGCTGCCGTCGAGCCTGGCTGTAATCGATGACCGTCACGGCAAAGCGGCTCTGGCCTTGCGTGGCGCTGTAGACCCGCATTGGCAGATCGGCCCCACGCTCGGATCGGAAGGTCGTCTCCGTGACTTTGGGCTGACTCGGGAAATTACACGTGAAGCGATCCTGCATATTGGCGAACTCGACCCATTCCTGCGCGAACGAGACTGTCGAAGCGGAGACGACCAACGCCGCCGAAACGAATGGCATCAGGCGCATGATTGTTCCTCCTGCCCCGGCGGGATACTGCCGGAAAAAGCCCCGCACATAGGATCTCCATCGCGGGCCGCACGGGCGGTGAAGCTCACTGACACCGCGATCCTCCACTGCCTTCGGTGCCGCCTTTATCGCGATACACCTTGTGGCAGTTCGCACACGCATCGTTCAGCTTGTCGCTGATGTCGACAAAGGCCTCGAAGTCCCTGGCCTGTGACGCCCGATGAGTGAGGCGTCCGACGTCGGCGAGCGCCGCGACATACTGTTTCCAATCGGGCCGATCCACGGGAACGGGCCTGCCGTTCTGACATCGACGTCCAGGCGTCAGGAGTAGCGGCGCGGTCTCGGTAATGGCCACGGCCGCCTGGTCGACCGCCAACCATCCGGGATACACCGTGGCTCCCCACTCCGCATAGTCGAACGGAGACGATGCCGGCGGCTTCTTCGGCTGGGTATCAGGATTCCTGATTTGAACGTTGAAGATGATATTCGACGCGGGAAAAGCGATGGCCCTCATCAGCTCGGCAAGGTTTCCCTCGGCCTGGGACAGAGACGGTGCAGACGTGGCGGCAGCGGGTGACGGGGCTGCTCGAGTCGCGGGAAACATGATCTGCGCCAGGCCGGCCTCGCTCAGCTCGGTTTGTCCAGCGCGAAACTTGCCCGTCTGGAGCATGTACGCCACGAGGTCGGTCGATTGTGGACGGGACAGCACCGCGGGCTGGTTGAAGGGCATCGTCTTCTGAATCTTGTCAACGAGTTCCGCGAGTGGACGCGTGCTCCAGTTCGACAGGAAGCTGTCTCCGGCCAGCGGCGGCCCGATGGTGCCCTCGAGCGTATTGCCGTGACAGCTCGCGCATTGGGCCTGGTACATCTGCTGTCCGCGCGCGGCCTGCGCGCTGGAGTACACGCCGTCGGCGATCGAGCGCGACTGTCCGGCATGTCCAGTGACCAAGCCGGCAGCGACGAGCGTGAAGGCGCAGAACACTGCGCCGAGAAGGTCACGAATCGCCGCCGGGGTGAATGGAGTCTGGCGCATCGTCGATCCTCCCTTATCTGCGATCCTCGCCTGGCTACCTGCCGCCCGATGGATCAACCTTCCCGGCCGCAGGGTTTGCCGCAGCCCCGCCGCCCCGGCCGGCGCCGACCGTCGGCGGCACCGGATACACACCCATTCCGTGGTACGAGTTCGAGTAGATCAGCTGATAGCGAAGTGCGTTGCCGTCCTTGTCGACCCAGCCCAGCGACTGTTGAAACAAGCCTGGCTCGGGATAGCCCTTCGGCACCGTGCCCTCGAGCACATAGAGCTTGTGTTCGTGCATGGCCACGTAGGCGAACGTGCGGGATTCGTCGGCGTTGGTGAGTTGGATGAGATGTCCCTCGACCATGTCTTGCCAATCCCAGGCGAGACCCGTCAGTTTGGCGTCGCGTTGAAGGAGTTTGAACGTCGCATACACGATTGCGCCGCGCTCGTCCTGTTTCCAGTATCCGGGACCGATGATGGGACCGGCGTTCTCCCGGCACTGTGCGTTCCCGGGAGGACACGTCTTGGCGCGCTCGATGCCTTGCTGTTCGAGGCCGGTGTAGTCGACGACCGTAATCGCGTAGTGCTCGCGGCCCCTGTCGGCGCTGTACACGCGCGCCGGCAGGATGTAGTCCAGCTGTGACTTCCAGGTGGTCTGGGTGACCGTGGGCTGACCCGGAAAGTTCACCTTGAAGCCGTCCTGGGCGTTGACGTACTCCTCCCAGCCCTGGCCGACCATGGGCCCGGACACCGCCAGCACCGACGCAACCACCAGCGCCGTCGTACGCATGACGTGTCCCTCCTTGCGACGACACGATATTGCCAGAAAATCGGTCGCAGCGGTTCGTCGATTGTCCTGCCGGCCGTCTCTCACGATGCGATTTTTGGGAGAGAAAACTCTGGGCGCACGATGCGCCCGCGAAATCAGCGCGGCGAACGGGCGAGTGGGCCCTGTCCGATGATTGACCCTGTCGGGTCGGCAGCGTATCCTGAGGCGCGGTCGAGGCACATGTGGGCCGCCATGCCCCGAGCGCGGCCTTTCGAGCGCCGCTGACGGAACCACGCGGGCGGCGACTACCGCTGACCGTCGCCGGCGCACCTGGTGACGTGGCGCGCGTCACTTCATCAATACCGGCAGGAACGACGGCGAGGAGAACACCTGGCGCACTTGATTCGCGTTTTCTGAGCGCGAGGTAGTGCAATGACCTGCTGGTGGCGCTGTCGCGATCCGGTATCGCGTGTCAGATCGGCCCGTTTGTCCGTCGCGCCTCTGTTCCTCCTGTTGGCCGTGTGTGGCGGCGCCGTTTCCTGCGCGCCCGGACCCGACGCACCAGCGGCCCAGCCACCGGGATCTCCGAACGCTGAGAGCTCGCCGTCCAGCCTCGGGCCGCATGCGCACGACCAGGAGTGGTTTGTCGATCGGGCAGCGGCGGCGGGAATTGACTTCGTCCATTTCACCGGCATCTCCGGGCACTTCTATCAGCCCGAGATCATGGGACCCGGTGTCGCGATGTTCGACTTCGACAACGATGGCGATCTCGACGTCTACCTTGTGCAGGGCGGACGGCTCGGGACCGGGCAGCCGCTGCTCGCTCCGCCGCAAGGGCCGCTAACGGACCGGCTGTATCGGAACGATCTCGTCGTGCAGGCTGACGGGACGCGCACCCTGCACTTCACCGATGTGACCGCGCACAGCGGCCTCACGCCTCGCGGGTACGGCATGGGCGTGGCCGCCGGGGACGTAGACAATGACGGCTCGATCGATTTGTATCTCACCGGATTCGGGCGCAATCAGCTGTTCCGGAACAACGGCGACGGCACCTTCAGCGACATCTCGTCACGATCCGGAGTCAGCGATCCGTCCTCCTGGAGTGTCTCTGCCGCATTCGTAGACGTCGATCAGGACGGATGGCTCGATCTGTTCGTGGGGAACTATCTGGATTACACGCTCCAGACGCACACGCCGTGCTTCAATCCTGCTGGTCCGCCAGACTACTGTCCGCCGGGCGTGTATCGCGCGCGGCCGAGTCGCTTGTACCGAAACCGAGGGGATGGGACGTTCGTGGATGTAACCGCCGCCGCTGGTCTGCAGCGGGAATTCGGGCCCGCGCTCGGCGTTGCCACGGCTGATTTCAACGGCGACCACTGGATTGACATCTTTGTCGCCAATGATCAGCAAGAGAACCAGCTGTGGATCAACCAGCAGAACGGCACCTTTCGAAATATGGCGCCGTTGTGGGGCGTGGCTGCTGGCCCGAACGGCGAGCTCAAGGCGAACATGGGGGTGGACGCCGGTGACTTCGACAACGACGGCGATGAGGACCTGTTCATCACGGAGCTGACCGGTCAAGGCAGTACGCTCTACGTCAACACGGGGAAAGGCTTGTTCGATGACCAGAGTGCGCGGCAGGGCATCCGTACACCGAGCCTTCCCTACACTGGTTTTGGTGCCGCCTGGATCGACATCGACAACGACAGCTGGCTGGACGTCATTGCCGTCAACGGTTCGGTCACTCAGAATCTGGAGGCGCTCGGCCCCGACAATCCCTTCCCGTTGCAGCAGCGGAACCAGGTGTTCCTCAACCGTCGCAGTCGAGGATTTGAAGAGGTCACAGACCGCGCCGGTGCGGTGTTCCAGCTGTCGGAGGTGACGCGCGGAGCAGCGTTTGGCGATATCGACAACGACGGCGACATGGACGTCTTGATCGGCAATGCCAGCGGGCCCGCTCGCTTGCTCATCAACCAGATCGGCAGCCGCAATCACTGGGTGGGCTTGAGGTTGGTCGGTCGGCCTGCGCGCCGCGATAGGGACATGGTCAACGCGCTCGTGGCCGTCAGTCGGGAGGACGGGTCCACGGTTTGGCGCCGCGCGCGGGCCGACGGGAGCTACGCGTCGGCGAACGATCCACGAGTGCTCATTGGCCTGGGCGAATCTGCCGCCCCCGTCCAGGTGAGGGTCACGTGGCCGAACGGGCGTATCGAAACGTGGTCTGAAGTACCCGCCGATCGGTACGCGATATTGAGGGAAGGTGAAGGACGGTGACAGGCCGCAGCCTTCGGCCTCGTTTGATGATCCTCACGTCCGCGCTCGCCATAGTGGCCGGCGGGTGCACTCGCCATGACGGGCGAGCGCCATCTGTCTCCAGTTCAGACTCGCGCGAAACTGCGGCGGCCGCCGCGCGACCCGTCGCGCTGCCCGACGTGTCGCAACTCGCCGAGTCCGTTCAGATGCAGGTGCGAGAACGGCACTCGGCATTGATGGCCAAGTTCGAGAACCGGAATACGCCCCGCGCGGAGCTCGGCGCTGCCTACGGCGAACTGGGCCTGATTCTGATGGCAACCGAGTACTACGCGGCGGCGGCGGCATGCTACGCGACCGCGCAGGCGCTGGCCCCCGACGCTGCTCAATGGCCCTACTATCTTGGTCAGCTCTACCGGATCCAGGGAGACACGGCCAGGGCCGTTGAATCCTTCTCGCGAGCCTTGGACTTGAAGCCGGCTGACGCGCCGACGCTCATCTGGCTCGGAGAGATGTACCTCGATCAGGACCGGCCGGATCGAGCCGAGCCACTGTTCCTTCGGGCTCTCTCGCAGGATCCGAATTCCGCCGCGGCGCTCTCGGGCGCCGGGCGTGCCGCGCTCGCCAAACGCGATTTCGCGCGCGCGATCGATCATCTGGAACGGGCGTTGGCGGCCGAGCCACGGGCGCTCAGCCTGCATTACTCCCTCGCAGCCGCGTATCGCGGTATGGGCCAGCTCGATCGGGCCACTGCGCACGTGCAGCAGCGCGGAAGCGGGCGGCCGGCCCCACGCGATCCGCTCATGGAAGCCTACGAAGTGGTGCTGCACAGCCCGTTGAACTACGAGACGCAAGGACTGCGAGCGCTTGAAGGCGGGCAGGTGAAGGAGGCCATCGATCTGTTCCGCAAAGGTCTCGGCATGGCACCGGACGACGCGAAGCTGCTCCACAGGCTGGGCACGGCGCTGTTCATGCAGGGAGACACGGCCGGTTCCATACAGGCGTTCGAACATGCGCTGCGATTGGCGCCCGACTTCCCGAGAGCACATTTCGGCCTCGGCATGGTGCTCAATCTGAGCGGCCGTCAGTCCGAGGCGATTGACCATTTCGCGGCGGCCGTGAAGTATCAGCCAGACTATCTGGAGG
>Ga0111538_10002374_pt1 | contig 26519 bp, 29 predicted proteins | sample SoiMethybrSBSTD1_FD_79669 | JGI IMG/M metagenome (GOLD analysis project Ga0111538, IMG submission 79669) | Bulk soil microbial communities from a Populus tree surrounding site in Tennessee, USA - Soil MetaG P. TD hybrid SBSTD1 (version 2)... | ecosystem: Environmental > Terrestrial > Soil >...
AGGTTCGCGCGCTCGAGCTCGGCCAGGTGCCCCGCCGAGCCCCGCCGCCCGGTGACCGCGTCGCAGAGCGAAGCCGAGAAGGAGTCGAGGATCGACGTTTGGAGCAGGAAGTCCCGCTGACGCGCGTCCAGCGAACGGAGCACGACCTCGGTCAGGTAGTCGACGACGTGCCGGTTCGAGCCGTCGAAGGCGGACACGAACCCGTCCGGATCCGGGCTCTGGCGCAGCGAAAGCGACGCGAGATAGACGCCGGCGGGCCAGCCCTCGGTGCGCTCGTGCAGGACCGCGAGGCTCTCCGGGCCGAGCCCGAGGGCGAGCTGTTCATTCAGGAAGACTGCCTCCTCATCCTTCGTGAAACAGAGGTCGAGCGCGCGCAGCTCGAGCAGGCGCCCTTCCGCGCGCAGCTTCGCGACCGGGATCGGCGGATCGGCGCGGCTCGCGATGACGAGCTCGACGTTCGTCGGCTTCGCCTCCATGAAGTACGCGAGCGAGGTGTGGCATGCCTCGTTGTCGACCGCGTGGTAGTCGTCGAGAACGAGAACGAGCTCCCCCCGAAGCGACTCGAGCTCGCGGACGACCACGGGGATCAGCGCGTCGTGCACGTCGACGTGGCGGGCGTGGAGCGCGACCTCGGCGGCGTCTCCGAAGTCCGGCCGGACGCGCCGGATCGCCTCGACGATCCCGGTCCAGAGCGCGACCGGGTCGCTGTCGGTGGAATCGGCGGTGAACCAGGCGAACGGACGCTCGTCGAGCTCGCGCCACTGCGCGAGCAGGGTCGTCTTCCCGAACCCCGGCGGCGCGGCGAAGAGGACGAGCGATGCGTCCGAGCCGATGAGCCGGGCGCTGAGCCGCGGGCGCACGATCATCTCGGGCGAGGGAGAGAAGCCGCGCAGCTTCGTCTCCAGGAGAAGGCCGACGCGGCCGCCTCCCCGATCGCCTTCACCGAGGAGGGGCCACCGGCTCACGCGAGCCGGGCCCCGTCGTGCTCGGGCGGCGCAACCAACCCCTCGCGGACGGCGAGGACGGCGGCTTGCGTCCTCGAGCTGACGCCGATCTTGCGCAGGACGTTCGAGACGTGAGTTCGGGCCGTGCGCTCGCTGATGACGAGCTCTGCCGCGATCTCCTTGTTCGCCTTGCCGGCACCGACCAGGCGGAGAACCTCGAGCTCGCGGCTGGTGAGGAGCGACATGATGTCGTGCCCGCCCGAGCTCAGTTCGGTGATGAGCGGCCTCGTCACGGCGGGATCGAGTTGGATCTCGCCCCTGTGCGCCGAACGCACGGCGGCCGCGACTTCGGCGGCCTCTGAGTCCTTCAGGAGATATCCGGAGGCCCCGCTCTCCAGCGCAGCACGGACTCGCTCCTTTTCGGCGAACGACGTCAAGGCGACGACCTCGACCCCGGGGTAGCGGTCCCTGACGCGGCGCGTGGTCTCGATCCCGTCCATGGGGGACATCTGCAGGTCCATGAGGACGACATCGGGAGCGCGCCCTTCGGAGTCGAGTCGCGCGCACACGTCGAGCGCCTCCTCTCCCCCGCCTGCGTCCGCGACGACCTCGAGGTCGGGCTCGCCGTCGAGGAACGCGTGCAGCCCGCGGCGGACCACCTCGTGGTCGTCTACGACGAGCACTCGGATGACGGTGTCAGGCTCCAGCGCCGTTCCCTCCGTTCGCTTCCGAAAGCTGGACGCGCACGATGGTCCCGCGGCCCGGAACGGTCCGGATCGTCAGAGAGGCGCCCGCCTCCGCGGCGCGGCTGCGCATCGACTGGAGGCCGTAGTGCCCTGGGTGATCGAGGCGCGCGTCGAACCCGGTGCCGTTGTCTCCGATCTCCATCAAGACGGACCCGTCGCGCGCGTCCACGTGGACCCACGCCTTTCGGGCGGCCGAGTGCTTGACCGCATTGGCGATCGCCTCGCGTCCGATGGCGAGTAGCTGGGCCTCCGCCGCCGGGGCGAGCGACAGACGCTGCTTGGGACCGTGCACGGCGACGGTTAGCCCCTCCCGGCTGCCCACGGTCGAGGCGTGCCGGGCGAGGCCGGCCACGAGCCCCTCGTCGCCAGCCGAGCCGTTGAGCTCGAAGAGAAGAACGCGCATCTCCCGCTGGGCGCCTGCGGTCAGCTCGGCGATCGCGTCCAGGGATCGCGCGACCGAGCCGTGGGGATCGAGCCCTTCCTTCTCGAGGTCCCGCTCCGCGGTGCGCGTGTGGAGAACAGTCGAGAAGAGCGCCTGGGACACGGAGTCGTGGAGGTCGCGTGCAATGCGGTGGCGCTCGGCGATCGCCCGGTCGCCTTCGCGTTGCTTCACCTCCTCGAGCTCCGTGACCGACCGCTGGCGCTCGCCGACGAGCGCGCCGACGAACAGCGTCGTGAGCGCGGCAACGGCGATGTAGAGCTGCGTGCTCAGCGCCTTGTCGTCGATCGGCTGCCTGAAGAAGGGGCCGAGCTCGTTCGCCGTAAAGGCAATGGCCGCTCCGGCGGCGAGCGCGACCGAAAGGGTTGCCCCGGGGGGGCCGAAACGGAGCGCGGCCCAGATCAGCGCAGGAAAGACAAGGTACGTGACCGGCTCGTTGGCGGAGATCGAGAGTACGCTCAGAGTCACGACGGTCAGGATGAGGAGCGCGCCCTCCCACGTGCGCATGCGCCGGAAGGAGCCTCGGGGGTTGCGGGCCCAGGTGAGGATGAGCGGGAGCGCAATCAGCCCGCCCGCGGTGTCGCCGAGCCACCACGTACGGCAGAACGTGACGGCATCGGACCATTCGATGACGCCGCCTGCGAGCATGGAGACCGTCCCGCAGACGGCGCTGATCGCGGTCGCTGTCACGAGCGCGACGAGCATGCCGATGATCTGGTCCGCCCGGTCGAGCGCGGCGTTCGGCCCGATCAGCCGGCGCAGCAGGATCGCACCGACGACGATCTCGAGCATGTTCCCGGTCTGCTGGCCGACGACGCTCCAGAACGGCAGAGCGTGGTCGCCCACGAGGAGCTCGGTGTTGATCGCGACCTCCGCGATGAAGATTCCGGGCCAGAGCCGCAAGCCCCAGAGGTAGAGCGCGGCGATCCCCAGGCCGGCCGGCGGCCAGACGGCGCTTACGGAGGCGGTGTAGTGCAGGCTTTGTGCGAGCTTGGCCGCTCCGTAGTAGGCGAGGGCAAGAAGAAGGATCGCCGCGACGCGGCGAACGAGCGTCGATCGGAGCAGGGTGTTGCCGGCCCGCCAGGTCGGCGCCGGTTGCGCTAGCTGCACTTCGGCTTCCACGCTCCTCCCGCTCGCACGGTCCCCCCTCCGAGCAGATGTTAGCGCGCTCGATTCAGGACATTTGACCGAATTGGCCGTATGCGCGATGTCCAGGCATGCCGACGGAGACAGGCGGCCTCATTGCCCCAGTTTTCAGGGAAAGCTAGAGCCCGGTGCGCGCCCGCGTTGCCTGGTCACGCGCGGAGCTTGCGCCCCTCGTTGTCTCCTCATACCCCTCGTAGTAGGCGGGGTCGACCGCCTCCCAACGGGCGGTCAGCTGATAGATGACAAGGATGTCGAGGGCGATGATCAGCGTCGTCCAGATCGGCTGCACGGTGAGGAACCCGACGTTGCCGATCGCGTTCAGGCCTGCCAGCACGACAGCGAACCAACGTGCCCAGCTCGCGCCCGCGAAGAGCGCCATGCCGGCGAGGAGCTGGAGGATGCCGAAGATCAGGAGGATCCAACCCCATTTCGTGACGTCCCAGACGATCACGGCGCTTCCGGTGGTCGTGATGACCTCGTCGCGGAAGATCGCCGCGAGCCCGTAGATGACGTTGAACGCCCCGACGATGGCAAGCACCGTCCCCGCGAACACCGCCCAACCGGTTGGGCCTGAGGTGCCTCTCGTGCTCATCGCAAGTCCTTTCTGTCGCTTGCGGGCCGCGGCGCGGTCGTCACGAGGACGCCCGCGCCCAGCCTCGACTGGCGCCTAAGCCAGCGCCTTCTTCTTCAGGTCCTCGTACTCCGCGTCGTTGATGACGCCCGCGCTGCGGAGATCGTTGAGCTTCTGCAGCTCGTCCGCAGTCGAGACGCCGGCAGCGGCCCGTTGCGCGGCCTCGGCCTGGGTAGCCAGGCGAACGTCCTGAGCCGTCATCTTCGGGCGGGCGATGATGTAGGTCAGACAGCCTATGAACGGCAGGATGATCATGAAGACGATCCACACCGCCTTCTTCCCGCCCGATAGATCGTCCCGGCGGATGATGTCCGAGATCAGGGCAATGAAGATCCAGATCGCCATGATCCAGAAGAAGAACAGGATCGAGTACCAGAAGACGTCGAGGAACGTCGTGTCGGCCAGTACCATCTTTCTCCTTTCCGAGGGGCGTTGCGGGGTCGCTCTGCCCGCATGGAGATTCGCTCACCGCCCCGGGGCAGACACCACCTGCAGACCTGTTTCACCCGGGTGAACCGGCTGCGCGGGTGAGGCTCCCTGGTCTCATCTGCGCGAAGGTCGCTCCGTGAGCGACAAAAGCAAGGCACCCGCGAAGCCCGAAAAGGGCTCCCGCCGGCGCCGCTTAGCCGTGACGGTTCTCGTCGTTCTGGGCGCGCTTTGCATCTTCATCTCCACCTTGAGCGTGTGGATTCGCGACGTCGCACTCGACGAGGACGTCTGGGCGGAAACGAGCTCCCAGCTCCTGCAGAGCGAAAACATCCGCAACTCGCTTTCCATCTATCTCGTCGACCAGGCCTACGCGTCAAGCGACGCCGAGGTTCGCCTGCAGGAAGCCCTGCCCGAGCGGCTGAAGCCGCTCGCAGGCCCGCTCTCGGCCCAACTCAAAGGAGTCGCCTACGACGCTGTCAACCGGGCGCTCGAGCGGCCGCGCGTCCAAGAGCTCTGGCGCTCGGCGAACCGGGCGGTCAACGCCCAGCTCGTCGCCTTCATCGAGGGCGACACCACGCGTCTGCAGTCGACCGGGGGCGCCGTCGTCCTCAACGTCGACCAGCTCGTCGCGGACGTGGCCGGCTCGGGCGCAGCCGGCGCGGTCGAGGGACGCGTCCAGCCGATCGTGGTCCTGCAGGCCGACCAGCTGAGCGCCATGCAGAAGGTGGTCAAAGTACTAAAGGCGCTCGCATTCTGGCCGCTCATCATCGGGCTGCTTCTCTGGGCGGGGGCGGTGTACTGGGCTGGCAGGCGCCGGCGGCAGACACTTCGCAACATCGCCTTGAGCCTCGCCCTCATGGGGCTTCTCATCCTCGCCATCCTCAGGGTCGCGGGTCACGCGATCGTCGACAACCTCGTCCAGACGGAGTCCGTGCGCCCCGCAGCCGCCGACGCGTGGACGATCCTCACGTCCCTCCTCGCGCAGTCGGCGGCGGCAGGAATCTTCATTGGGCTCATCGCGCTGCTCGGAATCTGGTTCTCCGGCCCGGGAGCTCGTGCCACTGCCGGCCGGAAATGGCTCGCGCCCGTCTTCCGAGACCACCCGCTCGTCGTCCATGGAACCCTTGCCGTACTGCTGCTTCTCCTCCTCGCCTGGGGGCCGGCGGGGACGCCGCGCCGCCTCATCGGGATCGTCATCGTCGTCATCCTCGCCTTTGTAGGTCTCGAGATCCTTCGGAGGCAGACGGTCAGGGACTTCCCGAACGAGGTCGGCCACTACGACTTCCACTTGCGACGGCGAAGTGGCAGCGGGGCTCAGGCCGACGAGAGGGTCGAGAGCCTCGAGCGCCTCGCCGCGCTCCACGAGAGCGGCGCGCTGACGGACGAAGAGTACGAAGCCGAGAAGGCCCTGCTCGCGACCTAGCCCGCGGGCTTCGGGTTAGCCGACGCAGATCAGCGGGCGGGCGCCCCGTCAACGTCGCGGGCGCACCGAAAGCCGACGTTTCCGGCCGAGCTGTCCGGCGTGTTCCCCTGTCGGGCCGCCACGCGATACCTCCGGCAATACGACTCGTGGCAGAGATACGAACCGCCCTTTTGCACCTTGTGCGTGCCGTTGGGAGGTCCCGCCGGGTCGCGGCGCCTGTCGCGCGCCCTGAAGTCGGCGTGGAACCAGTCGCGGATCCATTCCCAGACGTTGCCCGTCGCGTTGTGTAGGCCGAATGCGTTCGGCTCGAACGCATCGACGGGACAGGTGCCCAGGAACCCGTCAGCCATCGAGTTCGCATCCGGAAAGGAGCCCTGCCAGACGTTCATCCGGTGGGCGCGTGCGGGCTCGAGCTCGTCACCCCACGGGAAAGCCCGGCCCTCGAGCCCGCCGCGCGCCGCGAACTCCCACTCCGCCTCGGTCGGAAGCCGCTTCCCGGCCCAGGAGCTGTACGACTGGGCATCCGCCCACGAGACGTGGACGACCGGATGCTCGAGCCGCGTCTCGAGGTCGGACCGAGGTCCCTCGGGCTCCCGCCAGCTTGCTCCCTCCACCTGCCGCCACCAGGGGGCGCTCGCGACTGCTCGCGTCGATGGGAAGTCGTCGGGAAGCAGGCCGCCGAAGACGAACGACCAACCGAATTCCTCCGCCTCTGTCTTGTATCCGGTCTCGGTCACGAAGCGGTCGAATTGCCGGTTCGACACGGCGCACAGATCGATCCAGAACGGGATCAGCTCGACCTCCCGCACTGGGCCCTCTCCGTCCTCCGGATAGGCGAACCCGTCCTCGCTGCCGATGAGAAAAGCCCCGCCTGGGAGCGAGACCATTCCCGCTGTGCTCCCGTCAGCTCCTTCGGCGGCTTCGAGCGGCCGGTCTTCGGTCCTCCGGCCGCTCGACGGCGCGCAGCAGGCGATCTCGTTCGCGTGCTGCCGGCGCGACATGCTCAGATCCCGAGGATCTGCTTCTTCTTCGCCTCGAACTCCTCGTCGTTGATGACTCCCGCGGCCTTCAGCTCGGCGAGCTTCTGGAGTTCCTCCGCGTAATCGGGCGCGGCGGGCGCGGCCGGCGCGGCAGCGGGTGCCGGCTCGTCGTATCCGCCGCCGGAGTCGTACATGGCCATCTGGCGGCGTGAGGTCCGGCGTGCCGTCCGGCGCGCAACTCTTCGTCCTCCCATCATGTGGAATCCTCCTTCGTTCGGTTAGCTTGGCGAGGCGGCGAGCGCCTCGGCCTCCTCGGCGGCCATCAGGCCCACGGCGACGAGGTCGAGTGGATGGATGAATCCGTCTGAGATCGGGAATCCGCCGGCCCGCACGGTCGCATCCCGAAGGTCGATCGCCCAGCGGTGCTCCAGAAGGATCACAGCCGCCGCCGAGTCGTTCGGGATGTCCTCGACGACATCCCACGCGTCCTCCTCCGAGAATAGATCGACGCCCTCGGCAGTCGCCTCTGCGCCTGCCTCGGCGCCGGCCTCGGCGCCTTCGAGCCCTCCGGCCCCGAGGCCGACCAGCGCGCCGATGACAGCGCCGAACTCGGCCGCCTCGTCGTCGCTCAGGTCGGTCCGCTTCAGCACCGCCACATCTCCCTCGGCGTCCTTGTAGACGGCGATCGCGTCGATCACGCGCACGACGTCGTTCTCCTTCAGCCGGTCGAGCTCGGCCAAAATCTCGCCCTGGAAGTTCGGTTCGTTGAACCCCAGCACCAAAAGCTGTACGGGTCCGATTGCCATGTACCTCTCCTTTCGCAGCTCAAGTCGAGAATCGCGGACGCCAAAGGCGAGAACATCGCCCGCAGGCCCGATTCACCCGGGTGAGATGCGAGCGACCTACTGCCTCGCCATGGCGATCGCCAGCCGCTCCTCGGGGGAGATCAGGTGGTCGAGATCCTCGGCGGACTCGCCGATGTCGATCTGCACCCACTTGACCGTGCCGGTGAATGTGCTCTCCTCGGGCGTGTAGTCATCGCTCACCGCAGAGGCCGTGTCGGACGCGAGGTCCAAGGTCTCGTCGCCGGAGAAGAGCATCGGCACGGTGCCCTCGACCCGCCCTTGGGCGACCTCGTCGCCGTCGACGAAGAGCTTCACGGCTCCGCCCTTGGCGAGCCCTCCGCCGTCGTAGGTGAACTCCATCCGCACCTGGTGCGTGCCGGGCGGGATCGCGGTGTCACCCTCGATCGTGAAGCGCTGGAGCCCAAAGAGGTTGTAGCAATACTTGGGCTTGCCGCCCTTCACATAGACACTCCAGCCGCCGAAGGCGCCGCCCTGCGCGACCATCACACCCTCTGCCCCCTCCTCGGGCACGTCGATCTCGACCGTGACAGCGTGCGATTTGTTCTTGATGTTGAGCACGACGTTCTCGTTCAGGCGCCGCATGCCGCTGAAGAAGATCTGCGAGTTGCCCTTGACCAGCGTGGGGCGTCCGGCTAGATCGGAGTTGAAGCGCTCCACACGCCGGTCGTCCAGCGGGTAGACGTTGTACTTGCGTGCCTCGGCGATGAAGAGCTTCTGCAGCTCGGCGAGCTTGTCCGGCTGCTCGGCGGCGAGGTCGCGGGCCTGCGTCCAGTCGGTGTTCGTGTCGTAGAGCTCCCAGACGTCGTCGTCGAATGCGGGCAGTTCGGCCTGGACCAACCACGGCGTCGAGTGCCGCGTCACGGCCGTCCAGCCTTCGTGATAGATGCCGCGGTTGCAGAACATCTCGAAGTACTGAGTCGTATGGCGCTCCTCCGCCGAGGCGTCGTCGAAGGCATAGGCCATGCTCACGCCTTCGAGTGGCGTCTGGTCGATCCCGTTGACCGACGAGGGCTCGGGTAGACCGGCGGCCTCGAGCACCGTCGGAGCGATGTCGATCACGTGGTGGAACTGCTGCCTCACCTCGCCCTTGGCCTTGATTCCGTTGGGCCAGTGGACGATGGTGCCGTTGCGCGTGCCGCCCCAGTGCGAGGCGACTTGCTTGGTCCACTGGTAGGGCGTGTCCATCGCGTGCGCCCAGCCAACCGCGTAATGGTTGTAGGAGTCCGGTGTGCCGAACTCGTCGATGCGCGACGCCATGTACTCGGTCGTCTCGAGCGCGGCCGCGCCGTTGAGGCTCATGAGCTCGTTGAAGGTGCCCTGCTGCGTCCCCTCGGCGGAGGCTCCGTTGTCGCCGATGATGTAGTAGACGAGTGTGTCCTCGAGGACGCCGAGATCCTCGAGAGCGTCCAGAACACGGCCGACGTTGTGGTCCGTATGCTCGAGGAAGCCCGCGTAGATCTCCATCTGCCGAGCGAGCACTGGCTTCAGGTCATCGGGCATGTCGTCCCAGGCCGGGATCTCAGCCGGGCGCTCGGTGAGCTCGGCCTCGGGCGGAATGACACCGAGCTCCTTCTGGCGCGCAAACGTCCGCTCCCGCAGAGCGTCCCAGCCGTCGTCGAACTGCCCTTTGTACTTATCCGACCATTCGGGGCGCACGTGGTGAGGTGCGTGGGTCGCGCCCGGCGCGAAGTACGCGAAGAAGGGCTTGTCGGGCATGAGCGCCTTTTGCTCGCGGATCCAGCCGATCGTCCGGTCGGTCATGTCCTCGGTGAAGTGGTACCCCTCCTCGGGAGTCGTCTCCGGCTCCACGGGAATGGTGCCCTCGTAAAGGGCGGGGTAGTACTGATTCGTCTCGCCGGCGATGAAGCCGTAGAAGTGCTCGAAGCCACCCCCGCCGGATGGCCAGGCATCGAACGGACCGAGCGGGCTCGTCTCCCACACCGGGACCTCGTGGCATTTGCCGAACTGCGCGGTCGAGTATCCGTTCAGCTTCAGCACCTCGGCCAGCGGGGCGCACGACTTCGGCCGGATGGAGTTGTACCCGGGGGCGGAGGTCGCGATCTCGGTGATGCCGCCCATGCCCGCGGTGTGGTGATTGCGGCCGGTCAGCAAGGCCTGGCGTGTCGGCGAGCAGAGGGCGGTGGTGTGGAAGCGGTTGAACTTGAGCCCGCCGGCTGCGAGCCGCTCCGCGGCCGGCGTCGAGCACGGCCCGCCGAAGGCGCTCGAAGCGGCAAAGCCCACGTCGTCAAGGAGGACGATCAGCACGTTGGGCGCTCCGTCCGGCGGGCGCAGGGGCTGGATCGGCGGAAATTTCGCCTCCGGATCCTTGGCGTCCGTCGCGGTGACCTCGCCGTGGGGCGGATCGGGGACGGGCAACACGGTTCGTGCTCTATCGGCCTCTTGGGTCACGAGATCCTCCCGAGTCGACGTCGTAGGACGCGAAGGATCGCGGCCGCTGCCTCGTGAGTCCTCACCCGAAGCAGGAGTTCACCCAGGTGAGCCATCCGCCGGCCGCGTGATTTGCCGATGTCTTGCAGACCGACGCCCAGGTCACGATCTGCGTCATGGACGACCACTGGACACCCGAGCTTGCGTTGCTTGAACGCGGTGGCTCCTGCCGCCTCTCCCTCGGCTGCCACGCGTACGGCGAGGGAGGGACTCTTCAGGAAGCTGCCGACGACCTCGTCGCCCGCCTACTGACGCTCGCCCTCTGCCTGAGGTCGGGCTCCGGACTGGGCGTCTCAGCGGACGGCCCGGCTCTCGACCTCCGCTGGCTGAGCTTTCTGCACGAGCTCGGGGAGCTCGCCGCCTCTGGAATCGACATACGCGAGTGGCTCTTCGCCGCAGGCAAGGCTCACCGAGCGGCTTAGCCGGGGGAACTCCTCCGCGTTCACCCGGGTGAACGGAGGCCCCAGGGGAGGCGTTCTCCCCTGCGTCGGAGGACACTCGGGCCCGGATGCAGCAACGCTTCGCGGCCCGTAGCGGCCGACAGGCCGTCGTCTATCGGATCGTCGTCCGAGGTGAGATCGCGCGGCCGCTCGTCGGGCCGCTCGAGAAGATGTCGGTCGAGCTCGATGGCGGCGAGTGCGTCCTCACCGGCGAGCTCGTCGACCAGGCGCAGCTGCGCGGCGCACTCAGCTTCCTCCACGACCTCGGCGTGGAGATCGTGAGCGTCAACCCGGCGGACGAGCCGGGTCACTAGGGAGCGCGGCCGTGGGCGTGCCGACGGTTCCGGCTGCCGGCGACCCGGACGCCGTCAAGAGGACGGCCGTCGGCCGGATCGTGTGGACCCTGACGACCGCGATCACCCGCTACACCGCTCATCGCAACCCGCAGATCGCTGCCGCGATCTCGTATCACGTGCTCTTCGCGATCGTCCCTCTCTTCGTTTTCCTGGGGACGATCTTCGGCCTTCTCCTCCGGGACGACCAGCGGCGGCAGGAGGTGACCGAGCAGCTCGTCGACCGCTTTCCGCTCTCGCCCGATGCGGGCATCGACATCGAGCGCCTGCTTGCCGAGCTCCCAACACCGTTCAGCGTCATCGGCGTCCTCAGCATCCTCGCGCTTCTCTGGTCTGCGAGCGGGATGATGAGCTCGGTCAGAGTCGGCCTGACCGCCGCCTTCGACGAGGGAGAGGGACGGCCCTTCTTCCGCTCGAAGCTCGTCGACCTCCTGCTCGTCCTCTCGGTCGCCGTGCTCTTCATCGGGTTCCTGGCCCTTTCGATCGCGATCAACGCGATCGAGCGCTGGAGCGACACCGTCGCCAGCGGTCTCGGCGCCGCCGGGCTCGGCCGTGGCAGCATCCTCGCGTTGCTCGGACCTCCGCTCCTCGCCTTCGGCCTGCTGCTCCTCCTGTACCGGCTCGTGCCGAGGAAGAAGCTGCGCTTCCGCGACCTCGCGGCCGGCGCCCTCGTGGCGGCCGCTGCATCGGAGGCGATCCGCGTGGGCTTCAGCTACTACCTCACCTCCGTCGCACGGTACGACCTCCTCTATGGCGCGCTCGGCTCCGTATTTGCACTTCTGCTCGTCGTGTACCTGCAGGCGCTCGTACTCCTGCTGGGAGCCGAGATCGCGTACGCGTGGGCCCAGAGTGCTTACGGCCCGCCCGAGCCTCCGGTTCCCGTCTTCACGCAGGCGCGCGACGCGGTCAAGGCCCTGTTCGTGCGGAGGCCCTAGTGGGAGACAGCCTTCGCTGGATCGGGCACTCGACCGTCCTCGTCGAGCTGGACGGGGTCCGCCTCCTCACCGACCCGCTACTCCGCGAGCGCGTCGTCATGCTCCGCCGCTCCGAGCCGCTCGACCTCGGCAGTCTCGATGACCTCGACGCGGTGCTCATCTCCCACATCCACTACGACCACCTCGACCTCGGCTCCCTCCGCCGACTGGGTGCGCCGAAAACTGTCGTCGTCCCGCGAGGCGCCGGCGCGCTCCTTCGCCGCCGCGTCCACGCTCCGGTCGAAGAGCTCGGCGTCGACGAGGCCGTGGAGGTCGGCCCCGTGACCGTCAAGGCCGTGGCCGCCGAGCACGACTCGAGCCGCCTCTTCGGCAAGAAGACGGACGCGCTCGGCTACGTCGTCAGCGGCTCCAGGCGCATCTACTTCCTGGGCGACACCGACCTATTCCCCGAGCTCGCGGACGCCGCGCCGGAAGCCGACGTGGCGCTGATCCCGATCTGGGGCTGGGGCCCGTCGCTCGGCACGGGCCACCTCGACCCGCGGCGAGCAGCCGAGGCGCTCGCGCTCATCCGGTCGCGCATCGCTGTGCCGATTCACTGGGGCACGTACTACCCGATGACGGCGCGGAAGTCGACGCGCGACTTCCTCCGGGCCCCGGTGGCGGAGTTCGAGAAAGCAGCGGCCGAGCTCGCGCCGCAAGTCGACGTCCGCGTCCTCCCGGTCGGCGGGACCCTCGAGCTCTGACCCCGGCTACGCCCCGACGACCGGCTCCCTCCAGAAGATCACCTGCAGGATCAGCTCGACCACCACGGCCGCGAGGGCGAGGAGGATGGCCGCCCAGATCGTCGTCCAGAAGAAGTCATCGATCGTCAGGTGGTCCGTCAGCGCGTCCGTGATCGAGAGGAGCACGGCCGTGATCAGGAGCGAGATGAGGCCGAGCGTGATCAGGTTGAAGGGCAGCGTGAGGATCCGGAGGATCGTCCCGATGATGGCGTTCACGACTCCGAAGATGAGCGCCACCCAGACGTAGGCCCAGAAGCCGCCCGTGATGTCGACGCCGTTCAGGATCCACGCCGTGAAGGCGAATGCGGCGGCGAGGGCGACCCAGCGTACGAGCAGGAGGGCGAGCGGGCTCGGTGTGGGACTGTTGCGTGCGGTCGTTTCCATGCGGTTCCTTTCTCGACCCGGCTACTCGATGTAGCCCCGGCGGGGCGCGTAGTCCTCGAGCGGGCGCATGAGCGCGCAGATCGCGGCGATGTTGATGATGATCGCGGCGAGCGTCCAGATCGGGAACGCCGCGATGAACGCGAACTGCACGATCGTGTTCAGCATGAGCAGGAGGACGCCGGCGGCGCGCGCCCATGTCTTCAGCGCGAAGATCCCGAGCCCAACGAGGAGCTCGACGATTCCGAGGACGAGGAAGAACGCGCCCCACGACGAGAAGTCCGCAAAGAGCAGCCCGCCCTTCGTCACCGCGAAGTAGTCGTCCTTCAAGAGTGCAATGAAGCCTTGCAGGATGTTCAGCGAGCCGACGATGACGAGCAGCGCGCCGGCGAACGCGTACCACCCACTCGGAAGCTCACGCGTGGCCGGGCGGTCGTCCTGAGCTTGCGTCGCCATCTAACTCTCCTTTAGCGGTAGAGGTTTGGTGCCAGGGAAATTCTGCGTTCGTCCTCGGCTGTCAACCTCGCCCGGCGCCCCCTTTCACCCGGGTGACTCTCGTCCCTTGACATCGGCGCGGCCGACCGAGTAGAGTCCTCCCGTCAGATCCGTGGGCCCTCGGGTTCGCGGATCTGGCGTTTTAACGGGTCATTCACTCGGCGGGCTCGGGCAGTGGAGGCTCGAGCGTAGGGGCGCGCCCCGCTCGCAGAACGCCGAACAGAATCTCGATTGCCTTCGTCACCGGCACGGCGATCAGCGCACCGACGATGCCGAAGAGCGACGTGAAGACGATCACGGCGACGACCGAGACGAACGGATGGATCTCGACGGTCTCCTTGAAGATCCTCGGCGTGATCAGGTTGTTCTCGACCTGCTGGTACAGGATCAGCACGACACCGGCGACCACACCCTTCCACGGCTCTTCCAGCAGCCCGACGATCACCACGGGGATCGTGCCGAGCGTGGCGCCGATGTTGGGGATCAAATCGGTGATGCCGACGAAGAGGGCGAGCGGGGCGGCATACGGCAACCCGAGGAGCTTCATCGTCACGAAGGTCGTGAGCCCGGCGATGACCCCGATGAGGAACTTCCCGTACCAGTATCCCTTGTTCAGCTGGTAGATATCGCGCGCGGCAGCCATGAAGGGCGCCCGATACGCCTCCGGCATGAGGCCGGCCCCGATCCTGACCAGGTCGCGGCCGTACACGAGGAAATAGAGGGTGAAGGTGAAGATCATGAAGACGGCGAAGCCCGCGCTCGCCAGTCCGCCGACGAGGTCGAGGACCTTTCCGCTCTTCTCGAAGAACTTCGACGCGCCCTCCGCGGTGTTACCCGCGGTCTGGATCGCCTGGTCGGCGTTCAAGGAATCGGAGGCGCTTGTCGCCTGCAGCTGGTCGACGTAGCCGGGAATGGCCGCCTTCAAGGCCTGGGCGCCGTCGACGATCGACGGAATGAGCGCGATCGCGAAGAAGAGGATGACGCCGGTGATGACGAGGAAGGCGAGCCCGGTCGACCAGCCCCGGCCGAGGCCTCTGCGCGTGAAGATCCTGATGAGCGGCTCGATCGAGAACGCCAGGAAGCCAGCGGCGACGAGCCAGACGACCGTTTCGCGCACGAGCCAGACGCCGATGAGGAGCGCGGAAACGGACAGGATGACCGCCACCGCCACGAGCGTGGCAACGGCGATGAAGCGGCGGTTCGGCCGCCCGTCCGGGACGTCGAGAGCGGGGCCGATCGAGGCCATAGCTGATTAGGTTTCCTCGCAAGGAGGCGAGTTCCTGCCGACGACCGAAGACCCTCTCCGTGAAAAAGCGCCGAAGCGAACGGTGCGCGACCGCAGCCTTTCGCTGCGGAAAAGGCTCGAGGCGGAGCGCCCGAAGCACGCGTCGATCGAGATCTGCTTTTCGTGGATCCTGCGCGACAAGGAGATCGCAGGGGGTGTGCTCGGCGGGGGGCTCGCGTACCGCTTCTTCTTTTGGGTGCTCGCGATCACCGTCCTTCTCGCCGGAGGGCTGGGGCTCGCGTCGGCCTCGGGGGCAGACGTCGCCGGCGATTCCCGGGACGCCGGAATGACGACTGCGCTCGCCTCGACCATCGCGAACGCCGCGGAGCAGTCCGAGTCGGGGCGCTGGTGGCTCATCCTCACCGGCATCGTTCTGTTTCTCTGGTTCAGCTACGGCCTGCTGCGCGCGCTTCACCTCGTTCACGCCGCAGCGTGGCGGATTGCACCTCCCCCGCTCCGGAATCTTCTTCGGTCGGTGGGATTCGTCGTTGCGGCACCGATCGTGCTCCTCGTCGTCACCGGAGCGGCAGGCTGGGTGCGCGCCCACGCTGCGAACCCGGCCGGCCTCCTGGCGACGCTTGCCGTCGGAGCTGGGTTCGGCGTCGTCTGGGTTTGGGTCTCCATGCACCTTCCCGCGAAGGACGTTCCCTGGACCGCGTTCCTTCCCGGCGCCGTTCTTCTCGGGCTCGGCCTCGAGGCTCTGCACGTCTTCACGACCTACTTCCTCGAGAACAAGCTCGCGAACGCCTCCGACCTCTACGGCGTGCTCGGGCTCGCAACAACCGCGCTCTTCTATCTCTTTCTCGTCGGCCGAGGAGTCGTGTGGGCCGCGGAGCTGAACGCGGTCGTCTGGGAGGTGTCCTCGCGCAGGAGATAGCCGGCTCCGCTCGTACTACGGGGCGACGAAAGGAGCCAAGCGATGTCGCAGTACGACACGTCACGGGAACCGACGATCTCCGGCTGGGTAGTCGGAGGCATCACGTTCGCGGGAACGATGCTGATCCTCATCGGCATGTTCCAGGCGATCGACGGGCTCGTCGCGATCTTCAACGACGACTTCTTCCTCGTGACGCAGAACTACACGTTCGACCTCGATGTCACCGCCTGGGGATGGATCCACCTACTGCTCGGGATCGGCCTGATGATCGCCGGCTGGTCGATCTTCAGCGGCAAGACGTGGGCCGCAGTCGTCGCACTCACGCTCGCGATGCTGAGCGCCCTGGCGAACTTCTTCTTCATCCCGTACTACCCGCTCTGGTCGCTCGTCATGATCGCCCTCGATTGTTGGGTGATCTGGGCGCTGACCCGCCCGGGAGTGGTGCGCTCGAGCACGTAGGGATTTTTCTTCGCCGGTCCCTTGACACGCCGGCCGGCGGGCCAGTAAGTTCCCTCCCGTCAGATCCGTGGGCCCTCGGGTTCGCGGATCTGGCGTTTTAAGGGACGAACTGGCGACGGCCCACGAACGGAATTTCCCGCTCGCAGCGAAAACCGCGTTTGTGTGCGGCCGCCCGAACTGGTTAGCCTCGACCTCGTGCTGCGGTGTATCGAGTGTGGCGCCGAGACCGACCGCTTCGAGCCGGGCTGGCGAACGCTTCTCAGCTTCGATCCCGAGCAGGACAGCTTCGACGAGGCGGTCAGCTACTGCCCCGAGTGCTCGGTACGGGAATTCGAATTCCCCAGCCGCGTCTCTCCGCGCGACTAGCCCTTCTGTCAAGCACGCTTGACACCACGGACACCCGTGGCTACTGTGTCAAGTGTGCTTGACAGACAGGCAGCCAGATGAAGAACCGGGTGCGGGAGCTGCGAACGGCGCAGAGCCTTTCCCAGGGCGAGCTCGCCGCGGCGCTCGACGTCTCGCGGCAGACGATCAACTCGATCGAGCAGGAGCGCTACACGCCCTCCCTCCCCCTCGCGCTGTCGCTCGCGCGGTTCTTCCAGACGAACGTGGAGGCGATGTTCGATGGAGATTCAGATGACTAGGTCGAAGTGGTTCCTGCCCCTCTTCTCGGTTGCGCTGGGCTTCGTGATGCTCGCCGCGATGTGGATCGGCGGGGACCTGAGCACAGGTCTTCAGTCGCTCGCGATCATGACCGTGTTCGGCGCCCTCATCCTCTTGGGCGGCCGGAGCGAGACAGTCCGCGGCCTGCGCGGGGACGGGCGGGACGAGCGCTTCCGCCAGATCGACATCCATGCGACCGCACTCGCCGGGATCGTGGTCTTGAGCGCGATCATCGTCGCGTTCATCGTCGAGGTCGCGCGTGGCCACGAGGGCACGCCGTACTCGTGGCTCGGGGCGATCGGCGGCCTGAGCTACCTGCTCGCAGTGATCGGCCTGCGGCTCAGAGGCTAGACCGACCGACCGGTGGTAGCCTCGGCTGGAAGCGAGTAGAGGAGGTCAGGATGAGCACCGTCGAGACCAAGGTCGGGACGTTCGTTTGGCACGAGCAGGTGTCCGGCGATCCCGCCAAGGCAAAGGATTTCTACGGCCAGCTCTTCGGCTGGGGCACCGAGGTCTTCGGGCCCGGCGAGATCGACTACGAGATGATCTCGGTCGACGGGACGACCCACGGCGGCTTCAGCAAGGCGATGGAGGGCGCCCCGCCGCCGCACTGGCTCAGCCACGTGCTGGTCGAGAACGTGGACGAGACCGCCGAGAAGGCGAAGGCCGCGGGCGGGCGGGTCCTCGCCGGGCCGTTCGACATGAAGGACGTCGGGCGCATGGGGATCATCGCCGACCCGCAAGGTGCCTTCCTGGGCATCTACCAGCGCTTCAGCGAGGGCAGCGGCTCCGAGGGAGTCTTTGTCTGGGACGAGCTCGGCACGACCAACGCCGACGGCGCACAGCGGTTCTACGAGGAGGTCTTCGGCTGGACGACGACAGACATGGGATCGGACTTCGGCGGCTACCGGATCTTCGACCGGGTCGGCGGCACCGGCCAGGGCCACGCCGGGCTGATGCAGAACCAGAACGAGAGCACCCCGGCCATGTGGACGCCGTACGTCGGAGTCGAGGACACGGATGCCGTCTGCGCCAAGGCGAAGGAGCTCGGCGCCAACGCCATCGTCGAGCCCATGGACGTGCCGACCGTCGGCCGCTTCGCGGTCCTCGCGGATCCGCAGGGCGCGGTCTTCGGCGTCATCAAGGGAGAGCCCGCCTCCTAGACAACCACGGCAGCTACTTCGGGGGAAGAGAGCGCGCGTAGGTCGTACCGCGCTCGACCCAATCGGCGAGCGCCGCATCGCCGGCGACGTCCTCGGCAGCGACGCGCAGCCAGCCGCGCATGCTCCGTCCGCGCATCTCCATGAGCTGCGCGGACGTGGTTGCCACCAGCTCGTCCGACTCGTCCGGATCTACGCGCACGAGAATCCCGCCCTGGCCGCTGACGCCGACGGCCATGTTGCCCTCGATGAGGAACGCGAGCCCGCCGAACATCTTCTTCTCGGCCAGGCCGGGCTCGGCGCTCACCAGCTCGCGGATCCGAGCCGCGAGTTCCTCGTCGTAGGCCACCGAGCGATGGTAACCCCCTTGACAGGCATGCCCCAAAGCAATAGCTTCGTCTTGTCAGATCCGTGGGCCCTCGGGTTCGCGGATCTGGCGTTTTAACGGTCCGGCTCGAGCTCGCAGCTAGCTCGCCGGATCGCACCAAAAAGGGGACGCCCGCCGCGGTCTCTGCAACTTTCATTAGATGGTGGCCGCCGCACAGGTTCCCGTCTACCACGGTCCGTTCGGGAAAAAGGAAGCTGAACGGCTGCTCTGGCGCGCCGGTTTCGGGCCGAAGCCGGGCGAGGCCAAGGAGGTGGCGCGCAAGGGGCTGAAGCGGGCAGTCGACGACCTGCTGCATCCTCCAAGTCCCCGGCTCATCGGCAAGGCGCCGACCGCCGACGGCGGCGAGCCGCTCTCTCCCCGCGACGCCTGGGGGCACGACCATCTCTGGTGGCTCGACCGCATGGTGCGCTCGAACCAGCAGCTCGTCGAGCGGATGACCCTCATCTGGCACGACTGGTTCGCGACGTCCAATGCGGGCGTCGGCTCTCAGAAGTGGATGCTGAACCAGAACAGCCTCTTTCGGAAGCGCGCTCTCGGGAACTTCGAATCCCTCCTGATCGCCGTGACCCGCGATCCGGCGATGTTGATCTGGCTGAACGGACGGGACAACACGAAATGGAGCCCGAACGAGAACTACGCGCGCGAGCTGATGGAGATCTTCAGTCTCGGCGCCGGAAGCGGATACACGGAGGACGACGTCCGCGAACAGGCAAGGGCGCTAACCGGTTGGCGAAACGACTGGGAGGACGGCGCCGGCGACGTCAACTTCCGCTACGACGCCACGCGGCACGACAACGGGGTGAAGTTCGTCTTCGGACATAGCGGGAACTTCGGCTGGGAGGACGCGTGCCGTCTCTGCGTCCAGCACCCACCCCACCTGACCTATTTCGTCCGCCGGCTCTGGAGCTATTTCGTCCCGACACCACCGCCTGCGACGACCGAGTCCGCGCTGAAAGCCCTGTACAAGCGTTCCGGCCATGAGATCGCGCCCGTCGTAGGCGCCATACTCCGCCACCCGCGCCTCTACACCGGGCCCGCGATGTTGAAGCCACCGGTCGTCCAGGTCGCCGGCATGCTCAGAGCGCGCGGGCGCCCGGTCGACACGGGCGCCTGGGCGTGGATCTCCGAGATCGACGGCCAGAGGCTCTTCTACCCACCGAACGTCGCCGGCTGGAGCGAGGATCGTTGGCTCGACACGTCCACCTTCCGCGGCCGCTGGATCGCGGCCAATTACGCCGCCCGGAAGTACGCGCTCGACCCGGGAGCCGCGAGCGGGAAGCTTCCGCTGGACGCCCAGGAGCTCCTCTCCCGGGCGCTGGACTTCTGGGGGAATCCCGGGCTGAAGCGGGACACCCGCACCGCGCTTCTCGGTTTTGCCAAGAGCGCGCTCGCGGATGCCGACCAGAGCTGGAAGAAGGCCCAGTACCCGGTGCTCGTCCTGAACGCCCTGCGCATGCTCGTCGCCGTCTCCCCCGACTACCAGACCTGCTGACATGAGCTGCTCCTGCAACGAGTTCTCTCGCGCATCGATGCTCCGCCGCTCGGTGGCCGAAGCCGGGCGCGGTCTGCCGATCATCGAGGAAGGCATGCCGCTCCCAGCCGGCAGCGGTCTCAGCCGCCGCACCTTCCTGACGCGGACTGCAGGCTTTGCACTGGCGGTTTACGGCGCGAGCAAGCTCCCGCTCGGGCTCTTCGAGGAGGGCATCGCCCGCGCGGCCGCTCCGACCGACCCGATCCTCGTCTCGATCTTTCTCGACGGCGGAGCCGATTCGCTCTCGATGCTCTACCCCGCCGGGGATGCGCAGTACGCGGCGCTCCGCCCAACCCTCGCACTCGCCCCCGAGGCCGGGCTGCCGTTCGCGGAGGACACGTCCCTGCACTGGCACCCTTCGCTCGCGCCACTCGCCGAGCTCCACGGGGAGGGCAAGGTCAGCGCCATCCCGGCCATCGGCTATACGAATGCCGACCAGTCGCACTTCACGTCTCGGCATTACTGGGAGGTCGGTGCGACCGACGCTCATCTCCGCACCGGCTGGATGGGGCGATACCTCGACGTGGCCGGGACGATGGACAACCCGCTCCAGGGCCTCGCGCTCTCCGACTCGCTCCAACCTTCGCTCGCGTCTACGAACGTTCCGATCGCGGCCGTCTCCCAGGTCGACGACTACGGCTTCTGGGCCCAGAACGTGTGGGGAGAGCCCGAGACCCGCATGCTCGATGCAATCGGCTCCTTCACCGCATCGTCCGACCCGGGCCGCGCGCAGGTCGCGGAGGTCGCTTCACGGGTCGCGCATCTTCGTGAGCAACTGCTGCCGTTCGACAACGGCAACTGGGGCAGCCCGGTCACCTATCCGACGAGCTCCGATCCCTTCCCTGCACGTCTCGCCGGTCTCGCGGCCATGATCGCCGCGGGCCTGCCGCTCCGCTGCGTCACGGTCAGCGCGCCGGGGATGTACGACACGCACGCCGACCAGGCGACCGACTTCGGGAGCGCCCTCGCCCTGACGGCGGACTCGCTCAAGGCTTTCCAGCGCGACCTCGAGGCGCGTGGCCTCGCCGACCGCGTGATCGTCCACGTGTGGAGCGAGTTCGGCCGCCGCGGTGAGGAGAACGGCTCCCTAGGAACCGACCACGGCGCGGCAGGCATGGGATTGCTCATCGGCTCCCAGGTCAAGGGCCAGATGCTGGGCGAGTTCCCCGGGCTCGCGAGCGGGCTCGACGAGGATGGAAACCTGAAGGCGACCTTCGATTTCAGGTCCCTCTACTGCTCGCTTCTCGAACAGTGGTTCTCGACCGACGCGGCGGCGATCATCCCCAGTGCGGCGAGCTTCGACCGCCCATCGCTCCTGAAGTGAGCTTCCTGCGCCCGCACCTCGCATTCGGGGCACTCGTGCTCCTCGTCTCACTGGGAGCGCTCGTCCTCAGCCGTCCCTGGCGGGCAGAAACGGCCGAAGCAGCCTCCTTCCCGACGCGCGTCCAGGCCGTCGCGGACGAGTTTCGATTTTCGCTCTCCCGCTCGAGGGCTCCCGCCGGACGAGTGACGATCGAGCTCGCGAACTTCGGCGAGGACACACACAACTTCAAGCTCAAGCGCGTCCGGGGCACGCACGTCTACACGATCGGCGAGACTCTACCCGGAGCGCGGACGACGAAGACGTTCCGCCTGCGGCACGGACGCTTCAAGTACTGGTGCAGCGTCGCCGAGCACAAGGCGCGCGGCATGAAGGGCACACTCCGGGTCACGCGCCCATAGCTGCGCTCTGCTCGCCTATGCGACGAGCGCCGAGCGCGACTCTGCGCGGGCTTCGCGCCACCAGAGGAGCTCGTAGGTGTGTAAGCCGATCCACACCGCCGCAACGAGCGCGAGCGCCGCGAGCGCCGGAACGATGGTCGCGACCGGGAGCAAGAGCAGCAGCAAGAGCGCAGCGGTGAACCGGCCGCGGCTCACGTGGAACCTCCGCTCGACCCGCGTTCGGATGGCCGAGTACGTCAGCAGGTAGAGGGCGCTGCCTCCGCAGAGCGCGAACGCAGCAACGGTGTCCAGCTCGTCGCCCACATGGCTGACGACGATCTTCGTCGCGAACGCGAAGAGCACGATCCCGACGATCATCGGGAAATGGAAGAGCGTGTACACGTCGCGGGCCAAGGCGACACGGGCCGAGCCGCGCGCCTGGCCAAGCATCTGCTCTCCTCGAATCGCGAAGAAGTCGAAATACGCGAGCCAGAAGGAAGTGGCGACGAGCAGTCCGAGGATCGCGGCGACGATCTCGCCCAGGCCGATGCCGGTGCCCGTCGCGCCGATCCCGATGGCGATGAAGGCCTCGCCCAACGCGATGATGAGGACGAGGCCGTAACGCTCCGTGAAGTGCGCCGGGTGCACCCGCCAGCCCACAGACCCGGTCCAAACGGCGCCGCCGTAGGTGCAGGCGAGCGCGGCGATCCAGATCCATGTGCGCGCGCCGTCCGTAAAGCCCGCGACGAGAATCAGAGTCGCGCCGCCGAGGGACCATGGCGCGAGCCGAAGCACGGCGCCGAGCAGATCGGGGTTTCCGCGCCCGGCGAGGACATAGAGGCCCGTGTGCATCGCGCAAACGACGAGGAACGCTGCGCCGAAGAGCACGCCCTCATCCTCGAATACGCCGGGCACCACGAGGGCCGCGATGAACATCGCGACCATCGCGACCAGCAAGGCCGCGCCGACGAGCTCCTCCTCGGGGTCGACGGTGTTCGTGAACCAGGCATACGCAGACCACGCCCACCAGAGCGCGCCGAGAACGAGAACGCCGTGTCCGACGCCGCCAAACGTCGGGTCGTTTGCGAGCAGTGTGGCGACCTGGGTGAACGCGAAGACGAAGACGAGGTCGAAAAAGAGCTCACGTGGCGTGACGCGGTGCTCCTGGTCGATAGCCGCGACGCTCATCGCGACGACCTTAGCCGAGCAACCACCTGCGTACCCAGGACCTGGAACCGTCCGTAACGTCAAGCAAGGCCCATGGACCTCCCGGAGCTCGTCCTCGAGGAGTTCAGCAGCTGGTTCAACGGCAAGACGAGCGCGGTGCACTTCTTCTGGCATGGATTCGATCTCGCCGTCACGCAGTTCTCCGGACGGCCGAGCGGCAATGCGAGCGATGACCGCGTGACACGCGAGGCGTACTCGCACGAGGTCATCTCGTTCGGCTTCTGGCCGGGCGACGACGCCACGATCTCCGATGCCGCCTACTACTCCTACACCGGGCCGGAGCCACCAGACTAGAGAGCACCCGCTCGCCCTGGGCTCGTCGGTTCCCACCGGCGCCTCGTCCTCCCTGGCGATCCTTCCCTACGAAGAAGTTCGGGCGTCCGACGATCCCCGGCGGACGCTGCTTGCCTTCTGCGAGAGTGCGTACGAAGCCGGCGCGCGTCTCGCCGGCTGGGACGTGACGGCGTTCACGTCGACCGCATGTCCAAGCACCGCCGAGCTCAGGGAGCTACAGGCAGCCGCTGTAGGACAGTTCGGGCGAGCGCTCCCGGGAATCGACGCAACCCGCTCGTAGCTGCTTCTTCACCACACCGTTGCCCACGCCCGCCCCGGGCGGGGGCATTCTGGACAGCGGAAGTCGACGCCAAGGAGAGCGGCCCCGGCCTCCACCCGACTACCGGCCCGCGCAGCGCCGCGCGGGCCGGTTCTCTGTTCGACTTCACCACTTGTTTCCCGGAACCTCACCAGAACGGTCACCTTGTTTGCGTTCCGGCGGCGACACGTGTAGATAGAACGACTCGCATGAGCGCGACGACCCGGGTGCGGTCCAAGGCTGCGGAGCGACTGCTGAACCGCGAGCTCTCGTGGCTCGAGTTCAACGCCCGCGTGCTCGCGCTTGCCGCCGATGAGACGGTGCCGCTCCTGGAGCGGCTCAAGTTCGCGTCGATCTTCTCGTCCAACCTCGACGAGTTCTTCATGGTGCGCGTGGCCGGCCTCATGGGCCAGGCCGCGGCGGGCTTCGGCGTCCGTTCGCCCGATGGACGCTTCCCGGAGGAGGCGCTCTCCGAGATCCGCGACCGGGTGCGTGAGCTGACCGCCGAGCAGTCCCGCATCTGGAACCGGGAGCTGCGGCCGGCACTGGACGACGAGGGTATCTACATCCGCCGCGTCGCCGAGTGCGACGAGGCCGAGCAGGCGGAGCTCTCCCAGCGCTTCGAGCGCGACATCTACCCGGTCCTCACCCCGCTCGCGCTCGGTCCCGGCCAGCGCTTCCCCTATATCTCGGGGCTCTCCCTGAGCCTCGGCGTGTTCGTGCGCGACCCCGAGACCGGCGATGAGCGATTCGCGCGTGTCAAAGTGCCCGAAGGCCTTTCCCGCTTCGTCTTCCTCGGGAAGCGCGAGTACCTCGTACCGCTCGAGGCGGTGATCGCGCATTTCCTTGGCGGGCTCTTCCCGCAAATGGAGATCGCCGAGGCGTCTGCCTTTCGCGTGACGCGCGACGCTGACTTCTCCGTCTCGGACGAGGCCGACGACCTACTCGAGGCCGTCGAGCTCGAGCTCAGCAGGCGACGCTTTGGCGACGTCGTACGCCTCGAGGTGTCGGAGTCGATGTCCGAGCGCATGCTCGACCGGCTCATGAACGGGCTCGGCATCGGCGCGGGCCAGGTGTATCGGATCCAGGGGGTTCTCGATCTTGCCGACCTGGTCCAGCTCACAGCGCTCGACCGTCCGGATCTGAAGGACGAGGCGTGGGTTCCGCGCACTCCCGCCGAGTTCGTCCCCCAGGAATCCTTCGACCTCTTTCAGACGGTCGCCTCGGGCGACCGGCTCGTGCACCACCCGTACGACTCCTTCGAGACGACCTTCGAGGCGTTCCTCGATGCGGCCTCGAAGGATCCGGCCGTGACCGCGCTCAAGACGACCGTCTACCGGACGAGCGACGAGTCGCCGCTCGTCCCCGCCCTCATCCGCGCGGCGGAGTCCGGCAAGCAGAGCGTCTGCCTCGTCGAGTTGACCGCGCGCTTCGACGAGTCGCGAAACATCGAGTGGTCGCGCGCCCTCGAGCAGTCGGGCGTCCACGTCGTCTACGGCTTCCCCAACCTCAAGGTGCACGCGAAGATGACGCTGGTCGTCCGGCGGGACGCAGATGGCTTCCGCCGGTACGTCCACATCGGCACCGGGAACTACCACTCCCGTACCGCCCGCGTCTACGAGGACTTCGGGCTCTTCACGGCGGACGACGACATCGCAGCGGACGTCGCAGACCTCTTCAACTACATCACCGGCTTCGGGCGTCCCCGAAAGTTCAGGAAGCTCCTCGTGGCGCCCTTCGACCTCCGTGACCGGCTCATCGCGGAGATCCGAGCCGTGGCGCAGGCCGCCGCCGCCGGCAAGCCTGCGTGGATCGGAATCAAGGTCAATGCGCTCACCGACGCAACGATCATCGCCGAGCTCTACCGCGCCTCACACGAGGGAGCGAAGATCGACATAGTCGCCCGCAGCATCTGCTCGCTTCGCCCGGGCGTGCCCGGCCTCAGCGAGACGATCTCCGTTCGCTCGATCGTGGGCCGCTTCCTCGAGCACAGCCGGCTCTTCATCTTCCAGGCCGGGAAGAAGGTCTCGTACTTCATGGGCAGCCCTGACCTCATGCCGAGGAACCTCGACCATCGCCTCGAGATCGTCGCGCCGGTCGAAGACCCGGAGCTCCAGCAGCGGCTGCGCTCCTTCTTCGACGTCGTGCTCGCGGACAACTCCTCCGCGTGGGAGCTCCAGGGGGACGGGCAGTGGAAGCGCCTACAGCCGAAAAAGGACGAGCCCCCCCGCGGCACCCACACAGTCCTGATGAAGAGCGCCCGGCCGCGCGCACGAAGGCGGGCGGCCGCGCTGCGCCGGGCACGCTGAAAAGTTTTCACCAGTCCGACACCAGCGGTTTTCCCACTACGACCGACGCGGTAGAGAGAATCGCATGATGGACGTCGGCGTCATCGACGTGGGCTCGCACACAGTGCGGCTCCTGCTCGCCCGTCGTGACGACGGGCGGATCCAGCCGCTGCGCCAGGAGAAGGCGGCACTCGGGCTCGGCGCCGAGGTCGAGCGCCTCGGCCGGATCTCCGAGGCGAAGATCGCCGAGGCCGCATCCCTCGTAGGTTCGTTCGCCCGCATCGCCCGGAAGGCCGGCGCAGTACACGTTGAGACCGTGGTGACCGCGCCGGGGCGTCAGAGCTCGAACGGCGAGGATCTCGTCCGCGCGCTCCACGAGGCATCCGGAGCCACCGTCCGGGTGCTGAGCCCCGACGAGGAGGGGCGGCTCGCCTTCAGCGGCGCCGTCCACGGCATGGCACTCGAAGGGGAGAGCGTCGGCGTCTGCGACATCGGCGGCGGCTCGACCGAGATCGTCGTCGGGAGCCGCGGCGGAGAGCCCGCCTGGGTGCGCTCCGTCGACGTGGGCGCCCTCCGCCTGACCGGACGCTACCTCGACCAGGATCCGCCCAGCCGCGAGGCGCTGTCGCTGGCCCGACTGACCGTCGAGCGCGAGTTCTCCTCGCTGACGCCACCTCTGCCGAAAGTCGGCCTCGCCGCCGGTGGAACGGCGCGCGCGCTGCGAAAGCTGGTCGGCGAGGAGCTCGGCGCGTCCGAGCTCGAAGCCGCCATCGCGATGCTCCGTGGGAGCCGTTCGGCCCGCGTCGCCAAGGAGTACGGGATCGATCGCGGCCGTGCGCGGACGCTCGTGGCCGGCGCTCTGATCCTCGAGGCGGTCCAGTGCCGCCTGAACGTGCCGCTCCGCGTCTCG
>Ga0111538_10002377_pt1 | contig 26508 bp, 21 predicted proteins | sample SoiMethybrSBSTD1_FD_79669 | JGI IMG/M metagenome (GOLD analysis project Ga0111538, IMG submission 79669) | Bulk soil microbial communities from a Populus tree surrounding site in Tennessee, USA - Soil MetaG P. TD hybrid SBSTD1 (version 2)... | ecosystem: Environmental > Terrestrial > Soil >...
GATCTGGCCGAGTTTGCAACCCCCGGTTCGTTTGGCATCTCTCCCTACAATCTCAATAGCGGCAGCGGCCGTTTCGGCGTCACCGCCAATCCCAAAGGCGACACCGTCGACTTCGTGATTCCGCTGCGAAAGCAGGCAGGACGCCCGTTTCAGCGCCTTTACGCTTCCGTGCAGACGGTGAATGACGCCGGAGCGAATTTCGCCAAGGTCGAGGTGACGTTCTCCTTCAACCTTCCCGGGCAGTCGCCCGTGCCCTACGCCACCTGGCTGCTCGGCGAGCACCATCTTCACGTGCCCCTCGTGATCGACCTGCCCGTTTCGGCGACGACGACCCAGGTGACGGCTCTTCTTCAAGTGCGCTGGAATGGGCGGACCTCCGCGTACGCCGCAGTCATGGGCACGGCTTTCGCGCTGGAGTGAGCTTTACCCGTCGCGATCACGCGGCACGGCGCCGTAGCCCTTGTCCTTCGCCAGCACGATCGCGTGCGCGCGCGAGTGGACCCCGAGCTTCTCGAAGATGCTCGTCACGTGATTGCGCACCGTCTTCTCGCTGATGAAAAGCTCACGGCCGATGTCGAGATTGGTGAGTCCGCGCGCGATGAGGTTCAAGATCTCGCGCTCGCGCACCGACAGCGTGGCGAACACGGGATCCACCATCTGCGCCGCGACGCCCGTAAACGCGAGCACCTCCTCTTTGAAGCGCTGCCAGGCCGGCTCTTTCTCGAGCAAGATGTGATTGGCCGAGTCCAGCTCGACGAACTTCGCATTCGGGATCGTCGAGGCGAGCAGCTGACCTTGTGAGAACGGCACGGCCTCGTCGTGGCGCGCGTGCATGACCAGCGTCGGGACCGAGACCCGCGGCAGCAGTGTGACGATGTCCACCGTCCTGCGCGCCTCGAAGAGACGATAGGCGAGCTCGGGTGTCGTCGTGCGCCGGCACAGATCATTGAACCACTGGACCTGCTCTTGCGTCGCGCCGGGGATGAACCGCGACGTGAACAGCTGCCGGTAGACGGGATTGTCGCGCCCCCACCCTTGCCGCGTGAGCTCGATGATGGCGTTGTTGCGTTTCTCTCCCTCGATGTCGTTGCGTCGGCCGAAGCCCTGCGCGTAGGCACCGCAGAGGATCAGGTGTGAGACGCGTTCGGGGTGCGCGACCGCGTACTGGATCGCCGATGCGCCGCCTTGCGACATGCCTAACAACGCAAACGGCTCCTTCGGCACGGCGGCCTCGACCACGGCCGTCAGATCGCCGAGCCAGTGCTCGTTCGAGAGGTCGTCCACCTCCCACTGGCTCATGCCGCAGCCGCGCTCGTCGTAGCGGATGTAGTGGAAGTGCTCGGCGAGGAATTGGGCCCAGTGCCTCCATACCGGGCTGTCCCAGTCGTGCTCGAGGTGCGTGAGCCAGGTCGACGTTTTGATGAGTGACGGTCCTCGACCAGCGGACGCCCAGGCCAAGGTGACACCACCACTCTTCAGGAGCCGGATCGTCTGTTTCGGGCCCGCGGTCGGCATGCTGGCGACCAGTCTAGCCAGGTTCAGGACAAACGCCCTACGTCTTCGCACGCATCGCTATGAAGAACAGGACATCTACATCATGGTCGGCCGATGCGCGTATGAGCAGCATGAAGACAAGGAGGAAACATCATGCTCGCCAATACAACCACTGGTTACGCCCGCTGCATCGCCAACTCGAAAAAGATTCGCTGGGACATCGACGTCGATGTGATTCGGGGCCGTGCGCTCGACGCGAGTCTGGACTTCTTGCCTCGAGGCCTCTCGCTCGTCGACGAGCTCGCCTTTCTCAACGACCGCGAACGGCGCTTCATGAGCCAGGTTCAGGGCCGCACCTACGCGAACCTGTTCGGCGTCGTCGAGCGCTACATCAACGCGAGCGTCCTCGAGCTGACTCGCGATCACTGGCTCGGGGACCAGACCGCGGTCGAAGCGCTCGTGCGGTTCAGCGACGAGGAGCTGAAGCATCAGGAGCTGTTCCGCCGCGTCGAACAGCTGGCTGCAGCGGTCATGCCACCCGGGTACCGCCTTGCCGCCGACGGCAACGCGATCGCGGGCGTGGTGCTCGGCAAGTCGAAGTGGGCGGTTCTCGCACTGACTTGCCATATCGAGATCTTCACGCTTGTCCACTACAAGAAGAGCATCGCGGCCGAACAGCTCAGCGATCTGTGGAAGGACGTCTTCCTCCATCATTGGAAGGAAGAGTCGCAGCACGCGATCCTCGACGAGCTCGAGTGGAGGCGCGTCGATTCGAAGGTCACGTCGGCCGAGCGTGAGCGTGGCGTCGGGGACTTCATCGATCTCGTCGGTGCGGTTGACGGTGTCTTGCAGGCACAAGCGCAAGCCGACAGCGATTACTTCATCGCGCAAGGAGACTACAGCGCGGCGCAGCAGCAGGCGATTCGCGAGCTCATGCTCAAGGCGTACCGCTGGCAGTACATCGTGTCGGGCGTGCAGGAGGGCTCGTTCGTGGGCGTGCTGAAGTCGATGATCCCGACGGAGCAATTCGAGCGCGTCACGACGGCGCTCGGGCCGCTGATGTGATCGGAAGTGGTGTCGGCGGTCGGTCCCCGCACGTCATTTGCCGACCGCCGGCCAGCATCGCACCCCCCAACTGCGCGAAGGAACGGCGCCGGCGAGCAGGCAGCTGCGCCCAAGGTTCACTGGAGCAAGCGCGTCTTGATAACCAGAGTCACAAGACGATGCGGAAGACGAAAATATACTCAGCGGTCGTGCTCGCTGTCGCCTACAGCGCGGTCTCACCGTCCGTACCCGCTGCTGGTCCGCAACCATTGGCACAGGTGGCCGGTCAGGCGGCGCGTGCGACGGCGGTCGAGCCGGGAGCCATCGCCGCGCTCGACCGAATGGCCGGATATTTGCGTGTGCTGCGGGCCTTCCAGATCCAAGCGGCCATCACCATCGACGAGGTATTGGCCGATGGTCAGAAGGTCGAACTCGAGTCGCAGGCCAATCTGATCGCGCAGCGACCGGACCGGCTGCGCTTGGAAGTGGCGAGCGACCGACAGCAGCGATTCTTCTTTTACGACGGAAAGGCCTTCACCTTGTGGGCCCCACGCACGAGCTACTATGCGACAGTGACGGCGCCGCCCACGCTGCTCGAGCTCGCCGACATGCTCGAAGAGAAGTACGACATCGAGCTGCCGCTCGTGGATCTCTTTCGCTGGGGCACGCCAGAATCGGACCGAGCTGCCATCACGGCGGCAAAATACATCGGGCCGAGCGCCGTGGGCGGCATCACGTGTGAGCAATACGCCTTTCGACAATCGGGTTTGGACTGGCAGATCTGGATTCAAGGCGGCGACTATCCCCTGCCGCGGAAAGTCGTGCTCACGACGACGACCGACGAAGCACGGCCGCGATACGCGGCCGTATACACATGGAATCTAGCGCCGTCGTACGACGCCGGCGCGTTCACGTTCGTTCCCGAGGGGGACGCGCACCGGATCACGATCGAGGAAGTCGCTCCCGCGCGCACCCGACCGAATCCGTAGGAGGTCGATCATGACGAGGTTCATCGAACAGCCCATCGCGATCGCTCTCGCGCTCTTGCTCGCCGCGTCGCCGGCGTTCGCTCAGCGGCGCGGTGGCGGTGGCGGTGGTGGTGGCGCGTCGCGAGGCGCCGCGCGTTCCAGCGTGAATGCCGGCGGGGGCGCGAATCGCGGGGGCAACGTCAACGCGAACCGCTCCGGCAACGTCAACGCCAATCGCAATGTGAACGTCAACCAAAACGTCAACGCCAATCGCAACGTCTACGTCGATCGCGACGTCCACGTCCACGGTGGGCATTACGGTGGCGGGCACGGCTGTTGTTATCACCCCGTTGCGGCGGGAGCCGCCATCGCGACAACGGCGGTCGTGACAGCTGCAGTCGTCGGCTCAATCGTCAACTCCCTTCCTCCTTCGTGCTCGGCGGTGGTGGTCAACCAGGTTACCTACCAGCAGTGCGGCAACAGCTGGTACCAGCCTCAGTTTTCAGGCACCTCGACGACGTACGTGGTGGTCAACCCGCCGAAGTAAAGGGCGCTATCCCAGCGTCTATTTTCGGGCGCGCAGCGGATCCCAAGCGGGCGGGTTCGCAGGGTCGGCCGGAGCTGGGTCGGTGGGACGGCGGTTCGACTTGTCGATGACCCCTCGGCGATCGCGAGAACCGGGATTGGCGCTGCGCGGCGGTGTCGACGTCGGTGGCGCCACCGAGCGCACCGCAGGCGCAGCGATGTTGAGCCCGGCATCGGTCGCATCGACATTGCCAGGCTCGGCCCGATGCGCATGCGAAGGATCGGCGTTCGCCTCCGGGGCGGCGAGCGCGCTCGGCGCGGGTGCAGTGGGCGCGGGCGCGAGCGGCATCACAGCGGAGACGCCAGACGCAGAATCATGGGCAGCAGGCGTGAGTCGGAACTTGTTCGCCACGAGCCCGAGCGCGGCCAGCCCGAGCACCGCACTCGCGCCGAACGCGACGACGCTCCGGCGTCGGCTCGATGGCCGAGATGCGGGGTGGGGGAGCCACGTCGATCCGGTCGGCTCGATCGGAGCCGGCATGACCGACGAGGAGATCTGCACCTGCTCATCCACCGACGGCGCGGCTCCCATCGGAGCGCGAAGGCGCGCGAGGTCGGACGATGATATGCCTACAGGCTCCATCGGCTGCCGCGGAACTCCGGAGCTTTCCGAGCGGTCTTCGTCGTCACCGACGACGACGATGTCCACGTCGTCGGCATCGCTGACCGAGACCATGACCGCTCGCATCGTCGACTGCGATCTCACCTGAAGCGGTCCGCTCGGTCGTGCCGGCGCGAATCCGTCTTTCGCATCGACGAGCGCAGCGGCGGCGGAGAGGGCGCGCTTGCGACCCGACAAGCGCTCACCAAACAGTTTGATCATCAGCGCTTCGAGATCGCTCTCGCTGCAAGCTGGCGTCGATTGGGGCAGCGTGTTTTCCAGCGCGAGTCCCATCTCACCCGCCGAACCGAAGCGCTGTTCTCTATCGTTAGCGAGTGCCCGCATGACCACAGCGTCCAACTTCGCAGGCAGCGACGGGACCAGCGTGGACGGGCTGGGCGGAGGCTGGCTCGAAAGAATGCGCCCGAGCGTCTCGGCGGGGGTGATGCCCTTGAACGGATGCTTTCCCGTCAGCATCCGATAGAGCACGACCCCCATTGCGAAGATGTCGCTCCGACCATCGAGGTGCATCCCACGCACCTGTTCGGGTGACATGTAGGCGAATTTGCCTTTGACTTGGCCAGTCACGGATCCTTGCGACATCTGCTGCGTCGCTTTGGCAACGCCGAAATCGGTCAGCTTGACCGCGCCGGAATAGCCAACGAGGAGGTTTTGCGGCGATATGTCGCGGTGTACGAGCCCGAGCGGGGTCCCGGCGTCGTCGCGCGCGTCGTGCGCCGCTTGCAGACCACTGCAGGCCTGAGCGGCAATTCGCACGAGGATGGGGAGCGGCAGCCCACCGCGCGCAGCCGCACCTTTGAGGACATAGTCGAGAGCTTCGCCGGAAACCCATTCCATGACGAAGTAGAGCGTGCCGTCTTGTTCGCCGACATCGAGCCCCTCGACCACGTTGGGGTGCTTGATGCGCGACGCCAGGGCCGCCTCCGAAAGCAGCATCTTCTCGAGCTGCTTGTCGTTGCCCTCGGTGGGCAAGAGCGTCTTGATGGCGACGAGGTTCTGAGCTCCGCCCGTTCCGTGAAGCCGGCCGGCCCACACCTGTCCCATGCCTCCTTTGGCAACAGGGAGGAGAAGCTCGTAGCGTCCGAGCACGCTGCCAGCTTGAAGTTCAGCTCGTTGCGTCCCCACGGTCTCCGTTCAACGGCGGGCCCGCGAACGAACTTAAGTTCACCTTTCACTCCAAGGTGCGATGACTTGGGCGCGGCACCGGCGTCTGCATCAATACAGACGCCAATGCCTCCGATTCCGCACATCACCTCTTTCGAATAGGTCGCGGATGGGCTCCGGTTCAGCCGCGTATCCGCCGTATGGGCACACCAGATGGGGTGCGGGTGGTTACGATGTGCGGTCTGCATCGGTGTGCTCGGCAGCGCAACCGTCGCGCTGGGCGCCGGGCGCGATCCGGCAGCGGCGCAGGTCTTGTTCGAAGAGGGGCGCGACGCGCTGCAACGTGGCCAGCTGGACGTCGCCTGCATGAAGTTTCGCGAGAGCGAGCGGCTCGATCCCGGCGTGGGAACGCTCATGAACTTGGCGGACTGCGAGGAAAAGGCGGGCCGTCTTGCGTCGGCGTGGCAGACTTGGCGTGAGGCGATCGACATGATGGGGCAGTCGGACGAGCGCCTGAGCTACGCGCGCGGCCGCTTGTCCGCGCTCGATAAACGTGTCCCACGTCTCGTCATCACCATCGCAGGTACCGATGGAGATGAAACGCACGTGTTGCGGGACGACGTCGAGCTGGGTTCGGCCACCTTCGGCTCCCCGCTTCCGGTCGAGCCAGGGACGCATACCCTCCGCGTCATCGCTCGCGGGCACGCCGAGAAGCAAACGACCGTCACGCTGGCGGAGGGCGAAAGGAAATCAGTCGAAGTCAAACCCGGCCCGCGCGTCGTGTCACCGGTGGTCGGTGCCGCTGCCCCTGCCCCCACGACAGTGTCTCGCAGCACGCGGACCTGGGGGTGGATCTCGATCGGCGCCGGCACGGCCGCATTCGCGGGAGCCGTAACAACGGGGCTTATCATGGCAGGCAACAAGAACACCGTCGAAGAGCACTGCGATCAGGATCGCACTTGTGACGCCGCGGGCTACGACGCTGCGCGCGCAGGCCAAAAGCTGCTGATCCCCAACGTGGTGCTTTGGGGTTTGGGCGCGACCGGAGTTGGCGTGGCCGCCTACCTTGTGCTCTCGTCGCGCGAAGCAAAAGCCACCACCGCGCTCACCGTGCGCCCGGCCAACGGAGGGGGCTTGGTTACGTACGAGGGTCGGTTCTAGTGCCTGCTTAAGTCGAGCCGACCGTCGGGGGAGCGAACTCGGAACGTCATCATGCGACACTTTCGAATCGGGGCGACTGCAATTCTTTCCGTGGCTGCGGCGTGGGCGATCGGAGGATGTCTGATCGTCGATGGCTACGATTTCAGCTCGTACCAGCCGCGGCGCGCCTCCGCGGACAGCGCGCCCCCTTCGCCCGACGATGGCGGTGAACCCCCTGCTGAAGACGCCACACCGTCGGACGCCCCCGGCACGTGCATACCGAAGAGCTGCGCCGAGCTGGGGGCCGAATGCGGTCGGGTCCTCGATAAATGCGGCAGCATCCTCGAATGTGGAACTTGCGAAACCGGCGTCTGCGGCGGCGACGGGCCGAACCGCTGTGGCACCGGCGGTTGCGTTCCTCTGACTTGTGCCGAGCTCGGTGCGAATTGTGGACGCGTTTCGAACGGCTGCGGCGACACGATAGCCTGCGGCGAGTGTGCAAGTCCTTTGACCTGCGGTGGCAGCGGTGTGCCGAGGCAATGCGGTTGCATGCCACGCACATGCCTCGATCTCCAAGCCAATTGTGGCACGGCATTCGATGGGTGTGGCGGTACCCTTGATTGCGGACAATGCACGGCTCCCGCGACCTGCGGCGCAGCTGGCAACCCGAATCGATGCGGCTGTCTACCGAAGACCTGTGCAGACCTCGGCGTCGAATGCGGCACCGCGCCCGACGGGTGCGGTGGCATGGCGCAATGCCCCGCCTGCCCAACGGGCATGGTGTGTGGCGGCAATGGACCCAACCGCTGCGGCACCACCACGTGCGTCCCCAAGAAGTGCGCCGATCTCGCCCCTGCGTGCGGCACGCTGTCGGACGGTTGCGGCGGAACCGTCGAATGCCCGACGTGCACGACGCCGCAAACATGTGGCGGTGGCGGAGTTCCTAACCAATGTGGATGCACCCCCGTTACGTGCGCGGCCCTCGGAAAAGAATGCGGCATGATCCCCGATGGGTGCGGTGGAACCGTCGTCTGTCCGACGCAATGCCAGGCGCCCAAGACCTGCGGCGGCGGCGGGCAGGCCAACGTGTGCGGCTGCACGCCGATCACCGAGTGTCCAGCGAACTCCTGCGGCGCTCTACCCGACGGATGCGGCGGCATGCTCGCGTGCGGAAACTGCCAGCCCCCGTTGAAATGCGGTGGAGGCGGTGTGCCCCACCAGTGCGGCAAGTAACGACGCGGAAAGCTGACTGCCTTTTTCGGTCTGGCGCGGCCGCCGCGAAACCTGATGTTCGCGCGGCGGCCGCTGCTTCGTGAGCACCCCGCGCGTTCTAGTTGACGTGCAGCCCCGTGGTTCCGCTGGTTCCCTGCCTTTGCGCGGTGATGATCGCATCGCCGGGGCCAGTCGCGGTCGCGAGGCCGCGGCGCGGTGGCGCGTTGCTCACCTTGGCGACCTGTGCTGCCGACGAATGCCACGTCACGAGACGCGTGATGTCCTGCGTCGTGCCATCGGAGAAGGTCCCCGTCGCCGTGTACTGAAGCGTGTCCCCATCGTCGATCGTCGCGTTCGCCGGTGTCACCGTGATCGCGGTCAATGTCGCCGATGTCACCGTGAGGGTCGCGGTCCCCGTCATTCCGCCGAAGGTGGCCGAAATCGTCGACGACCCGGCGTTCTTTCCAGAGGCAAGTCCCTCGTCGCCAGCAGCGTTGCTGACCGTGGCGACGTTCAGGACCGACGATGCCCAATTGGCTTGGGTCGTGAGATCCTGAGTGCTTCCGTCGTTGTAGTGTCCGATCGCGACAAATTGCAGTGTCGTCGACCTCGCGATTGTAGCAGTTGCCGGGGTGATGGTGATCGAGCTGAGCGTGACGGCCGTCACGGTGAGCTGGGTCGTACCGGTGATGCTCCCGAGCGTGGCGCTGATGGTGATGGGACCGCCAACTGTGAGCGCGGTGGTGAGACCTTCGGTGCCCGGCGCATTGCTCATCGATGCGATGGCGGGATTACTCGATAGCCAGGTCACCGCCGAGGTGATGTCGAGCGTGGACCCATCGGAATACGAACCGGTGGCCGTGTATTGACGGGTCGTACCGTTGGGGATCGATTGGTTGGTCGGCGTGACGGCGATCGAGACGAGCGTGACGGGGTTGACGGTGAGCGTGGTCGAATCACTCACGATTCCAAGCGCTGCCGTGATCGTGGCCGTACCGGCCGCGACGGGCGTCGCCAGCCCTTGACTGCCGCTCGTGTTGCTAATGGTCGCGACGCCCGCTTGCGACGACGACCAGGTCACCAGCGTCGTCACGTCTTGTGTCGAGTTATCCGTATAGATGCCGGTGGCAACGAACTGCTGCGTCGCGCTCGCCGGAATCGACGGGTTCGTGGGCGTGACTTGGAGAGTCGCCAACGTAGCCGGCGACACGGTAAGCGACGTCGTCCCCACCACCGATCCCAACGTCGCGGTGATGTTCACTGGCCCGGCGGCGATAGCCGTCGCGAACCCTTGACTGCCCGCGCCGTTGCTGATGGTCGCAAAGGCGTTGTTGGACGAGGCCCAGGTCACCTGGGTGGTGAGGTTCTGCGTCGACAAATCGGTGTACGTTCCCGTTGCCTGAAACTGCAGCGTCGTACCCGCAGCAATGGTCTGGTCCGCGGGTTCGACGGCGATCGACACCAACGTCGCCGACGTGACCGTCAGGAGTGTAGAGCCCGAGACGCCGCCTAGCTGAGCCGTGATGGTCGTCGTGCCGACGCTCAACGTCGTTGCGAGCCCTTGACTTCCCGGCGTATTGCTGATGGTGGCCCTGCTGGTGGTCGACGACGTCCAGCTCACCTGTGTGGTAAGGGTCTGCGTCGTGTTGTCGGAGAAGGTGCCGGTCGCCTCGAACTGCTGCGTCGTGCCGAGAGGGTTCGTGGGGTTGGTCGGGGTGACGGCGATCGAGGACAACGTGGCTGTCGTGACCGTGAGAGTGGTCGATGCGTTGACTGTGCCCAGCGTCGCGGTGATCGTCGTCGCTCCGACGCCCACCGCCGTCGCGAGTCCGCCGGCGGCGATCGTTGCCTTCGATAGGTCACTCGAGGACCAGGTCACCAGCGCCGTCGCGGGGCCCGTGCTGTTGTCGGAGTAGACAAAGCTGGCCTGGAACTGCTGGTTCGTCCCGTTGGCAATCGTCGGATTGACCGGCGTAATGCCGATCGAGCTCACCGAAACGCATGCACCCGTGGTCGTGTTGCAGTGGGAGCTGGCGGGGGGGCACTCGTTGTCGCTGGTGCAAAAGCCTGCATCGCCGCCGTCCGGCGGTATTGCAGTATCGGACGACCCGTCGGACGGCGGCTGAGAAGCGTCCGGATCACCGTCTGGCGGCGGCTGAGAAGCATCCGGATCGCTGTCTGGCGGCGGCTGAGAAGCGTCCGGATCGCCGTCTGGCGGCGGCTGAGAGCCGTCCGGATCACCGTCCGGCGGCGGCTGAGAAGCGTCCGGATCGCCGTCTGGCGGCGGCTGAGAAGCGTCCGGATCGCCGTCTGGCGGCGGCTGAGAGCCGTCCGGATTGCTGTCTGGCGGCGGTTGAACCGCGTCTGATCCGCCGTCGGGTTGCTGGCCTCCGTCGACGCGCGCGTCGCGTGCAACGTCCGGAGCCGCGTCGGGCGACGGCGCATCGCTCGGTCGCGCATCGCTCGACCCGTCGCCTTGTGCATCTCGCGCATCGGCGGTGTCCGATCGCGTATCGCTCGATGGAACGTCGGCCCTGTTGTCGCGCGCCGCATCCTGCAAAGCTCCGGGCGCTGCCTCGTCTCCTCCCCCGCACCCCGTCGTTACCGCAACCATCAAGGCAATGATCCAAATCCAAGCAAGTCGCGCTCGCGTCATCCGGTCTCCTCTTGTCGACAATGGGGGAGCATTCAGAATGCCGGAGGTTCTGGCGAAAGTCGCGGAGGAAATTGAGCGACATCGTTTGAGCAATGGCGCAGCTTGTCGACAACGAGCCGCGTCTAGCATGTCACGTCATGTGCCGCGGCAGAATGTAGGCCCGCGTCGCCGGAATGCGCACGATCGTCCTCGGAGCTCGGCCATTCCGGAAGGAGCTATCGTTTTTCGCGTTTCGCGGCTTCGGTCGAGGAGATGACCGGAATGATTTCGTATCGACGAGATCGCTATCCAATCACTACCCGCCGCTCAATAGGTACTCCACGGCCGCCGCCTCGATCGTGACGACCCATTCGCTCGGGCGTCGCGAGAGCTCGATCAGTTTGCCGTCGCGATGGTAGCGCCGAGCAGCGGTGCGAACGGTGACGTGTGTCGCGCTGCGCGTCGGGAGGCGCATGCCTTCGGCGATCGTGCCGCTGCCCGTGAGCTCGAGCAGCGTGGTTCGCTCGGATTCGCCGGCCAGTACAAGCTCGAAACGACCGTCACTCGGGTTACTGCTGGGCGAGAGCTCGAGCTGGGGACCAATGTACGGAATGTTGACGACCTCGACCAGCAAGTACTCGCCGGCAATCGTCTCGCCATCGACCTCGATCTCGTAGTGGTCGGGTTTCGCTTGTTCGATGCTGGCTCGAAACAAGTGACGATCCCGCTCGAGGGTCTCTTCGCGCTCGTCCGGAGAGGACATGTCCTCCGTTTCGGCGATCACATCCGGAAAAATGCCCCAGCCGACGACTTCGGAGAACGGCGCAAGCTCGTCGCCTTCAACAACGGTCGCAAGGTCGAAACGGCGGCGCGTGCCGTGCGCCCATCCGGCAACCAGCGCATCCATGCTTCCTCGTACACCAAGACTAAAGGCCGTGTTGTTGGCGGTGCCGAGCGGAAGAATGGCAAGCGGAACGTGTCGGCCCGCGAGGGCGCAGGCTGCGCGGCTGACCGTTCCGTCGCCGCCCGCAATCACGATCAGATCGGGTCGCCGTTGGCTCAGCGCGGCCAGCAGCTCGTCCAGCTTCGACAGGACATCGACGATCTCGTGGCCGGCTCGCCGGATGCTTGCTTCGATCTCATGCTCGGCATGGTCTTCGCTTCCAGCGGACCTGTTGTGCAGCAATGTCACGCGCATCCGACCTCTTTGAGCAACTCCGCCACGCTTGCGGGGGATTTCGCTACCGTGGGTAGCGCAGATCACGTGGGTGCAGGAAGCGGGCCTTGCGCATGAAGATCTTGATAGTCAACGACGACGGCATCTACAGCCCGGGGATTCTGGCTTTGGCAGAGGTCGCAAAGGCTTTCGGCCAAGTCACGATCGTCGCGCCGGACGTCGAACGCTCTTCGACGGGGCATGCCGTCACGCATAGTCGTCCTTTGTCCTATCGGCGCACGCCTATTCTTGGCTTCGACGCCTTCCGCGTAGACGGCACTCCTGCGGATTGCGTCGCGATTGGCTTCTCGGTTGCGGGCAAAGCGGACGTGGTCTTGTCCGGCATCAACCTCGGGCTCAATCTCGGGAACGGCTTATGGCACTCGGGCACGCTAGCGGGCGCGAAGCAGGCCGCATTGATGGAAAGTCGCGGTATTGCGCTTAGCGCGCCCGCGCCGATCGACGAGCCGAACTTCGACCGACTGAAGCCGCACGTTGCGGAGGTGTTGACGACGCTGTTGCCCGATCCGAGCCTGAAGCTCGTGAACGTGAACTTTCCGGAAGCGCCCCGCGGCATGCGCTGGACGCGGCAATCGGTACGTCACTACGACGGTAAAATAATCCCGAGCAAGGATCCGATGGGCCGCACTCGTTACTGGTTCACCGTGCTCGCCCTCGAGGGAACCGAGGAAGGTACAGATCGCTGGGCCACCGATCACCATTTCGTGTCCATGACCCCGTTGTGCCTGGACATCACGGACCACAAAGCGCTTCAGGCGCAGCTCGCGCGCGCCACGCCACGCTGACGGCGGCCATCCCGAGCATGCCGCCCGCCAACGATGGCCGAGGCGATGGTTGCGAGGCGGTTGGCACCGTCATTGCTGTTCACCAAGGGATGCGACCAGCTCAAGCAGGGCGGTGGGACGAAACCAACGTCACCATCGTCTCTGACAACGCCGAAACTCTGGACGGCTTGGAAACCTATCTCCAGCGGGCCGGTGTAACGACAAGGAGCACACGCAACATCGCGAGAGCCGTCGAGCTGACTTCAACGTTCGCCTCGGCAGTGGTCATCTTTCCAGACGACTTTGGCCCCGCGGCAGTGGCCGATGCGCTCACCAACCTCGGCGCCCAACGGCCGAAGACGCTGGTCGTGCTGGTGACTTGTGCACCGAAGCGCTTTGCGAGAGAGTCGCAGACCCTAAGGGCCACGATGCTCGTCGTGCCGAGGCCCGCCTGGGGTTGGACGATTCTCGACGCGATCCGAGACCATTTGGCCCGCAACCGCGCACCCTGACGCGGGTTTTGCGGTCTATCGTACGCCGTTGGTCGTTGCGCGGCGAAGGCGAGCAACAAGCGCGTCGTGCTCGCCGCGTAGGGCGCCGGGCAGACGGTCTCCAAACTTTTCGAGAAATGTTTCGTTTCGTTTCGCCTCCTCCAACCAGGCGCTCGGATCCACGGCCACCAACTGCTCGAACCGCTGGGCTTCCATGTCGAGACCTGTAAGGTCGATCGCATCGCGGCTCGGCACACTGCCAATCGGTGTGTCCATCGCGCCCCCCGCACCGTCCACGCGGTCCAAGATCCACTTCAGCACGCGAATGTTTTCGCCAAAACCCGGCCACAAGAACTTGCCTTTGTCATCCGTCCGGAACCAGTTGACGTGAAAGATGCGCGGCCGGCAAGACGCACGCGTTCCTACGGAAAGCCAGTGGGCGAAGTAGTCGGCCATGTTGATGCCGCAGAAAGGCAGCATGGCCATGGGATCGTTGCGCGGTACTCCAACGGCCCCGGTGGCTGCCGCCGTCGTCTCGGAGACGAGCGTCGCGCCAACATAGACTCCATGCGTCCAATCGCGCGCCTCGTAGACGAGAGGAGCGAGCCTGGCCCGTCGCCCGCCGAAAATGATGGCCGAGATCGGAACACCTTCAGGGTCGTCGAACTTCGAGCTGATGCTTGGACATTGCCGAGCAGAGACGGTGAAACGGGAATTCGGATGCGCAGCGGGCTCCGTGGAGCCCGTCTTCCAGGGTTGGCCGCGCCAATCGGTGAGCGTCTCGCCGTCACGGAGCTGCGACAGGCCCTCCCACCAGGGTATGTCGTCGTCGCGAAGCGCGACGTTGGTGAAAATTACGTTGCGCGAGAGGGCAGCAATCGCATTCGGGTTCGTCTTGTCGCTGGTGCCCGGGGCCACGCCAAAGAATCCGGCCTCCGGGTTGACGGCCCACAATCGACCGTCGGCACCGACGTGCATCCAGCAGATGTCGTCGCCGACGGTTTCGATTTTCCAGCCCGGCTGACTCGGCACGAGCATGGCTAGATTCGTCTTTCCGCAGGCACTCGGAAATGCGGCGGCCACATAGTGCTTTTTGCCGCGAGGGTTGGTGATGCCCACGATCATCATGTGCTCGGCCATCCAGCCTTCGTCGCGCGCCTGGGCACTCGCGATTCGGAGCGCATGACATTTCTTGCTCAGGAGAGCATTGCCACCGTACCCAGAACCGATGCTCCAGATTGTCCGGGTCTGCGGGAAATGAACGATGAAGCGACGTTCGGGCGACAGGTCGCCCAGGCTGTGTAGCCCTCGAACGAACTCGGCGTTTGCTTCGAGCTGGCTCAGAGCAACGTTCCCAATCCTGGCCATGATGCGCAGGTTCAGAACGACGTACGGGCTATCCGTAATTTCGACGCCAATCCGGCTATAAGGCGATCCTTCTGGACCCATGATGTAAGGAACGACGAACATCGTTCGCTTCTTCATGGCGCCCTCGAACAGGGGCCACACGGTCCGTTCGGCGTCTTCGAGACTCATCCAGTTGTTGGTGGGTCCGGCATCGTCGCGCTTTGGGGTGCTGATGAACGTAAGATGTTCGGTACGAGCGACGTCCGTTGGATGCGAGCGATGGAGGAAGCTTCGTGGGAATTTTTGCTCGTTCAGCCGAATCAGTGTCCCGCTCGCCACCATATGCTCCTCGAGCGTGACGGCTTCCGTCGCACTACCATCGCACCAGTAAATCGAGCTGGGCCGGGTGTGCTCGGCCACCTCGGCAACCCAGTCCGTCAACGCTTTGTTTTTCATTGAAATCGTCATCGCTCCTGGCGGTTGGAGAGCCCGCGGCGCAGGGCTCAAAGCACATCCCGTACCGAAGGCCCTGCCCGACTAGAATGCGGCAGGAGACAGCGGGCGGTCGTGGCCAGGCACCCCGTTCTTTCTGCCGCTCGTGGCAAAACGTCAGAAAATCACTAAGATTTGCGCACTGTGTCCCCGAAACGCCAAATTGACGTAGTCCTTGCGCCCGTAATGCACTCGATCGCCATGAAACGGCTGGACCGGATCATCGCGAAGATCGCGGACAAGGACGTCGTGGTCACCTTCATCGGCGAGAGCGGTACCGGCAAGGAAGTCTTCGCACGGCGACTTCATGAGCTCTCTCAGCGACGTGCGGGGCCGTTCATTCCGATCAATTGCGCTGCGATCCCGGAAACGCTCTTCGAGAGCGAGTTCTTCGGACATGAGAAGGGCGCCTTCACCGGCGCGAGCGATCGCGCCCGCGGCAAGATCGAAGCGGCAGCAGGCGGCACGCTGTTCCTGGACGAGATCGGCGAGATGCCGCTCGGCTTGCAGGCGAAGCTCCTCAGATTTCTCGAAACACGCAAGTTCATGCGCGTGGGAGGATCGACGAAGATCGTAGTCGACATTCGTCTCGTCACCGCAACCTTGAAACCGCTCGAGGATGAGGTGCGCGCTGGTCGCTTTCGCGCTGATCTCTTTTATCGCATTCAGGGCATCACTCTGAACGTGCCCCCGCTGCGCGAGCGCAGAGCGGATATCGCCCCCCTCGTTCACCAGTTCGTGGCCCAGGCATCTGCGCGACACGGGACGAAGCCGCCCCAAATGGCGCGGGCAACGCTCGCGGCGATGAGCCATTACGCCTGGCCAGGAAACATTCGTGAGCTGCGCAACGTCGTCGAGCTCCTGTGTTTGCTGCGGGATGGCAAGCAGGCTCGCATGTGCGATTTGCCAGTGCCCATCCAGTCGAGCGGGCGAGGTACCCAGGCGACCCCCGACGAGGAGGCCACGGGTCGCTCGGCCATATCGGTCCCGCTCGACCGACCTCTACAGGAGACCATTGGCCGCATCCTTTCTGCAGCACTTGAGCTCGAGCGTGGCAACCGCTCCCGAGCGGCGCGCCGCCTGAGCATCAGCCTGCGAACGATGCAGAGGCATGCCTCACGTCTCAGTCTCCCTTCGGAGTCGTGACCCTGAGCCCAATTGACTACGTCGTGCTGGCGTAGACCGAGCAACCGCGCGCCCTGCAGTATGACAAGGTGTCGCGAACCGGGCTCGTAGGGGAGGGATCAGCTGCCTGCCGGGCGCGTGCTTCGAATACGGCATCCGCAGCCTAGGCACGATGGTTGCGTGAGCGAGAGACCATGATGGTCGACTCGTGCGGGACAAAACGGCAAATGCGCCCAGCGACCGTGATCTGCTCGGACGCGCACGTGCTGAACATCACGTTGAGCGGACTGCTTCAGTGGGGGTTGGCAGCCCGCGGGCTCCAACACTGGGGGGACCTCGCCAGCACCGGGCAAGGCGATGAGGTGCTTGTCGTCTTTACGGATTACTTCGACGATGCCTCCGTGCTCTCGCATCTTCGTTCGCTGGAGGAGCGAAGCTCGAGGACGGCGGTCATCGCGGTGACGGAGCGCGCGCCGGCTCTGTGGGTGCCCAGCAGGCCGCGCGAATTGCCGGCCATCGTCATTCATCCGCGGGGTTTGCCGCGGACGCTCCTCGAAGCCATCGATGTGTGCTCGGCGGCGATGGACGAAATCGAAATCGACGACCTCGAGCCCGAGCTCCCCTTTACCGATTGACGACATGATACAGGCTAGCGCGGAGCCGGATCGAGTCCCCGGCATCTCACGAGAAGCGGACTTTCCGATCGGCGCAGCACTTCGTCGCGTCTTCCAAAAGGGATACGGACTCGGCCATCTGCGCGCCGATCTCATGGCGGGCGCAGTGGTTGGGATCGTCGCCCTACCTCTCTCCATGGCTCTCGCGATCGCCGTCGGCGTCGCACCGCAGCACGGGCTTTACACGGCGATCTTTGCCGGTTCTACCGTGGCTCTGCTCGGCGGTTGCAAGTTCCAGGTCACTGGTCCTACGGCTGCTTTCGTCGTGATCCTGGCGCCGATCGTCACCAAGCATGGGCTGTCCGGACTCCTCACGGCCGGCTTGATGGCCGGGATCCTTCTGCTCGGCATGGGCGCCGCGCGGCTCGGCAACTTGATTCAGTACATTCCTCACCCGGTGACGACCGGCTTTACGTCGGGCATCGCAGTCGTGATCGCCACGTTGCAGCTCAAAGACTTTTTCGGGCTACAGCTCAGCGCCTTCCCTGAGCACTATGTAGAGAAGCTGAGTGAACTCTGGCGAGCTCGCGGCACCGCGCAGCTGTCGGAATTCGGTGTCGCCGGCATCACCCTTGTATTGCTGGCAGTGTTGCCGCGAATCATTAAACGGGTGCCGGCGCCGCTTTTGGCAATCGCTTTGGTCAGCGTCGGGGTCACCGTGATTCGCCGATTGTACCCAGCGTTCGCGGTGGCGACCATCGGGAGCCGGTTTCACACCACCGTCGGCGGTGTCGACGTCGCGGGGATCCCGGCCATCGTTCCCGTTCCGGCGTTGCCTTGGGGCGATACGCGGCTCGATTTTTCGTTGGTTCGAGAGCTCTTCCCGAGCGCCTTCGCCATCGCGATGCTGGGTGCGATCGAGTCGCTCCTTTCCGCGGTCATTGCCGATGGAATGACCAATACCAAACACGACCCGAATTCCGAGCTGGTAGGCCTTGGGATCGGCAACATCCTCGCACCATTCTTCGGAGGCATCGCCGCCACGGGTGCGCTGGCGCGCACCGCAACGAACATAAGAGCGGGAGCTCGTTCGCCCTTCGCATCGATGACGCATGCGCTGGTCGTGCTGCTCGCGATTCTGGCGCTGGCACCGCTCGTTGCATACGTCCCGATGGCATCGCTCGCCGCGCTACTGCTCCTTGTCGCTTGGAACATGTCGGAAGTTCATGGGTTCGTCGGCATCGTCCGCGTTGCGCCCAAGAGTGACGTTTTCGTTCTGCTGACGTGCTTCTTTCTCACGGTCTTCTTCGACATGATCGTCGCCGTGTCGGTCGGCTTCGTTCTGGCAGCCATACTCTTCATGCGCCGCATGTCGGGGCTGACCGAGTCGCATCTTCGGCTCGATTCATCGGAGGACGGCGTTGAAACGACCCTTCCCTCGGGGGTCATGCTGTACGAGATCAATGGTCCGCTCTTTTTCGGTGCCGCCCAGAAGGCGATGAGCACGCTCAATGCGGCCAGGGCGGACAGTTTCCGCGTGCTCATCATTCACCTCGGGCGCGTTCCCACCATCGATGCCACCGGTTTGGTCGCGCTCGAAAACGCCGTTGCCTCAGTACTGCGCGCGAAGCACTGCGTGGTGCTGGCCGGTCCTCTGCCTAGACCACGCGCGATCTTCGACAAGGCGAATTTGACGAGCAAGCACCGCGGTCTGCACGTGTGCCCCGACCTCGACGCGGCTTTGCGCTTGGCCAAGGAGTTGGCAGAAGACGCTGAGGCCCTGCCCGCCGCGGCCTCCATTCGCCTTCCGGCGCGGAGCTGAGGGACCCTACGTCGTCGTCGGGATCGCGCGGGCCTCAGGGAATGACGATACGCCCTGGGGCATTGTTGGCCCCCTGCTGCGTATGGCACGAGTTGCAGTCGCCGTTCGGCGGCGCGTCCATCATGGCGCTCTCTTTGCCATTCGAGACGACCTTGACGTGAAAGGGCGCTGCAATGGCGGTCGTGGAGTAGAAATTGCCGACGCTGTTGACGACGATCGGAGAAAGCTGTTTCCCCGTTGCATCGGTGACAACCACAGTGATGCTGCTTCCTGTTCCCTTCGCGCCGTTACAATCGTTCGGCTCGTGCAGTGTCGGATAAACGGTGCCGGCGATGGTTTGCTTCGGAGCCTTCGAATTGCTGGCGTGGCAAGTGATGCACGCGTTGCCCGGATGCATGCTCGACGAGCCGCGGTCTCCGTTCGTCCAGAAAGCGTTGCTCGTGCACACCGTGCCCGTTCCCCCTGCGTCGGGGGTTCCCGGATTGTTCCCCGCGGTTCCGCCGCCTCCTGCCGCCCCGCCGCCTGTTCCGCCGCCGCCGTCCGCGCCGCTGCCGCCGTTACCGCTCGCACCGCTCGCACCGCTCGCGCCGCCCGATCCGCCTTCGCCCGCCGCGCCATTGCCAGCGTCGACGTCGACCGATTCATTGTGAGCATCTTGCCCGCTGCACGCGATGGCCAAGAGAAGAAGGGATGCAGTTGTAAGAAGTAGTTTCATCGTCATTGCAATCAAGACGGTATCCGTCCGAAATCGCCAGTTTCCACTTGGCCGCGTCATTCTCAGCGGGATTCCCGCTTGCCGCGTGGTCTAGTGGCGCTCGGAGCAAGAACTGATCAACGCTACCGCGCTGCCCTGCGCAACTGGAGATCTCCAGCGGCACCTTGTGCCGGCCGGTGACTCGTCTTTCGCTCGTGGTCATGACGTCGATACGCTCGACTGATTCGCGTCACGCCTCGATCGTGAACCGCATCGTGGCTTTCGCCCCGAGGCACGACCAGCATCCGGCCGCACCTCAACCCCGAGCCAATTCGCGCCGTCGTCGCACAGAAGAGCCAGGCTCGAAGCGCTGAAGTGAGAGAGGAAGGGACAGCATTCAATCCGGGTAAACGATCAGCTCCGCAGATGGAAAGCGCCATGCAGCGCTCGAAGGCTTTCACGGGACGGACAACGGATGACAGATCAAGCGGGAAATGCTAGGGAATGAGACCGTTTCGATGGTGCGATCGGATCAAACTTCGCGTGACTATCGGGACGCGGTGCGTGGTGCGAACGTTTCTCCGCAGGACCACTTGTTCGTGCTCTTGGAATGCAATCGGCCGCTGGCCGGGGCTGCCCGTCATGCGATCACCGATGTGGACGAAGTCGTCATCGGGCGTGGCGACGAGCGCGCCGTTCGTCGCGAAACCCAACGCGGAGTCCGCCGCATCGTGCTGACGGTGCCCGATCGTATGATTTCATCGACGCACGCGCGCATCGTGCGTAGAAAGCAGGAACTTTGGATCGAGGACCTCGATTCCACCAACGGCGTCTTGGTGGATGGGGCCAAGGTGACGCGAAAGCAACTCGACGATCGCGCAGTCGTGGAGTGCGGGCGAACGCTGTTCCGTGTGGCTCGCGACCTGCCGACCCCCCACGAGGCTCCGCAGGATGTCGACATCGGCGCCTCCGACGCGTCGCGCGACTTCGTCACGCTCGTTCCAGCGTTGCGCCGCGACTGGGAAGCGGTTCGTCGCGTCGCAAGCTCGAATGCCTCGCTGCTGATCTTGGCGGAAACCGGGGCTGGAAAGGAGATCGCCGCACGAATCGTGCACCAAGCGTCGGGCCGCAAAGGACCATTCGTCGCCGTGAATTGCGGAGCGCTCACGTCATCATTGGCTGAGGGGTTGCTCTTCGGTCACGTTCGCGGAGCTTTCTCGGGTGCGCACCGCGACGTGCCCGGTTTCGTACGCGAATCGAACGGGGGCACGCTCTTCCTCGACGAGATAGGCGATCTGCCTTTGTCTTCGCAGCCCGCGTTGCTGCGAGTCCTGCAGGAACGCGAGGTGACGCCGATCGGCACCTCCCGCTCGATCCGCGTCGACTTGCGCGTCATCGCAGCAACTCATCGTTCGCTCCCGCAGTTGTCCGCACAGGGCCATTTTCGCCCCGATCTCCTGGCGCGGCTCGATGGCTTCACGTTCACCCTGCCTCCGTTGCGCGACCGTCTTTTCGACCTTGCTCTTCTTCTGTCGAGCATCGTTGGCAGGCAGGAAGGGCGATCCTTCGCCGACCTCCGGATGGCACCTGATGCGGCCCGCGCTCTCTACCAGCACGCGTGGCCCGGCAACATCCGCGAATTCGAACAGTGCGTGCTGCGGGCTCTCACGCTCTCGGATGGAGACATGATCCTTCCCGAGCATCTCGCGTTCGGCGTCCTGTCCACATCGCCTGCAGCGTCCCCGAGTGCAGCTGCCCCTGCTCGCGCCGTACCTGAAGATCTTCGCGATCGGCTTCGTGCTCACGGCGGCAACATAGCGGCGGTGGCACGCGAGACGGGAAAAGCGCCCTTGCAAGTCCGAAGATGGCTGAAGAAGCTGGGAATCGACCCCAACGACTACCGATCGTAAGGCAACGAACGGCCCGAAAACGGTGCCGGTGGCAGGTTCGCTAGAGCCACCGAGGTTCGCTTTTGTACCGGTACAGTACCGGAACGCGCGCGGCTCGTTCTAGCGCCGAATGGGCGCGTAGCACTTGTCCACGCGTGTGTTGGTCTGCGATTGCGCGGGTCAACGAATGACCGACGCTCGCTTGCCTTCCGAAAACGCGCGTACGGCGGTCTGGAACGCCCTTTGCGATGCGGCAGGACACGGTCACTTGCCGACGCCCGGCATACGGACCGCATCGAGAAAGGAGCTTCGTCGGCGCGAGTTCGGAGTGACCTACGGTGTCACACGCCTCGGCAACCGCCGGCGAGAAGAGACATGGTGAGCGCCCCGTTTTCCAATCCGCCCCACATCGCGCCTGAAACATCGTTCGCGGATTGCCTGCGCCAGGTTCGGCGCAGGCTCGTTCTGAAGCAGACGTCCCTGTCGTTGCCGATGGGTTGCTCGGATGCTGCGATCTCCTTGTGGGAGGCAGGCCAGCGACTTCCAAGGCGACGCAATCTCCACCGCCTCTTGGAGGCGATGGATGCATGCGGCGCCACGGCGGCGGAGCAACTTAGCCTTCAGCAGGCCTGGGCTCGCGACCGGTCCGCCGCGGAGTTTCGCCTACGATCGCTGCCTGCCGAGGTCTGGCCGCCCTCGAGCGTAGGCACCCCCGGCGCGTGAATGGCGTGCCATCCCGCCGCTATTTGCGGTCCTCGAGGATGCCTCCGCTCTCCTGGCCGGTGTCGGTCCTCGGGGGCGGGGGAGGCACTGCGCTGGCCGGGAGAGCCGTCTCTTTCGATGCGGTGTCGGAACCGCGGTCTGTCTTTCGGTCGGACGACGGCGAGCGCCCCGGTCGGGATGTATCGACGCGTCGCGGTGGTGCTTGCGTCTCCCGAGCTGTGGCTGCGGTCGGCGCGTCGAACGGCAGTGTTGCGGCAGTCCCCGCGTCTGTCGCCACGGCCGACGCCCGAGCGCCGACCGGGGAGCCGTTCACCGCCGGGCCGATCGCGGGCATGCCTGACGAGATGGCGGCGGTCCCCGCACTCCCGAGAGACGTCGTTGCTGTCGACGGGAGCGCGCCCTTGAAAAGGGTCGTCGAGGCCCACGCCGCTGCGCCGAGCACGGCAGCCAAACCGACCCCGAGGGTCCACCCGCGAGCGGGCGCAGCGCGGGAGAGATCGGGCGTAGTGTGCGAGAGAGGCTGGATCCCCTCGCCGGACTGCGAATGCGTCGAAAGGCCGCCACGGGGCCCGTCACTCGAGCTCACGGCTCCGACGACGACCGTATCGCACACACGTCGGAACTCGTCGGCGAGTTCGCGCGCCGAGCTGAAGCGGCGCGAGGGATCGCGCTCCGTTGCTCGATCGAACCAGGCGTCGAAGTCTCTTGGTACGGCGGCGAAGGTCGAGGCGAGCGTGGCGCGACGCGTGCAAATTTGAACCGCGAGCCCTGCCGGGGTGTTCGATTCGAACGGGCGCCGCCCGCTCAAACACTCGTAAGCGATGACGGCAACCGCCCAGAGATCCGTTTGATGGTCGACCTCCTCGGATCCGCTGATCTGTTCGGGGCTCATGTAGTACGGCGTGCCGAGCACCGAACCCGGCTGGGTCGCGGGATGGCTCCTCAGCATGGGAGCCATCGACTTGGCGATGCCGAAATCCAGCACTTTGGCGATTTCCTCGTCTTCATTTTGTACGAGGAAGATGTTGTCCGGTTTGAGGTCGCGATGAATGATGCCGGCTTCGTGAGCGCGAGTCAGCGCGCGAGCGACATGGGTGACGATCCGTGCCACCTCCACCGGCGAGAGCTGCTGCACGCGTTTCAGCCGCGCTGCGAGGCTTTCGCCCTCCATCAGCTCCATGGCGATGAACGGGATCTGCGTCTTTTCGTCGACTCCGTAGTCGAGGATCTGAACGACGTGGGGGCTTCGCAGGGCCGCCGCGGATCGCGCTTCGCGGAGAAAGCGCCCGGCTGATTCGAGCCCGTCGGCAAGGTTGGGATCCATCAATTTGATGGCAACGGGGGCGCGCAGGTCGAGGTGCTCGGCCTTCCAAACGGACCCCATTCCCCCGCGACCGATCTGCGAAAGGAGGCGGTATTTTCCGGCGAGAATCGAATCGGCTTGCATCGGCGGCACTCGGCCGCCCGAGCGCAGCCAAGCGGCCCAGCGTAGCATGCGCCGCGTGCGCTGCCCGGGCTCGCAAACGCGAGGTGGCGAACGGGCAGGGTAGCGCTAGGGCGCTGTCGTGAAGGCGAACTTTGCCGAACGCGTGAAGGAGCCGTTGCCTCGCCAAGCGCCCCACGGCTCCCCCGTGCCGTAGTCGTCGAGCAACCCTTCGGTTCCGGTGGCTTCATCGACGCTCTGGAAAGTCCCGTGGGTCTCGACGTACCAGTGGCAACTGCCGCCCGGCGGAAGCGTGGGGCCAGCCGGCAAGGCTGGAATCGTGCCTTGCTTCTCGGTGGTCACCACGAAGATGCTCTTGTATTCCGGATCGGACAGGAGCGACCAAACGAAAACCTTGGCCGAGCCCGACCATTGAAACAGGGTGCTCGCGTTGACACCTGTCGTGCCCCCCGCGGGTGAATTGATCGACGACGCGGTGGGTATGCTCAGCGCGATACCCGTTTGCCCCGCGGCAAGGTCATCCCGATGGACCACGGCGTAAGGGGGCGTTGTCAGATAACCTTCCGAGGCGGCAAGCGTGATGGTCCCGCCGGCGACGCTGGGCACGAGATAGCTGAAGCTCGTAGGCTGGTTCGGATCAGTCACGACGAGAATGTTGGCGTTGCTCGCGAAACGCACGTAAAGGCCGTTTTGGCGAACGCCACCGGACCCGGATGGGGTCGCAGTGCCGCTGATCGTTCCTGACGGGATGCTCCGACTGGTGAGGTCGAACGACACGCTCGAGCTGCCCATGTCGGTGAGGGATGCGGTTTGCGTGTCGTAGCTGAGGTAGGAGGTGGGCAGCGCGGAAAACGAGCTCGAGGCGCGGAGCCAGGTGAGCGCGTGCCCGGTCATGCTGGACGTGGTCGGCCCGTACCAGTAGGTCGGCTTGATCGAGTTCGCGTTGGACATGTCCGAGTAGAAGGCGCCGTCGCTGCCCCCATGGGCGACGATCGTCAATTGCTCGCTGGGGTAATTGGCAAAATCGATGCCCGTCACGTGGATGGTGAATTCGTTGGTCGAACGGTTGGGGAACGCGTCCCACACTTGCAACGTAGGATCGACCCGCGTCAGCCCCTTGTAGAGCCAGCCGTACGAGGCGGGGGTATTATTGGCAATGGTCGTGACGGTAAATGCAACGTCATAGGGAGCGGCCACGCCGGTGATCGTAAATTGACCGTTCGCGTCCGTATTGACGGTCGTCGCGCCGATCGTCACCGGCACATTGGGCACGACATGTCGCCAATAATCGATGATCCGTCCCTGCACCGTGATGGTGGGCGGCCGATCCGACGAGGCGTCGCCGATGGGCGCATCGGGGGTGGGGCCGCTGTCGGTGCCGGCCTCGGTAACGTTGGCGTCGCTCACGTCCGGCAGCTTGCCGTCCGAAGGCGCGCTGTCCCCGGACGCGCCGTCGGGTTGAAACGAGTCGGGCGACGAGACGTCGGTGACGGCATCGGCGATGAGTGCATCGGCGCCGCCGTCCGGACGGCTGTCGACGCTTGCGTCGAGTGGAACGTCCGCGCTCCTGTCGCCCGAACCATCGCCGATCGCGTCGGCGGGCGGTGTGGCGACATCGAAGGTTGCATCCGCGCCCGTGGCGTCGCGGCCAGAGTCGCCCACGGATCCCTCATTGCCGGACCCGTCGCGCGGCGTGGAGTCGACACTGGAGTCCGCGCCGCCCTGGGCTCCGTCGGAGGCATCCCCATCGTCGGCGATGAGCTGTTCGATTCCGAGGAGGCTCTGACATCCACCCGTCGCGACCAGGGTGAGAAGTACACCGGCCCTTCCCGCTTGAATGGCTCTCCAAATCCACGAGGAGGTCATTCGATCGTGCCCCTCACGAGAATTTGGCTGCCGTCGAAACCAACCGAGAGTGGCGCGCGTCGTCCCGACGCGGTCGCGCCGGCCGACGGAGCGGTGAACCAAAGGGCAGCGCCGCCCGCGAGCCCCGCAATGCCTACCGCGAAAGAGATATTCGACACCACGGCGGCGCGATCGGCGTCCTCGCCCAGGGAAAGTCCCTCCGGGCTGCAACGCGGGTAATTCGTGCAGTGCGGTTTGGCGTCCTCCCAATTCGATTTCGCCTGCAAACCGAAGATGCTGCCCACCACGAGGCCGGCCAGGCCCAATCCGCCGACGCCGAGCGCGACGATCCGCTGCGTGCTGCCACGTCCGCTGGCCGAGGCAGAGTCGTCGCGCTTGACGGGCACGGCGCTGCCCGCGAGAGGCGCCGCATCGGTTTCGAGCGCGGGGATGGCGACGGCCAGCTGCGATCCCGGCTGTACGTCGATGGTGACCGACCACTTCTTCTTGCCGGGAGCGACGGCTTCGACGACGTGCGAACCGGGATCGACTGGGATGGCTGCACCGAGCACGGCGCGATCGACCACCGCGCCGTCCCTCAAGATGCGCTCATCCGGCTCGAGTTTGCCTGCGTTCAGCGTGAGCCGTGAAAGCGTCTTTTCGAGCGAAGCGGCGTGGTTGCGCGCGAACTGCTCTCGGTCTCGGGCACCGGTTTGGCGCGCGGTTGCCGCGGCATCACGAAATTCGGCCCAAGCGCTCGCCGTACGGCCGAGCTTCTCGTAACAATCGGCGAGGTTCAGCGTCGTTCCGAGCCCGGCAGCGAGGTTGCGGCTGGCAGCGAATTTCTCGCACGCCGCCGCGTAGTTGCCGGCCGCCATCAGGCGTCGGCCCTCGCTGAAAAGAGCCTCGGCCGTCGTCTTGTCGTCTTGTGCCCAAGCACCGCGTGAGACGCCCGCGACGACCAGAACCGCGAAAACAACTTGAGTCATCCGAGGCCGCACGTTGGCGCGACCCTAATCGTGCTCGGTGAGGTTGTCGAGATCCACGCCATTACAACGACCGCTCAGCAAGCGGCATCGTCGCGCCTCCCTATCAGCGAACGTCCGCGTCGACTCGTGCCGCGCCCGCGGCGCCTCCACCCGAGCGCGATGACCAGACCGGCCATGCACGTCCAGGCATCCCTCGAGCCGCGCGCACGAGAAACGACGCAGCCGCCC
>Ga0111538_10002380_pt1 | contig 26483 bp, 23 predicted proteins | sample SoiMethybrSBSTD1_FD_79669 | JGI IMG/M metagenome (GOLD analysis project Ga0111538, IMG submission 79669) | Bulk soil microbial communities from a Populus tree surrounding site in Tennessee, USA - Soil MetaG P. TD hybrid SBSTD1 (version 2)... | ecosystem: Environmental > Terrestrial > Soil >...
ACGGCCAGGTGTGGTCGCCCTTGGCCAGCTTCTTGAGGTTGTTGATCGCGTCGTCCTTCGCCGTCTGGGTCTCGGTGCGCGTGGCCTCGTCGAGGTCGGTCTTGGCCAGCGCCGCGTCGGCCAGCTCGACGGCCTTCTCGTAGTACTCCTGCGCCTTGTCGTAGTCGCGGTGCAGGTAGTAGTGGAGCACGACGCCCGCGTCGTTGTTGAGGCGCGCGCTGTCGGGCGCGATGAGCAGCGCCTGCTGGTAGGCGTCGAAGGCCTCCTCGAACTTCTGCGTCTCGCGGCAGATGAGGGCGTAGTTGTTCCAGGGGTCGATGCTCTGGGGCTTGGAGGCCACGATCGCCGCGAGCGACTCGCGCGCCGGCTCGACGGCCTTGGCCTCGAACATCGGCGTGACCGCCCAGGTCAGGGCGATCGCGGCGGCGGTGGGGTCCTTCTCGGCGCGGATCGCGTCGGTGACCGCGCGCGAGTCGGCCTTGACCATCGTCTGCAGCGCCAGCGCGGCCACGTCGTAGCGCCGCTCGCCCGCGTAGCGCAGCGCGAGGTGGAAGAGCGTCGCGATGCTGCCCTTCGGCGTGCGCTCGAGCGCCTTGACCGCCGCCTCGACGGCCTTGTCGGGCTGCCCGTCGGCCTCGTAGAGCCAGGCGAGCTGCGCCCAGGGCTCGGGCCGCGTCTTGGGCAAGGCCTTCTCGGCTGCGATGAGGTCCGCGATCGCGTCCTGCCGGAGCTTCTTGGCCTGCTCCTCGTCGCCGCCCTGCGCGGTGTCGATCGAGACCCACAGCAGCGCCTGGCCGCGCAGCAGGCGCGCCTCGGCGTCGCCGCTGTCGGCGTCGAGCAGCTTCTCGGCGCGCTTGAGCGCGGCCTCGTGCTCGCCGAGCGTGTAGAGCTCCAGGTTGCCGAGCTCGATCGCGGCGGCCGACTGCCCGCGCGAGGCCTGCTTGGCGGCCTGCTCGAGGTAGCTGCGCGCCTCGTCGAAGGCGAAGCCCACGTCGTCGCCCGAGCGCTCCTGCCGCTGCATGCTCTCGGCCCAGGCCTTGTAGGCGCGGCCGGTCGCGAGCAGCACCTCGTAGTCGCCGCCCTCCGCGAGCGGCGTGATCGTCTCGACGGCCTGGTCGGGATCGCCGGCCTTGATCTGCGCCTCGCACAGCAGCAGCCGCGCCTCGCGCGCCTCCTTGGACGGCGCGCCCTTGGCGCCCGCGTCGCCGACGAGCGGCTTGAGCAGCTCGACGGCCTTGTCCGCCTGGCCCGCGGCGAGCGCCTCGCGCGCGGCGGCCAGCGGGTCGCCGCTCGCGCCCTGTGCGCTCGCGACGAGGGCCAGGCCCGCCGTCGCGACCACGATCCTCACGACATGCATCGGTCTCACTTCGGTGTCTCCTTCTGCTGGGCCGTGTCGAGCTGGGCCTTGAGTGCGAGCGCGTCGCTGCGCCCCGGCGACAGCGTCAGCAGCTCGTCCACGATCGTGCGCGCCTGGTCGAGCTCGCCGCGGCGCCCGTGGAGCTGGGCCAGGTTGAGCATCGCGTCCGTGTAGGCCAGGAAGTTGTCGTCGCGGTCCTCGTTCGACACGAAGGGGTTGTCACAGGCCGTCTTGCCGAGCTCCCAGGCCCGCAGGAAGAGCTCCTCGGCGTGGTCGAGATCGCGGTCGAGGTGATAGAGCAGGATCAGGCCCGTGTCGTTGACCCAGCGCGCGTGGTCGGGCGCCAGCTCGATGCAGCGGCAGTAGGCCTTGTACGACTCCTCGTACTGGCGGGTCTCGCGGCAGAAGAAGGCGTAGTTGTTCCACCACTGGGGGCGGTCGAAGCGCTTGGCCAGGCGGCCGAAGACGTCGCGGATGCCGGCCTGGTCGCCCTCGCTGCCGCCGCCGGACGTGAGGTAGGCGTCGGCCGTGAGCTCGAGGCCGCGGATCGCGCCGGCGTCGTCGGGCACCGCCTCGAGCGCGCCGGAGTAGGCCTCCTCGGCCGCGCGCAGCGCGGGCGTCGCCGCCGTCACGCCGCCGTTGCCGAGCGCGAGCTGCGCCGCCGCGTAGTGGATGTCGCCGGCGTTGACGAGACAGTCGGCGCGGCGCGTGGCCAGCTCCCACTCGCCGGCGAGCGGGTCGCTCGCGCTGGCCGTGAAGGCGGCCGCGCCCTGCTCGAACAGGCGCGCGGCCTGCTCGACGTCGTCGACCGCGAGGCGCTGGCGGCCCGCGGCGAGCCGCAGGTAGCCGAGCGTGGCGGGAGCTGCGGCCACGTCGCGCGCGGCGTTGCCCTCGAGACGCGTGGCGAGGCGCAGCGGGTCGGGTAGCTCGTCGCGGCGCGCGCGCACCGCCGCGTGCAGCGGCGCGTAGCCCAGCGCGCCACGCGCGTCGGACGACCACGCCGCGGCCACGACCGCTTGCGCCGCCTCGGCCTGGCCATCCTCGAAGAGGATCGCGACGCGCACCGCGTCGGTCTGCGGCAGCGTGCCCGAGACCGCGGTCAGCGAGGCCAGCAGCGACTCGCGCAGCGCGTCGCGGCCCGGACCCTCCGCGGCGCCGCCGTCGACGACCGCCTGCCAGCCCGAGAGCGCATCGAGGGTCGCGAGCGCGGCGCGGCAGCGCGCGCCCGTGTCCTGGGCGCAGGCCGCCGAGAGCGATTGGCGCGCGGCCTCGAAGCCGGCCGCGAGCTCGTCGGCCACCTCGGGGTTGCCGCGCAGCAGCAGCAGCTCGTCGAGCTGGGCGAGACCCGCGGCGAGCGCGCCGGACGCGGGCGCATCGGGCGCAGCGGTCACCGGAGTCGGGGCCGTCGCCGGAGCGGCCACGGGTGCCGGTGCGGGTGCCGGTGCGGGTGCCGGTGCGGGCGCCGGCGTGGGTGCGGGCGCCGGAGCCCGAGACTCGGCGCGCGGCCCGCTGCATCCCGCCGCGAGGCAGGCCGCGAGCAGCGCGGCGAACGATGGGGCGGCGGACAGGGTCGATCCTCGGTTCGGGCGGGACGCGTCGGTATATCCAGGGTCGCTGTGACGGGCAACCCGCGCGCGCGGCGCTCTTCCTCCGCGCGCGGCGGGCGGCTAGAACGTGGCCGGTGTCTGCACCGTCCGGATCGCCCGCGCTGGCCCTGCTCTCGGGCGGACTCGACTCGACGGTCGCGGCCGCGCTGTATCGCGCGCGTCGCGGTCCGCTGCCCGCGGCGCTCTTCGTGGACTACGGCCAGCGTGCCGCCGCGCCGGAGGCGCGCGCGGCGTCCGCGGTGGCGGCGGCGCTCGGAGCCACGCTGCGGGTCGCGACGCTGCCGCTGCTGGGCGAGATCACCCGGACCGCGCTCGTGAATCGCGCCGCCGAGCTGCCGCAGCCGTCGCCCGAGCGGCTCGACGCCGACGCCGGGCGCAGCGCCGACGCCGTGTGGGTGCCCAACCGCAACGGCCTGCTCGTGAACCTGGCGGCCGCGGTGGCCGAGGCCGGCGGCCTCGCCGTCGTCGTGGTCGGCTTCAACGCCGAGGAGGCGGCGACCTTCCCCGACAACGGCGCGCGCTTCGTCGAGCGCCTCAATGCCTGTCTCGAGGACTCGACGCGCGGGCGCGTGCGCGTCGAGTGCCCGACGCTGGCGATGACGAAGGCCGAGCTGCTCGTGGCGGGGCGGGCCGCGGGCGCGCCGATCGAGGCGAGCTGGTCGTGCTACGAGGGCGGCGAGCGCCCGTGCGGCCGCTGCGAGAGCTGCCGCCGGCGGCAGCGCGCCGAGGCGCTCGCGGAGGGACAGCGCTGAAGCCCCAGCCGAGCCGCCTGCCACGGATCCTGTTCGTGGCCTTTCTCGTGATCTGGCTGGCGCTGGCGATCCGGCCGGTCGACCGCGTCGACTGGCTGCTCGAGAACCTGATGGTCTTCCTGACGATGCCGTACGTCATCTGGCGCTACCGCCACTCGCCGCTGAGCGACCTGGCCTACGTGTGCCTGTTCCTCTTCGGGCTGCTCCACGTCGTGGGCGCGCACTACACCTACGCGCTCGTGCCGCTGGGCTTCGAGCTGCAGCAGTGGCTCGGCCTGGCGCGCAACCACTACGACCGCATCGTGCACTTCAGCTTCGGGCTGCTCGTGAGCATCCCCGCGCTCGAGGCGCAGTCGCGCGTCGCCGTGCTCAAGAGCTGGTGGAGCTACATGCTGCCGGTCGCGGTGACCGCGAGCTTCTCGGCGATCTTCGAGATCATCGAGTGGATCATCGCGCTCGTCGTCAATCCGGCGGCGGGCAACGCCTATCTCGGCACGCAGGGCGACGAGTGGGACGCGCAGAAGGACATGGCCTGCGCGATCGTGGGCGCGGTCATCGCGATGACCTACGCGCACCAGGCCGATCGCCACGGGCGACCGATGCACCGCAATCGCTTCGCGCGCTGAGCGGCGGGCGCGGGCGGCGGGCGGGGGGCGGGGGGAGGCGAGTGCCCTCCGACACGGGTTGGCATGGCGCGTGCGACGGCCGCGGGCGATGCCCCCCAGCGGAGCGATGCGATGACCGTCCAACGAGCACCTCGGGCCTGGTTCCGGCTCATGATCGGCCTCGTGGCCTCGGCGTGGGACGCCCACGACGACGACGACGAGGACTTCCTGGACGAGCCGATCGGCGAGTTCGAGTTCGATGGCGACCTCGAGCCCGCCGACGGGCCAGCGGACGAGGGGCTCGACGGCGGCGTCGCCGAGGAGTGACGTGAATCGAAGGAGGTCGGGCCGACTCCCGGCTCGGGGTCTGCCGCTGCACGACAGGCTCGACACCATGCCCAAGGGGCCGTCGAGCCGGCCTGGCCTGGGCGGACGGCGCACTCGGAACGCGCGCCGCCCGCCCTTTCGACTCTTGTAGAAAGCGTGGCCCTCGGGCCGGTCAGCGCTCGGCCTGCTGCTGCGCCCCGCGCGCCCGGTAGAGGCTCAGGCGCGTGTAGAGGGTCTTCACCGAGATGCCCAGCGTCTTGGCCGTGCGCGTCTTGTCGCCGTCGCAGAACTGCAGCGTGGCCTCGATGAGGCGGCGCTCGGCCTCGCTGATCGGCACGCCGACCTCGATCTCGATCGCCCCGGTGCGTGGCGCGACCGGCTCCGGACCGCCGGTGCTGCGCAGGCTCTCGGGCCCGAGGTCGCTCTCGCCCAGGATGAAGGCGCGGCTCACGACGTTCTTGAGCTCGCGCACGTTGCCCTTCCAGGGGCGCGAGCGCAGCTCCTCGAGGGCCGCGGACGTCCACTGCTTGTTCGTGCTGTGCTCCTCGTTGAGGTCGGCGAGCAGGCACTCGGCGAGCAGCAGCACGTCGTCACCGCGGTCGCGCAGGGGCGGCAGGCGGATCGGGAAGACGTTGAGGCGGTAGAAGAGGTCCTCGCGCAGGGAGCCGGCCGCGACGGCGTCGTGCGGGTCGCGGTTCGTCGAGGCCAGGATGCGCACGTCCGAGGCGATGGACTCGCTGCCGCCCACGCGGTTGAAGCTGCGCGCCTCGAGCACGCGCAGCAGCCGCACCTGCAGCTCGATGGGCATCTCGGTGATCTCGTCGAGGAACAGCGTGCCGCCCGCGGCGCGCTCGAAGGCGCCCTGGTGGCGGCGGTCGGCGCCGGTGAAGCTGCCGCGCTCGTGGCCGAAGAGCTCGCTCTCGACGAGGTTGGCCGGCATGGCGCCGCAGTTCAGCGCGAGCAGCGGCTTGGAGGCGCGCTTGCTCAGCTTGTGGATCGTCTGCGCGACGAGCTCCTTGCCCACGCCGCTCTCGCCGCTGATGAGCACGCTCGCGTCGGTGGGCGCGACGCGCTGGATCAGGTCGTAGACGTGGAGCATCGGCTCGCTGCGGCCGATCATCTGGTCGAAGCGGCCCAGGTCGAGCAGCTCGCCGCGCAGGTCCTTGACCTGCCGCTTGAGCGCCCGGGTGCGGGCCACGTGCGCCAGGCACGACTTCAGCCGCGCGCGGTCGACCGGCTTGACGAGGTAGTCGGTGGCGCCGTCGCGGAGCGCGTCGACGGCCGACTCGACCGTCGCGTTGCCGGTGATGACGATGACCTCGGAGGCCTCGAGCGCCCCGTGCTGGCGCAGGAAGTCGAGGCCGTTGCCGTCGGGCAGGTTCAGGTCGATGAGCACGGTGTCCGGCGGCCCGTCGCGCAGCGCCGACAGGGCCTCCTCGAGCGTCGATGCCGTGCGGCAGTCGAAGCCCTCGCGCTTGACCAGCAGCTCGAGGCTGGAGAGGAAATCGGGGTCGTCGTCGACGAGGAGAGCGCTGGGTTGTGTCATTTCTGATCCTGCCCGGGCGACTCGGGGATACGGTTCAAGTCGACCCAATAGTGCACCACGTCGATCAGGTACTCGCCGGCCCGCGCGGTGCTGTAGCGCTTGCACACATAGCTGTTCGCGCCGAGACGGTAGCACGCGGCGATGTCGTCGGCGTGGCTCGACGAGCTGATCACCACGACGGGCACGGTGCGCGTGCGCTCGTCGGCGCGCAGGCGCCGCAGCACCTCGCGGCCGTCCACGCGCGGCATGCGCAGGTCGAGGAGGATGACCTTGATCTGCCCGAGCGGCTGCGCGAGCACCCGGTCGAGCGCCTGCTGTCCGTCGCGCACGACCTCGACGCGACCCTGCAGGTTGTGCTTGCTGAAGGCCCACAGGGCGACGGCGATGTCGTCCTCGTTGTCCTCGACCATGAGGATCTCGGCGGTGGCGTTCACGCGGCCTGCCTGGGGATCGCGAAGTAGAAGGTGGCGCCCTTGCCGGGCGCGGCCTGCGCCCACACGCGCCCGCCGTGCCGGCGGACGATGCGGCTGACGATCGCCAGCCCGACGCCGTGCCCCTTGCTGCGCGGCGTGGGATGGAGCTGCTCGAACACGTTGAAGAGCCGCGCGGCGTGCTTCATGTCGAAGCCCACGCCGTTGTCGCGCACGAAGAAGATGTCCTCGTCGGGCGACGACTGGCTGCCGATCTCGATGCTCGGCTCCGGCGTCGTCTCGCTGAACTTCACGGCGTTCGAGAGCAGGTTGGTCCAGACCGTCCGCAGCATGGTCGGGTCGGCGGTGACGCTGGGCAGCGCGCCGATGCTCACGTCGGGCCGCGGCCCCGGGTGCGCCGCCAGCACCTCCTCGACCGCGGCCTCCACGAGCGGCCTGGTCTCGACCGTCCCCGGCGTCAGCGCCTGCTGGCCGATGTGCGAGAAGGTGAGCAGGCCGTCCATCATCGTGACCGCGTTCTGCGCGCAGCCGGCCACGCGGCGCAGGATGTCGAGGCCCGCCTCGTCGAGCCTGTCCTTGTAGTCCTCGGACAGGATCGACGTGAAGTTCACGATCGCCCCGATGGGCGAGCGCAGGTCGTGCGAGACCGAGTAGTTGAAGGTCTCGAGCTCCGTGACGACCTCGTCGAGCGCGCGGGTGCGCTCCGCCACGCGGGCCTCGAGCGACTCGTTGATGCGCCGCACGCGGCCCTCGGCCACGGCGGTCGAGACGATCTGGCTGCGCAGCTCGCGGTTGGCGATGACGAGGGCTCGCGCGCGCACGCGCGCGACCTGGCCGAGGTAGACCACGCCCGCGAGCAGCAGCGAGAAGATGAGGCCGCCGGTGAGCACGAGCCGCCCGAGCGAGAACATCGGCGGCAGCTCGGAGAGGTCGGGCCGCGCCATCTCGAGCGTCCAGGTCTTGGCCATGAGCAGCCGGATGGGGAGCTCGACCGTCTCGTCGTCGGCGGGCTCGGCGCCCTCGGCGGAGGGCTGCGGCCGCGGCGGCGTGCCCTGCGTGTAGACGAGCGCTCCGTCGTCGTGCACTGCGAGGAAGTAGCCCGAGGCCAGCTCGCTGATGAGCGACTCGAGCAGCGGCGCCGGCTGCAGCACGGCGCAGAGCAGGCCCGCCTGGGGCCGGCCCGCGCCCTCGGGCGCGGCGCCCGCCTCGAGCGGCAGGACGAGCTGGTAGAAGGACTGCCCCGACTGGGACGTGAAGGGGCCGTCGATGCTCGGGCGCTGCTCGTCCATCGCGCTCTGGCGGGCCGCGCGCAGCCGCTCGCCGAGCTCGGCCCCGACCAGCCACCCGGCCACGCCCTGCGTGCGGGCGACGAGCACGTTGGGCCGGGCCTCGGCGGCGCTCTCGTCGAACAGCGGCAGCGGCTCGCCGCCCGCGCCGGGCGCCTCGCCCCCGTCACCGGGAACCGCAGCCGCGACGGCGGCCGGCGGCACGAGGGCCACCACGACGAAGCCGGAATGCTGCTGCAGGAACATCTGCGCGGTGGCCTTCCAGTCGGCGGCATCGGCGGCGGAGAAGCGCGGCCAGACGTCCGCGGCGAGCTGGAGCCCGCGCAGGTGGTCGTTCAGCCGCACCTCGAGCACCTGGCGCATGCCGTTCGCCACGGTCAGCAGGGTGCGGGTGCGCTCCGAGCGCGGGTAGGTCTCGGCCAGCATCCACACCCCGAGGGTCGCCAGCAGGCCGGCGAAGAAGGTCAGCGCCGTGGGCCACAGGCTGACGATGGTGAGGCCCATCAGGTCGCCGACCGCCGCCACCCGGGCGCGGACTCCGGTCGGCCCGCGGTCCTCGCTCTCGGCCGATCTCTGGCTGGCGGCGCTCTCGGTAAGGTTCACCCTCGATGCCTCCGTGGACATCGTCCGGGGTACGCCTGGATCGCGCCACTGCCGGTAGTTTCTGGAAAGCGCCCGGATCGGGTGGCGCCAACGGGCGGACCGCTCCTGCGGAGCTGCCCCGCTGCCGGGGCTCGGAACAGCCTCGGAAAGACCAGGATGGGACAGGGGAGACTCCCACAAGGGACGCGGCGCCCAGCCGCCAGTGGTACAGGCATTGCTAGTCCTGTGCAAAACACACTCGAGCCCATGCCAAGCAACAGGGAGCCAGTCATGTCGTTCATCCAGACCCTCGCGATCCCCGCCGCGCTCGTCGCGACGCTGGCGACCGCAGCGGCGCAGGACACGCCGCGCAGCACACCGACCCCGGACAAGCCCGCGCCCGCCGCCACGCAGTCGACGCCCACCACGGCGCCGGCCTCGACGACCAACCTGGCGCTCGCGTCCAAGCTCATCCACACCGACATCGTCGATTCGAACAATCAGCACGTCGCGGACGTGGCCGATCTCGTCGTGCAGTCCTCGACGGGCGAGATCGTCATCATCGCCGACCGCGAGAAGGGCGAGGGCCTGGTGGCCATCCCGCTCGACATGCTGCAGCCGCGCTTCGACAAGGGCGACGTCAAGGACGCCGCGAAGGACAGCGCCAAGGGCGAGAAGCCCGAGAACCCGCAGGTCGAGGCGCTCACGCTGCGCGGAGATGCGTCCCTGGTGGCCAGCGCGCCGACGCTGAAGAAGGACGACCTCAAGCTGCTCGACGAGAGCGCCTTCGAGAACATGCACCGCCACTGGTCCGGCAGCACGAACCCGGCGGGCAAGGACCTGCCGCCCGCGGCCAAGGACAAGGCGCGCGGCAACGCGGACGACAACCGTGAAGGCCACCCGGCCGCGAACACCCACGAGGGCGAGCAGACGCCGCCCGCCGCCGGCTCCGGCAGCAAGGCCGTGGGCAGCAACGGGATCGTGTGCACCGAGCACGCCAAGGGCAAGAACGTGAAGAGCCCGACGGGCGAGAGCCTCGGCGAGATCAAGGACTTCGTCGTCGATCTCGCGGCCGGCAAGATCGCCTACGCCGTCGTCTCGACCGGCGGCGTGATGGGTGTCGGCGAGAAGAACCACGGCATCACGCTCGCCGCCCTCGACCGCGGCAGCGACGACACGTTCACGCTGAACACGGACCGCAAGACACTCGAGAACTCACCAGGAATCGACCTGGACCGGCTTCCCTCCCGGCCTAGCCTCCAGGTTTCCGCCAAGGCTTCCTTGACGGACGACGGGTCCTACGCCCACAGGACCCCGCGCTGAGGCCTCGACCTCGGCCTACGATTCCTTTGGCCGGGCGGGCTGTCTCGGGACAGCCCGCCCGGCCCTTTTTCATCTCCGGCTCCGCGCTCCCCTTGTCGCGGAAGACGGCGCTCTGCTAAGGTGCCCCGGAATCTATTCGACGCACAGACATTGCAAAGCAGAGAACGGCCCGAGACCGAGCGGAAGACGGGCCTGAAAGAAGTCCAGCGATGACCACCACGGCAGCCGCACGCGCGCGAATCCGCGAGTATGCGGTCCATGACAAGGACACCGGCTCCTGCGAAGTGCAGGTGGCCGGCCTCACGGAGCGGATCACGGCGCTCACCGAGCACCTGAAGACCCACTCCAAGGACAACGCCACCGAGCGCGGCCTGCTCCAGATGGTGGGCCGCCGCAACCGGCTGCTGCGCTACCTGCAGCGCGCCAATCCCCGCGGTTACGACGCCCTGATCGACAAGCTGGGCATCCGCGGCATCCGCACCAGCGCCTGACCGGCGCCTTCCCCGTGGAAGCGGTGCGGAGTTCCTCGATCCCGGGCGGCTGGCGTTCCAGCCGTCCCTCCCCGGCCCGTCGCGCACCGCGCGCCGCGCCACTGGTTCCCTGATCCATGAGTGATCCCAAGTTGTACGAAGCCATCCGCGTCAGCCGGCAGATCGGCGGCCGCACCATGACCCTCGAGACAGGCCGCATGGCCCGGCAGGCGGACGGCTCCGTCTTCGCCACCTACGGCGAGACCTCGCTGCTGGCCACCGCGCAGTCCGCGCCCGGCCGGCCCGACATCGACTTCTTCCCGCTGACCGTCGAGTACCGCGAGAAGACCTACGCCGCCGGCAAGGTGCCGGGCGGATTCTTCAAGCGCGAGATGCGCCCGCGCGACCACGAGGTGCTCATCGCGCGCTCGATCGACCGCCCGGTGCGCCCGCTGTTCCCGGACGGCTACCGCGACGAGGTGCAGCTCATCGTCACGGTCTGCTCCTACGACCGAGACAGCGAGCCCGACAACCTCGCCGGCGTCGCGGCCATGGCCGCGCTGACGCTCTCGAGCATCCCCTTCCAGGGCCCGGGCGCCGCGGTGCGCGTGGGCCGCGTCGACGACCAGTTCGTCGTCAACCCGACCACGACGCAGATGGCCACGAGCACGCTCGACCTCGTCGTCGCCGGCACCGCCGACGCGGTGACGATGGTCGAGGCCGGCGCCATGGAGCTGCCCGAGCAGGTCATGGCCGACGCGATCCTCTTCGGTCACCAGGCGATCGTCGAGATCTGCGGGATGATCTCCGAGCTCGCGGCCCGGGCCGGCAAGCCCAAGCAGTCCGTGACCACGCCGGCGCCGAATCCCTTCACGTCGGCGGTCGCCGGCCGGCGCACGGCGCTGGCCGCGGCCATGGCCACGCCCGGCAAGCACGCCAAGTCCAAGGCCGTGAAGACCTTCGTCTCCGAGCAGATCCAGGCGCTCGTCGCCGCGCTGCCCGAGGCGGAGCGCCTGCCGGCCGAGAAGCAGGCCAAGGCCGCCTTCCACGATCTCGAGGGCGAGATCGAGCGCAAGAGCATCGCCGAGCGCGGCGTGCGCGCCGACGGGCGCGGCCTCAAGGACATCCGGCCGATCAACATCGAGCTCGGCGTCCTGGCCCGCACCCACGGCAGCGCGCTGTTCACGCGCGGCGAGACGCAGGCGCTGGTCACGATCACGCTCGGCACCGGCCGTGACGAGCAGATCATCGACGGCCTGCAGGACGAGTACAGCAAGCGCTTCATGCTGCACTACAACTTCCCGCCCTTCAGCGTGGGCGAGGTGCGCCGCCTCGTCGGCACCTCGCGCCGCGAGATCGGCCACGGCAACCTGGCCGAGCGCGCGGTCAACGCGGTCATGCCGCCGCCCGAGGAGTTCCCCTACAGCGCGCGCGTCGTCTCCGAGATCCTCGAGAGCAACGGCAGCTCGTCGATGGCCTCGGTCTGCGGCGCCAGCCTGGCGCTGTTCGACGCGGGCTGCCCGCTGCGCTCGCCGGTGGCCGGCATCGCCATGGGCCTGATCAAGGAGGGCGAGCAGTTCTTCGTGCTCTCCGACATCCTCGGCAGCGAGGACCACAACGGCGACATGGACTTCAAGGTCGCCGGCACCAAGGACGGCGTCACCGCGCTGCAGATGGACATCAAGGTCAAGGGCCTGTCGGGCGCGCTGCTCGGTCGCGCGCTCGAGCAGGCGCGCGAGGGCCGCCTGCACATCCTCGGCCGCATGGCCGAGGCCATCGACGCGGCGAGGCCGGGCGTCAGCAAGTGGGCGCCGGTGCTCGTGCTCAAGCAGATTCCGGTCGAGAAGATCGGTTTCCTCATCGGCCCGGGCGGCAAGACCATCAAGGGCCTGCAGGCGCAGTTCAACGTGCGCATCGAGGTCAACGACGACGGCGCGGTGACGATCGCCGGCGGCCCGGGCAGCGACCTGCCGGCGGCCGTGGCGCAGATCGAGGCGATCTGCGGCGACGCCGAGCTCGGCGCGGTCTACAAGGGCAAGGTCGTCTCGATCCGCGAGTTCGGCGCCTTCGTCGAGATCTTCCCGGGCAAGGAAGGCCTGCTCCACGTGTCCGAGATGGGCAAGGGCGGCGGCTTCGTGAAGAAGATCGACGACGTGATGAAGATCGGCGACGTGGTCGAGGTCAAGGTCGTCAACATCGACGACATCGGCCGCGTGCGGCTCTCGATGAACCTCGAGGCCCCGCTGGGCGGACCCGGCGGCGGCGGCGGCGGTGACCGCGGCGGACGCGGCGACCGCGGCCCCAAGGCCGATCGCCAGATGCCGAACGTCGGCGAGGTGTACGAGGGCGAGGTCACGGCCCTCAAGCCCTACGGCGCGTTCATCGAGGTGCTGCCGGGCACCGAGGGCCTGTGCCACGTCTCGGAGATGGGCGCGGGCTACGTGAAGGACCCGGCCGACGTGGTCAGCGTGGGCCAGAAGGTCAAGGTCAAGGTGCTCGACGTCGAGGAGAGCGGCCGCATCCGCCTCTCGATGAAGCAGGCCGACCCCAACTTCCAGCCGGTGGCGACCGGCGGCGGGGACGGCGGCGGCGAGGGCGGTGGTGGCGCCGGTGGCGGCGGCCGTCGCGACGGCGGCGGGCGCGACCGGCACCGCGGCGGCCGGGGACGGGGCGACCGGCGCGACTGAGCGCGCGCGGCGGCCGCGGAACATCACGGCGAAAGCGCGGCGAAAGCGCGGTGAAGGTGCCGCGCGTTCGCACCGATATTCCCTCCGCTCCGTCGCGTGCACGCCTGGTCCCGGACCGAAAATTCGGCCCGGACGGGAAATCGGCTCCCCCGGCAAGGGGTGCGATCCTTATCCTTGCCGGCCGATCGGGTGGGCTCGGACGGGCACTGGTCGATCCGGCGGACGTGAGCGAGGGCGTGGCATGGATGTGGGTCAGAGCCGTGCGCGGAGGCTGGCGGCGTGCGCGGTCGTGGGCCTGTCCTTGATCGCCGCGACCTGGTCCGACGTGCTCGCCGTGACCGGCAAGGTCGTCTACGGCAAGATCGAGGGCGCGCGCACGGCGGCGGTGGTCGACATCCTCGCCGTGTATGCGAACAACCCGATCTACATGCGGATGAAGGCCGACGGCCTGACCGAGACCGACGGCAAGCGCGGCACCAAGCTCTTCGCCGAGGCGCAGGCGGCCACGAACAAGGCCCTCGCCCGGGTCGCGCTCGAGGCCAAGGTCGACGTCGTCACGGTGCCGGGCGGCGTGACGGGCGGCGAGCGGCCGATCGACGACCTCACGCAGCGGGTCATCGACAAGCTGCCGGTCTACCACGTCGAGGGCAAGCTGATCTTCGGCGTGCTCGCCGACGCGCGGCAGATCGCCGAGCTCGACAGCACGGCCCTCCTCGGGGCCATCCCCGCCTGGCGCGAGGCGCAGAAGCTGACCGAGAACGATGCGGACTACCACTTCCTGCGCAAGAAGGCGCAGGAGCAGTTCGAGGCCGCCGTGAAGAAGGCCGCCCATGACGGCGAGTACGACGCGGTGGTCGAGAAGAAGGGCGTCACCAGCCGGCTGGGTCCCGTCGCCGACCTGACGCCGGCGGCCGTCGTCGCGCTGAACGCCCCGTGACGCCGCGCGCGCTGCCGCTGCTCCTGGCGCTGGGCTGTGCCGCCTGCGTCAGCGAGACGGCGGTGGATCCCGAGCGCGGCTGGTCGCTGTCGGCCGACGAGCCCGTGACGGTCGTCGGCGGCGAGGCGCAAGTCGCCGCGCAGCAGGCCGCGGCCAGCCAGGCCGTGGCGCAGGCGGCCGCCGACCAGCAGGGACAGGACGCGGCCCAGGCCGGGAAGGACCACCCCGACCTCCTCGAGCTCATCGAGCCCGCCAAGCCCGAGGACGTCGAGGCCGACTACCTGCAGGAAGACGCCTCGCCCTTCCACCGCCTCGGGCGCAACGTGATCCGCGGCATCGACGGCTCGTGGTCGAAGCTGTACACGCTCAAGTCCGACCGCTCGGCCGGTGTGCTCCAGATGCTGCAGGCCGAGGTGCCGGGCTTCCCGCCGCCGACGCTCGCGCCGAGCCTCAACGACCCGACCAAGCAGACGGTGCTCAACGAGGGGAGCTCGGAGACCGGCATCCGCTGGGTGCTGCACCCGGACTTCTACACCGACCCGACGGGCACGCTCGGCGAGCGCGAGGCGCTCGTCAACCCCAAGATCGCCGACCTGCTCGTGATCACGGGGCCGCCTGCCACGCTGCTCTTCATCGACCAGCTCCTCGACCAGCTGCTGGCCGACCTGCCGCAGGTCGAGCTCCAGGTGCGCATCGTCGAGGTCAACCTCGACGACCTCATCGACTGGGACAGCAAGATCGCCATCCTCCATCTCGAGGACAACAACCTGCCCTTCGACCCGACGGCCAACCCGGTCGACGGCAACTTCGGCTCGGGCTTTCCGATCCTCGAGAACAACTCACCCACCGGCGCCGGCGCGGCCTTCGGCAGCTTCACCACGCCCGACAGCATCACGGGCTTCCTGATGAGCCTGCAGGGCGTGCACGACGGGACGAGCGTCAAGGCGATCCTCTCGCTGCTCCAGACCATCGGCGCCAGCGAGCTCATCAGCTCGCCCACGGTCACGGTGCTCAACGGCCACCGCGCGATGATCAACACGGGCAGCCGCGTGCCGGTCTTCGAGGCCACGGGCGTGGGCACGAACGCGCAGATCACGACCAAGTACGAGGAGACCGGCGTCAAGGTCGAGATCATCCCCTTCATCGTCGGCGAGGACGTGATCCGCATCGACCTCTCGGTCGCGGTCTCGGCCGTGACGGCCGAGGTGCCCTTCAACCTCGCGGGCGTCGAGGTCAGCACGCCGGTCATCAGCACCCGCAACACGGGCACGACCGTGCACGTGCACAGCGGTCAGGTGCTCGCGGTGGGCGGCCTGCGCGCGCGCGACTCGATCGAGCAGATCACCAAGGTGCCGATCCTCGGCGACATCCCGATCCTGGGCTGGCTCTTCAAGAGCCGCAGCAGCCGCCTGCGCAACAGCGAGATCGTCTTCTTCATTACGCCGACGATCCGCATCCCGAGCGAGACGCTCGTCGCGCCGCCGGCGCCGTAGGAGCCCGCGCTAGCCGGCCGCGTCCGCCGCCGTCCGCCGGCGCGACGGCGCGATCACGAGCAGCACGCCCGCCGCGATGAGCGCTCCGCCCGCCAGCGCCGCGCCGCTGAGCTGCTCGTGCAGCACGAGGTGGCCCGCGAGCACGCCGGCCAGCGGCTGCAGGAAGACGAAGGGAGCGACGGTCGAGCCGTCCAGGTGCCGCAGCGCCTCGACCCACAGGAAGGTGCCGCCGAAGCTGCCCACGACGCCGAGCGCCAGCGTCCACACGAGCGCGGGCGCCAGCGTCGGGCCGCCGTGCCACTCGCCGGCCTCGAGCAGCGCCGCGGGCACGAGCAGCAGCATCCCCCAGAGCATCGCCGCGAAGGTCACGTCGGCGGGACGGTGCGTGCGCGCCAGCGGGATCATGAGCGGCGAGTACAGTCCCCAGAGCACGCCGTGCAGCGCGAGCGTCGCGTTGCCGCCCAGGTAGCGGCCCGCGACGAGCTCGCCCAGCGACGCGCCCTGGCCCGGGTCGCCGACCACGATCCACAGCGCGCCCGCCAGGCCCGCCAGCAGCCCCGCGCCCTGCAGCCAGCGGATCCGCTCGCCGAGCAGCAGGCACGCGAAGAGCATGATCGACGGCGGCTCGAGCAGGATCAGGATGCTCGCGTTGCCCGCGGTCGAGCCGCGCAGGCCCCAGATGCCGAGCAGCAGCGGCAGCGCGTAGCCCAGCACGCCGATCAGCGCGAGGCGGCCGTGCTCGCGCGCGGTGAAGCGCAGGCGGAGGCCGCCCGAGCGCGCGGCCCAGGCCATCAGGCACAGCATCGCGATGCCGTTGCGCAGCGCCGTCACCGTCGCGGCGGGCAGGCCCTCGAGCGCCATCTTCTGGGCGAGGTAGGTCGACCCGCCGATCAGGTTGGCCAGGATGATCAGCGCGAAGGCCAGTCCCCTCACGGCCCGCTCGCTGCCCGTGGGCTCATCGCTCGAGGAACTCCGCCGGCGCCAGCACCTTCGCGCCGAGCTGCCGGCTGCGCCCGGTGACCTCGCGGTCGCGGCTCACCACGCAGAGCTCGCGCGCCTGCGGGCTGTCGTAGACCGCGTCCACGATGGCCTCGTCGGCGTTGGGCACGAAGTGCAGCGTGCACCAGCCCAGCGACTCGCGCGGCGGCGTCTCGCCGCGCCGCACGTCCCAGTAGACGTCGACCCGCGTCGCGTCGCGCGGCAGGTTGCCCTTCATCGCCCGCAGCAGGCCGGCCCGGAGCTGCTCGGGACGCAGCTCGTCGTCGCGCAGCAGCCAATGGGCGAGGTTGTAGCCGTCTACCAGGTAGCGCACGCGCCGATCATAGCGGCGGCGGCGCGGCCATCGTCGCGCTGGAGCCGGGGATGGGGATCGAACCCACGACCTCAGCTTTACGAAAGCCGTGCTCTACCGCTGAGCTACCCCGGCGACGAGGGCGCGAACCTTACCAAAGCGCGCGGCCGCGCGAGTAGGCCTCAGGCCGGACGCTGGGCGAGCTCGGCCACGTAGATCTGCAGCTTCTCGTTCAGGCCGGCGAGCTCCTTCTTCAGGACGTCGAGCTGCGCGGTGAGCGAGTCCACCTCCGCCTTGAGCGAGTCCGTGGACTTGCCGAGCAGCGATTGCGCCATCTCGGCCGTCTTCGCCTTGATCTGGGCCTGCACGTCCGACAGCGCCTTCTCCTTGTCGGCGATGGCGGTCTTCGTGTCGGCGATGACCGTCTCGAGCGTGGACTTGTCGGCCTTCGCGGCCTCGGCCTTCAGCGAATCCAGCGAGGACTGCACGCCGGCCTGCACCTTCGCGACCTCTTCGTTGAGCGGGTTGGGCGCTGCGGGCTTGGCGGGGGCCGGAGCGGGCTTGCTCGGCGCGGGAGCGGGCGCACTCGGCGGCGCGGCCGGCTTGGCGGTCGCGGGCGGAGACGACTCGCCGCAGGCGGCGCTCAGCACGAGCAGGGCGCCGACGGCGGCGGACAGCAGGCGGGCACGGGTGGTCATGTCGGATCCTCCGAAGGCTTCACGCGGGGGCCAGCGAGGCGACAGGGTAGCGATCAGCCGCGGCCGCGCGCCAACTCCATGCGGAACTCGAGCAGCACGCGGCGCCCCGCGCCGTCGGGCAGCGCGAATTCGTGCCGCCGCGGCGCGGGAAACCCCAGCGCGGCGACGCGCGAGCCGAGAGCGGCGAGCTCGTCGTCCGCGGCCGGGCCCTTGAGCAGGATCAGGCGCCCGAAGCGCTGGCGCACCGGCCGCAGGTGCTTGAGCAGCTCGGGCAGGCTCTCGACGGCGCGCGCGACGACGACGTCGACGGCGTGCTCGCGCAGCCAGGCCTCGCCGCGCGCGTGCGCGGCGGTGATGCGCGGCGGCAGGCCGAGCTCGCCGACGAGCGCCGCGAGCGCCGCGGCCTTGCGCTCGCGCGACTCGACGAGCGTCATCGTGAGCGCGGGCAGCGCGAGCGCGAGCGGCACGCCGGGCACGCCGCCGCCCGACCCGAGGTCCATCGCCGTCTCCGCGCCCGCGAGCAGCGGCGCGGCCGCGAGGCTGTCGAGCACGTGGAGCACGGCCATGCCGCGCGCGTCGGTGATGCCGGTCAGGTTGAGGCGCTCGTTGGCGGCGGCGAGCGCGGCGCAGAAGCGGCCGAGCGACTCGGCCAGCCCGTCGGGCCAGGCGCCGCCCCCGACTCCCGGCGCCGGGAAGCGGCGCAGCTCCCCGGCCACTGCGTCGGCGAAGGCCGCGTCCATCGCGCCCACGATCCGGTCGGCGGGCCGCGGGCACAAGGCGCTAGAATCCGCGCCCTCATGGACGCCCGGGTCGAACGCTTCCGCGCGCTCGTCGGCAAGGACCCCGACAACCCGCTGCACAACTTCGCCCTGGCGCAGGCGCTGCTGGGGGCCGGCGAGCACGCCGCGGCCGAGGCCGCCTTCGCACGCTGCCTGCAGCTCGACCCGCAGTGGATGGTGGCCGCGATCCGCCGCGGCCGCTGCCTGATCGCGCTGCAGCGCTGGGACGAGGCGCGCGAGGCGCTCGAGCGCGGCGCGGCGCTGGCGGCCGCACAGCAGCACGACGAGCCGTGGGAGGAGATCCGCGAGCTGCAGGCGCAGATCCCCGGCTGAGCCGGCGTCCGGCCCCGGGGGCATTCCGAACGCCGCCCGCCGCTGCTAGGCTAGACGGTTTTCCCGCCGCCCCGGCGGATGCGCCCCGAGGTCCACCCGAGACCATGCCCGTCATCAACGACTTCACGCTGGCTGTCGCGACCGTCAACGGCTCGGGCAGCGCCTCGAGCAACACGATCCTGGCGAAGACGATCTTCCGCATGGGCGTGCCGGTCGCCGCGAAGAACTACTTCCCCAGCAACATCGCGGGGCTGCCGACCTGGTACGTGGTGCGCGTCACCGAGAAGGGCTGGCACTGCCGCAGCGGCAAGCACGACTTCACGGTGGCCTTCAACGAGGCCACGGCCGAGGACGACATCCGCCAGGTCGCGCCGGGCGGCGTGCTCATGATCGACGACGAGCTGCCGCACGCCCAGTCGATCGGGCGCGACGACATCACGGTCTACAGGATCCCGGCGGCGCACGTGGCGCGCGACTTCGGCCCCGACCCGCGGCTGCGCAAGCTGCTCGCGAACATGGTCTACGTCGGCGCGGTGGCCGAGCTGCTCGGCCTCGACCCGGCGGTCGTCGAGCGCACGGTGCACGACCAGTTCGCCGGCAAGGAGAAGGTCGTCAAGCTCAACCTCGACGTCGTGCACGCCGGCGTGGCGCACGCGCGCGAGCACTTCGACAAGGCGGCCTGCCCCTTCCGCGTCGAGGCTCGCAAGCTCACGCAGGGCAAGATCCTCATCGACGGCAACACCTCCTGCGCGATCGGCGCGCTCATGGGCGGCGCCACGGTCGTGGCCTGGTACCCGATCACGCCCTCCTCCTCGCTCTGCGAGGCCTTCATCGAGCTGTGCAAGACGCACCGCGTCGACGCGGCCACGGGCGAGCACCGCTTCGTGCAGATCCAGGCCGAGGACGAGCTGGCCAGCATCGGCCTCGTGCTGGGCGCGGGCTGGGCCGGCGCGCGCGCCTTCACGGCCACGGCGGGGCCGGGCATCTCGCTCATGTCCGAGTTCACGGGCTTCGGCTACTACGCCGAGGTGCCGGCCGTGATCGTCGACGTGCAGCGCGTGGGTCCGAGCACCGGCATGCCGACGCGCACGCAGCAGAGCGACATCAAGTCGGTCTACCGCCTGAGCCACGGCGACACCGAGCACATCGTGCTCCTGCCATCCGGGCCGGTCGAGCTCTACGAGCTGACCGCGCAGGCCTTCGACCTGGCCGAGCGCTACCAGACGCCGGTCTTCGTGCTCACCGACCTCGACATGGGCATGAACATCTGGGTCAGCGACCCGCTGCCCTACCCCGGCAAGGGCATCGACCGCGGCAAGGTGCTCGACAAGGAGGCGCTCAAGGGCGTGGCCGAGTTCGCCCGCTACAAGGACGTCGACGGCGACGGCATCCCCTACCGCACGCTGCCCGGCACGCACCATCCCAAGGCGCCCTACTTCACGCGCGGCAGCGGCCACACCGAGACCGCCGGCTACACCGAGAACGACGTCGAGTACAAGGAGGTGCTCGACCGGATCAAGCGCAAGATCTCGGGCTCGGTCAAGCACACGCCCAGGCCGGTCGTCACCGGCGAGGGCGACATCGGGCTGATCCACTTCGGCAGCAGCAGCTTCGCGGTGGACGAGGCCCAGCAGATCCTGGCCAAGGACGGCGTGCGCACGCGGAGCTGCCGCGTCCGCGCGCTGCCGCTGCACGACGAGGTGGCCGAGTTCGTGCGCGCCTGCAAGTCGGTCTTCGTCGTCGAGCAGAACCGCGACGGCCAGCTCACCGACATCGTGCGCCTCAAGGTGCCCGAGTGCGCGACCAAGGTCCGCTCGATCCTCGAGTACGGCGGCCTGCCGATGCCGGCGTCGGTCGTCGTCGACGCGCTGCGCGCCGGCCGGCGCGAGCAGAAGGAGGCCGTCCATGCCCGCTGAGACCACGAACTCGATCGGCCTGACCCGCGCCGACTACGCCGGCGGCAAGTCGACGCTCTGCCTGGGCTGCGGCCACGACCAGATCACGCGCCACATCATCGCGGCCACCTACGAGTCGGGCGTCGACCCCTACAACGTGGCCAAGACCTCGGGCATCGGCTGCTCGAGCAAGACCGGCGCCTACTTCATCAACAAGGGCTACGGCATCAACGCCGTGCACGGCCGCATGCCGAGCATCGCCACCGGCGCGTCGATGGCCAACCGGCACCTCGTCGTGCTCGCGGTCTCCGGCGACGGCGACACGAGCAACATCGGGCTGGGCCAGTTCATGCACGCGGTGCGCCGCAACACGAACATGACCTACGTCGTCGAGAACAACGGCGTCTACGGCCTCACGAAGGGGCAGTTCTCGGCCACGTCCGACAAGGGCGCGAAGGTCAAGTCGGGCGACGTGAACGACTACAACGAGGTCGACCTGTGCCAGATGGCCATCGACCTCGGCTGCGGCTTCGTGGCCCGCAGCTTCAGCGGCGACGCGAAGCAGATGGTCGCCCTCATCCGTGCGGGCATCGCGCACCGCGGCTTCGCGCTCATCGACGCGATCTCGCCCTGCGTGACCTTCAACAACCTGCCCGACAGCACCAAGGGCTTCGCCTGGCTCAAGGAGCACAACGTCTCGCTCCACGAGCTCGGCTTCGTCGCGCCCTACGAGCCGGTCGCGATCGAGCAGGACCCGGGCACGACGAAGGTCGTCGACATGCCCGACGGCAGCCACCTCGTGATCCACAAGCTGGCCGAGGACCACGACCCGACCGACCGGGCGCGCGCCCTCGACATCCTGGCCCGCGACCGCGGCGACCACGGCAGGGTCTTCACCGGGCTCATCTACTACGACCCCAAGAGCAACGCGCCGCTCGACGAGATCCAGCGGCTGCCGGACAAGCCGCTGGCGCAGTTCGGTGCCGAGGAGCTGCGGCCGGCGAAGGCGGAGTTCGAGAAGCTGCTGGCCGCGTATCGCTGACGGGTTGCGAGGGCCGCGCGCAGCGGCTGGCTCGGGGGTCGGCTCCGGCCCTCTCATTCGCCCGGTCCGGACCTGGGTGGAAGTCACGGAGTCCACGGAGCACCGGGCTCATAGGAGGGCCTGCGCCAACCCCCGGCCGCGCCGCTGCGCGGCCCCCGCGACGCGCCACCGAGATGAGGACATGAGCAGCACGAGCCCCGCCGCCGCGGGCGGAGCACCCTGGCTCGGTTCGTAGCGGGCCCAAGGAGCCGTCGGCCAAGAGCTGGCCGCAAGCAGTCTCTCTGTCTTGGACAGCCGGCTCGCTGCGGCGGGAGTGCGCGCGAAGCGTGCGGGAGCGAGGCACACCCGCTCGCAGCGGGATAGGCTGCCCCGCCGGCGGGCAGGCCGGCATCCACCAGGGAGTGACATCGATGCCGACCCGGCCGCCGCTCATGCTCTTCGTGCTCGTGATGCTGATGGCGGCGGGCGCGCTGCTGACGGAGGCGCTGAAGGGCCAGGCCGCGCAGGGCTTCGACTCGGGCCGCGGGCTGCTGCTCGCCGGCTGCGGGCTGCTCGCCGGCATCGGCGGCTTCAAGGTCGGGCGGATGATGGCGGCGGGACAGCTCTTCGCCGGCCCGCGCGTGTGCCGCTCGTGCAACGCGCGACGCACGACGAGCGCCGCCTTCTGCGAGTCGTGCCACCGGCGCGACTGACGCGAGCGCTGCGGCGCGGTTGGGATCCGGGCCGCGCCGACGCCAGCGCTGCTCCTGGAGCCGCATGGCCTTTGCATTTGCAGCTCTGCGTGCGACGGGTGAGTTCGCCACGCTGGTCGAGGGCGTGGATGTCCGGCACCCGCTGTCGTTCAGCCTGCGTCCATCGCGGTGAGTCGCGCTCGAGGGAGCACGTCCCTCGCCTGCGGGGTAGTCTGCCGCGCCTCCCTCGGACTCCACGTCGATGAACAGCTTGCAGCGCACCGTCCTCTCCTGGCTCGGCGTCGCCGTCGGGCTGGCTGCGGCCTTGGTGACCGGAGCGTGGATCTACCTCTCGCGGCTCGAGCACCTCCCGGGAGATTTCCGGCTCATCGCCGGCGGGTTGGCGCTGCTCTCGCTGATCATGGCGCTGCGCTGCGCGCGCATCGCGCGCGCGAGGTAGCTGCGCGATCACGCGCAACGCGCGGTTAGGATCGGGGCGATCGCGCGCGCCGGGAGGGCGTCATGACGGGCGGTGAGCAGCCAGTTCAGCCGGGTGCGGGCGGGGTGAGCCCCCTGCGCTCCGCTCTCGGCCGCCTCGGCAAGCACACGGCGATCTACGCCATGACCGGCCAGCTCTCGCGGCTCGTCGGCTTCCTGCTCGTGCCCTTCTACACGGCCTGGCTGACGACCACCGACTACGGCGTCAACGAGCTGCTGAGCCAGCTCATCGCGGTGCTCTCCTACGTGGCCGGCATCAACCTGACCACGGCCATGGCCCGCTACTACTTCGAGCAGCAGGACGAGCGCGGCCGGCGCGCCGTGGTCAGCACGACCCTGCTCGCGGTGCTGGTCGGCGCGGCGGGCCTGGCGGGACTGCTGGCGCTGGGCGCCGCGCCGATCGCCGCGCTGCTCTCGCCGGGCTACCCGGGCCTGCCGCTGCTCGTGCGCCTGATGCTGGCGATCCTCGTGCTGCAGATGCTGCGCGAGACCTGGCAGCGCTACCTGCAGGCCCAGGAGCGCTCGACCTTCTACGGCGTGTTCATGGTCGCGAAGGTGCTGGTCGAGGTCTCGCTGCAGATCTGGTTCGTGGCGCACGAGGGGCTGGGCCTGCAGGGTGTGTTCTACGGCGTGCTGCTGAGCGAGGCGGCCTCGGTCGTGGTCCTCTCGGCGCTCCTGCTGCCGCACGTGGGCCTGAGCTTCTCGCGCCCGCTGTTCGGCCTGATGCTGGCCTACGCGCTGCCGCTGATCCCCAACGGCGTGCTGCAGTTCTGCCTGCACTCGGGCGACCGCTTCATCCTCAAGGGGCTGGCCAGCGCCGAGCAGGTCGGCCTCTACGCCTTCGCCTACAAGTTCGGCTACATCCCCAACTACCTGCTCATCACGCCCTTCCTGCTCATCTGGTACCCCTTCGTGTTCTCGCTGCGCGACGAGGCGCGGCAGAAGGATCTCATCGCGCGCATCGCGCCCTGGCTCATGGCCGCGCTCACGGCCGTGGTGCTGGCCGAGTCGCTCTTCGCACGGCAGATCGCGCAGCTCATGGCCGGCGACGAGGCCTACGTCGACAGCTGGCGCGCGATCGCGATCGTGTGCGCCGGCTACTGGTTCTGGGGCCTGTTCCAGGTCGTGCAGACCGGCTTCTACGTGCGCAAGGCGACCGCCCGGCTGCCCCTGATCACGGCCGTCGCGGTGGTCGTCAACTTCGGGGTGAACTTCGCGCTCATCCCGAGCCTGGGCTTCATGGGCGCGGCCTGGGCCACGCTGCTGGCCTTCGTCGTGCTCGCGCTCGTCGCCGAGCGCGCGGTGCGGCCGGTCTTCGCGGTGCCGTGGCCGTGGCGGCGCATCGTCACGCCGGCCGTCGGCGCGGCCGCGGTCTACGGCGCGGGCCTCGCGCTCGAGCCGGTCGCGGGGCTGCGCTCGGTCGCCGCGCAGACCGCGGTCAAGCTCGTGCTCCTGGTAGGCTGGGCGGCGTGGACCTGGGTCGGCGGATTCCTGCGCAAGGACTGACGCGCCGCGACCTGCTGCGCTCGGGGGCGGCGGGGGCCGCTGCCGCCGCGCTCGCCGGTGTGACGGGCCTGGCCTGCGGCCGCGAGGCCGCCGCGGGCGGGACGGCGCCGGCCGGCGCGCCGAACATCCTGTTCGTGTTCTCCGACAGCCACCGCGCCTGCTCGATGGGCTGCTACGGCAACCCGTACATCGCGACGCCGTCCTTCGACGCCTTCGCCGGCCAGGGCCTGCGCCTCGCGACCGCGATGAGCAGCACGCCGCTGTGCCGGCCCTTCCGCGCGAGCTTCATGTCGGGTTGCTTCAGCCATCACACCGGGCTGCTCACGAACAACAAGTACGAGCGCAACTTCGGCGTCGGCCCGGGCGCGCAGTGGGAGCCGGCCCGGTTGGGCCTGCCGGAGCTCGGCGCGCACTTCCGGGCCGCCGGCTACCGCTGCAGCTACCTCGGCAAGTGGCACCTCGGCGAGGTCGACCTCGACCCGGGGCCGCTGCGCTTCGGCTTCGACGACGACTGGACCGTCGACGCGCGCAACGCGCCGGGCGACGACGAGGAGGGCGCGCACGACTACTGGAGCTGGACCTACTTCACGGGCAAGGGGAAGAGCTTCTCGGGCGGCGGGTTCTTCCGCACCACGATGGAGACCGACCTGCTGCTCGAGTACCTGAAGGCGCGCGTCGAGGACGCGCGCTCGAAGCGCGACACGCGGCCCTGGCTGATGGTCGCCTCGTGGGGGCCGCCGCACGAGCCCTTCACGCCGCCCGAGGAGTACGAGCACTACGCCGACGTGCCGCTGCCCGCCAACGTGCGCGACGATCAGTCGAAGCAGATCGCGCGCGAGGTCCTGCCGCTCTACTACGCGCTCATCGAGGCCATCGACCACGAGTTCGGGCGCCTCGTCGCGGGCCTCGACGCGCTCGGCCTGGAGCGGGACACGCTCGTGGTCTACACCTCCGACCACGGCAACCAGTACGGCAGCCAGGACGCGCTCGGCAAGGAGCAGCCCTACTCCGAGTCGTCGCAGATCCCCTTCCTGCTGCGCTGGACGGGGCGCATCGCGCCGGGCGGCGTGCTCGACATGCCCTTCGGCACGACCGACATCCTGCCCACGCTGAGCGGCCTCGCCGGGCTGCCCGCGCCCGCCGGCGTCGACGGGCGCGATCTCTCGGGCGCGCTGCTCGGACGCGCCGGCGCGCCGCGCCGGGACGCCGCGCTGCTGCAGGTCTGCCACAGCAGGATCACCCCGTGGCCGGGCTGGCGCGCGGTGCGCACGCCGCAGTGGCTGTTCGCGCGCATGAAGTCGCAGGGCTGGCTGCTCTTCGATCTCGCGAACGACCCGCTCGGCCTGACGAACCTGGTCGGACAGGGCCGTCCCGAGCAGAAGGAGCTGCAGGGCGTGCTGACCGAGCTCATGACGAGCGCCGGCGACGACTGGGGCCAGGGCTAGCCGCCGTGGGCGTCAGCTTCCGCCAGCTGCGTGAGACCTGCCAGCTCCCGGTGCGCCACCACAACGACGTCGCGGGGCTGCTCTTCGGCGACCGCTGCTCGCTGCCGCTCACCAAGCTCTTCGTCGACCTGCACCTGTCGCCGAGCATCGCCACGGTGGCCTTCCTCGTCTGCGGCCTGCTGGGCTCGGCGCTGCAGCTCGTCGGGCCGGCCTGGGCCGTGGCCGGCGCGGCGCTGCTCGTCCTCTACTACATCCTCGACTGCGTCGACGGCGAGGTCGCGCGCTGGCAGGGCGTCGAGGACATGCGCTGGGGCTACTTCGACTACGTCTTCCACATGGTCGTCAAGCCGACGTGCTTCCTGGCCGTCGCGGTGGGGACCTGGCTGGAGCTCGGGAACGCCTGGCTGCTGCTGGCGGGCGCGAGCGCGGCGGTCGCGGTGCTGTGGCTCAAGCTCTTCCTCGAGGTCCCCGGCATCCTGTTCCTGCGCGGCGTGCTCGCGGGCGCGCCGGGCGGCAGCCGCGCGTTCCGGCGCTTCCTGGGCTCGCTGCGCGTGGGCGGCGTCGAGCGCGGGCCGGCGGGGGAGGCCGTGGGCCCGGGCGAGGGCGGCAGAGAGCGCGGCGGCGAGCGCGGCGAGCTCGCGCCCGTCATGCGCCTGGGCCTCGACGTGACCACGCTGCGCGCGCTGCTCACGAACTTCGACGTCGGCCTGCTCCTGCTGCTCGTCGCGGCCCTCGTCGATCTCTTCGTCGAGCCCTTCGAGCCGTGGAGCGGCGGGCCGACGCTCACCGCGCGCGCCGCCTGGCTCGTCTTCTACGCGGTCAACCTGCCGCTCAACTTCCTCGACTACGTGCTGACCTACGTGCGGCGCGGCCACTTCGCGTCCGAGACCGAGCGCCTGCTCGTGCTCGCACACCACTACCG
>Ga0111538_10002381_pt1 | contig 26471 bp, 20 predicted proteins | sample SoiMethybrSBSTD1_FD_79669 | JGI IMG/M metagenome (GOLD analysis project Ga0111538, IMG submission 79669) | Bulk soil microbial communities from a Populus tree surrounding site in Tennessee, USA - Soil MetaG P. TD hybrid SBSTD1 (version 2)... | ecosystem: Environmental > Terrestrial > Soil >...
CGGCCTCAGCGCTGGCGGAGGCCTTCGCGCAAATACGGTCACATGTTCGCGAGCAAGCGGCGGCGCAGGCGTGACGGTTCGTGGGGATCCATCAGCCCCGGGGCCAGTGGGTCAGGCGGTGGCCCCGGGGCCAGTTGGGCAGGTGGTGGCCTCCGGATCAGCTCGTGAGACGGGCGCGGCGAGGGTGGTGGCGCTCGCGCCGGAGAGGTTCACGCTCCAGCTCACGATCAGCGAGGAGACGCGGAGCAAGCTCCTGCGAGCGCAGGCGCTGCTTCGCCATCAGGTGCCGTCGGGAGATCTGGCCGAGGTGCTGGATCGCGCGCTCGAGGCGCTGCTCGAGAAGGTCGAAGCGCGCAAGTTCGGCCAGGTGAAGGCGCCGCGGGCGGGGAGGGCGAAGGCGTCGCGGGCGGGGAGGGCGAAGGCGCCGCGGGCGGGCCGGGCGAAGGCGCCGGGCGGGGGTACGGCGAAGGCGCGGGCGGGCACGGCGACGCCGCGCGAAAGCAGAGCGGGTGGGCCGAGTCGGTACGTGCCGCGCGAGGTGCGGCGGCAGGTGGTGGCGCGGGATGGCGCCCGGTGTTCGTTCGTCGCCGAGGACGGCCGGCGGTGCGAGGAGATAGGCTTCCTCGAGCTCGACCATGTGCTGCCGGTGGCGCGGGGCGGTGACGCGAGCGTGAAGGGGGTCAGGGTCCTCTGCCGGGGACACAACCAGTTCGAGGCCGAGCGGATCCTCGGGCGCAACGCGGTCGAAGCTGGCAGGAGGCGCGCGCGACCGCGCGGCGCTGCCATCCGCCGTGAGGGCACGTGACGGCGGTCAGTGGGGGGCGATCACGGCCCGCTGGTGGCGGAGATGCGGAGATCGTCGACCCAGAGCGCACCACCCGGCGGGGCGATGACCCGCAGGCGGTCGACGCCTCGCACGATCGCCGCCTCGGGCCGGAGGCGGATGGCCGGCGGGTCGTCGCCGATGGCGACGTCCACCGCGTCGATGGCGCCCTGCCACCGGATCGTCAGGTGGATCCAGTCGCCCGGGGTCCAGTGGCTGTCCACCGGCAGCGCGATCTTCACGCCGTCCTGCGACCAGGCGAACCCGCCGCCCTCCTCGAGCGAGAGGGCGATGCGCTCGCCGCCGCTGTCCCCCTCGGCGCCCTCGCTGTCGACCAGGCGGAGCTCGTAGGGGCCGGCGCTTCCATCCGCCATGAGGTCGAGGTCGAGGGCGCCGGCGCGCACCGGCGGGAAGGCGAGCGTCGCCCGCGCGGTCGCCTGGCAGCTCGCCTGCGCGGCGCCCACCCGCAGGCTGCCCGCGCCGTCGTCGACGTCCTCGCCGCCCGACGCCCTGACGTCGTCGACCCAGAAGCTGAGACCCTCCGCGGTCGCGGTCTTCACCCGCAATGCATCGACGTAGTCGTCGATCGGCGCGCTGAGCGCGAGGTCGGGATGCGCCTGTCCGTCGATGGTCACCGAGGCGCGGTCGCGCTCGCCGTCCCACTCGATGCGCACCTGATACCAGACGTCCTCCGTGTAGCTGCGCAGCGCCACGTGGGTGCCGCCGCTCGAGTACTTGATCTGTCCGTCGGTGTCGAACAGCAGGTGGAAGCGGGTGTCGCCCTCCTCGACCAGCTGGACGAACTTCGCCTTGAAGTTGCCGGGGGCGCGGATGCGCAGCTCGACCCAGCCCTGCGCCTGCGGGGTCAACAGGTGCACCGCCTGCCCGTAGCTGCCGCTCGCCGAGCTGCCGAGCACCTGCATCGCGTAGCCGTCGGCGCCCGGCGCATCGACCAGGGTGACCGATCCGCCGCTGGGGGTGGTGAAGAGCCAGCCGCCCTCTCCGTTGACGAACGCGGCCGGCTTGCCGTACCCCTCGAACGCGTCGTCGACGACCGTCGCGACTCCGACCGGGCATCCGGGAGCCGCCGCCGCCCGCCAGCCGTCCTCCCCCTCGCCGGCATCCAGGAACGCGTGGTTCATCGGCCGCTCCGGCCGCGATTCGAAGTCCTCGTCGACGATCGGAGTCGCTCCGGCGCACCAGTCGATCGGCGACGTGATGCAGGACCCGCTTGCCTGGTCGCACGCTTCGGCGCTGCAGCGGTCGCCGTCGTCGCACTCCAGGGAGGTCGTGCACTGGCGCCCGCCGCCGTCCGCCGCGCCCTCGCCCCCGTCCCCGCTTCCGCTGGCGCACCCGAGGGCGGTGACCACGGCGACGAGCGATGCCCTGCGCACGCCGCTCTCCCTCGCAATCTCCGAGCCCGGACCGACCTGCCGGAATCCGCTGGTCTGCACGCCGGCGCGGCCTGCCGACCGCAGAGCCCAGTGGTCAGACCGGGGCCTCTCACCCCGGGACGGTCGCCAGGGCGGCGGCCATCTCTTCGCACGACGACCAGCGGTGGTCGAGCTCGCGCTCGAGCGCGCGGCGCAGCACGGCGGCCAGCGCCCGGGCCGCCGGATCGCCGATCTCGGGCACCGGGTCTTCCACCACCGCCGCCAGCGTGAGGTAGGGGGCGGGGCGGAGGAAGAGCGGCCGGCGCGCGAGCAGCTCCCAGCTGACGACGCCGATCGAGAAGACGTCGGAGCGGCCGTCCACCGGCTCGCCGCGCGCCTGCTCCGGCGACATGTACGCGACGGTGCCGCGCACCTGCGGCTGCGGCTGTCCGCTCCGGTTGGTCACGCCGAAGTCGGTGAGCTGGGTCCGCTCCGGCCCGATGAGGATGTTGGTCGGGCTGACGTCGCAGTGGACCACGCCGTCCGCGTGCATGTGGCCGAGCGCGGCGCACAGGTCGGCCGCGATGCGCTGTACCGCGCGCGGCGGCACCGGCCCGCGTTCCGCCAGCTGCGCCAGGTTGGGTCCGCGCACCAGATCCATCGCGATGAAGTAGTCGCGCTCGCCGCCGCGCACGATCGATCCGGCGTCGAAGGCGTGCACCAGGTTGGGGTGGGCGAACCGCTGCGCCATGCGACCCTCTTCGATGAACAGCTCGACGTGGGCCGGCCGGCGCGCGAGCTCGCGGTGCAGCCGCTTGACCACGAAGGCGCGGTCGGTGGCCCGGGCGGGATCCGACCAGCGGGCCAGGAACACTTCACCGACGCTGCCGACGTTGATGGTCTATTCCAGCTCGTAGCTGCCGAACCGCTCCACCCGGATGGATGGTACCATGCGCGTCCCATGCCGCTCGATTTCGCACTCACCGAGGAGCAGAACGCGCTCGTCGCCACCGCGCGCGACTTCGCCAAGAACGAGATCGTGCCGGTCGCCGGCCGCTACGACGAGTCGGGTGAGTTCCCGCGCGAGATCTTCAAGAAGGCATGGGAGACCGGCCTGATGAACGCCGAGGTGCCGGAGGCCTACGGCGGAATCGGTCTCTCCTGTGTCGATCACTGCCTCATCCAGGAGGAGATCTCGTACGGCTGCACCGGCATCAACACCTCGCTGGTGGCCAACAACCTGGGCGCCATGCCGCTCCTCATCGCCGGCAGCGAGGAGCAGAAGGCGAAGTACCTCGGCTGGCTGACCCGCGAGCCGATCTTCGCCGCCTACTGCTGTTCCGAGCCGGACGCCGGCTCCGACGTCGCCGGCATGTCGACCCGGGTGACCAGGAAGGGGGACGAGTACGTCATCAACGGGCAGAAGCGATGGATCACCAACGGCGGGGTAGCCAGCTGGTACACCGTGCTCGCCACCTTCGACAAGACGATGAAGCACAAGGGCATCGCCTGCTTCGTGGTGCCGGCCGATGCGCCTGGCCTCAAGACCGGCCGGGTCGAGGACAAGATGGGGCAGCGCTCCTCCAACACCACCGACGTCCTGTTCGAGGAGGTGGTGGTGCCGAAGAGCGCGCTCATCGGCCGCGAGGATCAGGGCTTCAAGATCGCGATGAAGACCTTCGACCGCTCGCGCCCGTGGATCGCCGCCGGCGCCACCGGCCTCATCCGCCGCGCGCTCGAGGAGTCGCGCGCCTACGCGCTCGAGCGCAAGACCTTCGGCGTGCCGATCGCGCAGCACCAGGCGGTGCAGTTCATGCTGGCCGAGATGGCGATCTCGTACGAGGCCACGCGTCTCCTCTGCCTCAAGGCCGCCTGGGCGGTGGACAGCGGACAGCTCGACAGCGTGGTGTCGGCCCTCGCCAAGGCGTACGGCGCCGACAGCGCGATGCGGGTGGCGACCGACGCGGTGCAGATCTTCGGCGGCTACGGCTACACCAAGGAATATCCGGTCGAGAAGCTGATGCGCGACGCCAAGCTGCTCCAGATCTACGAGGGGACCTCGCAGATCCAGCGGGTCGTCATCGCGCGCAACATCCTGGGCCGCTGATCGGAGACGGGAGCCATGAGCCAGGCAGAGAAGAAGAAGATCAAGAAGCTGGTGCTCGCCTACTCGGGCGGCCTCGACACTTCGGTCGCGATGGCCTGGATCCGCGAGACCTACGGCTGCGAGGTGGTGGCCTTCTGCGCCGACGTCGGGCAGGGGGAGGACCTCGAGGCGGCCCGCCAGAAGGCGCTCACACTGGGCGCGGTCAGCGCCCACGTCGCCGACATGCGCGAGGAGTTCGTCAAGGACTTCGTCTTCCCGGCCATCCGGGCCGGCGCGGTCTACGAGAGCGACTACCTGCTCGGCACCTCGCTGGCCCGGCCGTGCATCGGCAAGGGCATGATGGAGGTGTACCGGCGCGAGGGAGCCGACGCCATCGCCCACGGCGCCACCGGCAAGGGCAACGACCAGGTCCGCTTCGAGCTTACCGCCTACCACTTCGAGCCGGGCGTCCGCATCATCGCGCCCTGGCGCGAGTGGGGCGAGACGTTCAAGGGCCGCCAGCAGCTCATCGACTACGCGCGGCAGCACGCCATCCCGGTCGAGGCCACCTCGGCCAAGCCCTACTCGGTCGACCGCAACATCCTGCACACCTCGTACGAGGGGGGCATCCTCGAGGATCCCTGGCGCGAGCCGGATCCCGCGATGTTCCAGCTCACCCGCGATCCCACGGCGGCGCCCGACCGGCCGCGCTACGTCGAGATCGAGCTCGAGCGCGGCAACCCGGTGGCGGTGGACGGCGTGCGCCTGACGCCGGCCGCGCTCCTGGCCGAGCTCAACCGGATCGCCGGTGAGCACGGCGTGGGGCGGGTCGATCTGGTCGAGAACCGCTTCGTCGGGATGAAATCGCGCGGAGTTTACGAGACCCCGGGCGGGACGCTGTGCCACTGGGCGCGCAAGGCGGTCGAGTCGCTCACCCTCGACCGCGAGCTCTTGCGGCTGCGCGACGACCTGGTCCCGCGCTACGCCACGCTGGTCTACAACGGCTTCTGGTACGCGCCCGAGCGCGAGGCCCTGCAGACCCTGGCCGACGAGGTCGCCGCCCAGGTGACCGGCACCGCCCGTCTCCTCCTCTACAAGGGCAGCGTCCGGGTGGCCGGCCGCAAGTCGCCGGTCAGCCTCTACCGGCCCGACATCGCCACCTTCGAGGAGGACGCGGTCTACGACCAGCGCGATGCCGCCGGCTTCATCCGGCTCAACGCCCTCCGCATCCGGATCCGCTCCGAGGCCGCCCGCCGCGGCTCATAGCGAGCCAACCGAGCACTGCACCTCTGAGTTGACCACCAGCTCGAGGGTCTCGTCGCAGTTGCCGCCGCAGCCGGTGCCGTTTCCGCCGAACAGCACGATCCGCTCACGAACCGGGTCGCGCGCCATGCCGCCGGTGTCGCGCTGGCTCGGCTGGCGAACTTCGCACACCGCCGTGCCGCTGTCGTCGAGCTCCCAGGTGCCCACGACGTCCCTGTCCGGGTCGTAGCCGCCGACGATGAAGATGCGCTTGCGCCCCGGGTCGATCTCCAGCATGGCGCCCCAGCGCGGCACCCCGGTGCACTCCTGGCACAGCTGGGTCCACTGGTTGCCGTCCCAGGCCCACAGGTCGTCGTCCGATTGATCGCTGCCGTAGACCAGGACCCGCTTGCCGTTCGGATCGTAGGTCGCCGCACCGCCGCCGGGGTCGCGCCGCGGGGATGGACCGCCGGTCGCACTGACCGCCTCCCAATTGAATCCGTCGTACTCGTGCAGCTCGTTCGACGGGCCGGCGCCGGTCTTGCCACCGAACATAACCACCCGCCGCCGCTCGAGGTCGTAGGTCATCCACATGTTGCTGCGCATCCCGGGCGGGTCGCCCTCCGGGGTCATCAGGGTCCATGTGGCACCGTCCCACTCCCAGGTGTCGTCGTGCAGCGCGCCGGAGTCGTCGACTCCGCCGTAGAGCACTGCGCGGGTCCGCCGGCTGTCGTAGGCGAAGCCGTGGCCGAGTCTGGGCCCCGGATCGCACGGGTCGCACAGGAGCGACCAGGACTCGCCGTCCCACGACCAGAGCGCGGCGGTCGCTTGGCCGCGATCGGTCGATGTGGAGCCGCCGTAGGCCAGGATCTGACCTCGGCTGTCGAACGCCAGGCGCGGACCGAACAGCGCCGGAGGGGTCGGATCGGTCGTTCGCCGGATCCACTCGGGCGACCCTTCGGTTCCGCCTCCGCCTTCGATGCCGGGCGGCGCTTCGAGACATGCGCTGAGTGCCAGGAGCGCGGTGATGCAGGCGAGGGACCCGGACAGCGGCACGTCTCATTGTACCGCCGCCGGTGTCCGGTCGGGTCAGTCGAACGGGTCGAAGACCTCGTCCTCGAGCTTCTGGCGGCGCGCCGCGTGCACGCTGCGCACGAAGGTGACGACGTTCTCGGCGTAGCTGTCGAAGGGCGGGCACTTGATGCCGGCCGGCTCGAGCAGGGCGGCGGCGTGCCGGCAGTTGTAGAAGCACTGCATGTCGAACGACTCGAGGAAGCTGAGCGGACCGCGCGCCAGTCGGTCGATGCCCGGGGTGCGCAGGAGCGTGCGCGCCAGGCCGGTCGGCAGGAAGCCGCGCGCCAGCTTGCGCTGCGACAGCTCGGCGATGAGCTGGTAGACCCGCCGGGCCGGCAGCGGGTTGGGATCGGTCAGGTGAAAGGTGCGCCCGGCCGCCCGCTCGTCGCGCGACAGCCAGTGGCCGGCCTCGATGACGTAATCGATGGGGACCAGGTGGAGAGGCGCCGTGCCGCGGCCGGGCAGGGGCACGCGCAGCTGGGCGGCGCTGGTCGCGATGAGGACCAGGAGGTAGTAGGGGCCGTCGAGCTTGTCGATCTCGCCGCTGCCGCTGTCGCCGACGATGACCCCGGGCCGGAGGATGGTGAGCGGCAGGCTGCGCTGCGCCGCCCGGGCCAGCTTCTCGGCCTCGAACTTCGTCTCCTCGTAGAAGTTGTGGAAGCCCTGACCCTCGTCGAGCTCCTCCTCGAGGATGACGCCGCGCCGCTTGCCCGACACCGACGCGGTCGACCAGTGGCAGATGCGGCGCAGCCTCACCGCCTCGGTCGCCAGCTCGAGGATGCCGCGCGTCCCCTGCACGTTGACCCGGCGAGCGGTCGCCCGGTCCACGCCCATGTAGTAGATGCCGGCCATGTGGTGGACGGTGGTCACCTCGCCGGCCAGCACCCGGTACTCGGGCCCCGACAGCCCGAGGTCCATGTCGCAGACGTCGCCCTCCACCACCTCGAGGCGGCGCCCCTGATCGGGAGGCAGCGAGCGGGCCAGCTCGCGCGCGGCGTCGGTGAACTTGGCGCGGACCAGGAGGAAGACCTGCGCCTCGGAGTCGGCTGCCAGCACCTTGAGCGCCATACGGCGCGCGGTGAAGGCGGGGAAGCCGGTGATCAGCACCACCTCCGGGCGCCCGGGCAGGTCCGACTCGCTGGTCAGCCTCCCGCTGCGGCCGTTCGTGCCGTTTCCGCCGTTCCCTGTCCCTGTCCCTGTCCCGTTCCCTGTCACGACGCCTGCTCCTGGATCTCGCGCCAGATGCGCTCGACCTGCGCGCGAGTGTGCTCGACCGAACCGCCGTTGTCGACCACCCAGTCGGCCACCGCCACTTTGCTGGCCAGCGGGAGCTGAGCGGTGACCCGGGCACGCGCTCCTTCCTCGTCGAGATCGTCGCGTGCGCGCAGCCGCGCGATCTGCTCCTCGAGGGGGACGGAGACCACGATGAGCCCGCCGAGCCGATCGTGGATCCGGTTCTCGACCAGGAGAGCGGCCTCGTAGATCGCCACCTTGTGCCCGGCGGCGGCGAAATCGGCCAGCGCGGCGGCGCTCGCCTTGGCGATGCGCGGATGGGTGATGGCGTTGAGCGCCGCCCGCGCCCCCGGGTCAGAAAAGATCTTCTCGCCCAGCCGCTTGCGATCGAGGCCGCCGTCCGCCGCCAGCACCTCGGGGCCGAAACGCTGGGCGATCTCGACCAGCGCCGGCGAACCGGGCTCGACGACCTGGCGGGCCAGGAGGTCGGCGTCGACGATCGGCGCGCCGAGCTCCCGGAGCATGGCGGCCACCGTGCTCTTGCCGCTCGCGATGCCGCCGGTGAGCCCGATGACCCGCACGGCCCGGCGTTTACCATTTTTTCGCGGTAATGTCGCACACCGTGCGGGGGGTGCTCCGGCTCATGCTCCTGGCTGCCATCGCCGCAGCGGCGACCGCCGCCGACGCGCCCGCCGGTCGCTTCGTCGGAGCCGACGCCTGTGCCGGCTGCCACGCAGACATCGCTCGGAGCTGGCGCAAGACCGCGCACGCCCGCGCGCTCGCGTCGCTCGGCCGCCGCGAGGCCACCTCACCGCGCTGCCGCGCCTGCCACGCCACCGGCGACGCCCCGCTCGGCCGCTCCGAGCTGCCGGGCGTCCAGTGCGAGGCGTGCCACGGTCCCGGCGCTGATTATGCGCCCGACGACGTCATGCGCGACCGCGCGCTCTCGCTCGCGCTGGGATTGCACGATCTTGCCAGCCCGGCTCGCCGCACCGCGCTGTGCATGCGTTGCCACCGCGCCTCCACCCGCCTCGCGCCGTTCGATCCAGAGGCAGCCTGGAGAGTGATCGCGCACTGAACGTGGAGTAGCCTCCCTTCCCATGCGAGCGCGGCGCGCCGAGTTCGTGATCTCGGCCTCGGATCCGCGCGGCTTCCCCCGCCCCGAGCTGCCGGAGCTCGCCTTCGCCGGCCGCTCCAACGTCGGCAAGTCCTCTCTCCTGAACGCCCTGGTCGGGGTGCCGGGCCTCGCCCGCACCTCCAACACCCCCGGCCGCACGCGGCTGGTCAACTGGTTCCGCGTCGAGCCGCCGCAGGGCACGCCGGTCGCCTTCGTCGATCTCCCCGGCTACGGCTACGCCAAGGTGTCGAAGACCGAGCGCGCGGCCTGGCGCCCGCTGGTCGAGGCCTACCTCGAGCGGCGTGCCGTCCTGCGCGCCGTCCTCGTCCTGGTCGATGCCCGGCGCGGCGGCGAAGAGGAGGAAAAGGACCTCCTCGATTTCCTGGCCGCGGCCGACATCCCGGCTCGGGTCGTGCTCACCAAGGCGGACAAGCTGCCCAAGGCAAAGCGCAAGCCGGCGGCCGCCGAGGTCCGCCGCGCGCTCGGGCTGGCGCGCGAACCGCTCCTGGCCTCGATCCAGGAGCCGGATACCCTGGCCGATCTGTGGCGCTTCATCATGCGCCAGGCGCTGTGAGTGGACGCCGGCCTGGCCCGCTGTCAGGATGCGCGCCAGGCGATGCGGCGAAGACGGATCGAGATCGTGCCGATGCAGCCAGCCGACCTCGAGGAGGTGATGGGCATCGAGCAGCACGCCTTCCGCTCCCCCTGGTCGCGCCAGATCTTCAGCGAGGAGCTCGATCGCGAGTGGGCCTACCTCGACGTCCTGCGCGAGCGGAAGAAGGACGGCGCCAGCTGGATCGCCGCCTACTGCAACTACTGGCTGGTGCGCGACGAGGTCCATCTGCTCAACATCGCCACCCACCCGGACGTGCGGCGGCGCGGCCACGCCCGCGCCCTCATGACTCACATGGTCGACTTCGCCCGGCGCCACCGCTGCCGCTACATCACGCTCGAGGTGCGCCGCTCCAACCTGGCGGCCATCGACCTCTACCGCGAGTTCGACTTCCAGCCGGTCGGCATCCGCCCCAAGTACTACGTCGAGGACCAGGAGGACGCGGTGGTGATGCTGCTCGAGCTCGACGCCGCGGCCCGAACGGATTGACGCTACAGGTCACCCCGTGCCGTAAGCGCCGGATCTTCCGGCAAGACCAGGTCGATCGTCGATCGCACCGCCCGAGTCGCACCCCGCCGCCGGGCGGCCTCCAGTAACCCCGCGACGCGCCAGGAACCCCCCGTGAAAGGCGGTGTCGGGCAACCACCGGTTGCTCCAGTTTCCGCTCTGTGGTCTTTTGCTTCGACGCGGAACGGGGCCACGATCAGGGTCAACATCAGCCGGGACATGAGCCTACATCATGAAGGCCCAGTGCAAGGGGGGGTCGATACCCTCCCGCGCATCTTCGGGCGTTACCTCCTGGTCGACCGGCTCAGTCAGGGCGGCATGGGCGAGATCTTCCTCGCCCGCCACGGCATGTCCGGCTTCGAGAAGCTGGTCGTCATCAAGAAGGTTCTCCCGCACCTGGCCGCCGATCGCGAGTTCCTCTCCCGCTTCATCGACGAGGCGACCGTCGCCGTCCACCTGCAGCACGCCAACGTCGCCCAAGTGTACGAGGTGGGGCGGGTCGACGACGAGTACTTCCTCTCCCTCGAGTACGTGGCCGGCAACGACCTGCGCGCCACGCAGAACGCGCTCATCGAGAGCGGCCGGGCGATGCCGGTCGAGCTGGCACTGCTGATCGCGCGCGAGGCGGCGGCCGGGCTGGCCTACGCCCACCGGCGGACCGACGCCTCCGGGGCCCCGCTCGCGGTCGTCCACTGCGACATCTCGCCGCCCAACATCGTCCTCTCCTTCGAGGGGGAGGTGAAGATCATCGATTTCGGTATCGCCCGGAGCGCGCGGCGGCTCACCGAGACCAACCCGGAGCGCGGCTTCGGCAAGTTCGGCTACCTGGCCCCGGAGCAGCTGATCAAGGGCGGCGTGGTCGACCAGCGGACCGACACGTATGCGCTCGGCGTGGTGCTCTACGAGATGCTGACCGGTCGCCGCATGTTCGAGGTCGGCGACACCCCCGACTACAAGGCGCTGGCCCGGATGGTGGTGAAGGGGATGCACCCGCTGCCGTCGCAGATCGAGAAGAAGCTGTCACCCTACGACGAGCTCATCGCCACCGCCCTCAAGCCGGATCCCGGTGAACGCTTCGGCAGCGCGGCCGACTTCCGCGACGCCATCCAGCGCGCGCTGGTCAGGGTGAACCCGACCATCAACGCCGACCACCTCGGCATCCTGGTCCGCGAGCTGTTCGCCGGCCGCGACGTCGACCGGCGCCGCCTGCTCACCGAGATGGACAAGACCGATCTCGAGCACTGGCGCCGCGAGCTCGAGAAGGAGGCCACCTCGACGGTGTCGTTCGCGCTGGCCGGCCGCCAGGCGCCCATCCACACCGCCGAGTTCGAGCCGCACGAGCCGCACGATCGCTTCGACGTCGGCGGCCCCTCGATCTCGGTGGCGCCGGACGAGGAGTCGTCGATGGACGAGGCGACCAACGTCCGCCTGCCGTCGATCCCGCCGGTGCGCGCCGCGTCGACCGCCGAGGTCCGCCTCCCGCTGGCGCCGCCGCCGGTGGTGGTCCGCCTGTCGTCCGTCGCGGACGTGGAGGGGGACACCGAGGCCGACAGCGCCGAGCTGCCCATCCTGCGGGCTCCGCCGCGCTGGCGCCGCCCGGTGGTGATGGGCGCGCTCGCCCTCCTGGTCGGCGCCACCGTGGTCGCAGCGTTCAGGTGGCAGAACCGCGCCAGCGGGGCCAGCGAGGCCCAGCGGGCGACCTCGGCGGCAGCAGACGCCGCGCCCGCCGTCGCACCACCAGCCCCTCCGCCGGCGGCGGCGGCGCCGGCTCCGGTCCCCGCGCGGCCGTCCAACGTGGTGGTGACCGAGCTGCCGCCCTCCGAGGCATCCAAACCAGCCCCGCCGCGCGGGGACAGCGTGGCGCCGGCACCGGCCAGGGCGAAGGCGAAGGTCAAGAAGCGCCCGGTCGCGCCGCCGCCGCGCCGGACCAAGGTGGTGAAGAAGCCGGTGGAGAAGAAGGCGCCGGGGTCCGAGGACGTCTCGACCCGCTTCCGCTCGGCACGGCGCGAGTACGCCTCGTTCAAGGATCGCTTCGGCACCCGGCTGGAGTCGGAGTGGAACGAGCTCGTCGAGCGAGCCACGAACGCCAAGACGCCTCAGCAGATGAGCGAGCTCGACGGCAAGATCCGCCAGTTCCGCGCGCGGATGGCGGCCGAGAGCAAGTCGGCGGGGGCGGACGGGAAGTCGGCGGGGGCGGACGGAAAGCCGCCGAAGCGGCCGAGCGACGCTCCGCTCGAGCCGGACATCAACTGAGCCGGCGGCCGATCCGGGTCGCGCGACCCGGCCGGACCCGTCGGGCCGGCGTGCTATGAATCCGGCGTGGACTACGTCCTCGTCCCGCTGGCGGCGGCCATCCCGCTCGCGCCCGGTACGTTCGTGCTTCGCTTCGCCGGCTGCGAGTTCCTGGCCGGCACGCTGCCCGGCCAGTTCGTGATGCTGCGCGGAGCCGAGTGGGGCACCGATCCGCTCCTGCCGCGCGCCTTCTCGCTCCTCGACGTTCGCCCGGCCGGCGGCGAGGTGGATATCCTCATCAAGGCCAGCGGCAAGGCCAGCCGGCTTCTCGAGCGCGCGCTGCCGGGGGCGCGCTTCAGCCTGCTCGGTCCGCTCGGCACCAGCTTCCCGGCGCCGTCGCCGGATCGCGACGACTGGCTGGTGGCCGGCGGCGTCGGGCTGGCGCCGCTCTACATGCACGCGGTGCGGGCGCAGGCGCTCGGCCTCGCGCGCCGGGTGACGCTCTACTACGGCGGCCGCGCGGCGTCGGATCTGGTCATGCTCGACGACATCGCGCGGACCGGCTGCGAGCTGGTGCTGGCGACCGACGACGGCTCGCGCGGCATGCGCGGCCGGGTGACCGACGCGGTGGCGCGCGCGCTGGCGGCCCGTCCGGCCGGCGCCGCGCTTCCGTCGCTCATGGCCTGCGGGCCGGATCCGATGCTGGTCGCCACCGCGCGACTGGCCCGCGAGAGCGGCGCGCCCTGCTGGCTCAGCCTCGAGGGCGAGATGGCGTGCGGCATCGGCATCTGCCTGGCGTGCGCGGTGCCCTGTCGCGGGCGCCCGTTCCGCTACACCTGCGTCGATGGGCCGGTCCTGCCGCTCGACGAGCTGGCCGGCGAGTACGCGCTCGCGCGGCAGGGTGCGCAATGAGCGTGGACATGACCACGCGCTTCGGGTCGCTCACCCTGAAGAATCCAATCCTCACCGCGTCGGGCACCTTCGGCTACGCGATCGAGCTCGCCCACCTGACCGACCTGTCGCAGCTGGGCGGGGTCGCGACCAAGGGCATCTCGCCGAGGCCGCGCTTCGGCAACCCGACCCCGCGCATGTGCGAGACCGCGTCGGGGATGATCAACTCGATCGGCCTCGAGAACGTCGGGGTCGAGGGCTACCGGCAGCACAAGGCGCCGGCGCTGGCGAAGATCGACACCTGCGTGGTGGTGAACTTTTTCGGCGAGACCTTCGACGAGTACGTCGAGTGCGCCGCCGGGCTCGATCGGGTGGCGCGCGAGGTGGGCGGCGTCCACGCGCTCGAGATGAACATCAGCTGCCCGAACATCAAGAAGGGCGGGGTGGAGTTCGGGACGCAGCCGGCCGTGGCGGCCGACCTGGTGCGGGCGTGCAAGGCGGTCACCGCGCTGCCCATGTGGGTCAAGCTCACGCCCAACATCACCGACATCGTGGCGCTGGCGCGGGCCATCGTCGACGCCGGCGCCGACGGGCTGTCGATCATCAACACCATCACGGCGATGGGGGTGAACGTCAGGACCCGGCGGCCGCGCATCGCCACCGTGTTCGGCGGCCTGTCGGGGCCGGCCATCAAGCCGATCGCGCTCCGCATGGTCTACCAGGTGGCGCGGGCCAGGCTCGGAGTCCCGATCTGCGGCATCGGCGGCATCCGCAGCGCCGAGGACGCGGCCGAGTTCATGATCGCCGGCGCCACCGCGGTGCAGGTCGGCACCGAGAGCTTCGCCGACCCCAACTGCGCGGTGCGCCTGGTGGGCGAGCTGGCGGCGCTCGGCGCCGAGCTCGGCCTGACTCGGATCGCCGATCTGGTCGGCACGCTCGACACCGACTTCGAGCCGATCTCGCCCCGTTGATCGTCGGTGAGGCCTCTGAATCCGGACGTTTTAACGGTCAGGAAACAGCGGCGAAACACACGGCTTGTTACCTTCCGCTCAAATGACCATGAAGAAGGTCGAGGCGATCATCAAGCCGTTCAAGCTCGACGAGGTCAAGGAGAGCCTCTCGGAGATCGGCGTGCACGGCATGACCGTGACCGAGGTCAAGGGCTTCGGCCGGACCGGCGGCAAGAAAGAGGTGTATCGCGGCTCGGCCTACGTGGTGGACTTCGTCCCCAAGGTGAAGCTCGAGATCATCGTGCCGGAGGACAGTGTCCGGCAGGTGGTCAACGCCATCGTCGAGGCGGCCAAGACCGGCCGCATCGGCGACGGCAAGATCTTCGTGACGCCGGTGGACGAGGTCATCCGCATCCGCACCGGAGAGACGGGCGAGGACGCCATCTGAGCGTCCGCCCCACGCAACACCGAACAAAGGAAGGCAGCCAGCAATGAAGCCAGGGGACGTCCTGAAATACGCCGAGAAGAACGGGGCCGTGATGATCGATTGCAAGTTCATCGATTTCCCCGGAACGTGGCAGCACATCACCTATCCCATCGGGCGTCTCGAATCGGGACTCATCGAAGGGTTCGGCTTCGACGGCTCGTCGATCCGCGGCTGGCAGGCCATCAACAACTCCGACATGCTGATGGTCCCGGATCCGACCACCGCGGTGATGGATCCGTTCCTCGCGACCCCGACGCTGTCGCTCATCTGCGACATCCAGGACCCGATCACCCGGGAGCCGTACGGTCGCGACCCGCGCAGCATCGCCAGGCGCGCCGAGGCCTACCTGCGCTCGACCGGCATCGCCGACATCGCCTACTTCGGTCCCGAGGCCGAGTTCTTCATCTTCGACTCGGTGCGCTTCGAGACCGGTTACCACACCGCGTTCTACGAGATCGACTCCGAGGAGGGGCGCTGGAACAGCGGCCGCCCGTCCGACGGTGGCCGGCCCAACCTCGGCTACAAGCCGAGCTACAAGGGCGGCTACTTCCCCGCCTCGCCGACCGACACCTTCACCGACCTGCGCACCAAGATGGTGCTCACCATGCAGCAGGTCGGGATCGAGGTGGAGACCCACCACCACGAGGTGGCGACCGCCGGGCAGGCCGAGATCGACCTCAAGTACGACACCCTCCTGCGGATGGCGGACAAGGTCTGCTGGTACAAGTACATCGTCAAGAACGTGGCGCTGCGCGACGGCAAGACGGTCACGTTCATGCCCAAGCCGCTCTTCGGCGACAACGGCAGCGGCATGCACACGCACCAGTCGCTGTGGAAGAGCGAGCGGCCGCTGTTCGCCGGCGACGGCTACGCCGGCCTGAGCGACACCGCGCTCCACTACATCGGCGGCATCCTCAAGCACGCCCCGGCGGTGTGCGCGTTCGCCAACCCGACCACCAACAGCTACCGCCGGCTCACGCCGGGTTACGAGGCGCCGGTCAACCTGGCCTACTCGGCGCGCAACCGGTCGGCGGCGGTCCGCATCCCGATGTACAGCCCCTCGCCGAAGGCCAAGCGGATCGAATTCCGCTCGCCCGACCCGAGCTGCAACCCCTACCTGGCCTTCGCCGCCATGCTGATGGCCGGGCTCGACGGGATCGAGAACAAGATCCACCCGGGTGAGGCGCTCGACAAGGACATCTACTCGCTCTCGCCCGAGGAGCTGAAGGAGGTGCCGCACGTGCCGAAGTCGCTCGACGCGGCGCTCGACGCGCTCCGGCGCGACCACGCCTTCCTCCTCAAGGGCGACGTGTTCACCCCGGACGTCCTCGACACCTGGATCGAGTACAAGAGCGAGAAGGAAGTGGACGAGGTCCGACTGCGCCCGACCCCGACCGAGTTCGCCCTGTATTACGACTGCTGAATCAGCGTCCAGATCCTTCTCATCGTTCGGGAATCGAACGCGACGGGCGCGCCGGTCTGGCGCGCCCTTCTTGTTTGGGGTCCGGGGGTTTCATATACTAGCGCAAGCCTTCGCCTTTCACGGAGGCGGGGGTTGTCGCGCCAGCCCCGATCGGGCGCGGACGAGTCAGGGGCGACTTGAGCAAGGGGCCGAACACCAAAGACGATCCGAGTGATGAGGGCTCGGAGCAGCGTCTGAGACGACGCCGCAAAGGCGGTGGTCTGCGCGTCCCGTCTGACAACGTGCCGCGCCGACCCGGTCGTGCGTCCGATCCGGGAGAGGTCGCGGCGCCGGCTCCGGAGGATCCGCGGCTCGCGGTGTCGGTCGCCTACGCTTTCGGATCGGACGGGACGCGCCGACTGCGCCCCGAGGACGAGATCGACGGGCCGCGCACCGAGCCCAACGCGCCGCGTCCCGACACCAACGACATCATCGACGCGGTGCTGAGCGATCCGACCGACCGCGAGACGATCACCGACATCGTCGAGGACGAGGACGCGCCGGAGAACGACCTCACCCAGGTCGAGGAGCAGGACGAGAACGCCATGGAGGCGGCGCGCGCCGCGGCCCACGCGGTGCATGGCCGCGGGCACCCGCGGCCGCCGACGCCGGCCACCAGCCAGGGCTCGTCGTTCTCTGCCCTGTCGCCCGACGCCAACAACACGCTCGACTTCCCGCTGCTCGAGGACGAGGAGGAGCGGCGGGCGGCGCCCGAGGAGGCGCCCGAGAGCGTGGACATCTCGCTCGACGAGGACGACGAGGACGCGGTCGGCTTCGCCCGCCAGGCGCGGCAGAGCCAGCCGCCGCCGCCCATCTTCCAGCCGCCGGCCCCGGCCGCGGCGGCCGCGCCCACTCCGGCCGGTCCGCAGGAGGGGGCGCCCCGGCGCTCGATGCCGCGGATGCAGACGATGGCGCTCAGCGAGGCCGACCTCGAGGAACTGCAGGACGAGGATCTCGCGCAGCCAATCGCGCGCGCCCGGCGACGGTCGTCGGCCCCGCCGGCGCAGCCGGCTCAGGCACCGGCCCCGGTGCAGCAGTCGCGCCCGGAGCCCGCGACCCCGCGGGCGCCGAGCAACGGAGCGCGCGACGCCGGCGACAGCGGCGAGTTCCTGCGCGACGACGACATGGAGGAGGTCGAGGAGCGGCGCGCGGCGCCTCCGCAGATCCCGATGTCGCCAGCGACCACCATCGACATTCCGCCGGAGGACGACGACGTCGAGGAGATGGAGGCGGACGAGGAAATGGACGAGCCGCCGGCGCGCGCCAAGCCGGCCCCGTCCGAGCCGCCGCCGATCTTCCAGCCGGCCGCGCCTCAGCCGGCGTCGCCTCCGGCCGCCGCGCCTGCGCCGGCGCCCGCTGCCGCGCCGCCGCCGGCCGCCGCCGCCGCCGCGCAGCCAGCCGCGCAGCCGGCCGCCGGCAAGCCGAAACCGCCGCCGGCGCCGAAGACGGCACACGCGGCCGCGGCCGCCGCGGCGGCTGCCGCTGCCGACCCGGCGCAGGCCAAGCCGCGCAAGCGGCGCGGCAAGCCCTGGTTCGAGGAGATCTTCGACGAGGATTACCTGCGCACGCTGCCGTTCCTGACCCCGCAGGCGACCCAGATGGAGGCGCTCTTCGTCATGGACACCCTGCAGGTGGCGCCGGGCAGCCAGGTGCTCGACGTCGGCTGCGGCTACGGGCGCCACGCGATGGAGCTGGCGGCGCGCGGCTACCACGTGGTCGGGCTCGACTCCTCGCTGCCGCTCCTCCTGCGCGGCGCCGACGAGGCGCAGCGGCGCGGGCTCACCATCAACTTCGTGCATGGCGACATGCGCGACATGGCGTTCGACTCCCAGTTCGACGGCGCCTTCTGCCTGTTCTCGACCTTCGGCTACTTCGACGACGAGACCAACAAGAAGGCGGCGGCCAACATCTGCCGCGCGCTCAAGCCGGGCGCCCGCTGCGTGTTCGAGATCCTCAACCGCGACTACATCATCGCCGACCTACCGATGCGCGTCTGGTGGGAGGGTGACGGGTGTGTGGTGCTGGAGGAGGTCGACTTCAATTACTTCTCCTCGCGGATCATCTCGAACCGCTCGGTGGTGTTCGACGACGGGCGGCAGCTCGAGCAGGAGATCTCGATTCGCTCGTTCGGCCTGCACGAGCTCGGTAAGCTGCTTCACTCCGTCGGGTTCCGCGTCGTCGAAGTGTCGGGCAGCATGAGCACCAAGGGGCGCTTCTTTGGCGCCCACTCGCGTGACATCGTTGTGGTTGCGGAGCGCCGCGTCGAGAAGCCAGGCGGCACTGGCGCCGGCGGCGGCTCCGGACTCCTGACGCCCGAGGGCGGGCGAATTCCGTAGCGCCCCCGGAGCGCCGGAATAACCAGCCCGTCCGCGAGGTAGTACCTCGGTGGCCGGGCCTGCGCGCGCTGTCCTACCTCGAGAAGTTGGGCAACCCGCGGCACGCGTCACGAGTCAGCAAACTTTTCCGTCGCTGGGGCGTCTTACTCGGTAACGGCCACGACCCCGAGGCCGTACTGGAAGTACGCAGCCGTCAGGTCCCCCTCCCCGACTGCGAGGAACGAAGATGTCGCTCACGTCACGCAAGGCCAACGTCGCGCCCGACGGCTCCGCTCCGGCGGGCCGCCCCCGCCGTGGCCGTCCGCCGATGCTCGGTCGCCGCCGACCACGAGCGCAGGCGGCGGCGGTTCCTGCACCGACCGGCGGCGACGATGCCGACGTCGCCGGGATCGATCTGTCCGGACTGATGGCCGAAGACGCCGCCGAGGGCGATGCGGTCGAGGCGGCGGCCGCGCGCAAGCGCCGTCGCTACGAGGACGAGAAGGGCAGCTTCCTCGGCAAGTACTTCCGCGACATGGCGGCGCTCGACGTGATGCCGCCGGAGCAGGAGTTCCGCGCCGCGCGCGAGCTCGAGGCGCTCGAGATCGCCATCTGGCAGGCGCTGTTGTCGCACGCGCCGACCGTCGAGCAGCTGCTCGGTCTGGTCGAGGCGCTGATGGACAACTCGATGTCGGAGTTCCGCACGGTCAAGCGGCTGGCAGCCGCCGCCCGGCGCAGCCCGACCAAGCAGAACGCGGGGAAGCTCGAGCGCGCGGTGGCGCGCATGGCGCCCAAGCTGCGCGCGGTCGACACCGACCGCAACGTGCTCGACGCGGTGCTCGGCGAGATCGATCGCGTGCGCCGCGGCGTCACCGATCGCATCGGCGGCGAGCCGGGCGCGGTCAACCGCCACACGGCGCCGGTCAGGGCGTGGCTGGAGCGCATCGCGCGCGCCGATCGGGCGGCGGCCAGGGCGAGGAACGCCTTCGTGCTGGCCAACGTTCGCCTGGTGGTGTCGATCGCGCGCCGCTTCAACCACGGTCGCATGGCGCTGGCCGACCTCATCCAGGAGGGCAACATCGGCCTCATGAAGGCGGTCGAGCGCTACGACTACAAGCGCGGCTTCCGCTTCTCGACCTACGCGAGCTGGTGGATCCGCCACGCGATCAGCCGGGCGCTGGCCGACAAGGGGCGCGAGGTTCGGCTGCCGGTCCACATGATCGACGCCTACCACCGCATCGCGCGGGCGCGGCGCGAGCTGCAGCTCAAGCTGGGGCGGCAGGCGACGGTCGAGGAGCTGTCGCAGGCGACCCAGATCGCCGCCGGCAAGATCGAGAAGATGCGCACGTATCTGGTCGACCAGTCGCTGTCGCTCGACCGGCCGGTGTCTGACGAGGACGGGCGCCACTTCATCGAGTTCCTGCAGGACCCGAGCTGGGAGGACGGCGCGCCGGCGGATCGCATGACGACCCAGGCGCAGACCGAGGAGGTGCGCGAGCTCCTGCGCGACCTCAAGCCGATCGAGGCCGACATCCTGCGCCAGCGCTTCGGGCTCGACGACGACCGCGAGCTCACCCTGAAGGAAATTGGTGAGAAGTACAACCTGTCGCGCGAGCGCATCCGGCAGCTCCAGGAGCAGGCGCTCTTGAAGATGCGACGGGCGCTGGTTCGCAAGGACGACTAGCTTCGCGGCGGCGGCGGCGCGGCTCCGTAGAGGGGCCGCTTGCTTGCCACTCCCGGGCCGATCGCGATACGGTTGCGGGCATGAACGGGGAGGCGCCAGTTATGTCGCGAGCGTTTCGTGCGGTGGGCTCTGCTCTCGCGCTTCTGATCGCGGTCGGCGGAGCCGGCTGCAGCAAGAAGAAGGAGCTCTCGGTCACCGGCTGGGACCCGAAGGTCGGGCCCTACGTGGGCGGTGGCGTGGTCACCATCGAGGGGACCGGTTTCCAGGAGGGCGGCGCCCGGGGCGTCAAGGTCTACTTCGGCGACAAGGAAGCCAAGGTCGAGGGCTGGGTCGGCGATGACAAGCTCCGGGTGGTGACACCGCCCGGCGAGGTCGGCCAGGAGGTCAACATCCTCCTGGTGTTCGACGACGCCAAGGACCTCACCATCGAGAAGGCGTACCGCTACGAGGACATCCAGAAGGACCTGAGCGTCGATGCGCTCACCGGCGACAAGCCGAAGGAAGACACGACGGCGCCTCCGCCGGGCGGCGCGACCCCGCCTCCGTCCACCCCGCCGGCGCCTCCGCCCGCGACGCCGCCGTCCGGCACTGCCCCCGCGACCCCGCCCTCCGGTGGCGCAGCAGGCGGCACGCCGCCCGCGGCTCCTCCGGCCACCCCGCCCGCCGGCGGCGACGCCCCCAAGTAATCACCTGAGCGGTTTGAACCGCCAAAGCCGCCAAACCCGCCAAAGTTTTTTGGGGTTGGTATGCCTCGTGGCCACCGAGGCGAACCCAACATCTCTCTTCTGAGTTTGGCGCCTTTGGCGCTTTTGGCGGTTCAAAAAGAGGCCGCCTGGCTTTCGAGCGGCGTCAGCGGAGGCCGAGGCGGAAGAGCTGCTGGCCGAGCAGCACGAACGACTCGTGGCCGATCTTGCGCTCGCCCTGGACGCGCAGGAACGTGCCGTTCGAGCTGCCCAGGTCGGCCAGGTAGACCTTGCCGTTGCGGGTCGACAGGCGCGCGTGCAGACCCGAGACGTAGCCGTCGTCGGGGAAGTTGATGTCGCCCCGCTCGCGTCCCATGGTCACGCTCTCACCGAGCAGGGGATAGGCCGAGCCGTCGACCCCGTTCCCGATGATGACGGTGATCTTGCCCCAGTAGCCCGGGTTCGGACTGCCCATCACCTCGGTGCCGTCCTCGAGCGGCGTCGGCGGCTCGAGCAGGTCGAAGCGCAGGAGCTCCTGCCCCATGCGGATGATCTGCCCCGGCTGGATCTCCTCCTCGCCGGTCATGCGGACGAAGACGCCGTTCAGGCTGTCGAGGTCGCGCACGACGGCGCCGCTGCCGGCCACGATGAGGTCGCAGTGGGTCGGCGACAGGTAGCCATCGTTCTCGAAGATCTGGCCGTGGTCGCGCCCGATCTTGTTCTCGCCCTCGCGCAGCGGGAAGGTCCCGCCCTCCGACCCGTCGGGCCGGATGAGCGTGATGATCGCCCGCGGCTGCTGCGCCGGCGCGGCCCCGAAGCCCTGCTGGGCCGGTGCCCCGCCGCCGTACGAGGGACCGCCGGCCGGCTGCGGCGCCGGCGCGGTGGCCACCGCGCTGCCGCACACGCCGCAGAACTTGAAATTGGGCGGAACATCGGAGCCGCACTGCGGGCACTTGCGCGGCCCGGTCGCCATCTGAGGCGGCGGCCCGGGCGGCAGTCCCATGCCGCCCATCGGCTGCGGCGGCGGCGCGCCCATGCCCGGCTGGGCCGGCCCGCCACCCCAGCCTCCCGGCTGGCCCTGCGCCGGAGGCGCGCCGAAGCCGGGACCCGGCATGCCGCCGCCCGGCGGAGGCCCGAAGCCCGGCGCCCCGACGCCCGGAGGTGGTCCCGCCGGCGCGCGCCCCGGTCCCGGTGCGCCGCCGTACTGCGGAGCCGGTCCGCGTCCCGGCCCGGCGCCCATCGGGCCGGGCCCCATCGGCCCGCCCCCCATCGGGCCGGGCCCCATCGGCCCGGCGCCCATCGGGCCGGGCCCCATCGGACCGCCGCCCATCGGACCCATCTGATGCGGCGCGCTGCCCGGGTTGCCCATCGGACCGCTCATCGGATTTGGTCCGCTGCCCGGCCCGCCCATCGGGCCGGCCGGAGGCGCTCCCACGCCGGGGAGGCGCCCACCACCACCGTGGTGCGGCACGCCGCCCGGCGGAGTCGGAGACGGACGTCCGCCCGACTCGGCCATCATCGTTTTCATGGTGCCGACGTTGCCGGTGCCGTCATCGGGCGACAGCTCGGCTCCGCACCCCAGGCAGAACTTGTAGTGGTCCTGGTTCTCTTTTCCACAGCGGTTGCAAACGATCATTGTGCGCTGCCTCGGGCTTGTTCGATGGATGCCTAGTCGGAAGGGCGCGTCCTACCCTACACGATCTCGACGCGGAGAAGCTGCTGGCCCATGAAGACGTAGTCTCCGTGCTGCAGGACCGATTCTCGGGTCAGGCGCAGGAAGGTGCCGTTTTTCGAGCCGAGATCGGTCAACGAGAGCCGGCCCTCGGCATACGACACCTGCGCGTGATGGCCGGAGATGAAGGGGTCGTCGGGAAAGTTGATGTCGTTGCCCTCGCGGCCGATCGACACCACGTCGGCCAGCGCCTGGAAGGCGAGGCCGGTGTCGCCGCCGCGCAGAAGCTGGACCAGGCGGAAGTGCGAGGGCGGCCGCGGGCTGGCGTAGAAATAGGTGCCGTCGGGGGAGGCCTTCATCGGCTCGCCCGGCTCGAGCGTGTGCTGCACCTCGATCACCTGCTCGCCGACCAGAAAGCGGTCGCCGAGCTCCATCGGCACCGAGCCGCGGATGCGGATGAACACCCCGTTGATCGAGTTCTCGTCGCGCACGACGAGGTGCTTGTTGCGGTAGAAGAAGTTCGCGTGGACCGGCGACATGTACGGGTCCTCGGCGAACAGCAGCGGGACATCGGAGCGGCCGGCCTGGTGCTCCTCGCCGGCCAGCGTGAAGCTGACGCCGTCGAGGCCGTCTCCCTTGATGAGGACCAGCTTGGCGCGGGCCGCCTGCATGGCGCCGAAGAACAGCGTCTTCTTGCCGCTGCCCTCGCGCCCGAGCGCCTGCAGCGCCGACGGGATCGATCCGGGCGCCTGCACGCGCGCGCCCTTCGCGCCGACGGCGACCCTGACGGCGGTCGGGGGCTCGTCCGACACCGGCGTGCCGCACGCCCCGCAGAACCGGAAGCCGGGCTTGATGTTCGAGCCGCAGACGTTGCACACCTTGGGCGGCAGCTCCATCGGCTGCGAGCCCGCGTCCTCGATCGCCTTGGGCACCGCCCGCTTCGCGCTCGGCGCTCCCGCATTGCCGCCGGTGGCGGCTGCGCCTGCACCTGCCACGCCGCCGCCGTCGAGCGACAGCACCTCACCGCAGCGGACACACGCGCGCGAGCCCATCGCGTTGAAGGTTCGGCACCCGTCGCAGACCAACCCCACGTCCATTGCAGGCGCCAGTGTACCCCCCTGCCCAAATGGTCGTCAAATTGCGGAAAGCCCTGCTTTTTTCCCCTGCGAGCGATTCATCGCCGGGCGGGCGGCGCGACGGTGCGCTGGGCGGCCGCCCTGACCGACGCGTCGGGGTCTTTGCGCGCGGCCTCGGCCAGCGCGTCGCGGGCGTGCTGATCGCTCGATTTGCCGAGCGCGACCGCGGCCGCGAGACGTACTTCCGGCACCTTCTCGCGACCGGAGTCGAGTGCCTTGACGAGGGCGTCGAGCGAACCGGCCACCCCGATGCGGCCGAGCGACATGACCGCCGCCTCGCGGACGAACGCCGCCTTGTCGCCGAGCGCGGCCCGCTCGAGCGCGCCGCGATCCGACATCCCGGCGAGCTCCCCGGCCGCTCGTGCCGCCGCCACGCGCTCCTGCCACGAGGCCGAGCCGAGCCGTTCGATGACCTTCTTGGCCATCTCGGCCCCGCCCCCCTTGGCCCCGCGCTTGAGCGCGAACTGCGCGCAGGCCAGCATCGCGCCCTCGCGCACCGACAGCTCGCTGTCGCCGAGGCCGCGCTCGAGCAGCGCGCGCGACTCGGGCGCTGCGATCTTGCCGGCCACCGACAGCGCGCGGCGCCGGACCAGCGGGTCGCGGTGGGCGGTCAGCTTCTCCAGCTCCGGCAGGATGCCCTTGCCGATCCGCTCGAGCACCGCCTCGACCGCGGCGCGGTCCTTCGGGCTGGCCTGATCGAGCCGGGCGGTGAGCGGACCGAGCGCCACGCCGCCCGGGCGGGCGTCGAGGTCCTCGAGCACGCGGACCAGCGCGTCGCGATGGCGGCTCATTCCCTGGCGGAGCCCGCGCGCCAGCTCTCGATCCTGACCGACCAGGAGCGCGGCCGACAGCGGCGGGTCGCCGGAGACGACGGCCAGCTGGGCGACGGCGGCGCGCATGTTGAGCGTGCCGTGCTTCATCGGGTAGTCGAGGTATCGGACGGCGTCGTCGCCGCCCGCCTGGCCGGCCGCCACCCGCGGCAGCGCCCAGGCGACCGCGGTGCGCGCGCGGTCGCGCTTGGCGAAGTAGGCGGAGAGCAGGGCGGGCAGGGCGCGCCGGTCGCCCAGGCGCCCGAGCGACCAGGCGGCCAGCCGCTGGAGCTCGCCCTGTCCGTCGCCGAGGACCTCGCTGAGCGGCACCACCGCCGCCTTGTCGCCGCCGACACCGAGCGCGAAGGCGCAGGCGGCGCGGGTCTCGTCGCGCCGCTGGGCGTCCTTGACCACGCCGACCAGGTTGCTGGTCGCCTTCTTGTCGGCCAGCCGCGCCAGCCCGAGGCACGCCATGGTCTGCACCGAGTCGCGCCGGTCGTCGAGGGCGCGCAGGAGCGGTGCCAGCGCCCGCTTGTCGCCGGTCATTCCGAGCGCGAACGTCGCCGCCTCGCGCATCGCCACCTCGGTGTGGCCGGCCAGCTCGATGAGGTCGGGGATGGTGCGGGCGTCGCCGAGACGGCCGGCCCCGACCAGCGCCTCCACTCGCATGTCCCAGTTCTCGTTCGCGCTGAGGGTGCCGAGGCGCGGGCGCGGCGGGCCGTTGGTCGGGGTGGTCGATTGCTTGGCGACCCGGACCAGCGGCGGGGCGGCGCCCTTGTTGCCGAGGTAGCCGAGCACCGACACCGCGATCCGCTGCTGCACCGGGTTCTTGTCGTCGGCCAGCGCCTCGAGCAGCGGCTTGAGCCCGTGGGCGCCCAGCCGCTCGAGCTCCTTCTGTGCCGCCGTCTTCTCGGCGCCGGTCCCGCGCCGCCACTGGCCGATCAGGATCGGCACGTACCGCTCGTAGAGGTCGACCAGGATGATGCGGTAGGCGTGCTTGTGCGACATCGAGAAGGCGAGCGGCGCCACCGTGCGCTCGAGCTCGCCGAGGGTGCCGGTCAGCTCCTCGAGGTTGATCGCCTCGTCGCCGGCGCGCTCGAGCACCTCCTCGTCGCTCGCCCGTCCCAGCATGTCGCGGTAGAGCTGGGCCGCCTTCGACAGCTGGTTGGCGTTCCGGTACAGGCGGGCCAGCGCGAAGTGCGCCTTCCAGTTGCGCTGGTCGAGCTCGATCGCCTTCTCGTAGGCGCCGATCGCCTGCTGGTAGCGCTGCATCTCCTCGTAGCGCTCGGCCAGCTGCTGGTGGGCGAGCGGGTTGTTCTTGTTCTTGGCCAGCGCCTTCTGCGAGTACTCGATCGCCTCGGCGTCCTTGTGCTGGAGCGTCTTGATCTCGGCGATCTCGTTGTAATAGTCCTGCTCGCGCCCGGGCGAGGCCTTGGCCAGCTTCTCGAGCAGCGCGATCGCCTTGTCGAACACGCGCTGGTTCCGGTAGACCTTGACCAGCTGATCCATGGCGTCGAGGTTCTGCGGCTCGAGGGTGAGCAGCTTCTCGAGCACCGTGCGGGCGCTCTTGTACTGCCCCTGGCGCATGTGCGCCTCGGTCAGGTAGTAGCCGGCCTCGATATCGGGCGGCTTTTTGGAGAACGCCCGGTCCCACTGATCCATCCGGTCGGTGAGCGCGCGGCCGCCGGCGCTCTTCAGGAGGTTGACCACCTTGCGGCGGGCGTCGCGGCGCGGCACCTGCTGCGCCTTGCCGGCCGGCATCAGCGAGATCGCCTTCTCCCAGTCGGTCACCGCGTCGGTGAAGCGGCGCTGGCGCTCGAACACCGCCGCGCGCCCCTTGTAGATCTCCGGGTCCTTCGGCTTGAGCTTGAGCGCCTTGTTGTACATCTCGAGCGCCTCACTCAGCATGTCGTGCTCGGCGTAGACCTCGCCGAGCCGCGCGTGGCCGGCGGCGTCCTTGGAGCCGAGGATCCGCTTCCAGATGGCCAGCGCCCGCTTCTTGTCGCCGCGCTGGAAGTACTGGTCGCCGAGGTTGACCAGGTGCGAGGTCTCGCTCGGCTCGATCGAGGTCAGCCGCTCGTA
>Ga0111538_10002382_pt1 | contig 26471 bp, 25 predicted proteins | sample SoiMethybrSBSTD1_FD_79669 | JGI IMG/M metagenome (GOLD analysis project Ga0111538, IMG submission 79669) | Bulk soil microbial communities from a Populus tree surrounding site in Tennessee, USA - Soil MetaG P. TD hybrid SBSTD1 (version 2)... | ecosystem: Environmental > Terrestrial > Soil >...
GTCGAGGGCGATCCGCCCGAGATCGCGCTTGTCGGGCGTGGCGCAGATTCTGATCGGCACCCCTTCCGACGCGCCGTCGAGGCACCGGAAGTCGCCGACGGTCATCGCGACCAGGTACGACGACATCTTCGGCGTGGTCGCGAACTTGATCGTGTGCTGCGTCGGCGCCGGGCCTGGCGTGTCGGAGAGCACCTTGCCGTTGGCGATCGCGGTATCGCCGCGATCGATGGTCAACGTCACCGCGAAGGTCGCCTTGAAGGCCGGCTCGTCGAAGCAGGGGAAGGCGCGGCGCGCGTCGGTGGCCTCGAACTGCGTCACCGCGTATTTCCGCACCGGCGTCTTGCTGATGTAGAAGCCCCGCAGCTGGCTGTTGAGGATGCCGTTGTAGCGGATGCGGATCTCGGTCGGCCCCTTGTCGATCGTCTTCGGCACGGTCAACGTCGCGGTCTGGCTGGCTTCGTCGAGCGTCACTTTGGCCACCTGTGCGCTGGCACCGACGCCGATCGTCACCTCGCGGAACTCGATCTCTGCCGCGTGCAGCACGATCTTCGCGGCCGGCTCAGCCAGCCGGACCCGGATGGTCTCGGTGCCGTCGAAGCGCTCCCGCGCCAGGTCGACGACAAAGGCCAGGTCGTAGTGGTCCGGGGTGACGTTGGCCGGCAGCCTCTGGGCGGCGGCGGGCAGGACGGAGGTCAGGAAGACGATGGCAAGCAGGGGCCAGCGGAATCGCATTTACTCAGTTTAGCGCTGGAACTTGACGCGGCGGGTGCGACGGGAGTAAAAGAGAGCATCTTGTCCGGTCATTCGACCTGCATGTGTAGCTGCTGTTGTTGTCGCGGGCTCTCAACGAGCCCCTGCGCCAGTGGTCCAGCTGCATGCGAGTCGACGATCACCCCATGATCTAGTCGCAGACCAAGCAACGACCCAGGCCCGGGAGGCTCACAGCTTCCCGGGCCTTTTTGTTTTTATGGCTGATTTGCTGCCCTTGTTCCTGAACCTGACCGGCCGGCCGGTGCTGCTCGTCGGCGGCGGCGCGGTCGCTGCCGCCAAGCTGGCCCAGCTGCGCGCGGCCGGGGCGTCGGTGCGCGTAGTGGCGCCGGAGGTTCGGAGCGAGATTGCGACCGCGCCCGACGTCCACATTGAACGGCGTCCCTTCACCCCATCCGATCTCGACGGCGTCTGGCTGGTCGTTGCCGCTGCCACCCCTGAAGTGAACAAGGAAGTGGCCGATGCGGCCGAGCCGCTGCGGCTGTTCGTCAACGCCGTAGACGACCCGCCGAATGCGACCGCTTACCTGAGCGGCGTCGTGCGCCGCGACAGCGTGACGCTCGCCATCTCGACCAGCGGCGCCGCGCCCGCGCTGACGGCGCTGCTTCGCGAGGCGCTCGACGCGACGCTGCCGCGCGATCTCGCGGCATGGGCGGAGGCGGCGCGCGTCGAGCGGATCGAGTGGCGCCGGGACGGCGTGCCGATGCACGACCGCAAGCCGAAGCTGCTGCGGGCGTTGAACGCGTTGTACGGTGCGGCCGTCGAACACCCGGCTTATGGCGCGGTCGGACCAACGACCGCTTGTGCGCCGGGGGATCCGGCCGGCCACGCGGCCGTCGAACGCAGCCCGCGGGTGCCATGGCTCAGTGGACCGGAGGATTCGTGGCTCTAGGACATGTTTCGCTCGTCGGGGCGGGTCCCGGCGATCCAGGACTCCTGACGCGCAAGGCGATCGTGCGGCTGCGCGCCGCCGATCTGGTGCTCTACGACGCCCTGGTCGACGACCGCGTCCTGCGCTACGCGCGCAAGGCGCAGCGCTTCTTCGTTGGCAAGCGCGCCGGGCGCCATGCGATGGCGCAGCCGGCGATCCACACGCTGATGATTCGCGCCGCCCGGCGGGGCAAGCGCGTCGTCCGGTTGAAGGGCGGCGACCCGTTCGTATTTGGACGCGGCGGCGAGGAAGCGCTGGCGCTGCAGCACGCGGGCATCCCCTACGACGTCGTGCCCGGCGTCTCGAGCGCGATAGCGGCGCCGGCCGCGGCGGGCATTCCGGTGACGCACCGCGGCCTGTCGTCGGCGTTTCTCGTCGTCTCCGGCCACGAAGAAGCCGCGTTCGCGTCGGCGATCGGGCAGCTGCAGCCGAACGGCGTGACCGTCGTGGTGCTGATGGGGCTCGGGCGCTCCGCCGCGATTGCGAGCCTGCTCATCGACCGCGGCTGGTCGCGCGGGACGCCGGCCGCGATCGTGGTCGACGCCTCGAAGCCGGAGCAGCAGGTGTGGCGCGGCACGCTCGATCGCCTCGCCTCGGACGCCGTTGAAATCGACGGCTTCGGAGCCGGCACGATTGTCATCGGCGACGTCGTCACGATTGGATTGAAGAGCGCGGACGTAGCGCAGCCCTTCAGGGCTGCCAACTAGAGAGGACTCATGTCTGTAGTGGACGACCCCAAAACGTTCGGCCGCGCCCGGTTGTCATTCGCCAGCGTCGCCGATATCGACGAGTTCGTCACCACGCTGGAGCGCTACGAGCGCGGCGAGCTGACGCCCGATCAGTGGCGCGCCTTCCGCCTCGTACGCGGCACTTACGGCCAACGCCAGGCGGAGGACGCGCAGATGCTGCGCGTGAAGATCCCGCAGGGCATCCTCACCAGTGATCAGCTCGACGCGCTCGCGGAAGTCGGCGAGCGCTACTCGCGCGGCTTCGGCCACATCACCACCCGGCAGAACGTGCAGTTCCACTTCGTCAAGCTGCACGACGTCGAGCCGGCGATGCGGCGCCTTGCCGACGCCGGGTTGACGACCAGAGAAGCATGCGGCAACTCGGTCCGCAACATCACCGCCTGCCCGTACGCCGGCGTCGCGCACGACGAGCGCTTCGACGTCACGCCGTACGCCGAGGCGCTGACGCGCTACCTCCTCCGCCACCCGCTCAGCTCGACGCTGCCGCGCAAGTTCAAGATCGGCTTCGAGGGCTGCGTCACCGATCACGTGGTCACCGGCGTCAACGACCTCGGCTTCCGCGCCGTGCTCGGCGCCGACGGCGGGCGCGGCTTCCGTGTCACGGCCGGCGGCGGCACCGCGATCATGGTGACCTCGGCGGGCCTTCTGCACGAGTTCCTGCCTGCCTCCGAGATCCTGCGCGTCGCCGAAGCGGTCCTGCGCGTCTTCGCCCGCCTGGGCGACTACCAGCACAAGCAGCGCAACCGCATGAAGTTCATGATCAAGACGCTCGGCTGGACGCGCTGGCGAGAGGAGTACGACCGCGAGCTGACGGCGTGCCGCCTGCGCGGCCAGGTGCCGACGCTCGAGATCGATCCGCCGGCCGTGGAAGCGAAGCCGGACTGGACCAAGGAAACATCTCCCTCGATCGGCCACATCGCGTCGCGCGTGGCCGGCGGCCGCGTCAAGGGTCCCGGCATCACGCCGACCGTCGTGCCGGTTTACCAGGCGGGCGACGAGGCGTACGCCCGGTGGCGCGCGACCAACGTCCACCCGCAGAAACAGTTCGGTTTCGTGATGGCGGTGGCGAGCGTCCCGCTCGGCGATCTCACCAGCGAGCAGATGCGCGTCGTCGGCGAGCTGGCGCGCGCCTACGGCGACGGAACGATCCGCGTCACGCCGGATCAGGATCTGCTGTTCCGCTGGATCAACGCCTGCGACGTGCGGCAGCTGTATAAACGGCTCGCCGCGGCGGGGATCGGGCTGTCCGAAGCCGGCACGATCGCCGACGTCTCGAGCTGCCCGGGCGCCGAGACGTGCCGACTGGCGGTGACGCAGTCGCGCGGGCTCGGCCGCCTGCTCGAAGAGCACCTGCGCGACCGGCCGGATCTCATCGCCGCGGCCGACGGCGCGCGGATCAAGATCAGCGGCTGCCCCAACGGCTGCGGCCTGCACCACATCGCGACGATCGGGTTTCAGGGCAGCGTCCGGCGGCTCGGGTCGCGCGCGGTGCCGCAGTACTTCGTCATGGTCGGCGGCGGCGCGCTCGATCGCGGCGCCGCGTTCGGCCGCGTCGCGGCGAAGATCCCGGCGCGCCGCATCCCGCAGACCGTCGAGCGGCTGATCGATCTCTACGCGCGGGAGCGCCTGGCGGGCGAGACGGCGGCCGCCTACTTCCAGCGCGTCGACCTGGAGGTGGTCAAGGCGCTCCTCGCCGACCTCGAGAAGCTGCTGCCGGGCGACGCGGTGCCGTCGGATTTCATCGATCTGGCCGAAACCGGCGAGTTCGTGCCGGAAGTCATGGACGGAGAGTGCTCGGCTTAGGCGAATCCACGTATGCGCACATATTGATTTGCATTTGACCGCCCGACCGCGGTATAGTCCGCGGCTAGCCCGCCGCAGCTTCAGCGACGGTGGGCAGGACAACTGAATATCGCTTCTTTATCAAGAGTGGCTGAGGGACCGGCCCTGTGACGCCACGGCAACCACGCGACGCACGCGTCGCGGCTCAGGTGCCAATTCCTGCCCTGCTCGCTGCGGGGGGAGATGAAGAGACTCGTGAGTGCCCGCTGTCGTATTGCTCTTCTCGGTTTCGGTACCGTCGGTTCGGCCGTCGCCCGCCGCCTCGCTTCCGCCGCCCGCGACTTCCAGCTCACACACGTCCTCGATCGCCGTGCTGCCGTCAAACGCGCGGCGTTGACGGCGCCGGGCGTCGCCTGGACCACCCGCATCGAGGACGTGCTCGAGAGCGAGGCCGACATCGTCGTTGAAGCGATCGGCGGCCTCGACCCGGCGGCCGACTGGATTCGCGCTGCGCTCCTCGCCGGCAAGTCGGTGGTGACCGCCAACAAGCAGGTGATGGCATGTCACGGCGCCGTGCTGCGGCCGCTCGCTGCCCGCCAGGGACGCCAGCTGCGGTTCGAGGCTGCGGTCGGCGGCGCGATGCCGATCGTCCGCGCGATCGCCGACGGCCTGGCCGGCGATCGCATCACCAGTATTGAAGCCATCCTCAACGGCACCACCAACGCTGTGCTGTCGCGGATGGAGGCGCGCGGCTGCTCGATGGACGAGGCGCTGGCCGACGCGAGGGCGCTCGGCCTCGCCGAGGCCGACCCTTCCGCCGATCTCGACGGCGACGATGCGGCCGCGAAGCTGGCCATCCTGTGCGCGCTCGCCTTCGGCCTGCACGTCGATCCGGTGCAGATCGACGTGCGTTCGTCGGCCGGCGTGACATCGCGCGATCTGGCGCGCGCGCATGCCGCGGGCGCGACTGTCCGTCAGCTCGCGCACGCCGCATTCGATCGGTCGACGTCGACGCTGACGGCGTGCGTGGCCCCTGCCACCGTTCTCGCCGGCTCGATCTTCGCGACGACGGTGGGGCCGCGCAATGCCGCCATCATCACCGGCGAACACTCCGGCGAGACCGTTCTCTGCGGCACCGGCGCGGGCGGCGACGCCACGGCGGTCGCCGTCCTGAGCGACCTGGCCGCCATCGCCAGCGACCGCGCGGCGATTGTGCCCGCCCCGATGCTCAGCTCCAACTTTGTCATCCGATCCTCTGACCTCGAACGAACCAAGAACGAAGAACGCCGAACGACGAACGAAGAACCACGAACGACGAGCGAAGAATGCCGAACGACGAACGAAAAACTCCGAACGACGAACGACATGGATCAGCAAACGTTTTCGCTAGCGGAGGCCGTGTGAGCGCCCTGATTGGTCTTCAATGTCATCTCTGCAAGACGCCGTTCCCGGCCGAAGCGACCTACGTCTGCGACAAGTGCCTCGGCCCGCTCGAGCCCGTGTACGACTACGGCGCCATCCGGCTGACCCGTGCCGAAATCGAAAGCCGGCCGAAAAACCTCTGGCGCTACCGCGAGCTGCTGCCGATCACCGGTGAGCCGCGCACCGGCTTCAATTCCGGCTTCACGCCGCTGGTGCGCTGCGATCGCCTCGCGAAGCGCCTGGGCGCGAGCGAGATCTACATCAAGGACGACTCGGTCAATCATCCGACGCTCTCCTACAAAGACCGCGTCGTCTCGGTGGCCGCGACGCGCGCGCTCGAGCTCGGGTTCAGCGTGCTCGCCTGCGCCTCCACCGGCAACCTGGCGAACAGCGTCGCCGCGCACGCCGCGCGCCTCGGTGTCGAGTGCTGCGTCTTCATCCCCGACAACCTCGAGGCCGGAAAGCTGCTCGGCTCGGCGATCTTCAACCCCACCATCCTGGCGATCGCCGGCAACTACGACGATGTGAACCGGCTGTGCACGCAGGTGGGCGACCGCTACGGCTGGGGATTCGTCAACATCAACCTCCGCTCCTACTACGCCGAGGGGGCGAAGACGATGGGCTTCGAGATCGTCGAACAGCTCGGGTGGCGCTATCCGAAGCACCTGGTATCGCCGGTCGCCGGCGGCACGCTGCTGCCTCGCATCGTGCGCGGCCTGCGCGAGCTGCGCCAGGTCGGATTGGTCGACGGCGAGCTGCCGCGCGTCTACGCGGCCCAGGCTGCCGGCTGCGCGCCGGTCGTGCACGCGATCGAGGCCGGCCTCGAGCATCCGGAGCCCGTGCGGCCGAACACGATCGCCAAGTCGATCGCGATCGGCAACCCCGCCGACGGCTACCAGGTGATTCAAAGCGTCAAGTCGACGGGCGGCACAGGCGCCGCGGTGACCGACGCGCAGATCGTCGACGCGATCAAGCTGCTGGCCGAGACCGAGGGGATTTTCACCGAGCCGGCCGGCGGCACGACCCTCGCTGCCGCGATCGAGCTGATCGAGCGCGGCGTCATCCCGCGCAACGAATCGATGGTGGTGTGCATAACCGGAAATGGCTACAAGACGAGCGAGGTGGTGGCCAACCGCCTGGCCGAACCGGTGCGTCTGAGCCGCGCCTTCAAGGAGTTCGAGGCCTGGCACGCCTCGCGAGTGGCTCTCGCCTGAGTCGTGGCGACGCGCGTGTCGCGCTGATCACTCGGTCCGGAGCGCGTGCAGCGGATCGGCGCGCGCGGCGCGCCGTGCGGGCAGGACGCAGGCCAGCAGCGCCACGGCCGCCAGCGCGCTCAGCGCCACGGTCAGCGTGACCGGATCCGATGGCGCGATGCCGAAGAGCACCGACGCCATCACCCGCGCCGTGCCGAACGCGGCCAACGCGCCGGCAACGAGTCCGATCGCGACCCACGCCATTGCGCCGCCGACCACCAGCGTGACGAGATTCGCCGGTGTGGCGCCCAGGGCCGCGCGAATGCCGATCTCCTGCGTCCGCTGCGCGACCGAGTACGACACCACGCCGAAGATTCCGATCGCCGCCAGCGCCACCGCGACCGCCGCGAACGCGCCCAGCAAGCCCGAGCGGAGGCGGTCGACCGCCCACGACTCCGACCTCAGCTCGTCGATCGTCCGGACGTGCTCGACCACCTGTCCTTTGTCGACGCCGGCGATCGCCTGCCGCAGCGCGCGCTCGACCTGGGGCAGCGCCGTCGCCGTGCGAACGACGATGCCGGAGAACGACCTCGCATCCTGTTGATCGCTCAGGTAGACGGCGGAGTGTTCCGGGGGATCGTCGAATGCCGTCATGCGCTCGTTCGCGATCACGCCGACGACTTCGTAGGTGGCGTCGTCGCCCGAGTACATGTAGCCGAAGCCTGGCGCGTCCATCAGGAGATGGCGGCCGATCGGGTCCTCGGCGCCGAACAGCTGGCGCGCGGTCGTCTCGTTGACGACCGCGACCAGCGGCGTCGTCGCACGATCGGCATCCGTGAGGGTGCGGCCGCGCCGCAGCCGCAGGCCGAGCGTGCGAAAGTAGCTGGGGCTGACGAGCCGCAAGTCGACCACCGGCCGCTCGACGCGCGGCAGCACCGGACGGTCGGCGCGCTGCACGAAGACGCCGCTCGGCGCCCTCTGGAGCGGCATGCCGTCGGTGAACGCGACGTCACGCACGCCGGGAATCGCACCGACTGCCGCCGCGACCTGGCGCACGAACGCGGCCATTTGCGCGGCGTTCGCGAACCGGTGTTCGGCCACCGGCAATTCAGCCGTGATCACGTTCGTCGCGTCGAAGCCGGTGTCGGCCCGCCGCATGTTCAGGAAGCTGCGCAGCAGCAGTCCGGCGTTGGCCAGCAGCACGAACGCCAGCGCGACTTCGGCGACGATCAGGCCGTTCCGCAGGCGTCCGGCGCCGGCGGTCGCCGTCGCCGCCCGCGCGGAACCGATTGCGCCGCGGACGGTGCGAATGGCGCCGACGGCCGGTGCAAGACCGAACGCGATGCCGCATCCGATCGACAGGACGGTCGTGAACAGCAGCACGCGCCAGTCGAGCGCAATCGAGGCTTCGGCGGGAAGCAGGAATGGCAATGCCGCGAGGTTGAGCGGCAGCGCACCGAGTGTGGCTTTCAGCAGCGAGATCGTGGCGTAGCCGATGGCGACGCCAATCGCTCCGCCGGACACCGAGAGCATCACGCTCTCGGTCAGGAACTGGCGTAACAGTCGGCCGGTGCTGGCGCCGAGCGCAAGCCTGACGGCGATTTCGCGCTCGCGGGCGAGCGCCCGCGCCAGCATCACGTTCGCCACGTTGACGCAACCGATCAGCAGCACCATGCCGACCGCCGCCAGCAGCACGTAGAGCGAGCGGCGCAGATCGGCGCTGGTCGCAATCGACGCGTATGGCCGGACGACGACGCTCCAGCCCTTGTTCGTGTCCGGGTACTGCGCCGCGAGCCGGCTGGCAATGGTCTCCAGCTCGGTGCGCGCGCGATCGATGGTGACGCCGGGCTTCAGCAGCCCGACCGCGCCGCCGTTCAGCCAGATCAGCCAGTGCGACGTTCGGTTCATGCGGTCCGGGCCCAACGTCAGCGGCAGCCAGGCGTCGACGAACGTGCGGCCGAACGGGCCGTCCGCGGGCATGACGCCGACGACCGTGCGCGGTTCACCGTTGACGAGAATCGCGCGCCCGACCAGCGCCGGATCCGATCCGAAGCGCGACGTCCAGATGTGATGGCTCAGCACGATCGAGCCATCGCGCCCGGGCTGATCGTCCCCCGCCATGAGCGTCCGACCATGCGCGGCCGCCGCGCCGAACACCTCGAAATACTGCGGCGACACCATCGGCGCGAACAGCGTCGACGGAGGGTTGCCGTCGAGAACCGTCACGCCGCAGCAGCCGGTCGTCGCCGCGACGCGCTCGAAGACCGTGCTCTGCGCGTAATCCAGATAGTTGAGCGTCGTCATCGAGTTTGGCTGACCCGACGGCCGCCGTTCCCAGATGCCGACGATGCGATTGGCGTTGGGATAGGGCAGGGGTTTCAGGAGGATGGCGTCGACGAAACTGAAAATCGCGGTGTTGACGCCGATGCCGAGCGCGAGGGTCAGGAGGACGACCGCTGTAACACCCGGGCTCCGGCGAAACCCTCGCAGCGCGTATCGCAGATCGCGTGCGATCGTCTGCACCGGATCATCGTAGCCGGAAACGGCCTGGATGCTTCCTAGCGTCGCATTCGCGAGGCAGTCGAGCCCGACGACACGATCGGGAGCTTGAAATCGAGCGTGCGGCCGTTGCGCAGCACCTTGATGGTCGCGGTCGTTCCGGGCTTGGAGTCGGCGACCAGCCGCAGCACCTGCGAGGGATCGGAGATCGCCTGGCCGTTGAAGGCGACGATGACGTCACCCGGCCGGATGCCAGCGTCGTAGGCTTCAGACCCGCGGCTCATGCGTGACACCAGCGCGCCGTTGGTGTTGTCGACGCCGAATTCCTCGGCCAGCTGCGGCGTCAGCTTCTCGATGCCGATGTAGCCGATCGAGCCGCGCTGCACCTCGCCGTACTTCATCAGGTCGCCGACGATGCGCTGCGCCAGGCGGCTCGGGACGGCGAAGCCGATACCCTGATAGCCGCCGCTCTCGCTGTAAATCCCGGTGTTGATGCCGACCAGCTCGCCGCGGCTGTTGATCAGCGCGCCGCCGGAGTTCCCCGGGTTGATCGCCGCGTCGGTCTGGATGAAGTCCTCATAGTCGGCAAAGCCCATGTTGGCGCGGCCGACCGCGCTGACGATGCCGGCGGTTACCGTCTGGCTCAGTTGAAACGGGCTGCCGATCGCGAGCACCCATTCGCCGACCTTCAGCTGCGTCGAGTCGCCCCAGGGCACGACCGGCAGGCCGGTCACCGGAATCTTCAGCAGCGCGATGTCGGTCGTCGGATCCGACCCGATCACCGTGCCCTTGATCTCCCGCTTGTCCGGCAGCGCGATCGTGATCTCGCGCACGTTCTCGCCGACGACGTGGCTGTTGGTGATGACGTAGCCGTCGCCCGAGATGATCACGCCCGAGCCGAGGCTGAGCGACCGGCGATCGCGCGAGCCGAACGGCTCGTCGTCGCCGAAAAAGTAGCGGAAGAAGGGATCGTTGACGAACGGCGAGTTGCGCGTCCGCACCACCTGCAGCGACGAGATGTTCGCCACGCCGCGGACTGCCTGGCCGGCGATGCGGGTGAAGTCCGGGCCGCCGCTGAGCGCAACGCTCGCCGCCGATCCGGGCATCGACGCGCCGCGCTGTTCGGCCGCCGGCGCGGCAGCGGGGGGCGGCGCTTCGCTCGCCCGCGAATCGGCCGCGGTGCGCATCCGGCCGGTGACGACGAGGCCGGCCATGAAGCCGGCGATGACGAACACGAGGGGGAGGGTAAACCGTCGGGCCATCGTTCTTCTGAAGATCGGGTCAGGTGACGTCGATGCGGCGCGCGCCGCGATCGGCGAGCTTCGGGATGGTCACCGTCAGCACGCCGTCCTTCAGATCGGCGCTGACCGCGGCGACGTCAATGGGTTCGGGGAGCGAGAAGGCGCGCGAAAAGTGACCGTGCCCGCGCTCGATGCGGTGGAACTGCTCGCATGGGATGTCACGGCCCGGCGCCGAGGCCCGCGCGCCGCGGATCACGATGCGGCTTTCCTCCGCGTGGATTTCGATGTCGTTGCGCGCCAGGCCCGGAAGTTCCGCCGTCAGCACGTACTCGCTCGGGGTTTCGTAGAGGTCGACCGGCGGCGTCCAGCCGGGTGCATCGGTGCCAACCAGCTGACCGAGCTGTTCGTGGAGCGCGAGCAGGTCTCTCAGAGGGTCCCAGCGCGTGAACGCCACGTCGGGCATCGTAGCATGTTGCTTTGCTCCGGACCATATGTGCTACGATTTCAAGGATATACAGCCATCGACATGCCATTCCTACAAGCGACACGACTCCGAAAAGGGATGCTGATCAAGATCGGCAACGACCTGTTCCGCATCCTCGAGCTGCACCACCTGACGCCGGGCAACAAGCGCGCGCACATCCAGGTCCGCATGCGCAACATCCGGACAACGACCCTCGCGGATCACAAGTTCCGCGCGGAAGAGGACGTCGAGCGCGCGACGCTGGACGAGCGCGAGATGCAGTACCTGTACAACGACGGCGACCTCTTTCACTTCATGGACACGGCGACCTACGAGCAGGTGCACATCACCGCCGAGGCGCTCGGCGATTCCAAGGATTTTCTGGTGGCCGAGATGCTCATCCGGGTCGAGTTCTACGACGTCGAGCCGGTCGGCATCGAGCTGCCACCGACTGTCGATCTCGTGGTCAAGGAGACGGTGCCGGGCATCAAAGGGGCGACCGCCAGCAACCAGATCAAGCCCGCGACGCTCGAGACGGGCCTCGTCGTCCAGGTGCCGCCGTTCGTCAACGAGGGCGACAAAGTGCGGGTCAACACGGAGACCGGCGAATACCAATCGCGCGTCTAACGCTGGCGTCGGTCGCCAGTGGCCAGTAGGCGCCAGTCGCCAGTCGCTGTCCTGAAAAAGCTGATGGACATCGTCCGCAAGGAAGCCCACCACGGCTGGATCGAAGTCATCACCGGCAGCATGTTCAGCGGCAAGAGCGAAGAGCTGATCCGCCGGCTGCGGCGGGCGCAGATTGCCAAGCAGAAGGTCCAGATTTTCAAGCCGCTCATCGACAACCGGTTCGACGAAGACCACATCGTCTCGCACAGCGAGATGCGGATTGCATCCGAGAACGTGCGGAGCTCGAAGGAGCTGGTCGCGCGGGTGCACGACGACACCGAGGTGGTCGGGATCGACGAAGGGCAGTTCTTCGACTCCGACCTGCCGGCCGCCTGCAACGCGCTGGCGAACAAGGGAAAGCGGGTGATCGTCGCCGGCCTCGACCAGGACTATCTCGGCCGGCCGTTCGAACCGATGCCGCAGCTGCTGGCCGTCGCCGAATACATCACCAAGACGCTCGCCATCTGCGTCGTGTGCGGCGACCCGGCCAACCATACCCAGCGGCTGGTGGCGAGCAGCGACCGCGTCTTGGTCGGCGCCACGGGGCTCTATGAGGCACGGTGCCGGCACTGTTTCGACCCGACGCTGGCGGCGGTAGAGAAGACCTAGTTAAGATTCGCTTGTGAGCTACGTCGCGGTCGGGCGCGACCCGATCAGCCTCGTCCTGATCCTGCTTGGCGTCGGTTTTCTGGGCGCCAACCTCAAGCTGGCGTACGACTACGTGCTATATCTGCGGCGCCGGCACGGCGCGCTGCTGACCTGGCGCGCGCCGAAGCCGCCGCAGTACACCTTCGGCCTGGCGCTCGGCGTGGCGCTGGGGCTGCTGGTCTTCGCCAAGCTCGTCTTTTTGCGGCGGCCGGTGTTCGGCGAGTCGATGATGTTCCTCTACTACGCGTACTTCTTCCCGATGAGCCTGACGATCGGGCGCGGGTTCTACGAGGACGGCATCTGGGCCGAGACCAGCTTCATCCCGTACAACGAAGTGAGCGGGATCAGCTGGCGGGAAGGAGAGCGGCAGGCGACGCTCATCGTCATCTCGCGCCTGCGGAACCTCGCCCGGCGGCTGCCGGTGCCGGGCGACAAATACGGGGCGGCGCGACGGCTGCTGCGCGACAAGATCGGGGAGCACGCGATTCATTTCACCGGGACCGGCCTGGACCTGGGCGCGCACGACGAGCGGGACGAGGCGTAGGCCGCGGCCCTTCGGGCCGCGCAGGGGCGGGTCGGGCAGGTGGGGTGGGCAGGTAGCGCGGGTCGGGCAGGTGGGGCAAGTGGGGTTGGCAGGTAGGGCGGGTCGGGCAGGTGGGGCGCAGGTTTCCGGGTGATCGACCGATAGAAGGGCAACTATGGCTGCACGAGCGACCTGGAAAGGGTTTCTGAAGATCAGCCTGGTGAACATCCCGATCAAGGTGTTCCCGGCCACCGAGTCCGCCGGCTCGATTTCCTTCAACCAGCTCCACGGCGAATGCCAGACGCGCATCCAGCAGAAGCGCTGGTGCCCGCACTGCGAGCGGGAAGTGCCCAACTCGGAGATCGTCAAAGGCTACGAGTTCGAGAAAGGGCGCTACGTCATCATGTCGGAGGAAGACCTCGACCAGGTCCGCCCCGAATCGACGCGGGTGATCGATCTCGTCCAGTTCGCCGACGCCTCGTCGATCGACCCGATGTATGTCGACCGCACCTACTACCTCGCCCCTGACGGCGGCATGGCGTCGGACGCGTTCGCGGTGATGCGCGACGGCATGCAGGGCAAGGTCGGCATCGGCAAGCTCGCGCTCTACGGCCGCGAATACCTCGTCGCCGTCCGCCCGCACCAGCGCGGCATCGTGATGCACACGCTGCATCACGCCGCCGAGATGCGCGGCATCGAGTCGGTCGAGGAGCTGAACTCGGTGCCGGTGAAGGTGAAGCCCGAGGAGATGAAGCTCGCGCGCCAGGTGATCGAAACCTTCGAGCAGCCGCTCGACCTCGCCACCTACAAGGACGAGTACCGCGAAGGGCTGCAGAAGATCATCGACGCCAAGATCGCCGGCGAGGAGATCGTCGCCGCCACGACCACCGACGCGCCGCCGAAGGTGGTCAACCTGATGGACGCGTTGAAGAAGAGCCTCGACGCAGTAAGCACCGGGAAGAAGAAGACCGCCAAGGCGGTTGCGGAGAAGCCTGTCGTCGCGAAGCGGAAGCGCGCGTGACGGGGCTGGGCACTGGGAGCTGGGGGCTGGAAATTCGAATTCGCGCAGCCAGCCCCTAGCCGCGAGCCCCTAGCCCCTGACGCGCTCCGCCAGCCACGCCACGAGTCCCGCATCCTGGGCCATCGGATCGCCGAGCCACGCGGGCGGCACCAGCCAGACGAACGCCAGGATGGCGATCACCCACAGATCGTAGGGTAGCGTGGCGCGCTCGTCGGTCCAGAAGCAGGCTCGGTTGACGAGGCCGAGCATGCCTTCGCGCGTCGGCATCGGCAGGCGGTTGAGCGCGAGGTAGGTGTAGTAGATCCGGTTGGCGACCGCGAGGATCGACAGCACCAGGATCACCCAGAGCACGCCCGCCATGCGGTTGGTGATCGCGCCGATCATGAAGAGCACGATCCGCTCCGGCCGCTCCATGAAGCCGACCTTGCAGCGCTCGACCAGCGACTCGGCGCGCGCGCGTGCGTAGCTGGTCATGATCGAGAAGATCAGCGCCAGCGCCGCGACCATCACGTAGTCGCTGCGTCCGAGCTTGGAATAGAGGAAGATCAGCCCGGTCAGCAGCGCCAGGTCCGAGAAGCGGTCGAGGGTCGAATCCCAGAACGCGCCGAACTCCGACTCGAGGCGGGTGATGTGCGCGACCTTGCCGTCGATGAAGTCGAAGATGTTGGCGACCAGCATGATCACGAACGCCAGCGTGAAGCGGCCGTAGGCGAGCGCCCAGGCCGCGCCGACGTTGATGATCACGCCGATCAGGGTGAGCGTGTTCGGGTGGATGCGCAGCCGGACGCAGAGGTTGATGATCGCCCGCAGCGGGAACATGCACGCCGCGCCAATCAGGCCAGTGAAGGTCATCCGCTTGCCGGCGCGCCGGTGGCGCACGTCGGTCTCGCGGCTGTTCGGGTCGACGGTAATGTGCACGATATGATGGAGGGTTCCGGTCCCGAAAGGAACCGCTGCATAGTAGCGTATGGCCATCCACGAACTCAAGGAGCAGATCGCCCGGCTGCCGGAGCAGCCCGGGGTGTATCTGTACTTCAACGCGGATGGCGACACGATTTATGTCGGCAAAGCCCGTGCCCTGCGCGACCGCGTCCGTAACTATCTCGGCGCATACGGCTCGGATGCGAAAACCGACGCGCTGCTCGACGAGGTCGTCCGCCTCGAAGTGATCGTCACCGACTCGGTGGTCGAAGCGCTCGCGCTCGAGAACAACCTCATCAAGCAGCGAACGCCCAAGTTCAACATCCTGCTGCGCGACGACAAGAACTATCCCTTCCTGCAGCTGACCACCAGCGAACCGTTCCCGCGCGTGCTGGTCGCGCGCCGCGTCGAACGCGACGGCAGCTTCTATGCCGGGCCCTTCATGCCGGCGCATTTCGCGCGCAAAACGATGTCGCTCACCCATCGCCTGTTCGGCATCCGCTCCTGCAACGAGGTGATCACCGGCAAGCGCGGGCGGCCGTGCCTCGAGTTCGACATCAAGCGCTGCATCGCGCCGTGCGTCGATACCATCTGCAGCCCCGAGGACTACGCCCGCGCCGTCGGCGTGACGCAGCTGTTTCTCGAGGGACGCAACGACGAGCTGCTCAAGACGCTGAAGGCACGCATGCTGGCTGCCGCCGAGGGAGAACGCTTCGAGGAGGCGGCGCAGCTGCGCGACGCGATGAGGACCGTCCAGACGCTCCACGATCGCCAGCAGAAGATGGCGACCGTCGAGCTCGGGCACCGCGACGTCTTCGGCCTCAAGGTCGGACCCGGCGGCGTGGCGATTCAGATTTTCCAGGTGCGCACCGGCCGCGTCGTCGAGCGCATCGAGCTCGGCACCGACGGCGCGGTGGTCGGGTCGAACGAGGCGGAAGTGCTCGAGACGGCCATCGAGCAGTTCTACGAGCTGCGCGGCGCGCCGTCGGAAATCCACGTGCCGGCGGAGCCGAACGAGCGCGAAGCGCTCGAGACGTGGCTGTCCGAGCGCGCCGGTCGCCGCGTGCGCATCGTCGTGCCGCAGCGCGGTGAGAAGCGCGGCTTCGTCGACCTTGCCAACCGGAACGCGGCGCTCGCGTATCAAACGCGCTTCAACCAGGCGAAGACGGCGCAGTACGACGCGCTCGAAACGCTGCAGCACGTGCTCGGCCTCCTTGCGCTGCCGCGCCGGATCGAGTGCTTCGACATCTCGACGATTCAGGGGAGCGAGACGGTGGCGTCGATGGTGGTGTGCGAGGACGGGCGGATGAAACGCGGCGAATATCGGAAATTTCGCATCAAAGGTATGTTGACGCCGCAAGGGGCGGAGCAACCTTTTCTTATGGGGGCGGAGCAAGCTCCGCCCCCACAGAAGACATCTGTGGGGGCCGAGCTTGCTCGGCCCCCCCTCCACGACGACTTCGCCGCGATGCACGAAGTCGTCCTCCGTCGCTACCGCAAGATGCTCGAGCAAGGCGGACCCTTCCCCGATCTCGTTGTCATCGACGGCGGCAAGGGGCAGCTGTCGGCCGCTTACGCGGCGCTCGAACAGCTCGGGCTCGCGAACCTGGTGGCCGTCGGCATCGCCAAGAAAGAGGAGCTGCTGTACACGCGCGACTCTGATCAGCCGATCGCGTTGGGCACCACCGATCCCGCCCTGCTGCTGGTGCAGCGGATCCGCGACGAAGCGCACCGCTTCGCCGTCACCTTCCACCGCCGCGCGCGGACGATGCGCGATCTGCGATCGGAGCTCGATCACGTGCCGGGCATCGGCCCGCGCCGCCGCAAGACGCTGTTGACGACGTTCGGCAGCCTCGCCGGCGTGCGGCGCGCGACGCGCGAAGAGCTGCGCGCCGCAGTCGGCGCCAAAACCGCCGACGCCGTTCTTGCGTTTTTCGCCAACCGGCCGTAGCCTTGACTGTGCCGATCAGCCTCGCCGACATTTTCATCTCGATGATCGTGCTGCTGTTCTCGTTGACGGTGCACGAGATGGCGCACGCCTGGTCGGCGGATCGGCTCGGCGATCCGACCGCGCGGCTGCTCGGACGCGTCTCGCTCAACCCGATCGTGCACGCCGATCCGATCGGCACCATCCTGTTTCCCTTGATCTCGATGGTCAGCGGCGCGCCGCTGCTCGGCTGGGCCAAGCCGGTGCCGGTCAACATCCGGCACCTCGGTCACCCGCGGCGCGACTACATGCTGGTCGCGGCCGCCGGTCCTGCGAGCAACCTGGTGCTGGCGATCGGCGCCGCGGCAGTGCTCGCGGTGATGCCGATCTCGCCGCAGACGCTCGAGGAGCCGACCGTCACCGTGCCGCTCGCCGCGATCCTCAGCCGGCTGATCCAGCTGAACGCGCTGCTCGCGGTGTTCAACATGATCCCGATCCCGCCGCTCGACGGCGGCAACGTGCTCTCCGGGCTGCTGCCGGTGCCGCTGGCGGCCGCCTTCAACCGCATTCGCCCTTACGGCGTCCTGCTGCTCTACGCCTTGATCCTCACCGACGGCTACCGCTACATCGTGATTCCGCCCTATCGCTTCATCCTTTCGTGGCTGCCGACACAGTGACCGCAAAAGAGCGCGTCGTTTCCGGCATGCGGCCGACCGGCCGCCTGCATCTCGGCCATCTCGTCGGCGCGCTCGGCAACTGGGTGCCGCTGCAGGACAAGTACGACTGCTTCTACTTCGTCGCCGACTGGCATGCGCTCACCAGCGATTTCGCCGACACCAGCCAGCTGACGTCGTACACCTACGAGAACGTCGCCGACTGGATCGGCGCCGGCCTCGATCCCGAGAAGAGCACCTTCTTCGTCCAGTCGCTGGTGCCCGAGCACGCCGAGCTCTACGTGCTGCTGTCGATGGTCGTGCCGGTGCCGTGGCTCGAGCGGGTGCCGACCTACAAGGAGCAGCAGGAGAACCTCAAGGATCGCGATCTGTCGTCGATCGGGTTCCTCGGCTATCCGCTGCTGCAGACGGCCGACGTGTCGATCTACGACGCGCGCTTCGTGCCGGTTGGCGAGGATCAGGTCGCGCACCTCGAGCTCGCGCGCGAGGTGGTGCGCCGCTTCAACAACGTCTTCGGCGGCGGCACGGACCTGCTGGTCGAGCCCAAGCCGCTGCTGACGCCGTTTGGTCGTTTGCCAGGCCTCGACGGCGACAAGAAGATGAGCAAGAGCATCGGCAACACGATTCACCTCGCCGACTCGCCGGAAGATGTGATGAAGAAGGTCCGGCAGATGTACACGGACCCGAAGCGGGTGCGCGCCGACATCCCGGGCACCGTGGAGGGGAACCCGGTCTTCATCTACCACGACGCGTTCAACGCCAACAAGGATGAGGTCGAGGATCTGAAGTCGCGCTACCGCGCCGGCAAGGTCGGCGACGTCGAGGTGAAAACCAAGCTCGCCAACGCGCTCAACGCGCACCTGGCGCCGATCCGCGAGCGGCGCGCGGCGATTCTGGCGAGGCCGGATCGCCTCAAGGAAATCCTCTTCGAGGGATCGAAGCGCGCGCAGCAGGTCGCCGCCGGCACGCTCGAGCGGGTGCGCGACGCGATGAAGATTTCCTATCGGTGACCATGGTCAACAGAGACCCGGTGGAGCACGCCCCAGACTTCGAATCCGCCCCCGACGCGTTTCCGGTCCGGCTGTCGAACTTCGAGGGGCCGCTCGACCTGCTGCTGCATCTGATCAAGAAGCACGAGCTGAACATCCACGACATCCCGATCGCGCTGATCACCGCGCAGTATCTCGAGGCCATCGCGCTGATGCAGGAGCTCGATCTCGACGTCGCCGGCGAGTACATCGTCATGGCGGCGACGTTGATTCACATCAAGTCGAAGATGCTGCTGCCGCGGCCGGAGACCGCCGCCGGCGTCGACGAGGAGCAGGAGGATCCGCGCGATGCGCTGGTGCGGCGCCTCCTCGAGCACCAGAAGTTCAAGGCCGCCGCCGGGCTGCTGCACGAGCGCGAGCAGGTGCGCGCGGCGCAGTGGCTGCGGCCCGACGGCCGCGTCGCCGAGATTGCCGGCGACGAGTACGAGCCGGAGCTCGAGGTCGATCTCTTCAGCCTGCTCTCCGCCTTTCAGGCGGTGGTCCAGCGCGCGAAGCTGAGGCCGAAGGTGCTGCTGCCGCCGGAGCAGATTCCGGTCGAGGTCCGCATCGAGCAGCTGCTCGCGCGACTCTCGGAATCCGAGGCGTGCGGGTTCGACGACCTCTTCGCCGACGTCGACGATCGCAGCGGTTTGATCGTCACCTTTCTGGCGCTGCTCGAGATGATTCGGTTGAAGCTGGTGCGGGTGTTTCAGTCCGGCAGCTTCGGCCCGATCCGCGTTTACAAACGGGCGCGGCCGGCCGACGCGCCGCATCCCATCGGCGATCCGGAGAGAGGGTGAGACTTGCAGGGCGGGAAGGCGGGAAGGCGGGAAGGCGGAAAGGCCAAGGTAGGAAGGCTTCAAGGTGGAAGGTAACAAGGTGGAGGGTAACAAGGTGGGGTTGCGCGCCTCAGCCGACCTGAAGGCGATCCTCGAGGCGCTGATCTTCGCGTCGCCCGAGCCGCTGACGCCGAAAGCGATCTACAAGCTGCTCGACACCGAGCCGAAGGAAGACGTCGCCGCGGCGCTCGCCGAGCTCAGGCAGGACTACGAGCGGGCGGGCGGGCTGCAGATGGTCGAAGTCGCCGGCGGCTACCAGATTGTCACGCGGCCCGACCTGCACGAGTGGGTGCGCCGCCTCTTTCACGAGCGGACGACGCAGAAGCTGACGGTGCAGGCGCTGGAGACGCTCGCCGTCATCGCCTACCGCCAGCCGATCACCGCCGCTGAAATCACCGAAGTGCGCGGCGTCAACACAGCAGGGGTGCTGAACACGCTGCTGGAGCGGCACCTGATCAAGATCGTTGGCCGCAAGCAGGTGGTCGGGCGGCCGTTCATGTACGCCACGACCAGGGAATTCCTCATCCGCTTCGGGCTGAACGACCTGACCGATCTGCCGAAGGTCGAGGACATGGCCGAAGCGCTCGGCCTCGAGGCGCCGATCCTGGTCGAGCGGACGCCGAGTGAGGAAGCCTTGCCGCTGTCGGAGCCGGATGCTGAACCCGAGGCTGGCTCGGTGCACTGATGCTACCGAGATCGCACCGCGCGGCGCTCTCGTAATCGCGGTAGCGGCGAGAGGCAGCCAGCCCCAAGTGCCTAGCCCCTGCGCCCGGCGGCGCGATTGCCCGCCGCCTTTTTCAGGCGGGCGACTTCCTCCGCCGTCAACTCGCGCCAGTGCCCCGGTTTCAGCCGCGGATCGCGCAGCGGTCCGATCGCGACGCGGCGCAGGTGCTCCACCGGATGCCCGATCGCGTCGCACATGTCGCGCACCTGGCGGTTGCGTCCCTCGCGCAGCGTGATCACCAGCGTCGCCTCCTCATCGTCGCGCCGCGGCGGCTTCAGGTGCACGTCGGCCGGCGCCGTCCGGCGTCCCTCGATCACCAGCCCCCGCGACAGCCGCTGCAGATCGTGTTCGTCGGGGATGCCGAGCACGCGCACCTCGTAGACGCGCGGCACCTCGTGGCTCGGGTGCGTCAGGCGCGCCGCCAGATCGCCGTCGTTGGTCAGCAGCAGTAATCCTTCCGTGTCGTAGTCGAGCCGTCCCACCGGATACACGTATTCCCGGACGCCCTGAACGAGATCGATGACCGTCGGCCGCCGCTGCGGATCGGATCGCGTCGTCACGTACCCGCGCGGTTTGTTCAGCAGCACGTAGCGCGGCCGCTCGGCGAGCTTGATTCGCCGCCCATCGACGCGGATGTCGTCCGCCGCCGGGTCGGCCTTGGTGCCCAGCTCGAAGATCGTGACGCCGTTGACCGTGACGCGCCCGTCGAGCATCAACTGCTCGGACGCGCGCCGCGACGCGACGCCGGCCTGCGACAGGATTTTCTGCAATCGCTCCACGTCTGCTCCGAACCACCAACGCTTGGAGTGGGTTTCAAGATTACTCGTAGCGCAGCCCTTCAGAGCTGCCCGCAATTTTGAAACGCACCCACGGATTCAACGAACGAAGAACGGCGAACGCCGAACGAAGAACGACAAACGAAGAATGTCGAACGACGCAGGATCTCTACCTTGCCAGGACGTCGCCCCAGAATCCCGCCAGCTTGAAAATCTCTCCCGCCCCGCGCGGCCGCTCCGACGCGCCCGCGCCGAGCGTGCTGGAAATCATCCGCACCGGCGTCTTGCCGCGCAGGTCATCGGCAAGATACTCCGCCTCGATCTCGGGGATGACGTTGTCGCTGCTGTCGTGCAGCACGAACACCGCCGCGGTCGGTTTCGGCGATCGCGAAGGAGAGAGCGCCGCGTCGCCGCCGTACGCCCCGACATGCGGCAGCAGACGTGCGCCGAGGTGGACGATGTCGGCATCGCGGAGGTAGCGCATCAGCGTCGCCGACGGTTCGGGGAGCGCCCCGGCGCCGCCCGCGCCCTCGTCGCGGCCGTCGTCGGCCCGGCCGCCGCGCTCGGGCCGCGCGTCGAGAAACTGCAGCACCGCGGCACGCAGCTGCGGCGCCTGCGCCGGAGGCACCACACGCGGCGCGACCCCGGCGAGCAGGAGGCCGACGCCCGACACGCCCGGCGTCCCCACGAAGGTGCTTCGATCCACGTCTGTGAAGCGAATCTGATTGCCCGGGCGCGGCGCGGCGCCCGTGCAGAGATAGCGCAGCACCCGCGGCAGATCGTGATGGCCGCCAATCGTCAGCACGTACACGGCCCGGCCCGCCAGCCCCGCGCGCCCGGCCGCGACGACGGCGAGGCCGCCGCTGAAGCCGAGGCCAATCACGCCAACCTTGCCGTCGGGCGACAGCGAACGCTCCGACGCGAGCCACGTGGCGGCCTGCTCGATGTTCGAGGTCGCGCTCGGAACGATCTCGTAGCCCAGCAGCTCTGGAATGGCCGGGGTGATGACGGTGATGCCGCTCGCGGCCAGATGACGCGCGAGCGCGACGATCTGGCGTCCGTCGATACCGGCGCCGCCGGGCGGTGGTACGGCGAGCGCCGCGCGGCCGCGCGGCGCCAATGGATCGTAGACACGCGCCCGCAACGACGGGCCTGCGGTCGGAATCTCGATCTCCCGCTGGCGAACCGCGCCGCTGTTCCTCTCGGCCAGCCGCCGCGGCGCGCCCTGCAGGTCGGCGGCGCGAATGACGAACGAAAGGCCGCGCGCATACGGCCTGGCGGCAACGACGAGCGCCGCGATTGCGGCGACGACGACAATCCACCGGAGGAGGCGCACGAACCGATGTTACTCTGTGGGTTGGAGCTGACGCAGAGTGGTCGCGTATGTCGGGTCCACCCCGGCCCACCTGGCCAACCTGCCTAACATGGGTGCATTGATCATCGCCATCGACGGTCCATCGGGCGCGGGGAAAGGCACCGTCGCGCGCGCCGTGGCGCGCGAGCTTGGCTACAAACACATCGACAGCGGCGCCATGTATCGCGCGGTCGGCTGGAAATCGCTCCGCGACGGCGTGCCGCTCGACAACGAGGCGGAGGTCGCCGCGCTCGCCGAGCGGTCGACCATCGAGGTGTCGACCACGCGCGTCACCATCGACGGCCACGACGTCACGCGCGCGATTCGCACGCCGGAAATCGACCGCGCCGCGACAGCCGTCGCGCGACTGCCGCGGGTGCGCGCGATCCTCGTCGATCGGCAGCGCCAGCTCGGCACCGGCGGCGGCATCGTCATGGAGGGGCGCGACATCGGCACGGTGGTGTTTCCGCAGGCCGATGTGAAGGTGTATCTCGACGCCTCGCCGGAAGAGCGCGCCCGCCGCCGCGCCAGCGACCCCGCGCACACCGGCGGCCCGGCGGCGGTGTCGGACGTCGCCACCGCGCTCATCCAGCGCGACGAAATCGATCGGACGCGAACCGCGTCGCCGCTCTACGCCGCGCCCGATGCCGTGATCGTCGATACGACGGGGAAGAATGTGGAAGAAGTGGTGAGAGAAGTGCTGGAAGTGATCGCGCCCAAACCAGGGACTAGGGGCTAGGGGCTAGGGGCTAGTTGCTAGTTGCTAGAAGATCAGCTTGAGGCTTCAAGCCAGACAGCTAGCAACCAGCACCTAGCAACCAGCACCTACTTCCGCTCTTTGTAGTCTTCAGCCGACGCCGGATCCAGCTCCCACCGGTGTTTGTCCCGCGCCGACACCTTGTCGCTCGCCTTCAATTCCTCGTTGTCCTCGTACTCCAGGCCAAGCGCCTTGCCGATGTCGTCGACGATGTCCTGATCGGGCGTGGGGTTGTCGCCGCCGGGCGCCTCTTCGCCGGTGAAATACGCGTCCTCGACGTCGACGTCGGGGTCGCCGCCGCCAAAGTCGTTCATGTTCCGGTGCTGCCGCTGCTTTTCGGAGAGCTCGGCGCGGCCGCTGCGGGCGGCTGATGCGTCGCGATCGAGATCGAGCGACGAGGGCGGGCTCGGCACCGTATCGTTGAGCGTCCGGCGCGCGCGATCGAGCCGGGGCACCTTGCCGGCCGGCCGTCCCAGCGCCGAGCGGGCCGAAGCGGCTTTCCGGCTGCCCTTCCGCGCGCCCTTCCGTGGCGCCGCGGCGCGCCGCGCGGAGGCGCTGGCCTTCGCGGCAGCCTTCCGGGACGCGGGCTTGGCCGCTCTGGCGGGCTTCCGCGAGCTCGGGCGTTTAGCCGACGCCCGCCGGGTCGCCGCCTTCTTCACGGGGCGGCGAGCGGGCCGCGCAGGTTTCCTGGCCTTGCGTCTGGCCATCGCTTCAGTCCTTTCCGAACCTTGACAGTTTGGCGATAAGTGTCGTACGCTCTGATGCTTATCGGAATTCAGGCTATAGCTCGCGGGGGCCGGTACCCGCGCAAACAACCGCCGGCAACACGCCCATCACGACAACGATTGGCAGAGGAGGACGCGCAAGGCATGGCGAACGTAGAAGACGAGAACACTCCCGGTGCGGGCGGCGGCGGCGTCGCGACGAGCGAACGCGTCGAGCGGAGCGACCGCACGGACAAGGGCACACTGAAAGCGCGGCCGCGCGAAGACGACGAACAGATCGACCCGGCCGAGTATGCCCGGCTGCTGGATTCCTACGATAACAGCTTCCGCAACATCGCGGAAGGCGAAGTCGTCAAGGGAACGGTTCTCAAAGTCACTGCCTCCGAAGTCATCGTCGACGTCGGTTACAAATCCGAAGGCATCATCTCGGTCGACGAGTTCCTCGATGAGACCGGCGAGGTCACCGTTCAGCCCGGGGACATCGTCGACGTGCTGCTCGAGCGCACCGAAGACCGGGAAGGCTACGTCGTCCTCTCGCGCGAAAAAGCCGAGAAGATGAAGATCTGGGACGAGGTCGAGAAGGCCTACGCCGAGCGCAAGGTCGTGATCGGCCGCGTGATCGAGCGGATCAAGGGCGGCCTGGCGGTCGACATCGGCGTCCGCGCGTTCCTCCCCGGCTCGCAGATCGACGTCCGGCCGGTGCGCAATCTCGACGCCCTGCGCGGCCAGGAGCTGCGCATGCGGGTGATCAAGGTCAACAAGAAGCGAGGGAACATCGTCCTCTCGCGCAAGGCGCTGCTCGAAGAAGAGAACGCCGAGAAGAAGAAGCACACGCTCGAGACCCTGGCCGAGGGCAAGGTGCTCAAGGGCGTGGTCAAGAACATCACCGACTACGGCGCGTTCATCGATCTGGGCGGCATCGACGGCCTGCTGCACATCACCGACATGTCGTGGGGCCGCGTCGGCCACCCGTCCGAGCTGTTCAAGGTGAACGACGAGATCGACGTGATCGTGCTGAAGTACGACCCGGCGACCGAGCGGGTCTCGCTCGGCCACAAGCAGCTGATTACCGACCCGTGGGCGAACGTGATGGAGCGCTACCCGGTCGGCGCGCGCATGGGCGGCAAGGTGGTGAGCCTGACCGACTACGGCGCGTTCGTCGAGCTCGAGGCGGGCGTCGAAGGGCTGATCCACGTCAGCGAGATGTCGTGGAGCAAGCGCGTGAAGCACCCGTCGAAGATCCTGAACGTCGGCGACAACGTCGACGCGATGGTGCTCGGCGTCGATCCGACCGCCCGCCGCATCTCGCTCGGCCTGAAGCAGGTCGAGACCAACCCGTGGCACGACCTGGCGGACAAGTATCCGGTCGGCTCCAAGATCACCGGCAAGGTGCGGAACCTGACCGAGTTCGGCGCCTTCGTCGAGGTCGAGGAGGAGATCGACGGCCTGATCCACATCTCCGACATGTCGTGGAGCAAGCGGATCAAGCACCCCTCCGAAGTGCTGAAGAAGGGCGACGTGGTCGAGGCGATGGTGCTGAACATCGACGCCGAGAACCAGCGCCTGTCGCTCGGCCTGAAGCAGCTGGCGACCGACATCTGGGACGACTTCTTCTCGCACCGCCACGTCGGCGACACGATCGAGGGGAAGGTCGTGCGGATGACCAACTTCGGCGCGTTCGTGGAGCTGGACGAGGGCATCGAGGGATTGATTCACGTCTCGGAGTTCGACGACTCGCAGCACGCGGGCAAGGACGGCAAGATCGATCTGACGGTGGGCGAGACCTACCCGATGAAGATCATCAAGCTGGCGCCGGCCGAGCGGAAGATCGGGCTGTCGATCCGCGCGCTCAAGTCCGACGAGTTCCGCGCCGACTGGGAGAGCTATCAGGAATCGGCCGGCGACGGCAGCGCGACGCTCGGCGATCACTTCAGAAATCGGTAAGGACACACCATGACGAACGGCAGCATGACGAAGGCGGAACTGGTCGAGGAAGTCTCGCGCGTGTCCGACTTGACGAAGAAGCATTCGGAAGTCATTGTCGACACGGTGTTCCGCAGCATCATCGAGGCGCTGCACCGCGGCGAGAAGATCGAGCTGCGGGGGTTCGGCAGTTTCCGGCTCCGGAAGCGCGAGCCGCGGAAGGGGCGGAACCCGAAGACGGGCGACAAGGTGGACGTGCCGCCGAAGAAGGTGCCGTACTTCAAGCCGGGGAAAGAGCTGAAAGAGCTGATCAATAAGGAGCCGTCGGCGCCGCCTTCGGCGACGCCCGGGCAGGCGTCGGTGCCGCCCGACGCGATGGCCGTCTAGCACGTGGAACGGCTCTGGGCGCCCTGGAGGAGCGCGTACGTGACCGGCTCCAGCGGCGCATCGAGCGCGTGCATCTTCTGTTCGACCTCTGAAGCCGGCCGGGACGAGTTGATCCTCGTCCGCGGCCGGCTTTGTTACGTCATCCTCAACAAATATCCGTACAACAACGGCCACGTGATGGTGGCGCCGGCGCGCCACGTGGCCAACCTCGCGTCGACGACCGGCGACGAGCAGGCGGAGCTCATGCGTTTGACGCGCCACGCCGAGATCGCGATCAGCGAGGCCTATCAACCGCAGGGGATCAACGTCGGCATCAACCTCGGACGCCCGGCCGGCGCCGGCGTGCTCGATCACCTGCACGTTCACCTCGTGCCGCGCTGGAACGGCGACACGAACTTCATGACCGTCGTCGGCAACGTGCGCGTGCTGCCCGAGGACCTGCGGACAACCGCCGAGAAGCTGCGGCCGATATTCGAACGTCTGGCGAGAGACGACCGCTAGCAGCCACAAGGCCACGAAGAACACGAAGA
>Ga0111538_10002383_pt1 | contig 26469 bp, 26 predicted proteins | sample SoiMethybrSBSTD1_FD_79669 | JGI IMG/M metagenome (GOLD analysis project Ga0111538, IMG submission 79669) | Bulk soil microbial communities from a Populus tree surrounding site in Tennessee, USA - Soil MetaG P. TD hybrid SBSTD1 (version 2)... | ecosystem: Environmental > Terrestrial > Soil >...
CGACCGGGGCCGAGTCAGCCGGCGCCGGGTGCGCCGGAGCCGTCGGAACCGTCGGGCCCGTCGCTGCCCGGGGCCCCGGCGGATGCCCGAGCCGCGGCGAGCTCGGCCCGCTGGCGTTCGAGCAGCTGGTTCTCCTCGACGATGGCAGTGACGATGGCCCGGGCGTCGTCCTCGAGGGTGTGCCGGGCCCGCAGCAACAGCATCAGCCCCAGGATCACCGGCGGGAACGTGATGTAGAACGCGGTGACCAGCGATCCGGTCAGCGACGACACGGCCCCCACCAGCACGGGGGCCAACGCGGTGCCGAACACCGACGTGGTCAGGGCCATGGCCGAGGCCCCGACGCCCCGCGAGTCGGGCGGCACGACGTCGGTCATCGCCGCCCGCAGCCCGGGCGCCGCTCCCGCCGCGGCGACGACGCCCAGGAACTGGAGGGCGACGCGCACGCCGACGGGATCGATGGCGAACGAGATCATGAAGAGCACCGAGCACAGCACCGACGTCCACACCACGATGACGATGCGTCCGCCCTTCCACCGGTGGTGCCACCCGTCGGACAGCCAGCCGCCCGCGATCGTGCCGATGAGGCCGCCGATGCCGAGCACCCCGCCCGTCACCGCGGTCGCCTGGGTGACCGACATGTCCGAGTAGCGCTCGTGGTAGATCGGCAGCCAGGTCGAGATGCCGGCGACGGTGAAGAGCAGGGCGGCGACGCCGACGAGGACGTACCGCATCGTGCGGATGCCGAAGATCATCTTGAGCTGGCTGTACAGCTCGGTCCACGCCAGGCGGGTGAACTGGCCGATGCTCAGGCCCTCGGCGCCCGAGGCGCGGTCGGGTTCCCGGGGCGGCAGCGCCGCGATCTCGTCCCAGGTCATGTCGGCGGGCAGCTCGGCCTCGCCCCGCCGGGGCTCGCGCAGGCGGAACACCGCGATCGCCACCACCGCACCGGGCACGCCGACCACGGCGAACGCCCACCGCCAGCCCAGCGTCTCGCCCACCCACCCGCCCAGGGCGAGGCCGATGCCCGCGCCGAGGAAGAACGACACCTGCTGGGCCGAGAACACCCGCCCCCGCATGCGGGCGGGGTAGCTGTCGCCCAGGTACGAGGTGGACGCCGGGTCGTCGACCGCCTGGCCGATGCCCATGGCCGCCCGGGCGAACAGCAGGTTGACGTAGTTGACCGCGGTGGCCGAGAGCAGGATCAGCCCGCTCCAGCTCAGCAGCGTCCAGCCGACGATCTTCGTGCGGCGGTAGTGGTCGGCGACCCACCCCGAGGGGATGGTGGCGACGGTGCTGACGATCACGAAAACCGACGTGATGAGCCCCAGCTGCGTGTCGCTGAGGTGCCACTCGTCCTCGAGGATCGGCAGCACGCCCCGGGCGACGGAGACGTCGATCTGGTCGACGAGGCTGACCGCGGCCATGACCCACAGCGGCCACAGCGGGTAGCGCCGGCCCGCCGGCGGCGCGCCGGCGACCGCATCGCCGACCGCGCCGGACGCATCGACGACGCCTGCGGGGGCGGTCACCGGCACGTCGCCGTCGGTCACGTCAGCCTCGGTCATCGGCATCCCCCGGCACACGGCGACACTACTCGCACCGCGTGTGCAACAAGACGCGCCACGGCGGACCCCCGGTGGGCCGCCGTCACCCCTCGAAGGCGTAGGTAGGCACGATCACGGCGCGGCCGAGCGTGTGCGACCACAGGGTGAAGCCGACCGCGGCCGGCGACGCCGAGTCGTCGACGCCCAGGTTCTCGGTGTCGACCGCGTGCACGGCGATCACGTAGCGGTGCGGTCCGTGGCCCGGCGGCGGGAACGGCCCGGTGTACTCCTTGGCGCCGGCGTCGTTGGCGACGTGGAACGCACCGGCCGGCAGGCCGTCGGCCGTGCCGGCGCCGGCGGGGAGCTCCGTGACGTCGGCGGGGATGTCGACCACCACCCAGTGCCAGAAGCCGCTGCCGGTGGGCGCGTCGGGGTCGTAGACGGTGACGGCGTAGCTCCTGGTCCCCTCCGGCGCCCCCGACCAGCGCAGGCTGGGCGACACGTTGTCGCCGGGACGGCCGAAGCCGCTGCCGGCGGTGTGGGGCAGGGGAATCGGGGCGCCGTCGGCGAGCTCGTCGCTCTCGACGGTGAACGACGGCACCTCGGGCAGCAGGTCGTAGGGAAGGGGCGCGTCTCCGGGCATGGACGACCTCCGGCGGTCGTGGTCGTGGTTCGTTGGACCCGGGGAGCCTGCCCCACCGGCACGCGCCGCACCAGCCCCCTGACGCCACGGTCACCGCGCCGCCGCGGCCGTCGTGTCCGGCCGCCACGGCCGACGCTTTCGCCTGACTAGAACACGTTCTACAGTCGGAGCCATGACCACCGACGCCGTCGATCACGCGGTCGATCAGCCAGACGGGTTCGACCTTCCGAAGATCATCTCGGTGGACGACCACGTGGTCGAGCCGCCCGACCTGTGGACCAGACGGCTGCCCGCCCGGTACCGGGACGTCGGCCCGCGGGTGGTGCGCGACCGGGCGAGGTTCAGCTTCACCGGCGGCGTGTTCAGCTACGAGAAGGGCGTGCCCGACGGCGAGTGGTGCGACTGGTGGCTCTACGACGAGCTCGTCTACCCGTTCCCCAAGCTGTCGGCGGCCATCGGCTTCGACGACCTCGACGTCACGCCCACGACCTTCGACGAGATCCGGCCCGGGTGCTGGATCCAGTCCGAGCGCCTCGCCGACATGACCGCCAACCACGTCGACGCCTCGATCTGCTTCCCGAACACGCTGCCCCGGTTCTGCGGGCAGACGTTCTACGAGCAGGGGGTGAAGCGCGAAGGCGGCGACCCCGAGCTCGCGCTGCTGTGCGTCAAGGCCTACAACGACTGGATGATCGACGAGTGGTGCGCCGGCGAGGGCAAGGGCCGGCTGATCCCGCTCACGATGATCCCGCTGTGGGACGCCGAGCTGGCGGCCGCCGAGGTCCGGCGCTGCGCCGCCCTCGGCAGCCACGCCGTCGCCTTCTCCGAGAACCCGCACCCGCTCGGCCTGCCGTCGATCCACAGCGGCCACTGGGACCCGTTCTTCACCGCCTGCCAGGAGACCGAGACGGTGGTGTGCATGCACATCGGCTCGTCGTCGCGCATGCCGGCCACGTCGCCCGACGCCCCGTTCATCGTGTCGTCGACGCTGACGTTCCAGAACGCCATGGGCTCGCTGCTCGACTACATCTTCTCGGGCACGCTCGAGCGCTTCCCCACGCTGAAGATCGCCTATTCCGAGGGGCAGGTCGGCTGGATGCCCTACGTGCTCGAGCGGGCCGACAAGCTGTGGGCCGAGCGCAGCGACAACAGCTTCGGCACGTCGCTGCCCAACCCGCCCACCAGCTACCTGCCGGGCCGGGTGTACGGCTGCATCTTCGACGACGAGACGGGCCTGAGGAACCGCGACGCGATCGGCATCGACCAGATCTGCTTCGAGACCGACTACCCGCACGCCGACTCGACGTTCCCCCACTCGAGGAAGGTCGCCCACGACATCTGCACCCAGGCCGGCCTCGACGAGACCGAGACCTGGAAGCTGCTGCGGGGCAACGCCATCGCCGCCTTCGGGCTCGAGCGCTTCGGGATCACCCGATGAGCGCCGCCCCGGACGCACCGGCCGAGCGCGACGCCGACTGGGACCTCGGCGGAGAGATCACGCTCGGCAGCGCCCTGTTCACGCTGGTCGAGCCGCACAGGGGCCACGAGGTCGCCTACAACCGCTGGTACGAGCGCGACCACTTCTACGCCGGGTGCATGAACGGCCCGTTCTACTTCTCGGGCCGCCGGTGGGTCTCGACCAAAGACCTGAAGGACCTGCGCCTCGGCGCCGCCGGCGACGAGGCCCCGCTGTTCGGCGACGACCGGCTCGGCTCGTACCTCGCCCTGTACTGGACCCCCAAGGGCCGCTTCCGCGACAACACCGACTGGTCGACCCGGCAGGTGCACTGGCTGCACGCCAACGGGCGCATGTTCGCCGAGCGCGACCACATCCACACCCTGCTCTACCTCTACAAGGGCGCCGACGCCCGCGACGCCGACGGCGTGCCCGCCGAGCTCGCGCTCGACCACCCGTTCCGGGGGCTCGGGGCCGTGATCGTCGAGCCGGCGGGCGAGGGCACCGACGGTGTGCCGCGCCCCGCGCTGCCCGCCACCGGGTCGGTGGCGCTCGTGCTCTCGTTCCGGGGCGTGCCGCTGCCCCCGAACGCCCCCGTGTCGCAACCCGGCACCGACGGTGCCGACACCCGCGAGCTGCAGCTGTGGTTCGCCGACGGCGAGCCCGCCGAGTGGTGGGCGTCGGTGGGCGACTACGCGGACACGGTGGCCGAGTCGGGGGCGGGGCGGGTGCGCTGGGCGTCGCCGTTCATCCCGACCGTGCCCGGCACCGACCGCTACACCGACCAGCTCTGGTAGCGGGCGCGAGCCCGGGCCCGCGCCGCCGCGGTGAGGACCCGACCTCCGCTACCGTGACGCGGTGTCCGGGCGCGGCGACCCGGACCGGGGGGAGCTCGAGATGGGCGACGACCGCCACGGTCGCGGACCGACGGCGCGCACAGCGCGGTGGAGGCGGGCCGCGCTCGTCGTGGGGGCGGCACTGGTGGCCGCGTCGTGCTCGCCGCTGCGCGACGTGCAGACGCTGGCCAGCGACGCGATGGCGGGCCGTGACAACGGCAGCGAGGGGTCGGCCCGGGCGCGCGAGCACATCGTGGACCGGCTCCGCGACTTCGCTGTCGGCCTCGATCCCAGCCGGCAGGGCGACGAGGCGTTCCTGCAGCCGTTCGCCAGCGGCACCAACGTGCTGGGGCTCATCCCGGGGCGCGAGCTGCCCGACGAGTACGTGATCGTCGGCGCCCACTACGACCACACCGGCTCGCGTTGCGAGGCCGTCAGCGAGACCGACCAGGTCTGCAACGGGGCCACCGACAACGCCACCGGTGTCGCCTCGGTGCTGGCCGTCGGCGAGCACCTGGCGCAGCTGCACGGCGGCCCGCGGCGCTCGGTCGTGCTCGCCCTGTGGGACGCCGAGGAGGACGGGCTGCGCGGCTCGCGGGCCTACGTCGACGCACCGCTCGTGCCGCTCGACCAGACCGTGGCGTACGTGAACCTCGACATCCAGGGCGCCAACCTGTTGCCGGGCCTGCGCGACACGACGTTCGCGGTGGCGGCCGAGACCGGCGGGTCGCGGCTGGTGTCGGCCGTCGCGTCGGCCACGGGTCGCGGTCCTCTCGACACCCTCCAGCTGAGCTCGACGTTCGGGCAGTCGCGCAGCGACTACATCAACTTCATCGACGAGGAGGTGCCCACCGTGTTCTTCTCGGACTCGACGGGCCCCTGCTACCACCACGCCCAGGACGACGCCAGCGTGGTGGACGTGCTCAAGCTGATGCGCCAGATCCGCAACGCGACGCGGCTGACGGTCGACCTCGTCGAGGGCGACGAGCGCCCGACGTTCACGCCCGGCACCCAGCTCGCGACGTATGCCGACGCGGTCGCGCTGCAGGTGATCGGCGAGCGGGCGGCCGCCGATCTCGGCCGGTTCACGCCCGCCCAACAGGAGCGGCTGCAGCTGGCGCGGGCCAACGTCGACCGGGTCGTCGCCGAGGGGCCCGAGGCGTTCGGTGCCGACGACGTGCTCACCATCCTCAACGGCGCGGCGAGCAGCATCTCGATCTTCACGACGGGCCCGTGCGACGGCTTCAACCACCCGCCGGGCGGGTGACCCAGCAGCCCTCGATGTGGTCGTCGACGATGCCCGCGGACTGCATGAGGGCATAGGCCACGACCGGGCCGACGAACCGGAACCCGCGGGCCTTCAGGGCCTTCGACATGGCCGTGGAGGACGGGGTGCTCGACGGCACCTCGCCCAGGGCGCCGAAGTGCCCCGGGGGCCGGTCGTCGGCCCCCGGCGCCGGGGTGAACGAGAACAGCAGGTCGACCAGCGTCTCGCCCTGCTCGTGCATGGCCACGAGGGCGCGGGCGTTGGCGACCGCGGCGTCGACCTTCTGGCGGTTGCGCACGATGCCGGCGTCGGCCATGAGCCGGGCCACGTCGTCGTCGCCGTAGGCGGCCACGACCTCGGGGTCGAACCCGTCGAAGGCGGCGAAGAACGCCGGGCGCTTGCGCAGGATCGTGAGCCACGACAGCCCCGACTGGAAGAACTCGAGGCACAGCAGGCCGAACAGGGCGTGCTCGTCGCGCAGCGGCCGACCCCACTCGTCGTCGTGGTAGGACACGTAGAGCGGATCGCCGCTGCCCCACCGGCAGCGGGCGCGGCCGTCGTCGCCGACGACGAGGTCGGGGCGGGGGGTGTCGGTCATGCGGGCGGTGGGGACGTCGGGAACGGTGGTCGTTGCCATGCCGCCGACCGTACCGAGGGGGTATGACGATCAAGGTCAGCCACGGGCGTTCCCTGTGAACGACCAGCTGGCGAGGCGCACGCTCGGCACGTGCATCACGTTGCCCTCGCCCCCCACGAGCTGGGCGTCGTCGCCGAGGCCGCGCACCCGCCCGGGGCCGAAGGCGCCGACGACCGACTGCGTGTAGCGCATGTTCTGCACCGGCCCGGTGACGCGGCCGTCCTCGATCAGGAACAGCCCGTTGCGGGTCAGCCCGGTGACCACCTGCGTCTTGGGGTCGAGGATGCGGTTGTACCAGAGGTCGGTCACGAGCAGTCCCCGCTCGACCGCCGCCACCAGGTCGCCGGGCGAGCTGTCGCCGGCGCCGAGGAACAGGTCGGTCGGGTAGCCGCCGAACGCCTCGCTGCCCACCGAGTGGCCGGTCGGCTCGACGCCGGCCAGGGCGGCCGAGCGCCGGTCGTGGGCCAGGCCGACCGACGTGCCGGCACGCACCAGGTCGACGCGGCGCTTGGGCGTGCCCTCGACGTCGTAGGGGTCGCCGAGGGCGCGGGGGTCGGTGGCGTCGTCCCAGATGTCGACCGCCCGGTCCCACTGCTCCTCGCCGAGGTGCACGAACGAGGTGCCGTCGGCGTGCGCCTTGCCGTTGAACCCGGCGTACGCCGGGAACAGCAGGACGGCCGCGACCGCACGCGGCTCGAGCACCACCTCGTAGTGCCCGGGAGCCATCTCGACCGGGTCGATGCCGGCGCGGGCCTTGCCCGCGGCGCGGGATCCGCAGGCACCGCCGTCGACCGCCCCGAGGCCCGCCGCGGTGGCCTGGGCGAACCCGTCGCTCGTGCCCACGCGGTGGATGCCGTCGACCTGGGCCATCGTCGACCGGGTCACGGCCCGCTGGCCGGTCGTGGCCGCGAGCGCCCGCCGGCGGGCGCGGGTGGAGCAGAAGCCCGCGGCCCCGGCGGTGCCCGCGTCGCCCGCGGCCCCGGCGGTGCCCGCGTCACCGGCGGCGATGAAGTCGGCCACCACGGCCGCCCGGTCGTCCGGGGTGGCGGCGGCCGTGGCGTCGTCCCAGTGGTCGACGGCTGCGACCGGGGCGGCCGGTGCGAACCCGGCGACGTCGGGGTCGGCGGGGCGGAGCGCGGCCGCGGCCAGGGCGCGCCCGACGAGCGCGGCGAGGTCGTCGTCGCCGGTGCGGGTGGTCGCGGCCCGGGCCACCCGGCCGTCGAGGTCGACGGTGAGCCGGACCGCCACCGTGTCCTCGCTGACGTTCTGGTGGATGCGCCCGTTGGCGAACCGGGTGAGGGCGGCCGTGCCCGCGGACGCGGTGACCACCGCTTCGGCCCGTCCCCCCAGCAGGGCCAGCGTGCGTTCGCACAGGTCCTCGACGACCACGGAGCGAACGCTACCGGCCTCCCGGGCGGGCCCGGGGTGCGACCCCGACGCCGCCGCGGGGTCCGCCCTCGGAACCAGCCGTCCGTCCGGTTACCCTGCACGTCCCCCGCACGGCGGAGGAGGTCGGCACGACGTGGGCACCAACGGCAGCACATCGCACATCGAGGTCGTCGCGTTCGACGGCGACGACACGCTGTGGCACAGCGAGAGCCACTTCGTCGACGCCCACCAGCGCTTCTGCGCGTTGCTCGAGCCCTACGTCCACGACCCGCACCGCATCGACGAGCAGGTCATCGCCACCGAACGCCAGAACCTGGCGCTGTACGGGTACGGGTCCAAGGCGTTCACGCTCTCGCTCATCGAGACCGCCATCACGTTGACCGAGGGCCGCATCACCGCGCAGGAGATCAGCGCCATCCTCGACCTGGGCAAGAGGCTGCTCGACCACCCGATCGAACTGCTCGACGGCGTCGCCGAGGTCGTCGACGAGGTCGCCATGACCGGTCGCCGCCTGATCATCGTGACCAAGGGCGACCTGTTCCACCAGGAGGCCAAGGTCGCCGGGTCGGGCCTGGCCGACAAGTTCGAGCGGGTCGAGATCGTGTCCGAGAAGGACGTGCCCACCTACCGCCGGGTCATGGCGGCCGCCGGGGTCGAGCCCGGCCGCTTCTTCATGGTCGGCAACTCGGTGAAGTCCGACGTGCTGCCGGTGGTCGAGCTGGGCGGCCACGCCGCCCACCTCCCCTACACCTACACGTGGGAGTTCGAGCACGTGCCCGACGCCGACGCCGAGCGCCAGGGGTTCCACGAGCTGGGCTCGATCCACGACCTCCCCGCGCTCATCGAGTCGCTCCAGCCTCCGGGCTAGCGCACTCCGACCCGCACGCCGCGGAAGCGCGTGGGCGCCGAGTGGTGGCCCGTGTGCCCGACCTGCAGCGGCTGGCCCTTGCCGCACGTCGGCAGGCCCCACACCGTCCACTCGTCGCCGCCCCCGACCGCGTCGAGCGACGCCCAGAACGTCGGGCCGATGCCCGTGTAAGTGGGGTTCCTGACCATGCGGCCCAGGGCGCCGTCCTTGACCTCCCACCCGATCTCGCACCCGAACTGGAAGTTGAGCCGCTTGTCGTCGATCGACCACGACCGGTTCGACTCCATGTAGATGCCCTCGTCGGTGCCGGCGATCATCTCGTCGAGCGTCGAGTCGCCGGGCAGCAGGCCGACGTTGGTCATGCGCACCATCGGCAGCCGGGCCGGGCCGTCGGCCCGCACCATGCCCCCCGAGGGCAGCCCCACGAGCGGCGCCGAGTCGCGGCCCGACAGCACGCCGACCCAGCGGCCGTCGCGGACGATGTCGACCCGTTGGGCGGCCACGCCCTCGTCGTCGTAGCCGAAGCTGCCCATGGCGCCGGGGAGGGTGGCGTCGGCCGTGATCTGCATCAGCTCGCTGCCGAACCGCAGGTTGCCGAGCTGCGCAGGGTCGAGCCACGACGTGCCGGCGAACGCCGCCTCCCACCCGAGGATGCGGTCGAGCTCGACGGCGTGGCCCACCGACTCGTGGATCTGCAGGGCGGTCTGGCTCGAGTCGAGGATGAGCGTCGTCTCGCCCGCCGGGCACGGCGGCGCCGTGAGCAGCGCCTGGGCCTGGTCGGCCATGCGGGCGGCGTTGGCGACGAGGTCGAGCCCGCGGACCAGCTCCCACCCCTGCGTGCCGTACTGGCCCCGCACGCCGGGATACGACCGGCGTTGCGTCTCGCCGTCGCCGATGGCGGTGGCGTCGACGACCGCGCCGGTCTCGACGATGCGCTGGTGGATGCGACCGCCCTCGCTGGACGCGAACCACTTCTCGGTGTCCCACACCTGGTAGCTGCCGTGCGCCAGCGGCACGCCGGCCTCGACCGCGGCCGCGGTGGCCGCCACCAGCAGGTCGGCCTTCTCGGCCAGGCTCACGTCGTCGAGCGGGTGCTCGACCCACGTCGACGACCACGAGTCGACGATCGGCGGCGCGGGTGCCAGGTCGAGCGGCGGGCCGGGGACGCGGGCCGAGGCGCGGGCCACGGCCGTGGCCCCGGCGCCCGCGGCGCGGGCGGCGGCGTCCGTGAGCTCGGGCGTGGCCTGGAAGCCCCACGACGACCCGAGGAGCGCCCGCACGCCGATCCCGGCCGTCTCCGACTGCGTCAGGTCCTCGACCACGCCGTTGCGCGCCGCCATGGCCTCGTGCCGCACGACCATCACGCGGGCGTCGGCGTACCGCGCCCCCGCCGCGAGCGCGGCCTCGACGGCCGTGGTGGCGAGGTCGATCATGCGAGGACGCTACCCGTGGGGGTACCGAGCGTTCTGGCGTCTCTCACCGCGCCATCGCGCGGTGAGAGACGCCAGAACGGGCAACGTCCCGCGATCGGTTCACCTCACCCCAGGATCGTGCGGGGCTCGTCGGTCAGCAGGTAGACGCTGTTGTCGAGGTCGATGAGGTGCTTCTCGTCGGGGCCGACGATGCGCTGGTAGTCGGGGTCGCTGATCATGGCCGTGAAGTCGTCGGCCGATGCGTACCACTGCAAGGTCATGCCGTCGAAGCCCTCGCTCCCGGTCCACGCCGCCGCGTCGGCGGGCACGCGGTCGTGCTGCTCGTAGCGGACGAGCCACTCGCGGATGCGGGGCACCGACAGGATCTTGGCGGCGTGGACCTCGCGCCAGTGGGCGTGGAACTCGTCGGCCGACAGCTCGGGGTTGCGGCGCAGTAGGGCGGTGAGGCGGATCATCGGTGGCCTTCCGTGAACGGTCGTGTTCGAGGGTTGCCCGACCGTGTGACTGAAGGCACTACCTTGCCTCCTCATGCCGTCGACATCCCAAGGGGCGGGGGCCCGACCCACGACGCCCCGCATCCCCCCGCTCGCCGAGGCCGACCGCGACGACCAGGCCCGCGAGCTGCTGGCCCAGGCGGGAGGCCCGGCCGCCGGGGCCACCAACATCTTCGCCACGTTCGTGCGCCACCCGGGGCTGTTCCGCAAGTGGATGCCGTTCGGCGGCAAGCTGCTGGCGGGGAAGATCCCGGGCCGCGAGCGCGAGCTGCTGATCCTGCGCACCGGGTGGAACTGCGGTTCCGCCTACGAGTGGGCCCAGCACGTGCGCATCGCCCGGGCGTCGGGCCTGGGCGACGACGAGATCGCCCGGGTGCGCCGGGGGCCCGACGCCGAGGGCTGGGCGCCGTTCGACGCCCTGCTGCTGCGGGCGGCCGACGAGCTCCACGCCGACGCGTGCGTCTCCGACGCCACCTGGGCGGCGCTCGCCGAGCGGTACGACGAGCGCCAGCTGATCGAGCTCCCGATGCTCGTCGGGCACTACCACCTCGTCGCCTTCACGCTGAACTCGCTCGGCGTGCAGGTCGAGGACGACGCGGCGGCCGCCGCCGTGCTGGCCGGGGACGGGTCGTGACCGCGTCCGACGGGCCGCTGGCGGGCAGCACGGTGCTGGTGGTCGGCGCCGGGACCCAACCCACCGACGACGAGGACGCTCCCGTCGGCAACGGGCGCGCCATCGCCGTGCTCGCGGCCCGGGCCGGCGCCCGCGTCGTGTGCGCCGACCGCGACGCCGCGGGCGCCGAGGCGACGGCCGAGCTGGTGCGGGCCGAGGGCGCCGAGGCCGTCGTGACCGTGGGCGACGTGCGCCACGAGGAGGCCTGCGCCGCCCTCGTCGCCGAGGCGGTCGGGACGGCCGGGCCCGAGCTGCACGGGGTCGTGCTCAACGTCGGCATCGGACGGGGCGCCGGGCTCGAGGGCACGTCGCCGAAGGACTGGGACACCGTCTTCGCCGTCAACCTGCGCAGCCACTTCCTCGTGGCCCGCGCCGCCGCGCCCCACGTCCCGGCCGGCGGGTCGTTCGTGTTCATCAGCTCGATGGCCGGGCTGCGGCCGGGCAGCCGCTCCCCCGCCTACGACGCGTCGAAGGCCGGCATCATCGGCCTCAACCGGCACGTCGCCCTCGAGTACGCCCGCAAGGGCGTGCGCTCGAACGTCGTGGCGCCGGGCCTCATCGACACGCCGATGGGCCGCAACGCCACCCGCGGCCGCCCCTCCCGCGGCCGCACCCCGGTGCCGCTGGGTCGGCAGGGCACGGGGTGGGAGGTCGCCGAGGTGACCTGCTTCCTGCTGTCGGGCGCGGCCAGCTACGTCACGGGTCAGGTGGTGGCCGTCGACGGCGGCCTCGGGCTGATCTGACGGGACGGGGACGGGTCGGGCCCGCCCGCCGGTCCGCTCACACCAGCGGTGCCACCTCGGCGCCGAACAGCCGCAGCTGGTCGTACAGCTCGTGCACGTCGCGGCTGCGGAAGGCGACCTCGATCTGGTCGACGCCCAGGCCCGCCAGCACCCGCAGGAAGCCGGCGACCTGCTCGGCCGAGCCGTGGACGGCCCGCCCGATGTCCCACTGCGGCTCGCCGACGTAGAGGGGCCCCGAGCGAGCACCGACGGTGAAGGGCACGTCGCCCCGTCCCGCCCGCTCGCGCAGCTCGCGCAGGCGGGCGATGCCGGCCGACATGCCGCCCTCGGGCGGGCCCGACGGCACCCAGCCGTCGCCCCGCTCGGCGGCCCGGCGCAGGGCCGTCTCGCTCGAGCCCCCCACCCACAGGCGGATGCGGTCCTGCACGGGTCGGGGGGCGACGCCCATCTCCTCGTACGCCCAGGTGTCGCCCCGGTGGGATGAGAACTCGCAGTCGAGCGCGCCCCGCACGGCGTCGAGCGCCTCGTCGAGCAGCACGTCGCGGTGGGCGTGGTCGACGCCCAGCGCGGCGAACTCGCCGGGAAGGCCCCCCGACCCGATGCCGAGGATGGCGCGCCCGCCCGACAGCGCGTCGAGGGTCGTCCACTGCTTGGCGACGACGAGGGGGTGGCGCAGGGCCAGCGCGTAGCCGTGGCTCAGCAGCCGGACGCGGGCCGTGGCCGCGGCCAGGTACGACAGCGTGGCGACGCAGTCGTACCAGGTCGTGGACAGCTCGTGGGCCCGGTCCTTGGGCACGGCCACGTGGTCGCAGACGGCGACGTAGGCGAACCCCGCGTGCTCGGCGACGCGGGCGATCGAGGCGATCTCGTCGATGCCGGCCCGGGACTCCCAGGGTTCCGCGTAGAGCGTGGACTGGGCCTGGACGGGCAAGCGGATGCCGAAGGGCAGCCCGTGTGGACCGTCGTCGTTCCCCAACGTTGAACCCCCTCGTGCCTCCCCAGGCCCGCTCCGCAGGACGCTAGCCCGATACGAAGCGTATGGCACGCGCCACGGACGACGCTCAGAAGACGGTGTAGCCGCCGTCGACGACGATCGAGTCGCCCGTGTGGAACACGATCGAGGGGTCGGCGAGGTAGGCGGCGAGCGCGCCGAAGTCGGACGGCACGCCCCACCGCCGCACCGGCGTGCGGCCGAGCGTCGCGTCCACCCACCGCTGGTTGGACTTGCCCGGCTCGATCATCTCGGTCTCGGTCCAGCCCGGCAGGATCGCGTTGCACCGCACGCGGTGGCGCGCCAGCTCGACGGCGAGGCCCCGGGTGAGCGCCAGCACCGCGGTCTTGGATGCCGCGTAGTGCTCCATGCGGGGCGCGCCGTGGATGGCGGACACCGAGGAGATCGCCACCAGCGATCCGCCCTCGCCCCTGTCGACGAGGTGGCGGGCGCCCTCGCGCAGGGTGAGGAAGGCGCCGTCGAGGTTGACGGACATCACGCGCCGCCACTCGGCCAGCGACATGTCGACGAAGGCCGCCACGCCGCCGACGCCGGCGTTGGCGAACATCGAGTCGACCTTGCCGAGCTGCGCCAGCGTCTGCTGCATGGCCGCGACGACCTGGGCCTCGTCGCTGACGTCGCAGGGCAGCCCGATCGCCCGGCCGTCGCCCAGCGCCGCGCACGCCTCGGCGGTGCGCGCCTCGTCGCGGGCCCAGATCGCCACGGTGGCGCCGGCGGCGACGAGACCCTCGGCGAGGCCGAGGCCGATGCCGCGGTTGCCCCCGGTGACGACGGCGACGTGGCCGGTGAGATCGGTCACCTGCGCCTCACGGGGCGGTCACGACGGCGGACGCTGGCCGGTGGTGCCCCAGTAGACCTGGCGGGCCACCGAGATGCGCACGTCGGAGGTGTGGATGCCCCAGAACTCGAAGCCGATGTGGTGGGCGGCCACGTTGGCGAGCGTGGTCACCAGCACGCCGGCCTGGGCCAGCGGCTCGATGCCCAGGTTCTTGCCCTCGGCCTGCAGGTCGGAGATGACCCGGGCCAACTCGGTGGTGACGGCGTTGAGCAGGCGGACGCGGATGTTGCGGAAGCGGCGGTCGCCCTCGTCGGTGCTGAGGTCGACGACGCGGAGCACCGGCCGGTGCTGGTCCCAGAAGGCGAAGAAGGCGTCGGTGAGGTCGAGGGCGGTCTGGTAGCCGGCCTTGCCCTTCCACGTGCCGTTGGCGACGAGCAGGACGAGGCGCTCGCCGTCGAGGGCCATCTCCTGCGCCAGCACGAGGATGGCCGCCTCGACGTCGGCGAAGTACTGGTAGAAGGTCGCCGGCGAGGTGCCGGCCTCGCGGGCGATGTCGATGACCTTGACCGACCGGTACGAGGTCGAGCGCAGCATCTCGGCCGTGCAGTCGAGCAGCTTCTGCCGCGTCGCCCGCCCCCGCCGGCCCGGCACCCGCCCGTCGGCCGCGCGCAGGTCGTCGGCCTGCTCCACCTGTTCGGACATCGGCGTCAGGGTACTCAGTTCTGACGGCCCATCAGGGGATGACGGCCGGCGGGAGACCGCCGGTGCGCCGGTCACGAACCGCGCAGGGGCGCGATGTAGGTCTCGCCGAACCACTCGATGGCCGCGACGTTCTCGTCGAGCGACGCGTGCGACAGACCCCGCGTCATCCACGCCGACGTGATCAGGGTGGTGACGCCGGCCTCTGCGAGGTCGGCGCAGACGTCGGGCGTGGGCAGCTTGTCGATGACCGCGGCCTGGACCTCGAAGGGACGGTCGGCCGTGCCGGCCTCGTCGCGGAAGCGCTGCAGGCGGGCCACCACGTCCTTGAGGTCGTCGACGCTGTAGTAGACGCCCATCCACCCGTCGCCGACGCGGGCCGCCCGCCGCAGGGCGGTGTCGCTGTGGCCGCCCACCAGGATCGGCACCGGCGCGCTCGGCGCCGGCGACATCTCGAGCCGGTCGAAGTCGTAGAACTCGCCGTGGTGCTCGACCATGCCGCCGCGCCACAGGGCCCGCAGCACCTCGATCTGCTCCTCCATGCGGGCGCCCCGCCGGTCGAAGCGCTGCTCGAGCTGGTCGAACTCCTCGCGCATCCATCCCGCGCCGACGCCGAGCAGCACCCGGTCGCCCGACAGGTACGCGGCCGTGCCGACCGCCTTGGCCACGACGAACGGGTTGCGCGCCGGCAACACGTACACGTGGGTGGAGAACGTGATGGTCCGCGTCACCACGGCGAGGGCGCCGGTGGTGACCCACACGTCGGGCCACGGCGTGTCGGGCGGGAAGATGGGCCGGCCGGAGTCGGAGTAGGGGTAGGACGAGTCGAGCGACTCGGGGTAGAAGACGTGGTCGGACAGCGAGATCTGGTCGAACCCGGCCGCCTCGGCCACGGGCGCCAGCGCCAGCCACTGGTCGGGCGCGGCGTACATGAACGACTGGCAGAACCGCACCCCTACTGGCCGGCCTTCCAGAGGCCGACGAGCTCGTCGACCGTGGTGACGGTGGCCAGCAGCTGCAGCGTGTTGTCGATGACGGCGTCGGCGTAGTCGGCGGGCACCCCGCAGACCGCGTCACGCGGCAGCACGACGTCGTAGCCGAGGTTGACCGCCTCCATGACCAGGTTGGTGATGGCGATGTTCACCGACACGCCGGTGGCGATGATCGTGGTGACCCCGAGGTTGCGGAGCACCGCGTCGAGGTCGGTGCCCGACAGGGGGTTGAGCCCGTGGCTGCGGGTGAGCACCACGTCGGTGGGCCGCACGCCGACCTCGGGCACGACCTGCACGGCGTCGCTGCCGGGCAGCAGCTTGACCGGCGACTTGTCGACGCCCGCGAACAGCCGGGCGTTGTGGTTGGAGCCCTTGCCGTCCGGGCGGCGCGCGTACGTGGCGTGCACAACCTCGACCCCGGCGCGCCGGGCGGCGTTCACCAGGCGGGCGAGGTTGGGCAGCATCGTCTCGCGGGCGGCCTCGGCCAGCACCGGCAGCGCGGCCTGCTCGCCGATCACCCCGTTCTGGATCTCGGAGGTGACCACGGCGGTGCGCCAGGGGGAGACCAGTTCCGCGAGCTCGACGGTCATGGGCGGACCCTATATGACCTGCTGCCGGGCCGGGGCCGGGGCGGGACGCCGGCGCCGGCGGCGCGGGCTGCGGCGGCGCGGGCTGCGACCGCGGCGGCGGGGCAGACTGCGCGGCATGGTCTCCGACGTGTCCGAGCTGCGGACGGTGCAGTACGACGTGGCCGACCGGGTCGCCACGGTGACGCTCGACCGGCCCCACCGCCTCAACGCGTGGACCGGCCGCATGCACACCGAGTACCGCTGGTGCCTCGCCCGCGCCGAAGCCGACCCCGGCGTGCGGGCCGTCGTCGTGACCGGGGCCGGGCGGGGGTTCTGCGCAGGGGCCGACACGGGCGCCCTCGAGCGCCACGCCGAGGCCGGGGCCTACGACGACGGCGTCCGCGAACCGCTGGCCACCCCGGGCTACGGCGTCCGCCCCGAGTTCGACCACGCCTTCGCCTTCCACTTCGGCATGGCGACGCCGGTGATCGCGGCCGTCAACGGGCCGGCCGCCGGCGTCGGGCTGGTGCTGGCCTGCTTCTGCGACCTGCGGTTCGCGGCCGCCGGCGCCAAGCTGACCACGTCTGCGCCCCGCCTGGGGCTGCCGGCGGAGTACGGGCTGTCGTGGGTGCTGCCCCGGCTGGTCGGACTGGGCCACGCCGTCGACCTGCTGCTGTCGTCACGGGTGGTGCTGGCCGAGGAGGCGGCCGCCATGGGCCTGGTCAACAAGGTGCTGCCCCCCGAGGCGCTGCTCGACCACACGTACGCCTACGCCCGGGCGCTGGCCACGGAGGTCTCGCCCGCGTCGCTGCGCGAGACCAAGCGGCAGATCTACGGCGAGCTGCACGACGACGTCGGCACCGCGGTGGCGCGGTCCGAGGCGCTGCTCGACCGCATGATGGGCGAGCCCGACTACGCCGAGGGCGTGCGGGCGTGGCTGGACCAGCGGCCCCCGGAGTTCCCGGATCCGACGTGAGGGCAACGAGCTCTGCTGGCGGGCATACTCGCTGATCGTGGAGGGCCGAGCGACGCACGGTGCACGTCCACGCTGGCGGGTGCACGTGGCACGGGGGTGCTTCGTGGCCGTCGTCGCCGTGCAGGTGGGCTTCGCCCTCAACGGCTACCGCGAGCCCCACAAGTTCTTCGCCTTCCAGCCGTTCAACGAGTCGAGCACGTGGAGTGCCGAGATCGTGCGGGTGACCTGGGATGGCGAGCGGGTCGCGATCGACGAGAGCTGGGGCGGCGGCGCCTACGAGTGGAACACCCTCGTGGACGTGGCCGCGCTCCGGGATCCCGGGCAGCTGCGCCACGCCTACATGGGCGTCGGCGCGACGGTCGACTTCCTCGACGACGCGCTCGACTGGGTCGCCACCCACACCCCCGCCGACCACGAGACCCGGTACCTCGAAGCGAACGTCACCTTCTACGAGAACACGCGCGGGCCCGAGCACACCGTGCTGCGCAGCGTGGACCGTGAGCCCGCGTGACCGGCATCTTCGACCGCACCGGGAGCGTGCGGGCCCTCGCCGTCCTCCGGATGACGCTCGGCGTGCTCACGGTGGTGCACCTGGCCCCGTTCCTGCGCGACGCCCGGGCCGGGATCCACTACGACGACCGGTTCTGGGAGCCGTACTGGTCGGGCCTGCCGAAGGTCCCCGGCTCGCTGTGGGCGCTGCTGCTCGGGGTCGGCGCCGCATCCGCCGTCCTCATGGCCTGCGGAGTCCTCACCCGGCTCACGACGTCGGTGACCTTCGTGGTCGTCGCCGGGAACCTCCTCGTCAGTCAGACGCACTTCCGGCACAACCGCACGTTCCTGACGATCCTGCTGTTCGGTCTGGTGCTGGTGCCCACGGGACGGGTCCTGTCGGTGGACGCCTGGTGGCGCCGGGTGCGCGGGCGGCCGGCGCTGTCCGACGAGGTGCTGCTGTGGCCGCTGTACCTGCTCCGCACCCAGGTGTCGCTGGTCTACCTGGCGTCGGGGATCAGCAAGCTGGTCGACCCGGACTGGCTCGGGGGGATCGTCCTGTGGGACCGGGTCGTGCGCTACCGCCACCACCTCGACCCGACGCCGCTGCCCCCGTGGGGCGTCGACGTCCTCACCTGGCGACCGCTGTACCTGGTGGTCGCCCCCGCCGCCATCGCCACCGAGCTGTTCGTGGGCCTCGGCCTCTGGTCGTCACGCACACGGCTCGCCGCGCTCTGGGTGGCGGTCGTGTTCCACCTGTCGATCGAGGTCAGTGCCAGCGTCGAGGTGTTCAGCCTCGGTGCGATCGCGGCACTGGCGATCTGGGTCACCCCGTCGTCCCGTGACCGCGTGCTCCGGTTGCGGGCCGGATCCCCCGCCGCGGTCCTGGTGCGAGCACTCGACTGGTTCGGACGGTTCCGCATCGAGGAGGTGCGAGCCGGGGCCGGGGACCGCACGCCCGTGGTCGTCGATCGCGACGGGTCGGTGCTGGCGGGTCGGGACGCGCTCGGCCTGGTGCTGACGCGGCTGCCACTGACCTTCGCCTTCGCGGTCCCGGTCGTGGCGGTCGGCGCGCTCGGCCGGCGCGATGCGACCGGCGGGAGCCCGACCTCCGACACCGCGGCGGCACGCACGCCGTGAGCCGTCGCCGGATGCTCGCATCGACCGCGGCCGTCTGGCTGGTCGGGTTCGGCGCGCTGCGCCTCTCGCTCCTGGCGCCCGAGGCGTGCCCGACCGGCACGGAGGCACCCGTCGCGGCGGCGGCCGCGGCCGGCGAGTGGATCGCCGAGGGGCAGCGGTCGGACGGCAGCTACCTCTACGAGTACGACCGGGCCGAGCAGGCGGCGATGCCCGGCTACAACATCGTGCGGCATGCCGGCGTCACCATGTCGCTCTACCAGCTCGCCGACGCGCAGGCCGACGCGCAGGCCGACGCGGGAGACGAGGCGGGAGACGACGCGCCAGCCGACGACGATCCGACAGCCGGCCGCGCCACCCTGGCGGTTGCGGACGAGGGACTCGACTACATGCTCGACCGCCTCGTTCCCGCCGGCGGCGGCCAGGCGTTCGTCGAGCCCGGCGCGTCGACGGCGCGGCTCGGCGCGAGCGCACTGATGGCTGCGGCGCTGGAGGCCCGGCGCGACGCCACGGACGATCCCGCGCACGACCGCGAGCTGCGAGCGCTCGGCCGGTTCCTCGCCGGTCAGATCGGCCCGAACGGGCAGGGGCTGGAGGAGTTCGACCTCGAGGCCTCGGCCGTCGTCGCCGACGAGACCTCCCGCTACGCGACCGGGGAGGCGGGGTGGGCGTTGGCCCGTCTGCACACGCTGTTCCCCGGCGAGGGGTGGGACGAGCCGGCACGCCGGGTCGCGACCTACCTGGCCACCGAGCGGGACGAGGCCGAGGGCCTCGACTTCTTCCCGCCCTGGCCCGACCAGTGGGCCGCCTACCTGCTGGCCGAGCTGGCCCCCGCCGGCCTCGACGAGGTGCAGGCCGGCTACGCCCGGGGGCTGGGCGAGCGCTTCGGGATGCTGATCCGCGCCGAGTCGCAGAAGGACAGCCGGCCGCACGTCGTCGTCGACCCCCGGGCGCGGGCCGCCGGCCTCGGGGTGTGGGTCGAGGGCCTGGCGTCGATCAGCCGGGTCGCAGAGGTCGACGACCGGCTGGCCGACCTGCGCTCCGCCCTCGCCGACCGGCTGCGGTGCGGGGCCGGGATCCTCGCCGACCGCCAGGTGACCGCCGCGGAGGCGGCGGCTGCGGCGCAGCCCGAGCGTGTCCGGGGCGCCTGGTTCCGCGACGACGTCACCCGCATGGACGACCAGCAGCACGCGCTCACCGCCCTGCTCGCATCGGACGGGCGGCTCGAACGGTCGGGCACGTGAGCTCGGCCCTGCTCGTCCTGCTGGTGGCCGTGAACCCGGTCGCGATCGCGGCCGAGCTGGGCGGCAGGCAGGACCGCCGGGTGCTGGCGGTGGGGCTGGCCGCGACGGCGGTGCTCTCGGTCGCGCTGGCGGCGGCGAGCGAGGTGATCCTCGACGTGCTGTCGGTGACCGCACCCACCTTCCGCGTCGCCGCCGGCGCCGTGCTGCTGCTGGCGGCGGCCCGGTGGGTGGCGCTGGGTCCCCGGCGCCTCGCGCCCGAGGACGCGCTGCTGAGCCACACCGATCGCAGCGACCCGAGCCCGTGGTCCGGCCTGGTCGTGCCCCTCCTGGTCCCCGTGCTCGTCTCGCCGCAGCTGGTGATGGCCGCCGTCTCCGTGGGCGCCGACGACGGCGTGGTCGCCGTCGCGGTCGGCGCCGGCGCGGCCCTGGCTCTGTCCGGCGTCGCGTGCGTGCTGCATCGGGGAAGCGCCGGGATCTGGTCGACCGCCGTCCGCTTCACCGGTCTTCCGGTGGCCGCGGTCGCGGTCGGCCTCGTCGTCGACGGGGTCAAGGCGGTCTGACCGCCCTCGAGGGATCGGTTCGATGCGTTGAACCAAGGTTCGCGATAATCTGACGGCGTGTCAGATCACGTCCCGAACCCCGCCGGCGACCCCGCCGCCCCCGTGATCCCCAAGATCATCAGCGTCGACGACCACGTCGTCGAGCCGCCCCACGTGTGGAGCACCTGGCTGCCCGAGCGCTTCCGCGACCGTGGCCCGAAGATCGAGCGCCGCGGCATCGCCGGGATGCGCCACGTCGGCGGCGGCGCCTACGAGCAGGTCTTCGACGACGACGCCCCCGAGCAGGCCGACTGCTGGGTCTACGAGGACCTCGTCTACATCCACAAGCGCCACGTCGCCGCGGTCGGCTACGAGCGCGACGAGATGACCCTCACGCCGATGACCTACGACGAGATGCGGCCGGGCTGCTACGACCCGGTCGCCCGGGTCGCGGACAACGAGCTCAACCACGTGGCCGCCTCGCTGTGCTTCCCGACGTTCCCGCGGTTCTGCGGGCAGACGTTCACCGAGGCCGCCGACCACGAGCTCGGGCTGGCCTGCGTCAAGGCCTACAACGACTGGATGGTCGACGAGTGGTGCGGCGACTCGGGCGGCAGGCTCGTCCCGCTCATCATCGTGCCGCTGTGGGACGCCGAGCTGGCCGCCGCCGAGGTCCGGCGCAACGCCGAGCGCGGCGTCCACGCCGTCTGCTTCAGCGAGATCCCACCGCACCTGGGCCTCCCCTCGATCCACTCGGGTCGGTGGGACCCCTTCTTCGCCGCCTGCCAGGACACGCAGACCACCATCAACATGCACATCGGCTCGTCGTCGCGCATGCCGGCGACGTCGCCCGACGCCCCCACCGGCGTCGCCGCCACGCTCAGCTTCAACAACGCGATGGCGTCGATGAGCGACTGGCTGTTCTCGGGCAAGCTCGTGCAGTTCCCCGAGCTGGTGCTGGCCTACAGCGAGGGGCAGATCGGCTGGATCCCCTACATCCTCGAGCGGGCCGACACGGTGTGGGAGGAGCACCGCGCCTGGGCCCACACCCAGGACCTCGTGCCCGAGCCGCCCTCGACCTACTACCACCGGCAGATCTACGGCTGCTTCTTCCGCGACCAGCACGGCATCGACGCCATCGACAAGGTGGGTGAGGACAGGGTCACGTTCGAGACCGACTACCCCCACACCGACTCGACGTGGCCGCACACCAGGAAGGTCGCCGAGGAGCTGATGGCCGGCGTGCCGCAGCGCATCGTCGACAAGGTCATGCGCGACAACGCCGCCCGCATGCTCCACATCGACACCTCGACGCTCGGCTGAGGTCGACGACGTGGTGCTCGCCGCCACCGTCCGCGCCGCCGCCCGCCGCTTCGGCGACCTGACCGCGTTCGTCGACCCCGACGGGTCGACCGTGTCGTACCGCCAGCTCGACCAGCGGTCCGATGCCGTGGCCGCGGTGCTCGCCCGCCGCGGGGTGCGCGAGGGGGACCGGGTGGTGCTGCGGGTGCCGTCCGACAGCGGGTACGTCGTCGCCTACGCCGCCGCCGCCAAGCTCGGGGCCGTCACCGCCGGCATCAACCCCCGGCTGGCCCCGCCCGAGCAGGAGGCGCTGGTGAACTTGGCCGACCCCCGGGTCGTGCTGTCCGAGCCGGGCGAGGTGGCCGCGCTCGCGGCCGAGGGCTCGGCCCTCGTCTCAGCCGCGGGCGCGCCGCCGGTGCTGCCCGACGACCCCGAGCGCCCCGTCGCCATCGTCTTCACGTCGGGCACCACCGGGTTGCCCAAGGGCGCGGTGTTCGGCGAGCGCCAGCTCGAGGCCGTCGCCGTCGCCGACACCGGCGGGGCCTGGGCGCCCGAGGGGCGGGCCGGGCCGGCCATGCTCGCCTCGACCCAGTTCGCCCACATCGGCATCACCACCAAGCTGCCCTGGTACCTGCGGATGGCGACGCGCACCCACATCCTCGGCCGCTGGCGGGCGGCCGACGCCCTGCGCACGATCGCCGAGCAGCGCATGCCCACCATCGGCGGCGTGGCCCCCCAGCTGGCGCTGATGGTGCGGTCGCCCGAGGCGACCGCCCACGACTGGGACCACGTGCAGACCATCGTCGTCGGCGGCGCGGCGTCGCCGCCCGCGCTCGTGGCGGCCGCCCGGTCGACCTTCCGCGCCGCCTACTCGATCCGCTACTCGTCGACCGAGTCGGGCGGGTGCGGCACGGGCACCGCCTTCGACGCGGACGACGACGAGGCGCTGCACAGCGTGGGCCGGCCGCGCGGGGCCATCGAGGTGACCGCCCGCGACGACGAGGGGCGCCCGGTGGCGGCGGGCGAGGTCGGCGAGCTGTGGCTGCGCTCCCCCACCCAGATGGCCGGCTACTGGCGCGACCCCGAGGCGACGGCGGCCGCCATCACGCCCGACGGCTGGCTGCGCACGGGCGACCTCGCCCGCATCGGCGCCGACGGCCTGGTGCGGCTGGCGGGGCGGGCCAAGGAGATGTTCATCCGGGGCGGCTACAACGTGTACCCGGCCGAGGTCGAGGCCGTGCTGGCGGCCCACCCGTCGGTGGCCGAGGTGGCGGTCGTCCCCCGCCCCGACCCGGTCATGGGCGAGATCGGCGTCGCCGTCGTCGCCCCGCGCGACCCGGCGGCGCCGCCCACGCTCGACGACGTGCGAGCCTTCCTCGACGGCCGCCTCGCCGCGTACAAGCTGCCCGAGGCGCTGCGGGTCGTCGACGAGCTGCCGCTCACCCCGATGCAGAAGGTCGACCGCCGGGCCCTGGCGGCCACGGAGGCGAGCGAAGCGAGCGACTGACCGTTCTGGCGTCTGTCACCGCGCGATGGCGCGGTGACAGACGCCAGAAGGTGGGAGCGCGGGTCAGGCCGCGTCGGCCAGCGCGGCGGCGTACCCGGCGGCCAGGGCCGTCAGCTGGGTGGCGCCGTCGCCGTGGTACGACGATCCGTGCATCGGCGCCAGGGTCGTGGGGGCCAGGTCGGCCAGCCGCCCGACCGTCTGCGGCACCGCCGGGCCGAGCGAGGTGGCGTGGAACATCGCCTCGGTGTCGAGCGCCGGCCCGACCAGGTCGTGGTCGGTCACCGCGGGTCCCGTGCCGGTGTGGGTGAACAGGTCGCCGCTGAAGAGCGTGCCCGTGGTCTCGTCGAACCACAGCCCGCTCTCCCAGTTGTGGGGCACGTGCGGCGTGGCCAGGAAGCGCAGGCGGTGGTCACCCAGGTCGAGCACCTCGCCGTCGTCGACGCCCCGGGGCGGACGGTCGGCCATGTCGGTCAGCGACAGCAGGCAGGCCAGCTGTCCGTGCACCACCTCGGAGCCGGGCGCGGCCGCCAGGAACTCGTTCATCGAGCCGCACTCGTCTGCCTCGACGTGGCCGAAGCTGATCCACCGCAGGTCGGCGACGGGCAGCACCCGCTCGACGGCGCCGGCGACCAGGGGGTGGATCTGGCGCATGCCGGTGTGGAACAGGAACGGCTGCTCGTCGCGCACCAGGAACTGGTTGAAGCTCATGCCGGTCGGCCCCACCTCGGGGATGTGGGTCGAGAGCCGGAAGATGTCGGGGGCGATCTCGTCGATCGTGGTCTCCACGGGGGACTGCCTTTCACCGGGGGTGTCTCGCCGAGCGCCGCCCGCAGCGGCGTCCTGCCCACCAGCATCCGTCCGCGAGCGGGTTCGTGCGTCGGGCGACCCCCCGACGGGGGACCCCCATTTCGGGGCTACCTGGGGGGCGCCGAGCCCTCGGCGGCGCCGGGAGCCCACGTGGCGCGCGCCCGCACCGACAGCGCGGCCGCCTCGGCCCGGCTGCGCACGCCCAGCTTCGACAGCACGCGGCCCACGTGGTGCTCGACGGTCTTCGGCGAGATGAACAGCGCCTCGGCGATCTCGGCGTTGGTCAGCCCCCGGGCGACGGCGGCGAGCACCTCGCCCTCGCGGGCGGTGAGCGACCCCACGGCCGCGGTGGCGTCGCGCGGCCGTGAGCGGCCCGTGTCACCCCAGCCACGCAGTCGTGCGTCGGCCCGGTCGCGGGACGGGCGGGCGCCCAGCCGCTCGAACGTCGCCCGGGCGGCGCGGGCCTCGGCGATCGCGGCCGCGTTGTCGCCGCCGGCGGCCAGGCACTCCGCGAGCGCGAGGCGCACGGCAGCCAGGGTCAGCGGACTGGCGCCGTCGACCAGGCGCACCTTGGCCGCGGCGAAGGCCGCACGAGCGCCGGCGGTGTCACCGGACGCGGCGCACACCCGGCCGCCGGCCGCGTCGGCCGCGGCGCGGACCGCCGGCAGGTCGACACCGTCGGCGAGCGCGGCCAGCTCGTCGGCGGCCGCCCGGGCGGCGGGGACGTCGCCCCGCTCGACCTCGACCTCGACGAGCAGCTCCAGGAGCGGCGCGGCCCGCAGGGCGTCGCCCACCATCTCGGACACCCCACGGCGCGCGACCGCCGCGGCCAGGTCGAGGTCGCCCCTCGCCCGGTGGACGCGGGCGAGGGGGGCACAGCTCGTGAGCTCGTCCTCGAACGGTGCGAGCAGGTCGGCCGCCTCGTCGACCTGTCCCTGGTCGAGCCGCAGGCCGGCCAGGTGCGCCACGGCGAGGGGACGGTGGGCGACGCTCGGGGCGTGGTCCGGGCCGAGGGCGTCGAGCAGCGCGGCCTCGCCCTCGGGCCACCGCCCGCTCGCGCACAGCACCGAGCCGTAGGCCACCCGGCAGTGGATGTGCATGACGCGGGGCCGACCGCCCATGCGCTCGGGCAGCTCGGCCGCGATCCGGGTCCACTCGACGGCCCGCTCGAGGTCGCCGGCCCGGTCGCAGGCCGTGAGCATCGAGCAGTAGCAGAGGCCGGCCGAGTCCCAGTCGACGCCGCCCGCCGAGATGGTGGCCAGCGACGCCTCGAGGCGGGCGAACCCCTCGCGCGTCCGCCCCTGCGACACGAGGGCCAGGCCCCCGTCGGCCAGGGCCCGGGCCTCGAGGGCCACGTCGCCGTGCTCGACGGCGATGGCCAGCGCCCGGTCGGCGCAGGCCAGCACCTCGTGGACGTCGGGCCGGTCGCACGCCATGGCGACGAGCTCGAGGTGGCCCCACTCGGCGCACGGGCCCTCGCCGTCGAGCGCGGTGCGGGCCCGCTCGACCCACCCGCGGCCGAGGGCGGCGGCGCCGGAGTCGCTGCCGAAGATGCGGGCGACCTCGATGGCGGCGCGGGCCGCCCGGCGGGGCGAGCCCTCGTCCCGGTAGCGGGCGAACGCCTCCTGCCACTCCCCCACGGCCTCGGCGTAGCGCTCGTCCACCATGTGGAGGACGCCGGCCAGGAAGCGGCCGTCGCCGGTGTCGCGGTCGGCCAGCGATGCCGCGACGGCGGCCGCGGCACCGTCGACATCTCCCACCGTCAGTGCGGCCTCGGCCCTGGCGAGCCGGTCGTCAGCCGTCGCGCCCACGGCGAGGAGGCTAGCGGTGGCCGTGCTCCGCACCCTCGGCAACCGAACTGGCGTCTCTCACCGCGCGATGCCGCGGTGAGAGACGCCAGAACGGTCTACGCCGACGGCTGGGTGCCGAGGATCGAGACGAAGCTCACCATCTCGCCCGGGTAGCCCCCGAGGTTGTGCGTCAGCGCCAGCGTGCGGTCGCCGACCGTGCGGATGCGGCGCTCCTCGGGGGCCTCGCCCCGCAGCTGGAGCCACGCCTCGAACATCATCCGCAGGCCGCTGGCCCCGACGGGGTGGCCGAACGACTTGAGCCCGCCGTCGGGGTTCACCGGCAGGTCGCCGTCGAGGTCGAACGTGCCGGCCAGGATCTCCTTCCAGGCCGTGCCCCGCTCGCAGAACTGCAGGTCCTCCATGAGCACCAGCTCGGTGGGGGTGAAGCAGTCGTGGACCTCGGCCATGGCGATCTCGGCCCGGGGGTCGGTCACGCCCGCCTGGGCGTAGGCGTCGGCCGCGCAGGCTGCGATCTCGGGGAAGGTCGTGTAGTCGTAGGCCGGGTCGGTGAGCCCCGAGCCGTTGCCGGCGACGAACGACAGCGCCTTCACGTACAGCGGGCTGTCGGTGTAGCGGTGGGCG
>Ga0111538_10002385_pt1 | contig 26444 bp, 20 predicted proteins | sample SoiMethybrSBSTD1_FD_79669 | JGI IMG/M metagenome (GOLD analysis project Ga0111538, IMG submission 79669) | Bulk soil microbial communities from a Populus tree surrounding site in Tennessee, USA - Soil MetaG P. TD hybrid SBSTD1 (version 2)... | ecosystem: Environmental > Terrestrial > Soil >...
GTCGACATGAGCTCGAAGCCCGAGTGCGTCATGCTGCATGGGGGCAAGCCCGTGAACGCCGAGAACCTCGACGCGGGGGCCAACAAGGAGCTGAAGAACGTCTTCGTCTACGTCAAGAAGGGGCTCGAGAAGTACTCCAAGTTCGCCGTGCCGGCGAAGCCGGTGGAGATCGATCAGAAGGGCTGCGTGTACGTCCCGCACGTCTTCGGGATCCAGGTCGGCCAGGACCTCGAGATCGTCAACGGCGACACGTTCCTCCACAACGTCAAGAACAACGACATCCAGCTCAATCTCGCGCAGCCCTCCGGGGCCAAGCCGGAAATCAAGAAGGCTCCGTTCAAGCGGGAAAGCGTGCCTTCGAAGTTCCAGTGCGACGTCCACTCCTGGATGAACGCCTACGCCTGCGTCGTGAAGCATCCGTACTACTCGGTGACGGGCGCTGACGGCAAATTCACCATTCAGGGCCTGCCGGCCGGCAAGTACACGCTGGCCGTGTGGCATGAAGTCGTCCCGGGCCTGAAAGCGGCCCAGACGGAGGTGGAAGTCGAGGTGAAGGACGGCGAGACCAAGACGCAGGACTTCAAGTACAACTACGCCCCGTAAGTCCTGCGCCCCTAGCCCCCGCGTTCGTGAACGCACGGAAGGACCTCCTTTGAAAGATTCACGTATCCTGCTCGTTGCGGCGGCGCTCCTGCTGCCCGCCGCCGTCCTGATGGGCCAAGCTGGAGGCCCTGCGGGTGGCGCCGGTGCTGGCGGCGCGGCTGCTGCTGGCGGCGCCGCTGCTGGCGGCGCCGTTGCCGCGCCTGCACAGGCTGCGCCCGCACCAGCGCCTGCCGGAGCTGGTGCACCCGCTGGAGCTGCGGTGGCCGCCCCTGCCGTCTCTGCCGCCGCTGCTGCTGGCGGCGCCGGTGCAGCCGGTGCATCCCACTCGCTCATGCCCGAGGTGATTTCCACCTACGGCGACGAAGTCGACCGGCTGTTCTATATCATCCTGGCAATCACGCTCGTCATGCTGGTGCTCGTCTTCGCCCTCTTCGGTATCTTCGTCGTGAAGTACCGCTACCAAGAGGGGCGCCGCGCGGTCTATACGCACGGTTCGAGCAAGCTCGAATGGACGTGGACGGCGGCGACGGCCGCAGTGCTGATCTGGCTTGTCTTCGCGCAGCGCGAGACGTGGATCAAGATCAAGCAGGCGGACCTGGACGCGTTCAAGAATCCGTACCTCGTGCGCGTCTTCGGCGAGCAGTTCGTCTGGCACTTCGTCTATCCCGGCTCGGACGGCAAATTTGAGCCCCAGGATGTGAAAGACATCTTCCAGGGAGTGAATCCCGTCGGCCTGAAGGCGCCGAAGAACGACGTCTACAAGCAGTCGCTGGTGGTTCCGGACGATGTGCCGGTGATCCTCGAGATCAACTCCCTGGGCAAGTATGACCAGGATAAGCAGATCGAGACGGTCGGCGTCCTCCACAGCTTTTTTCAGCCCAACCTGCGCCTGAAGCAGGACCTCGTTCCGTTCCACCCCGCAAAGATCTGGTTCCAGGTCAAGAAGGGCAAGACCGGGATCTACGAGATCGCCTGCGCGGAGCTCTGTGGGCTGGGTCACTTCACGATGCGCGCCGACATGAAAGTGCTGGGGGACGACGAGCTCAAGACCGAGCTCGGCTATGACTGGAAGGCCACCCCCGCGAAGTTCTGAGCGCCACCGAACCCTCGGAAACAACACGCTGCCATGAGCACGACGATTACTACAGGCCACTCCCTCGGCGAGACGCACGCCGAGCACCACCACGAGCCGGGGCTGATCGGGCGGTATATTTTCAGCCGCGACCACAAGGCCATCGGCATCCAGTTCCTCTTCACCGCGCTCATCTTCATGGCGCTGGGAGGCTTGCTCGCGCTCGCAGTGCGCTGGCGCATCGCCTGGCCGGCGACGGACGTGCCGATCGTGGGGAAAGTGGATGGCGCCATGTACGCCACACTCTTCACGATGCACGCCACCGTGATGATCTTCTTCGTGATCATCCCGCTGCTCGTCGGCGCGTTCGGAAATTTCGTGGTGCCGCTCCATATCGGCGCGCGGGACATGGCGTTCCCATTCTTGAACGGCCTGTCGTACTGGATCATGCCGCTCGCCGGCATCATTATGCTGTACGGCTTCTGGCTCGAGGGCGGCGCCGCCGCGGGCGGCTGGACGTCTTACCCGCCGCTCAGCGTGATTGCGCCGAACGGGCAGACGTGCTGGTGTATCAGCCTCATCATCGTCGGCAGCTCGTCCATCATGGGCGCCGTCAACTACATCACGACGATCATCAAGATGCGGGCTCCCGGCCTGACCTTCCACCGCATGTCGCTCACCGTCTGGTCGGTGTTCATCACTTCGATCCTCGTCCTCTTCGGGACGCCGGTGCTGACTTCGGCGTTGATCCTACTGATCCTCGACCGGCACGCCGGGACGACATTCTTCACGCACGACGGCCAGCCACTCCTCTTCCAGCACCTCTTCTGGTTCTACTCGCACCCGGCCGTCTACATCATGATCCTCCCGGCGATGGGCATCGTCAGCGACGTCATCTCCGTCTTCTCGCGGAAGCCAATTTTCGGGTACCGCGCCATGGCGTACTCGATGGTGGGCATTTCGGGCCTCGGGTACATCGTGTGGGGGCACCACATGTTCCAGAGCGGCATGAACCCCAAGCTCGGGACGACGTTCATGGTGTCGACCATGCTGATCGCGCTCCCCTCCGCCGTGAAGACATTCAACTGGCTGGGGACGCTGTGGGGCGGGAACATCCGGTTCACCACACCCATGCTCAACGCGCTGGCGTTCGTGAGCATGTTCGTGATCGGCGGCCTGAGCGGGATCTTCATGGCTGCGACGCCCGTGGACATCCAGATCCACGACACTTACTTCATCGTCGCCCACATCCACTACGTGCTCTTCGGCGGAACGCTCTTCGGCGTGTTCGCGGGCATCACGTTCTGGTTCCCGAAGATGTTTGGGAAGATGATGAACGAGACGGTCGGCAAGATTCACTTCATCCTGACCTTCATCGCGTTCAACTGCACTTTCTTCCCAATGCACATCGTGGGCGCCGCGGGCTTGCCGCGCCGCTACGCGGACTACGTTGCGACGGGCTCGTCGACACAGTGGGCCCACTTGCAGCCTTACAACGAGTTCATGACGATCTCCGCGCTGGTGCTCGGGACCGCGCAGGTGCTGTTCTTCGGAAACTTTCTTTGGAGCCTGTGGAAGGGCAAGAAGGCCCCCCAGAACCCCTGGCTCGCGAACACCATGGAATGGACGCTGCCGTCGCCTCCGGTCCACGGGAACTACTTCCCGTCGATCCCGGAAGTCCACCGTGGGCCGTACGAGTACACCTCTCCGATCGTCAGCGAGGACTACCTGCCGCAGTCCCGTGCGCTCGATCCGGAAGCCTCGGCTCGGGAACGGCTGCTCCAGGCCGAAGGCCACTAGTCTTCGAGGCGCATGCTTCAGGCCGCCCCGCCCCTGCCCGCCACTGCGACGCCAGGGCTGACTCCCCGTTGGCTGGGGGCGTTGGCCAAGGTAGTCGCCGTCGCCGCGTTCGTGGTCGTGGTCGCCGGCAGCGCCGTCACGAGCACTCGTTCCGGCGACGCGGACCCGGACTGGCCGCTGTTCGAAGGCCGTCCGCTCCCTTCGCCGTCGAAGATGGCCGTCGACCGCGGCAAGTTTTATGAGCACGGGCACCGCGTCGCGGCCGCCTCTCTCGGCATCCTTACGCTCGTCCTCGCGGGCTGCCTCCAGACGCGCTCGGAGAGCCGCCGGTGGGTGAAAGCACTCGGGGTAGCGGCCGGCGTCACGGTCGTCTTGCTCGCGGTGCTCGGCGGGATTCGAGTGCTAACGAAGGACCTCCGCGTCGTGCCGATTATCCACGTCGCCGTGGCGATGCCCTTCCTTGGCATCTGCACGGCCCTCGCCGTGGTCACTGCGCGGCGCTGGTGGGCCGCCGCCGCAGAGCTGCAGCGGTCGAAAGGCTGCCCCGTGGAGGATGCTCGTGCGCTCGCCTGGACGTCGCTCGCGACGGCGATAGCTCTCTACGTGCAAGCGGTCCTCGGAGCGATTCCGCGTCACCTCTACGAGGGCGCGCTGCCGCACATCCTCGGGGCGTTCGCCGTGTCCACTCTCGCAATCCTGCTCGCGGCCCGCATCTTGTCGAAACACTCGGGCATCGGCAGCGTCTTCCGGCCAGGGATGGGCCTCCTCGGTCTGATCGTTGCGCAGTTCTTTCTCGGCTTCAGCACGTACGTCGTCCGACCGGCAGGGCCAAAAGCGCCCGGGTCGGGATTCTACGAGGCTCTGGCTTCCACGCACTTGGCCGTCGGGGCGCTGCTCCTCGTCGTGGCCGTCGTGCTCTCCACGCGATCCTTCCGCATCTGGGGGCTGGCGGCGGAGCAGGCTCAGGTCTCGAGCGCTTCGACGGAAATCGCGCTCGAGCGCGGAGGGGAGTCGTGAACCGCGCCGACGTGCTGGACGACCTTCGCGCGCGCCCCGCAGTGGGCGCTTCGGTCATCGACCTCGGAGCAGAGCGTGACGTGGCGGCGCTCGCCACCGCGACCCTCTTGCCCCTCGACCGAGAACTCGAGCAGCCCGTCGCGGCCTCCAAGGGGAGGCTTGCAAGCTTTGCGGCCTTCGCGGCGGACGTCGCCGAGCTCGCGAAGGTGCGCGTCGCCCTGCTCGTCCTTTTCACGACTCTCGCTGGCTTCGTGCTGGCCACGGGCTTTCTCGGGGCGGCAGTGGACGGCATGCGCCTCTGCATCACTTTGGCCGGCACGGGGCTCGTGGCCGCGAGCGCAGCCGCGATCAATCAGGTGATCGAGCGGCGTCGCGACGCGCTCATGGAAAGGACGCGCGACCGGCCGCTGCCGGCGGGCCGCAGATCGCCCCAGCTGGCGGTCACTGGCGCGCTCGTCGCGTTCGCGCTCGGAATGAGCGTGCTCTGGCTGGGCACGAATCGCTTGGCGGCCGCCATCGCGGCCCTGAGCTGGGCGTCGTACGCTTTCATCTACACCCCGCTCAAGACCCGCACGCACCTCTCGACGGTCGTGGGGGCTGTGCCGGGCGCCCTGCCGCCCCTCATCGGCTGGACGGCAGCGGGCGCGATCCTCGAAGGCCCCGCCTGGAGCCTCTTCGGGATCCTCTTTTTCTGGCAGCTGCCGCACTTCCTCGCGATCGCCTGGCTCTACCGTGAGGACTACGCCCGCGGGGGCTACCCACTGCTCACCGTGACCGATCCGAGCGGCGGCGCGCCGGCCCGGCAGGCGCTCTTGAATACGCTGGCGCTTCTCCTCGCAAGCTTGATCCCTGCATGGACCGGGGACGCCGGACCGGGCTACCTGCCCGCCGCGTTGGTGCTTGGAAGCCTCTTCCTCGCGTCCGTCGCCTGGCTCGCCGCCACCGGCAGCCGTCGCGCGGCGCGCGGGACGATCCTCGCCTCGGTCGCTTACCTTCCCCTCCTTCTCCTCGCCCTCGTGTTGAATGGCCCTTCGCCCTGAACGGGCGGCGCCACTCGACGCGTTCCCGAGGAACGTCGGCGATACACCCCGATGATTGCAGCACTGCCTGACGATGCGCCCCGCCGCTCTCCCGGCGGTCTGGCGAACGAGACTCTCGGGATGATTCCTTTCCTCGTCGCGGAGGTGATGTTCTTCGCGGGCCTCGTGAGCGCTTATATCGTGCTCCGCGAGGGGGCTCCCCAGTGGAAACCCACGGGCCTGCCGTCTCTCGCGCGGGGTCTCTCGATCGCAGGCACCGTGCTCCTGTGCGTGAGCTGCCTCCCCATGATCCTGGCGCAGCGCGCGGCGCGCGGCGGCGATCGCGGCGGGCTCAAGTCTTTCCTCATCGTCGTTATGCTGATGGGGCTCACGTTCGTGAGCCTTCAGCTCATCGAATTCCGCAGCCTGCACGCCCTGGTGCCTTACTCCGGCAACATCTTCGGCAGCGTGTTTTACACGTATGTCGGCCTCCATGCGATTCACGTCCTCGGCGGGCTCATCTGGCTCGTCGTGGTGATCGCCGCGGCATTCCGCGGCCGCTATGCGCGCGGCAGTTCCGCCGGCGTGACACTTTTCGGCATGTACTGGTACTTCGTCGTGATCGTCTGGGTGTTCCTTTTCTTCGCGCTCTACGTGCTCTGACGATGGTCTCCCGACTGCCGAGCAGCGATCCTTCCCCTCCGCCGGCGCCTCCGGAGAGAAAATCGGGCATTCCGGGCTGGGCGCGGAGCCTCATCGCGGCGGCGGGCCTGGCGGTCTGCGCCGCCGTCATGCTCCTCGCCAACCGGGAACGACCTCTGCCCGTGCAGGGCTCGGTGGGGGAGTTCAGCCTGCTCGACGCTGGCGGGCAACCCTACGGCTCGAGCGACCTGCGGGGAAAAGTCTGGGTCGCCAGCTTCATCTTCACGCGCTGCAGGGACACCTGCCCGGTGATGACGGCGAAGCTGCTCCTATTGCAGGACGCTATCCACGCCTCGCAGGGGCTCGCAGAGGATGTGCGGCTCATCTCTTTCTCCGTCGATCCCGAGCGCGACAAGCCGAGCGACATGAAGAATTACGCCGCAAGCTTCGGCGCTGACACGAGCCTCTGGCATTTCCTGACGGGCGCAGAAGGGATCGTGGAGGGCATCAGCAAGCAGTTCTGCCTGCCGGTCGGTCGCGGGAATTTGCCGGAGGGTGGCCAGTCTCCCGAGATCATCCACAGCGATCGTTTCACGCTCGTGGACCGCATCGGCCGCATCCGCGGGTACTACCACCCGGAGCCGGACGACATGCAGCGGTTGGCCACCGACTTGAAGAAACTGGTCCGCGAGAACGGCGGGTCGCGCTAACCGTCATCGAGGGACGGGACCTCCATGTGGTACGAGAAACTTCCTCACCTGAACGCCGCCCTGAACGGAGCCAGCGCGCTTCTGCTCGCGATCGGGTACCGCGCCATCCGCCGGAAGGACGTTGCGACGCACCTGCGCTGCATGCTTTCCGCGTTCTCGGTCTCCATCGCCTTCCTGGCGTCGTACCTGACTTACCATGCGCTGGCGGGCCACCGCCCTTACACCGGCACGGGCGTGCTGCGAAGCGGATACATCCTTATCCTCGTCTCGCACATCGTACTCGCGGCGCTCACTCTGCCACTCTCTGTGACGACGCTCTGGTTCGCGCTGCGCGGCAGGTTCGACAAGCACCGGCGGATTGCACGGTGGACGTTCCCGATCTGGATGTATGTTTCCGTGACCGGGGTCATCGTGTACGTCATGCTGTACTGGCTGTGATGGACTCCCAAGGCCGCCGGGACCTGATCATTCCCACGCTCGTGTTCGTGATCGTCACGGGCGTGTGCGTCCAGCGAGGGCTGCACAAAGGGGGCGCGTTCGAAGAAGGCCGCACGAACGACTTCTGGGCCTACCACGTGGCCGCGCGGGCCGTGTGGGAGAGAGATCTGACGCCCTCGTACCACGAGCCCACGCGCCCGAACCTCTACCCGCCCACGTTCGCGATCCTGACCTCGTTCCTCGGCCTCTTGCCCTATCGCGCGGCAGTCGTGGTTTGGGCCCTCCTGGGCGGCGCCGCGCTCGTCCTGATTTTTCGCGGCCTGGAGTCGATCCTGGCCGTGCCTCTTCCGCCGCTCGCGAAGACGGCAGGCCTGCTCCTCGCGTTCCGTCCCCTCGAAAGCGATTTTTCGAATGGCAACGCGAACCTGATCGTGCTCGGGCTCGTGCTCGGCGCCATCGCTCTCGCGCGGCGGGGCCGGGAAGTGGCCGGCGGCGTGACGCTCGCCGCAGCGATCCTCTCGAAAGTCTCACCCGTCCTGATTTTGCCGTGGCTCATTTACCGCGGCCGCTGGCGGATGCTGGCCGGCGTAGTGGCAGGGGCCGTCATCCTCGGAGCCGCCGTGCCGGTGGCGGTGTTGGGGCCTCACCGAGCGCTCGACGCTTGGAGCGCTTGGCATGAGGTCACGCTCGAGCACGTCACGCCGACTTCCGAGAGCTACGCGGAAATGCCCGCGTCGGGCTACGAGCCGGGCCAGAGCCTCCGCGCCTTTCTCCACCGCATGCTGCGCCACAGCGACGCCACGGCGCACGACGGCGAGGTTCGCTCGGTGAATCTCCTGGACCTGCCGAAAGGGGCGGTCGATGCAATGTACCTCGCGGCGGCTCTCCTGATCCTCGGGGGCGCGCTCATCGCCTGCCGCCGCCGCGCGCCGGGCCGCCGGCTGGGCTGGCGGCCCGAAGAGGTGGCCGCCGCGTGCGCGGCCATGGTGCTGCTCGCGCCGTTGAGCCGGAAAGCTCACTTCGTTGCGCTCTGGCCTGCGGCGGTTCTCGGGTTCGAGGCGTGGCGCCGCAGCGAGGGCTCGACGCGCCGAGCCGTGGGTGCCGCGCTCTGGTTCCTTGCGCTTCTCCTCGTCGTCGGATCGAGCCCCGGCGTGCTCGGAAGGGAGGCTTCGACGCTGCTGCTCGCCTACTGCCCGTTCGGGTGGGCGGCCGCTTGCCTCCTCGTCCTCGTCGTGGTGCCGTCCTTTTTTCCGCGCGGCGACATCACGGTTGCCGAGATTGGCCGGCAGGGCCCCTCCTGCCCGGTTCTCCCACCATCCAACCCGATTCTCCCACCATCCTGCCCAGGCGCCCCTCGATAGCCGCGCCGGGAGCGAGCCGGGGATGGACAAAAAAGAACCCGCCGAAACCTCCACTTCTGGGAGTTTCGGCGGGTCCTCGCCCCTACTCTGCCCCTTCTACACGGGGCCGCTGCGTTCGGCCCCGTAGCTGCTTGCGATCTCGCCTTACCGGCTGATGCGGGTGTACGTGCCGCCGTTCGCAGAAGCCAGCCCGCGGAGGAATTTCTCACCGAGAGGCTGGAGGGTCAGGACGGCGATCGTGTTAATCGTGATCCGCTCCCAGTTCTTCGACGTGATCGCGGCGAGTGTTTGGTTCAGGTAGGTGCCTTCATCCTGGCCAGAGCACGTGCCGCCACCGTCGCTCAGGTAGACGATGACTTTCCGCTTCGCAGAGGCCTGGTTCGCCATGTCGAGCGCGGCGGAGAGGGCCGCCTGGCCGCAAGTGCCGCTGCCGCCCGGCGTGCTGTTCGTGAAGCTAATGGCCGCCGACTTCATGGCTGGAGTGGCGTCCGCCGGCTGACCGCTCGGCGGGAACTTCAGGAGGCCCTTGTCGAAGAAGAAAATGCCGAACTGCACCTTGTCGGAGAACTCGCCGATGTTCTTCACGACTTCCCGCTTGGCCACGTCGAGCTCGCCCTGGTCATGCATGGTTCCCGAGCGATCGATGACGTAGAAGAAGCCGTCCCCCTCCAGGTTCGTCCCGTAGAAGCTGACGACTTCGGGAGCTTCCTCTTCCTCCTCATCCTCGCCGAGAGCGTCATAGGGAAGATCGAGGTTCTCCTTCACGTTCGCGCCGCCAAGGTCCTGGGCCTGGACGCGCCCACACGCAAGGAAACTCAGCACACCAAAACCGGCGACTGCAGGCAGCACATAACGCATGGTTCTGACTCCTCCGTCGAGACTCCAGGTCCGTCGAGAACCCAGATCCCGTGGGCTGTTCCTCGGCTCGATTCGATCCGGGGGGCGCGTCGCTTGGCGCGCCAGGACACCGGATGGAGCCCGCTAATGAGAAGACGAGGCCAACACGAAGAATCTTGCGCGGAAATTCGGCAGGAAAGAGCCTCCGCTGCGGCCACGACGCTCAGATTCCAACGCCCCCAGTCTACTATCCAGGACGCAGGATCTGCAAGTCTTTGTCCGCCAGTCACTTGGAATTCCCGCCAAGAGGCTCACGCTCCGAGAATCCCGGGGCACCTTGCGGGCCCCCCTAACCTAGACTCATTTCAATTCTGGCCGCGCCGGCTCGCGGATCGCCCTGCCGGAATGACCTCGGCCCTGAAATCAACTCAACGCGGCGGGGGGCAAACACGTCGTTTATACTCTCCCGCGAAATTTCCCTGTAGGACCCCAATGGATCTGGTTTTTTACCCTGACCCCATCTTAAGGAAGCGGGCGGCAGCCGTCTCGAAAGTCGACGAGGCAGTGCGCGAGAAAATTCGCGAGATGCTGACGCTCATGTATCGCGAAAAGGGCGTAGGGCTGGCCGCCCCGCAAGTCGGCTGGGGCGCGCGGATCTTCGTGGTGAACACGCAAGGGCAAGAGGATCCCGGAGCCGAACGAGTCTTCATCAATCCCGAGATCCACCTCCCCTCCGGGCCGCTCGACGAAGTCATTGAGGAAGAGGGTTGCCTCTCGATCCCTGGGATCCGCGGCAAAGTGGCTCGCCACCGGCGACTCCGCGTGCGCGCCATGGATGCGCAGGGGCAGCCGATCGACGAAGAAGTCTCCGACCTCCTCGCGCGCGTCATCCAGCACGAGCTCGACCACCTCGATGGAATCCTTTTCATCACGCGCTTGAACACGACGGAGCGGATGCTCGCAGGGAAGACTCTGAAGAAGCTCGAGAAGGAGTACCGCGAGCGGCAGCGCCCTCCGCGCTGACGAGAGACCGCGCGCCGCGTTCGACCAGGACCCATGCGCATCTACCGAAACCTCCCCGAGGCGAGAGAGGCGCAAGCGGCCCCTGGCAGCCGCGTCGTGACAGTTGGATTTTTCGACGGCGTGCACCGGGGCCACCAAAAGCTGCTGCGGGACCTCGGCGCGTGGAGCGCCGAGGCCTCGTGCGAGCCGGCCGTGGTGACGTTCGACGAGCACCCGCAGAAAGTGCTCACGGGGGAAGGGCCCCTGCGCCTCCTCTCGCTCGAGCACCGGCTGCTCCTCCTTCACAGGGCCGGCGTCGCTGCTGCGCTCGTCCTTCCTTTCGATCTCGTGATGGCGAGCTGGAGCGCTGACGAGTTCATCCGTCGTGTGGTCGCGGACGGCCTGAAAGCCCGCCGGCTTCTCATGGGCTTCGACAGCGCGTTCGGACACGCCCGGAAGGGGACGTTCGACTACGTCCGGCAGCACCAGGTGGAGCTCGACATCGAGGTGCGACAGGCCGGGGCCGACTTCCTCGGCGACGAACGCGTCTCGAGCACGCTGGTCCGCTGGGCGGTTGCAGCGGGCGATCTGGTACGGCTCGAAAAGCTGCTCGACCGGCCTTTCTCACTCCTCGGCAAAGTGCAATCGGGCGACGGCCGTGGCCGCTCGCTCGGCTTTCCCACGGCCAACTTGGACATCGGAGGCGCAGCGCTCCCGCCCACGGGAGTGTACTTCGGAGAAGCCACGATCCTCGGCCAGAAGCTCGAGGACGCGATCGGCCGAGCACCGGGCGAGAGCCCCGCCGGCAAGAACATCGGCGCGCTCGTCAACGTCGGCAAACGGCCCACTTTCAAAGACCCCACGACCGCGCGGGAGACTGTGGAAGCGCATCTCGTCGACTGGAGCGGCGACCTGTACGGCCAGCTTCTCGAAGTGAGCTTTCTCTCCAAGCACCGCGACGAGAAGAAATTCCCCTCGCCGGACGCGCTGCGGCTTCAGCTGCAGGCCGACCTGGCAGAGTTCCGCCGGCTGCGAGCCGGAGCCGCCGCTGCGGCCGCCCCCCGCGCTACGCCGTGACCGGCGCCTCGCAGGGGCAGACGAGGACGGGCGTCTTCACGGCGTTCACTTCGTCGAGCCGCTTCACGGGCTGCGACTGCGGAGCTTCGTGCAGCGTCTGGGGGCTCGTCTCAGCCTCGCTCGCGATGCGGAGCATGGCCCGAATGAACCCATCGAGCGTCTCGCGCGATTCGGTCTCCGTCGGCTCGATCATGAGGGCCTCGGCCACGATCAGAGGGAAGTAGATCGTGGGGGGGTGGAAGCCGAAATCGATGAGACGCTTGGCGATGTCGAGCGCGCGAACGCCGCGCTGCTTCTGCTTCTTGGCCGAAAAGACGACTTCGTGGAGGCTCGGGGTTACGTAGGGCAGGTGGTAGGCGCTCGCCAGGGCCGCGCGAATGTAATTGGCGTTGAGGACGGCGTACTCGCTCACCGCCCGCAGGTCTTTCGGGCCGTGCGCCATGGCGTAGGCGAGCGCCCGCAGCAGGATCCCCGTGTTGCCGAAATAGGATCGTACTTTACCGATCGACCGAGGGTGATCCTCCGACAGGACGTAGCTTCCTTGCGGCGACTTCACGATCCGGGGGACGGGCAGATACGGCTCGAGCGCGGCGTTGACCGCGATGGGGCCGGCGCCGGGGCCTCCGCCGCCGTGCGGAGTCGAAAACGTCTTGTGCAGGTTGAAGTGCATGATGTCGACGCCGAAATCGCCCGGCCGGGAAACTCCAAGGATGGCGTTCATGTTTGCCCCGTCCATGTAGAGGAGGGCGCCAGCTTCGTGGAGCAGGGAGCTGATGGACCCGATTTTCGACTCGAAAATGCCGAGCGTGTTCGGGTTCGTAATCATCATCGCGGCGACGTCGGGCCCGAGCTTCGCGCGGAGGTCCTCCATGTCCACGGTGCCTTCGCCATTCGACTTCACCTCGCGAGTGCGGAATCCCGCGATCGTGCAGCTCGACGGATTCGTGCCGTGCGCGCTGTCGGGGATGAGCACGACGTCGCGTTCTTTCGCCCCCTTTTCCAGGTAGTAGGCCTTCACCATCATGAGGGCGGTCAGCTCGCCGTGTGCGCCCGCCGCCGGCTGGAGGCTGAGGTGCGGGAGGCCACTTACTTCGGCGAGGATCTCGGTCAGTGCGTGCATCGCCTCGAGGATCCCCTGCACCTCTTCGGCTTTCTGCATCGGATGCGCGTAGAGGAAGCCTGGCTTCCCAGCCGCGACCTCGTTGAGGCGCGGGTTGTATTTCATCGTGCAGGAGCCGAGCGGGTAGAACGTGTTGTCGATCGAGAAATTCCGCGTCGAGAGGCGCGTGTAGTGGCGGACGGCCTCGAGCTCGCTGACTTCGGGAAGCTGCGGCGCGTCCTTGCGCCGGAACTTGTCGGGGATGCACTCCTCGAGCGGCGGCAGGTCGGGCTCGCACTCCGGCGGCAGCACGCCTACGCGGCCCGGACGGCTTAGCTCGAAAATCGTCGGCTCGGCTCTGCGCTCGGACTCGAGGCGCGTCGAAGGGCTGTCGTTCTCGTCCACGTCGTTACCTCGATCGCGAGTTGCCGCGGGTCGAAAGGATGGCTCGGAGCTCCATTTCCAATTTCGCTATGGCCCCCGCGGTGGTGAGCTCGGTGCAGGCGAAGAGCATCTCGCGGCTCCGGTCGGGAAAAACTCGGCCCAGGGGGAAACCCCCGATCACGCCGCGACGGCCCAGCTCGTCGTAGACCTCCTCAGCGGGCGCAGGCAGTCGCAGCGGGAACTCGCAGAAGAAAGGCCCTGGGGTCAATGTTTCCACACCCGGGATCTTCGTGAGCTGCTCGAAGGCATGGCGAGCCCGCCTGGCGCAAGACTCGGCGACCTGCCGCAGGCCCGTCTCGCCGAGGAAAGAGAGGTACATTGCCCCGCGGAGCGAAAGGAGCCCTTGGTTCGTGCAGATGTTGCTCGTGGCGCGCTCGCGGCGGATGTGCTGCTCGCGAGTCTGAAACGTCAGCACGTAGCCGCGGCGGCCGTCGCGGTCTTTCGTCTCGCCGACGATGCGTCCGGGCACTTTGCGCACGTGGGACATGCGCGTGGTGAAGAAGCCGAACGTGGGCCCACCATACGCCGGATAGTTGCCGAGGCCTTGTCCATCGCCCACGGCCACGTCCGCGCCGTAGCTCCCCGGCGCCGCAAGGACGCCGAGCGACACGGGGTCGACGACGGCGATCAGGAGCGGACGGCCCTCTTCCGGGAGCGGCGCAAGACCTTTTCCGAATGCCGGGGCGTCCTCGATGCAGCCGAAGAAATTCGGAGTCTGGAGCACGACGGCGGCAACGGCGCTCGCTCCTGCCTTGTCGATCGCGTCGGCGACGCGCCGCCAGGGGGTGACGCAGCTCTCGAGGGGCAGAGTGACCAGCTCGAGGGGATGGCTCCGTACGTAGGTGGATAGTACGCGGCGGTATTCCGGGTGCACGCCCTCCGACACGAGCACTTTCGTCGCGCCGTTGCGGACGGCGTGAGCCATGAACACGCTCTCCGCGAGGGCGGTTCCGGCCTCGTAGAGCGATGCATTCGAAATCTCCATGCCCGTCAGCCGGCAGATGAGCGACTGGTACTCGAAGATCGCCTGCAGAGTTCCTTGGCTCACTTCGGGCTGGTAGGGCGTGTAGGCGGTGTTGAACTCGCCGCGGCTGGCGAGGTAGTCGATCGCGGCGGGGACGAAGCGGCGGTAGGAGCCGGCTCCAAGGAAGCTGGGGCGATCGTCGATGCGGCTCTGGCGCGCGGCGAGATGCTCGAACTCGGCCAGGATCTCCGGCTCCGATCGTCGAGGCGGCAGCTTGAGGTCGCGCCGCAGCCGCAGCTCCTCGGGGATTCCTGGAAACAGGTCTTCCAGGCGCCCCAACCCCAGCGACTTGAGCATCTCCCGGCGGTCTTCCGCCGTGTGAGGGAGATAAGCCATCAGTGATCCTGGGTGAGAATGTGCGACGCGTACGCGTCCGCCGAAAGGAGCGAGGAAACCTCCGGGGGCTTGGACATGCGGATGCGCACCATCCAGCCGTCATCGAATGGGGACGAGCTGATTCGCTGGAGGTCATCGGCGAGGCCGGAGTTCACGGCGATGATCTCGCCGGAAACCGGAGCGATGAGATCGCTCACCGATTTGGTCGATTCGATCTCCCCGAAGCGCTTGTCCTTCTCGACCATCGTGCCCTTCTCCGGCAGATCGATGAAGGCCAGGTCGCTCAGCTGCTCGACGGCGTAGTCGGTGATGCCGACCACGGCGACGTCCCCTTCGACACGGACCCACTCGTGCGTGGAGGTGTACTTCAGATTGGTTGGGCGTGCCATCTCGCCTCGGGCTCTTCTCGCGCGCTACAAGCCAGTTTCAGAACGACATTCTGCCTTCGTCCGGTGAGGCCTCCGCCCGCGCCTCGGACCGCGATGGACCTCGAGGATTTTCCACAACGCACGGAAAATGCAACGACTATTTCTTCTTCCGAGTCCTCGAGTAGAAGGGGAGCGGCACCTCCGCGAGGCGTTCACGATTTCCCCGAACATCGACGCAAAGGTCCGCCGCGAGAGCCGGGTCGACGGACGTCGCGACGTAGCCCATCGCAATGGGGCAACCGAGCGTCGGCGACGGCGCTCCACTCGTGATGACGCCGACTTCGTTGGATGCGTGGAGGATTTTCATCCCCTGGCGCGCGACGCGCTTCCCGTCGACGCGAAAGCCGGTCAGCCGGCGTCGAGGTGCTTCTTTGAGGCCGCGGAGCTTTTCCTGCCCGATGAAACCCGGCGCGGCCTTGTCGAGCTTCACCGCGAACCCCAGGCCGGCCTCGTAAGGATTCGTCGCGAGGTCGAGCTCGTGCCCGTAAAGGGGCATCCCCGCCTCGAGCCGGAGCGTATCGCGGGCGCCGAGCCCGATGGCAGCGATGCGGTTCCCGCCAACCTCGAGAAGCCTTCGCCAGAGCTCGGGGGCCAGCTCGCTCGCAACGTAGATCTCGTAGCCGTCCTCCCCCGTGTAGCCCGTGCGAGCGATCCTCGCAGGCTGCCCGAGCGCTTTCGCCGTCTGGATCGAATAGTACTTCATCGCATCGAGCGGCCGCTCCAGGTCGTCGACGACGCCGGGCAATATACGGCTCGATTGCGGGCCCTGGATCGCCAGCATCGCCATTTCCCGCGAGCGATCGATGAGGCTCGCGTCGCGCGCCTCTTTGTGCTCTTCCATCCAGGCCATGACGGCCGATCGATTGGATGCGTTCACGACGAGGAAGATCGAATCCGGCAGGCGGTATACGATCGCGTCGTCGATGACGCCGCCGTCGTCGTTGCAGATGAGCGTGTAGCGAGCGTCCCCCGGCTGCATCGCGTCGAAGTCATTGGTGATGGTCCGCTGGACCCACTTCGACGCGTCCGGCCCATGGATCTCGAGCCGACCCATGTGGCAGAGGTCGAAGAGACCCGCGGAAAGGCGGACTTTCTGGTGCTCCTCGGGAATGCTGCCGTAGCGCACCGGCATCTCCCAGCCGTTGAAGTCCACCAGGGTGGCGCCCAGAGCGCGATGCTCTTCCGAGAGGCAGGTCTTCTCGAGGGCGGGATGGGACGTGGTCATTCAGGCCTCCTCTCGCCGCAGAATCGAAGCTGCTCTCTTCCCTAGAAGTCGAACCCGCCGCCGGACGCTCCGCCAGCACCTTTTTTCGTCGCATCCGCGGAGCCGCCCTCGGTCTCGCCGTCTCCGGACGTGGCCGGAGCCTTGCCGGCGCCGTCTTTGCCGGCGGGCGCTGGGCTCTTCTTCTTTTCCTTCTTCATCTTCAGCTTCGTGCGCAGCATATCGACAGCTTCCTGCTTGTCGAGAATCCCTGTGATCTTGAGCTCGACCACCTGGAACTTGACGCGGCTCCATTTGAAGCCAACCAGCCCGCGCTGGTAGGCGATCGTGGGCACGTCGACGGTGAGCTTGTCGTCTCTCTCCGTCGCCGTTTCGTCATTGTTGTAGACGTTCCGCAGCCGGCCCGTCTTGGCATCGGTCATGCGGTACTCGACGAGCATCGGAATCTGGTTGAGCTTGTTGAACCAATCGTTGGCGCTCTTCAGGAACTTCGGCGGCACGCCTTTCGTTCCAAGCTGCTTCGTCGTTCCCGTCTTCATCCAGTCGGTCATGTACCCACCTTTGGAGCGGCCGAACATGAGCGCCACGCCGAAGGAGCAGGTCTGGTCCATCGTGAGGACCTGCATGTAGTACTCGACGCGCACATAGAAGCGCAGCGGAACGGGTAAAGCGATGAAGCCCTGCGTATTGCCCGAGAAAGAGTAGGGGGCAAATTTCTTCTTCTCCTCTGGGGTGAGCTGGGTCTGCCGCGGCATGACGGGCGGCTTGAAGGAGATGAAGTCTTTTTTCAGCGGCTCGATCGGGATCATGTCTTTCTGCACGCTGATGCCTTCGCCGTAGTCGATCGAGACCGCCGCCGTTGCCGGATCGTACTCCAGCTGCCCTGAATTCGAGAGCTTCTGCCAGTTCTCGGCGAGGAACTCCTCGTCCTCGGCGTCGAGCTCCTGCTTGAAGGCATCGGAAAGGGGATCGATGTCCTCGGGTAGCTCGATCGACCCGGACGGTACTTTCGCGCCGCCTTTGTCGCCGGCCTTGCCGGCCTTGGGAGGGGCGACCTTGACCACTTCCGGCTCGGCGTCCGTCGGTTTCTGGGCGCTTTTCGCCTTCACTTGGTCGGCTGCGAGCGCGTCTTTCTCCCGCTGCGAGCGATCCTCATCCGCCTTGGCGATCTCGTCGTTCTGCTTCGCAGCGTCGAACGCTGCCTGAAACTGGCCCGTGGCCTGCCGGATCGTCTCGAACGCGGAGGCGTAGTCCCCACGCTGCATCTGGTCCTCGGCGTCGCGCAGGCCCTGTTCGGCGAGGTTCCAGTCCGAGCCGGCCTTCTCGGGCACGCCCTTCGTCTTGCCCTCTTCTTTCTTCGCGATCAGGATTTTCATCTCGTTGTCTGCGCGCGTCTTCAGCCCCTCGTTCTCTTTCGACATCCGCGTCGCTTCGTCGAACAGCTCTTTCGCCTGTGTGAACTGCGCTTTGGCCTGGTTCACGGTGGCGATCGACGCCTTGGCGAGAAGCTCTGCTCCCTTTTTCTGTGCGTCGACGGCGCTCTTGTAAGTGTCCGCGGCGAGGGTGGAGGCTTTGGCCGCGTCCGCCTGCTTCTTCGCCGCCTCGGCCGCTTTCTGGTCGGCCTCTACTTTCTTCTGCGCGTCGGCGACTTTCGCATGATCCGCGAGGATCGCCTCGAGCTTCGTACGGGCGGATTTGAACTTTTTGTCCGCGAGATCGTTCTTCCCCTTGTCCTGAAGCGCCGTGGCGCTGTCGATCAGCGACTGCGCGCTCTCGATCTCCTCGGCCAGCGCTTTTCCACCCCCGGTTTTCTTCGCCCTCTCGAGGAGCACTTCTACCTGGGCCTGGATGTCGCCAGCGCCGCTCTCGCTGTCGGACGATTCGTCGGAGACCTTCTTCTTCTTGGAGTCGGTCTTCGAGCTACAGGCTTCGAGACTGAAGCCCAGGCACAGGATCAGCGAAAGCCTTACGGCGATGTCGATCGCGCGGAGTTGCATCTGTGGAGACTCCTTGGCAAGTCAGATCGAGGGACTCAAAAGCTTGGAGGAGGCTATTTTAACGACTTCTTGCCCCGTGGGAAGTTTCGCCCAAGCTCTTGCGGGGCATTTCGAGGCTCGCTCCGGCGCCGCGGGGGAACGCCGGCACACAGCGAAGCCAGGGGTCGGGCAGGGTCCGGCGGAGCCCAAAACGGCGAGGCACCACGCCCCGCGAGGAATCCAGCGCCCAGCGAGAAATTACCACGCCCCGCGAGGAATCCAGCGCCGGATTACTTCTCCGCCAGCGCGAACTGTTGGCGAGTCTGGACCTGCTCCTCGTACACACCCATGCGCCGCAGCTTCTCGTAGCGGTCGCGGACGAGCTCGTCGGGAGACAGCTTCGTGAGCTCCCTAAGGTGCCCGAGTATGCAATCTTTCAGGTGGGCGGCCATTCGAGCAGGCTCCCGGTGGGCGCCGCCGAGCGGCTCGGCCACGATCTCGTCGACGACGCCGAAGCCGAGCAGGTCATCGGCCGTGAGCTTCAGGATCTCCGCGGCCCGCTCGCGGTATTCCGCGTTCTTCCACAGGATCGCGGAGCAGCCTTCGGGCGAGATGACGGAGTAGTAGCTGTGCTCCAGCATGAGGACGCGATTCCCGACGCCGATCCCGAGCGCACCGCCGCTACCGCCTTCACCGATCACCGTGCAGACGATCGGGACGCGAAGTCTTGCCATCTCCATCAAGTTCTTGGCGATGACGAAAGCCTGCCCTCGCTCCTCCGCACCGATCCCCGGGTAGGCTCCCGGCGTGTTGATGAGCGTCACGATTGGCAGGCCGAACTTCTCGGCAAGCTGCATCTTGAGAAGCGCCTTCTTGTAGCCTTCCGGGTGCGGGCAGCCGAAGTAGCAGGCCAGCTTCTCCGAGGTGTCTTTTCCCTTGCGCTGGCCGATGAGGCAGACCCGCTCCCCCCCCATCCGGCCGAACCCCGTCAAGATCGAAGGGTCATCGCGAAACGCTCGATCTCCATAGACTTCGACAAAATCTTCCACCATGTACTGGACGTAGTCGGAAGTCAGTGGCCGCTTGGGGTGACGCGCCGTCAAAACCTTCTGCCAAGGGGTCAGTTTCGAGAAGATCGCCCGTTTTTTCTCGTTGCAGCGCTCGAGCAGCTTGTCGATCTGGTCCGACAGGTCCACCTGGGTGGACTGGGAGAAATTCCTCAGCTCTTCGATTTTCTGCTCGAGCTCGAGGATCGGCGCCTCGAAGTCCAGGCCGTAACGCTGGGTGGGCTGTGCCATGCGTCGTTCTCCGGGCCGTGCTTGCTCAGCTTGTCGCGGCTCTGGGCCGCGGGTTCGAGGTGCAGACTAAGGCGCAATACATAGACGCCGTGCTACAGGAGTCGGAGCGAGGAGCTTCGAGAGCTGCCAGGCGCCCACCGCGACGACTTCACCGAGAGTTCGCCCAGTGTACGGCAAATCTTCCACCACCGACGGTCGTAGGCATCCTGCACGTCGAGGGTCATATTAAGAACGTGCGGCCGGGATGCAAGGACGAAACGGCGGCCCGGAGTTGTAGCTGGGTCGCATAAGGCATATTTATGGTTTCCTTCTGATTCCGAATTGGAGTCTGTCCGGTCAGGCCATCATAATTCGGCCCGATTCGGCGCTCCAGCACGGGCTGGGGCGCGCCGCTTGGAGACGGTTGTAGCCAGGAGATGCATTGATACAGCATCGGAGTATGGTTGAAGGCGCGTTTTGGGAGGTGGAAGTCGCCTCGAAAGCAGGGAAGGAAGCGCCTCGGGCTCGGGACCTCCACCGCCAAATGGAGGGGTATCTCGCGAGCGCCGGCCTTTCCAGCGCGAAAAACGCGCTGCGCTCGGTGACGGTGTCGGACGTCTACTATTTCCTCGCGCCGGGGCTCGATGAAGTCGCGCTCGACCGTGCGGGCCGCCGGATCCTGTCGGACCCTATGACCGAGGACTACTGGATCCGGCCTCCGGGCTCCCGCCGGAGCCGAGGCCCCGAGGCGAGCGCCTCGCGGCGCGCCACGGTCCTCAAGCGGCCCGGCGTCATGGACCCCGTCGAGGCGTCCCTGCTCCAGGCGCTCGAGGATCTGGGGATCCGCGACGCCGAGGTTCGCACGGGCCTCCAGGTGAGCGTGGAAGGCGATCTGGCCTCGGATGCGCTTCGAATCCTGGGGGAGAAAGTGCTCTCCAATCCCGCGATCGAGGTGGTCCACTGGGAGCCGCAGGGTTCGGGTGAGCTCGAGGGCGAGCCACAGGCGCCCTCGCCGGAGGGCATCTCTCCTTTCCGGCGCGCCGCGCCGTACAGCTTCCGTTATGTCGACGTGCCGCTGGAAGGAGCGAGCGATGCCGAGCTCGAGCGCGTCTCGCGCGAGAAGCAGCTCTCGCTCAACCTCGTCGAGATGCACGCGGTGCGGGATCATTTCGCCGGCCTCGGCCGCGCGCCGTCCGACGCGGAGCTCGAGACGATCGCGCAGACCTGGAGCGAGCACTGCTGCCACAAGACATTCACCGGGCCCATTCTCCACAAGAGCCGCGAGCATCCGGATGGCATTCGCATCGACAACTTGCTGCGGGAGACGATTCGCAAAGCCACCGAGGCGATCGCCGCTCCCTGGTGCCTCTCCGTCTTCGTGGACAATGCCGGCGTCGTCGCGTTCGACGACGAGCTCGCTGTCACTTTCAAAGTGGAGACGCACAATCACCCGTCGGCGATCGAGCCCTACGGCGGCGCCGGCACGGGCATCGGTGGAGTGATCCGCGACACGCTGGGGACTGGTCTCGGAGCCAAGCCGATCGTCAACACGGACGTCTTCTGCTTCGGGCCGCCGGATCTCCCCTTCGAGCAAGTGCCGCCCGGCGCACTCCACCCGCTGCGTGTGATCCGCGGCGTCGTCGGCGGCGTCCGCGACTACGGGAATCGGATGGGCATCCCGACGGCAAGCGGCGCCGTCTGTTTCGATCCTCGCTACGTCGGGAACCCACTTGTCTTCTGCGGCTCCGTCGGCATGCTGCCGCGGACCGCGGTGGCGAAAAATGTCGAGCCGGGCGACCGCATCTATGTCCTGGGGGGACGCACGGGACGTGACGGCATCCACGGAGCAACGTTCTCGTCGGTCGAGCTGAGCGAGCATTCGGAGACGGTTTCGAGTGGCGCCGTCCAGATCGGCAACGCCATCACCGAGAAGAAGCTCCTCGACGTGCTGCTCGCGGCGCGGGACCTCGGGCTCTTCCATGCCGTGACGGACTGCGGCGCTGGAGGGCTTTCGAGCGCCGTGGGCGAGATGGGCGCTGCCGCGGGCGCGCGGGTGCACCTCGACCGCGTGCCTCTCAAGTACGAGGGCCTGAGCTACTGGGAGATTTGGATCTCGGAGGCGCAGGAGCGCATGGTGCTCGCCGTCCCGCCGAGCCACGCCGCTCAGCTCGAGGCGCTGGCGGCCTCGGAGGACGTCGAGGCCACCGACATCGGCGAGTTCACATCGACCGGGCGCCTCGTGCTCGAATACGACGGACACCGCGTGGGCGATCTCGACCTGCACTTTCTTCACGAAGGCCGCCCTCGCTGGCAACGCGTCTCGGAGCACTTTCCCCCGGAGCCGCCGCGCCCGCAGTGGACGCCCGCGGCCTCGCTCGGCAAGGCGCTCCACGCAATGCTTCGCTCGCCGAACGTAGCATCGAAGGAGTGGATCATCCGGCAGTACGACCACGAGGTGCAGGGCCGGAGTGTGCTCAAGCCGTTGCAGGGGGTCGATGAGGACGGGCCGGGAGACGGCGTCGCATTCGCGCCAAGGTTCGGATCGGCGCGAGGCATCGTGCTCGGCTGCGGGCTGAACCCGCGCTACGGTGACCTCGATCCCTACCGCATGGCGCTCTCCGCGGTGGATGAGGCCGTCCGCAACGTCGTCGCGGCGGGCGGCGACCCGGATCGGACTGCGATTCTCGACAATTTCTGCTGGGGAAACACCGACCGTCCCGAGATCCTCGGCACGCTCGTGGAAGCGGCCCGAGGTTGCCACGACGCGGCCGTTGCGCTGAAGACGCCTTTCATATCGGGCAAGGACAGCCTCCGGAACGAGTTTCGAGTGGGCGAGAATACGATCTCGATTCCCCCGACGCTGCTTGTCTCGTCGCTTTCGGTGGTCTCCGACATCCGCCGCCTCGTTTCGATGGACCTCAAAGAATCGGGCAGCCGACTCGTGCTGGTGGGGGAGACGCTCGAGGAGCTGGGGGGAAGCCATTACTTCGCTCACCTCGGTGTGCCGGGCGGAGTGGTGCCGGGGCTTCAGCTCGAGCCGGCGGCGCGGATCCATCGCGCGGTGCACCACGTGATTCGGGAAGGCATCGTCCTCGCCTGCCACGACCTGTCGGAAGGCGGCCTCGGCGTTGCGCTCGCCGAGATGGCTTTTGCCGGCGAGGCGGGGGCCGAGGTCTGGCTCGACAAGGTGCCGCGCCAGGCGTGCGATGGCGACGACGTCCTGCTTTTCAGCGAGTCGAACACGCGATACCTCCTCGAGGTCCGTCCCGAGCGAGTCGACGCGGTGCTCGCCGCATTCCAGGGCCTGCCTGCGGCCGTCGTGGGAGAGACCGTTCAGTACAAGATCTTGCGAATCCTCGGCGGGAACGGGCGCCCCGTCGTCGCCGAGGCTCTCGAGGACCTGAAAAAGAGCTGGAAGGGCGCGCTCGATTTCGGAGGTGGGGCATGAACGGCCCAACGGAAGACTCGCGCCCCCGCGTCCTCGTGCTGAGGAGTGCCGGCACCAACTGCGACGAGGAGACCGCCCACGCGTTCCAGCTGGCGGGCGCCACGACGGAGCGCATCCACGTCGGCTCGCTGCTGCGTGGAGAGCGCCGCCTCGCCGAATTCGACATCCTTGCGTTTCCCGGCGGGTTCTCCTACGGCGACGACCTCGGCTCGGGAACGGTCCTGGCCAATCGACTGCGCTCGCGCCTCGACGATGACCTGCACGCGTACGTCGCCGCGGGGAAACTCGTCATCGGCATCTGCAACGGCTTCCAGGTGCTCGTGCGGCTCGGCCTCCTGCCCGGCTGGGATGATGCCGGCGGCTCGAGCGGCGACGCAGAGAAGATGGCGTCCCTCGTGGAAAACAGCTCCGCCCGTTTCGAGGCGCGATGGGTCCGGCTGCGCGTTGACACGGACACGTGCCCTTTCCTGAGTGGCGAACGAAGCGGCCGCGGCTGGACTTTTCGCCTCCCCGTGGCGCACAAGGAGGGGCGCTTCCTTGTGAAGGACGCGGCGACGCTCGAGCGGCTCCAGTCGGGCGGGCAGATAGCACTGCGGTACGTCGACGACGCGAGCGGCGCGACCGGTTTCGCCACCGCTTATCCTGCGAACCCCAACGGCTCCACCGCCGGGATCGCGGGGATCACGAACCCCGCTGGCAACGTTTTGGGCCTCATGCCCCATCCCGAGCGGCACCTGCGAAGGCTCAACGATCCCCAATGGACCCGGCGAGCCGTTCGCGAGGGGTTGCCTCCGGACGAGGAGGTTTCCGGCGCCGGGTTCGCCTTCTTCGAGAACGCCGTACGGCACGCCTCGCACCGGCTGCGAGGAGCCGGGGCCGGCGCCCCCAGCGTTTAGCGCTATCCACGGTTCGCTCCCACAGTGTCGCTGCCACGGTGGGAATTCCGCGGTGCAAATTCCCAGAAAGAGCTCCAGTCCGGCGCGCCACCGGCCGATAAGGAGGAAACGCGGCCGGTAAGCCGCGACGGAAGACTCGAAGATTAACTGAAGTGGAGGGCTTGACCATGCGCAGGCAAGTGAGCCGGATTTCTGCGCCCGGATCCCGGGGGTGGGCTGCGGCACGTCGAGCCGCTTACATCGGACTCCTGTTCGTCCTTTCTTGCCGGGAGATCCAGAAGCCTGGCGCGCCTCTCACGGAGCCGCCGAAGGCCATCCTGCTGAAGGATGGCGAGGTCCCCCTGCTCATGACGCGCCTGGGCGAGTACCCACGCAGGATCGTCACTGCGGCGGAGCGGGTAGGCGTCCGCTTCTACTTCGATCCCAAGCTCATCGACATCCGTCAGGTGAAGGGATACGGCCTCTGGTCGCAGGAAGGGGACTCCCGCGTCTGGAAGAAAATCGGGGCCGCGTCGCCGGACTCGCAGCCGCTCGCGATCGAGCCGGGCGAGGGGCTCCACGCGCTGCGAGCATCCGTCACTTGCTCGGACGGCGTCGAGAAGCTGGTGCCGGCAGCGAATGACCCGCCGGCCGTGTGGCTGTGCATCGACCGAACGCCGCCAGTGCTGTCCTGGGTCTGGCCCCCGCCCGAGACGTCGATCGCGGGACGGCGCACCGTGGACATTGCGTGGTACTCGCAGGACCTTCAGCACGCGGATGCTCCCGTGAAGCTCGAGTGGAGCCCCGACCGCGGCACGACGTGGAGATCGATCGCGCAGCCTCCGGCCGGCGAAGGCCGCCGGGACTTCCGCTGGACGCTTCCTGCGGACATCGCGGGCGACATCCTCGTTCGCGTCACGGAGCGCGACCTCGCCGGTCACGAGTCGGAAGCCACACTCCCCTTGAGCTATCCCAGCGGCGCCAGCGCGCCGCAGCTCGCGCAAGCGCACGAGACTCCGCTGCGCGCCTCGCGGTCCGCTGACGTTGGGTTGGCACCCACGACGTCGGGGGCCAGGGGCACGGCGACCGCAACGCCCCCGGCGCCCAGCGCAAGCCCGACGGCAGCGCCCGCAGCCCCGACGGCGAAGTCTGCAGGGACACCGGCAGGCACGCCGGCGGTAAGCTCGGCGGCAGCGGCTCCGGATCCTGCGGCGAGCGCAGCGTTCGCGCCCATCGGCCCCCAGCTCCCCGCTCCCGCGCCGCAGCCGTCGAGGAGTACGCCGGATGTCGCCACTCCAGCATCGCCCGCGAAAACCACGAGCAGCGAGACCTGCTCCGGATCGTTGACGATCGGCGCCGCCCCCAGCGGCGTGGTTGCCGGCGGCTCGCAGGCACGCGTCGCATGGACTGCCGAGGGCCTCCCGCAGACCTCTACCGTCGTCGTGGAATGGGGGCCGCGCGACGGCTCGGAGTGGGAGCACGCAGCCGAGGCGCCGGCCTCTCAAGGAGGCGTCGAATGGACGCTGCCGCATCGTACGGCCGCGAACTGCGCCGTCCGCCTGAGCGTTACCGTCACGGGAGCGGCGGCCGGCCGCGTCGAGGCAATGTCACGCGACCCGTTCACGGTGGATGCCGATCCTCCCGCCCTCCAGCCCGTCGACGTGCCCGAAGTCGCCGGCGCTCGACTCGAGTTTCGTCTCGCGTCCAACGATCCGGGAGGCTCCGGTCTCGCGAGCGTGCAGGCCTACTTGCGCAAGGCGGAGGATGCTTCGTGGACGCGCCTCGACGATAAATTCATCACGCGGAGTGGCGACCGGATGCAGCTCGACCTCGCTGGCAGCGAAGAGGGAGCTTATGACCTCTGGCTGCGGGGTGTCGACCGCGCCGGCAACGCATCCGCGGAGCCGTACGTGGACCTCGTGGGCCCGACAGCCGCGGCGTCGCTGCCGGCAGAGTCCGTGCGATTCCGCTTGGATCGCACGCCGCCTTCGCTCGCCCTGCGCGGCTCGCCGGGGCCCTGGGTGGCGGGGTTCCAGGCGGAGGCCCTGATCGATGTGGACTGGACCGATGGCATTCCTCCACTCCTTCTCGAGGGTCTCGAGCCCGACGGAACGTGGAGAGAGCTCGGCCGATGGGCCAGCGTTGCTCCCGACCAGAATCGTTTCGCGTTCCTCCTGCCCGCGGGCGTGGAGCAGTACACGGTCCGATTCTCCGTGGCGGACGGTTGTGGCAACAAGGCCAGCCAGGTCCTCGGCCCCCGCCCGGTGGAGGCGTCGATCCGCCTGACGAGCTTTACGGACTCGCAACCGCACTCCGCGCGGGGCAGCGAGAAAGTTCAATGGAGCCTGCACCCGGCAGCCGTCGAGGTGGAAGACGAGCTCAAAGTCGACGTCGAGCATCAGCCGCGCCGAGATGGGCCGTGGCAGGCCGTGTACACGGGCGTCCCGCCGCGCAAAGAGTGCTACTGGGATCTGCCAGGCGGCGACACGGAGGAGCACCGCCTGCGGGTGCGCCTGCTCCGCCGCGGCAAGGCCGTCGGCGAGTCCGTCAGCTCGCCCTTCTCGATCGGGGGAAAGGACGTGGAGATCCCGACGGTCGTGAAGATCCAGGAGGAATCCATCTTCTACTCCGATCAGGCTCGGACGCAGACTGAGAAGTACGATGCGGCGGTCACTTCGTCGCGAGGGCGTTCGAGCTCCGAGGTCGAGCGGATCAGCCGCGCGGCTCTTGGGGCGTA
>Ga0111538_10002386_pt1 | contig 26442 bp, 19 predicted proteins | sample SoiMethybrSBSTD1_FD_79669 | JGI IMG/M metagenome (GOLD analysis project Ga0111538, IMG submission 79669) | Bulk soil microbial communities from a Populus tree surrounding site in Tennessee, USA - Soil MetaG P. TD hybrid SBSTD1 (version 2)... | ecosystem: Environmental > Terrestrial > Soil >...
CTGTCCTTTAAGGACTCGTCGCTCGCTTTATTGTTGAGTTCGCCGTTGATTCCTTTCTGTATGCGGTTTAGCAATTCGCGACCGCATCTGACCGATTCGTCCAATGAGGTGCCATTCACTGAAATCGCAAAGGTGTTGATGTGGGCGGCCTGGCTCGAGCGCGACGTAACGCGATCGTTGCGTGGTCCCGTTGTGCCGCCGAACGCGAGGTTGCTATCGACGTCGACAGTCAAGTTGGCCCAGACAATGCCGGTGACTTGTTGAGAGCTGACGTTCGTCGCGCTTTCAGCGGCGATCGGAGTGGCGCCGCTTTCCTCCACCGGCGACTTACTGTTCGCAAAAACTTTGAACATCGAGAAAATCGAGAGGCAGAGCACGACGGCGATCACTTGCGTTGAACCGACGAGCACCATCCGATTCAATGGCCAGGAACTGGTGGCGTTGTCCGGATGTGTCAACGTGTCTGACGTATCGCGAGCGGTGAACACCGGCATGGCGGCATGCTTGGCCTTAAAGCCCGCCTGAACCACGACGCGATCCGTCATTTCATCCTCCACCATGTTGAGGTAGAAGACCCGATCGCCGCCGAGGTCCATCTCCCTGCAACCGATCCAGTTGCTGTAGGTCCGCGCAATCGAGAATAACGGCTGGTCATTCTTATCGTGCAGTTGAAACTCCAGCACGATGTCGGGAGACCGTCGATGCGTGTAAGAAACGGAAGCCTTTCCTTCGTCGGGATCTCTCACTTCGTACTGTCTTTGGTAGGCTTGTTTTGAATCGACGTGCTTGACGTTCAAAATTACCTTTCCAATGGGTTCGGGGTTCTTCTTGAAAGCCAGGTAGCGTGAGCTTTCTTCCCTGATCCGTCTGACGACGTCTTCGTAAGGTTCATTATAGTTCTGGGCCATTCGGATCATCTTGTGTGCCTTCTCGAACTCACTTTGCCGGGGGTATGAGTAAGTTTGTTGTTCGCCTGGTCCGAGGATCTTATTGATCAGCCGGGCGATGAAGCCGATCACTACCTCCCACACCGTTGGGCGAATAGGTGGTAATACCGAAATAACGGTTTCTTCGTTCATGACTCTCCTTTCCTGTGTCGTGACGGACACCTGTGGCATTTGCACTGCTTTCATGTGGGGGATTGCATCATGCTTACTGCCAACACGTCGTCAACACCTTACGAATCCGTTTCTTGTCTCTACAGATCCACTGCCGCAGAGTGCCGACGTTGACGTTGAATTCCTCTGCAACCTCGGTGTAGGAGCGCTCGCCGATGACGATTTCGTCCCATGCCGCGCGATGCTCTTCGTTGAGGAACGCAGTCCCCACGAGCTCAAACAATTCGGTTGCTTCTAAAAGTGTTTCGGGAGTTGCGGGATCGATCAGGTTAGACGGAACTCGCTTGAGACTGTCGCCTGGTTCTGGGGTGAGTTGGTCAATCCGGTTGCAGTCTTCGCATGTTCTCTTGAAACTCATTACTTCATAAGCGAGGAGCTTGTAGAGAACCAGCAGAGGGTCTCGTGCATCCGGAAAGTTGAGTGTGATGGTCCGTCCGGTGATTTCACACCGTCCGGTCTTTCTTAGGTTTCGTTCAATGACGTACTCATTGACTAACTTGTGAGCGCAGTCGTCCGGCTTGTAACAGCCCCTGCGCCTCAACCGCGCATTAGCCCGCTTAATGAGGTCGTAAAGCAAACCGGGGAAGTCAAAAGTGCTGACTGCGGTATCGCGAGCTTTCTTAGTCATCGAAGCACTCCTTTCAATAATTTGTTTCCCAGTGGAACGAGAGAGGGCGGGAGACATAGGTTGCGAGTCTTAAAGGTCGGTAACAGGGGACGAGCCTCGTTTGAATACCGGTCTGTCGTGGCCTGAAGACTCTTTTGACCGCAGGTGCGGGTGCCAGCGGACAGAACATCCTTTTAAGCTGGAGACGATTGGGCAGCGAAATGTGACAGGTGGAAATTCGCATGATTTGGCCGCTTGTCGCCTAAGGCCTGTCAGTCGTCTCGACGCCGGCGCCTGAGGAGGTGGACGAGGAGGGCTTTCGCCCGATGAAATCGATCGACAGTGAATCCGAAGGGATCCATGTTGCCGTGCTCGCTACGGGTGAAACTGATCAGATGGCGTAGGAGTCTGATCGTTTCGTAGCGATCCGCCCACTTTTCCAGTTGGCGGGGATCCAACGGCCCGAGGTCGTCCGGATCGTGTTTTGATTTGTTCTTCAAGCGACGCCCTCCTTTGTCGGTTCGAAGGTGCCGAAGGTTTCGATTCCGCCGGTGAAAATGGCCAGTCCGCCGAAAGACGGAGAGGCCTCCGCTCGACCTGTCTCGCGACTTCAGAGACTGGTGGAACGTTTAAGAAACTGCCCAATTTGGCGTGCTATGACATCAGCTAGCTGCAGACAGGCGGCCGTGAGGGTGTTGCCTTTTGAGGGTGGTTTACCTTATAAGACACCCAAATGCCTGTACGAGGGCATCCGGGAGGGCCAGTGGGCGACTCGTTGATTCTTTCGACGGAGCATCGAATCTCCACTGGCCTTCTCCCTTGTTAGTCATAACGTTTTAGCAAAGAGCTTTAACTTCCGCTTGTTCGACTCCGAAATAATGACCAGAAACTAAACTGTTGAATGGTTATTGCCGGAGATTCTGAAACTGTTCAGACCTAATGTCAAATTTTTTTTACCAAGATTCGTTGCAAGCGGATTTTTAATACCCGCAAAAAAGTTCCAACCTCTCAAACGAAACCCAGTAACTACTTAATCGAAGCGTAACAAGAGGGTAGTAAGTAGGCTGTAGGCGGGCGGCGCGTTGCTATCGAGTCCTGAGTAAACGATTATCCCTATTGACTCTTTTCTAAACTTGGAATAGTCTACGCGCCCAAAACTAATTCAACCTCGACTAGTTTCAGGGATTCGGGCCGAATTGTGTATTCGGAAGTGCGTATTTTTGCCGGATTCGCTGGATGCGGTTTTGGTGAAGAGTCGGAAGAGAAACAGCGACCCGGTGTAATTCTAATTTCTCCTCCTCCCCAGTTCTCACATAGGACGACGGACAGTAATGGCTAGCTCGCAGGCATCCTTGGCGAATAGAAGTCCCTCGGCGCCGCCCGAATTGTCGAGTCCTCCATCCGATTACCAGATCTTGATTCGTGATCTGGAAGTAATCGAAGAACAATTCAAACTCGGCAACGTCGACGATCCTCTGCCTAAAGATTCGTGTACGTTTGAAGAAAAGCTCGAGCGGCTCGAGCAACTTGTTAAGCAGTACCGGGCGGAACTGTTAGCGGAACGTCCCATCACCTTCTATCGCTTCACCGGGATCGTTGCTGAGTGCCGCGAGTATTTTGGTCGCGTTTCCGAAACCTACCGGCTGGACCTCTATTACTTTGCGCAGCGGCTCTTTCGAGAGCTGCCCAAAGAGGTGTCACGAGAGGATCGGCCAGAACGCGAGAAGGTTAACAGCATCATCCGGGTCATCGTCGCCGGCCTCGAATATCTTCTTACGATCGGCGACTTCACCACAGCGCTTTCCTACGGACACAAGCTTCTCGAGTATGCGGTGCAAACGGGGCTGGGCACAAAGTCCGACCTTGACGCTCCCCTGGCCGTTATCTATCAATTTCTGGCGCGGGCACTCCGCGCGCGTGGCGTCGCGGAGGACTGCAAGGATGCCATCGAGTACTTCTACAAGTGCAACGAAGCGTACTGCGAGATTGCGCTAGAGCGGAACGTTCCTGCAGAGGAGATCGTTTACGCGCGCACGCGTGCCGCCGTGTCGCTTGCTTTCGGCGCGGGCTTTCTCTTCTACAACGCGAAGGGAGATCTGATTCGCGCTAAAGATGCGATCAGACCGGCTCGGCTCGCATTTCTCCGAGACAGCGGGAAGATTTGTTGCCAGCTCTATTACCACTACTTCGAGCTTCTTTATGCGTCGATTCTGAGGGAGGAAGCCGGCGAACTATGTTTGATAACACCTGAAGAGCCGGCCCAACTCGATTCGGAAAGGACCATTGCTCAATTAAAACTCAATCAGGCCGCTGATATCGTCGAAACCTGTGCGAGAGAGCTCGGGGATCGACCCAAGTATTTCATTCATGTTCTCTTCAATCGGGCGTTGGTCCACCTCTACCTCGGGACTGACAACTACGATCGTGCTCGTGAATGCGTCCAGCGATTGTTAGTCGAATGCCAGAGCGATCCGCGTTGGCTGGCGAATGTGTTTGTTCTCAAGTCGCACCTGGCGCGTCGTGTTGGTGACTTCAACACGGCGCTCGACGACGCGATCAAGGCAAACAGTCAAGCGGGAAATCATCTGCTCGTAAAGATCGAAGCGTTGCTTGCTCGTGGCCACGCACAACTCGCGCGCAACAAGTTCACTGCCGCTCGCGCCGACATCGAGCGCGCTTTGCAATTAAACGACGGTGCGAATCTCAAATTGGAAACGTCAGGTAACTTGTTGCTGGCGGAGATCGAACTCGAGCAAAAGCAACCAGGAAAAGCGTACGAAAAACTCCTGCGGGTCGAAGAGCTGATGCCATCCATCAGGCACGGATCGCTGATTAATCAGTATCGACAGCTTTCCGCAAGACTGGAACGCATGCAGCACGATTATCTAATCACGAGTAACACCGAAGTTTTGCATTACAAGAAACTCGAAGGGGAATTACAGCGCTGGTTGCTGGAGAAAGCATTGCGTGAAGACAAGAATGTCACGCGCGTTGCGAGACGACTTCAAGTAACCAAGAAGACAATCTACATGTGGCTTGAGCGTTACCAGATTAAGCCCTGACCTGGACTTACCTCATATGTTCGTTGAATTCACTCTCAGATCCTCGAGGTTATATGACTGCTCCTCCCCGTCTAAACCCGCACGTATTCTCAGAAATTCGACAACAACTTGATTCCGACGAGTTCATACAGCTAATCGCCGGGACCACTCTTTTCGACTCCATTCCAGTGGATAGCATTCCTTTGGCGACGATCGAGGAGCTCTGCGGAGCGGCTAAGATTATTCCTCTCAAGAAGAACCAGTCTTTGCTTATCGAAAGTCATGACCCCGCGAAGCTAATGATCTACGAGATCCTCTCCGGATACGTGAAGATCTACGACCGCCCCATTCCGAAGTCCAGGAAGGCCAAAGCAGAGACCAGGAGTCCACCCGCGTTGTTGGCGTGGCGTGTTCCGGGCGAGTTGTTGGGCGATTTCCAGTTGACGCTGCCAAAGACGGCGCCGTTAGACCACATCGTCGCGACTGATGACTGTCAGTTACTCGAGATACCGGCGCCCACGATTAGAAAGTTCGCGATTAGCTTTCCGCAGGTCTACCTCAACATCGCCGGCAACCTGGCGACTAAGGCAATCAAAGCACGCATTCGCGCTCAGATACTGCGTCTGCCGAACATCGAGAGTATGATCGCGCAGCTCTTTATCGAGTTGTTGCATGAGAGAACGCCCGAGGAGGAACTAACCGATAGGTTTCTTGTGAATGGCACCTTTCATATCGATGACATCGCCGCTTTCCTTGGCTACGAATATAGGAGTACCCAGGCGGCAGTGCACCACTTAATCGAGGACAACTACCTCAAGCATCATCGAAGCAAGAAGAGCGGGCGTTTCGAAATCTCCGATTTGCAAGGACTACATCTGCTCGTTGAGCGTGAGCTGGACAAGGCTCGCGAATCCAACGAAAGCAACAAGATCAGAAACAACTGACGTTCGCTCGCGTGGTGCTGACCTGAAAAAGCCGCCCCGGGTGGGGTCCCCGGGGCGAGTCACCGAATCGTGATTGAGATAGTTGCTGGCGGGGTCCCTTTAAGGCACGGCCATCGTTAACCTTGAGTCCCGTCGGTTTTGACTGTGCAATTAAAGGGCGACTCCTTTTTAGCGAAGTGGTGCTAATTGAGAGTTACCGCAGTCTTAACGTTCAGTTAAGTTGTTTGCCGATTTCTACCGCGAATGTTCCGCCTGTTTCCTGCGTTTGAAGTAGTAAACAGGATCGGTAGGTGGTCCGGCGACGGTCAGCAGCTCCCACCCGTTTGCGCAATCAAGTAGCATCAGGTTTACAATCAAAACACATCGGCATGACTCTTGAAACCCGCGGATCTGATCCAATTCTCTGTGCGCATCTATTGCGCAGAGTGGATGAAAAACTGATCGAACTCCTGCGTTCACTGTCGGCAAGCGAGTGGGATGCGCAAACCGTGGCGCCGCGTTGGAAGGTCCGCGATGTGGCGGCCCACCTGTTCGACACAGTGCTGCGTAAACTCTCCTTGGTGCGAGACTCGTGGCGCGTCGAAGACGTCGACATTCGATCGCCGCAGGACGTGGTCGCGCTCGTCAACCGTCTCAACGAAGAGGGCGTAACGGTCTATCGACGACTAAGCCCGCCCGTCCTCATCGACATGATGAAGATGGCGTGCGAGCAAAGCGCCAGCTTTCACGAATCGCTCGACCCGTTTGCTCCTGCTGCATTCGGTGTTAGCTGGACGGGAGAAGAGACGTCGCTTAACTGGTTTGATACAGCTCGCGAGTTGACGGAGCGCTGGCATCATCAACAGCAAATCAGACTCGCGACAGATCGTCCGGGGATCATGACGCCGGAACTCTATCATCCCGTTCTTGACTGCTTCCTTCGCGGTCTGCCTCACCTCTATCGCGACACAGAGTCGCCTGCTGGAACCGTGTTGCTGGTAGAGATCGCCGGCGAATGCGGTGGGCGGTGGTTGTTGTCGAGACAGCGTGACAGATGGGAACTGGTAAAAGAATTAGTCGCAGATCCATCTGCGCGAGTGGCGATACCTCAGGAAATCGCCTGGCGCGTTTTTACGAAAGGGATCGATCGTGATTCGGCGAGAGCCCAAATAGAGATCGAAGGCGACACAGATCTCGCCAGTCGCGTTCTCGATCTAACCGCGATTGTCGCGTGACTGAGCTGAGCGCGCTCAGCTCAGTGTTCATTGCGCTATGTGCGGAGCGAGGATCAGTGCCACCACAAACAAAATACCGACTCCGATTGCGATCTTTACGCCCATCGAAAGATTGTTGCCTTTGACTTGCTTGACCTGAGGATACGTCACGGTTGTTGCCGATCCGGTTTTCTCATCTACGACTGCAAACGACTCATCACTAACTTCACTGATGTAGCCTTTGAGTTTGGTCTTGTCACGCAGCTTGAGCTCAACGTGGGCGTTCGGACCGATGCCAAGCTTCGCGATTTCCGCCTTGACCTTCTGCGCGAATCGGGCTTCCTTCTCCGGGCTGGTTCCAGCCAGAGCGACGGGAGAAGACGTGAAATTCAGGATCAGTGCGACCAGTACGACCGCAGAGATTCTCAGCGTTGGTTTTATAGATAGTTGCTCCATGGTGCCTGGACCAGTGGCAAGCACGATGCCACGTTGATGATCGCGGATTTAACTAGTGAGACTCGCGGTGGGTCATCGAGCTGGGGAAACAATTCGAAGACAAGCGTCGGCAATCGATTGCGCACGACTCACCAGGAAATAACAAGAATAATCATTCGGTTGGCCATGTTCCTTCGATTGAACATTGCATCGTATCCCGATTTCTTTTTAAATGTGTCGACAAATCTCGCCGGCTAGACTGGAGGCAGTAAAGTGATGAGCAAAGCGTTCGTCAGCCTTCTTGTAATGTTCGTCCTAGCGATTCCGGTTGCCCCGCAACAACCCCAGCCGCAAAAACCAAAGCCGGAGACTGAAGAGGACCAGGACAGCGTCGTACGCATCTCGACTAACCTGGTCCAGGTTGACGCCATTGTCACGAAGGACGGACGGGTTGTCACCGATCTCACGCCAAACGACTTCGTGATCACTGAAGACGGCCGTCCACAGACGATCACCCATTTCTCTTTCGTCTCGAACGTTCCGAATCAGAATTCGGAAAACTCCGTCGCCAGGTCGACAACCGCAAACGCGACCACTGTGCTACCCGCCGTTGTTCGACGTGATGAACCACGCCGGACCATTGCGTTCGTGGTAGACGATCTGGGCATTTCGCTCGAAAGCATAAAGTCAGTGAAAGAGCAGCTAACGAAGTTTGTTGACGAACGTCTTCAGCCGCAGGATCTGGTCGCAATCATCCGCACTGGCGGCGAGGTCGGCGCGCTGCAACAGTTCACCAACGATCGACGCCTCCTTCATCGCGCCATCGACTCCCTCAGATGGAATCTATGCAGCCGCGTGGGCTATTCGGCTGAACCAGCATTGGCAAACATGACCGTGCCGACGGACACGTTGGGCTCTGGTCAAAATGCCATCGGGCTGTGCGCCGATCTGCAAGGTGGACCACTCAAGGGAACGGTGCGGGCCCTGCGATTCATACTAGCGGGCATGCAGAACCTGCCTGGTCGCAAAGCCATGGTGCTGCTTTCCGACAGTCTGCCTCTGGATCTGCCCAAGCTTGACTCGCTTGAACGCGGTCCGATCAAACCTCAAAGTCCAATGAACGATGACCCCGATGCTGACTTGGTGCGAAACGAAGGTGAGACTCAGTTTGATAACGCGGCTGTGTTGCGGAAGGTCGCTGAACTGGCAAACCGGTCCTCGGTCGTAATTTATTCGGTCGATACTCGTGGCACTAAGAATATCGGTCTGACAGCCGCCGACAATCAAACGCCGAGTGGACCAGGAAGAAAGGCGGCAGGGACGGAGATGCTGAACAGAACCGCACTCAGGGCCCTCAACGATCGTTCAGCCTCGCTTCAGGATTTGCGAGGCGGTATGTCGCTGCTGGCAAAACAGACTGGTGGTCTGATGATCAGCAATAGTAACGATCTGCAATTGGATCGCGTGGTGGAAGATCAGAGTGGTTACTACGTTCTGGGTTATCGACCGAGCAATGAAACGTTCAATCGATCGTTTCACCGAATCAAGGTCCGCTTATCGACTTCAGGCTTAACGTTGCGAACGCGAGAGGGATTTTATGGTTTGAGCAACAAAGACGTTTCGCAGGTAAACGGGACCACTCGCGAACAGATGACCGCGGCGCTGATCTCGCCCTTCGGCGCCAGTCAAATAGAAGTACATATGACTTCGCTGTTTGCGAATACGAAGCCCACTGGCTCGTTTATTCGCTCGATGGTGTATCTGAATCCGAACGATCTGGTTTTCGCCACCGAGGGCAATGGCAGCCGCAGTGCAAAACTGCATATGTGGTCGATTCTTTTCGACGTCGACGGTCGTGTTGTTCAGCAAGTTGAAGAAGATCGAACGTTGAAGTTAGCGCCGAAAGACTTCGAACGTGCGGCGCATGATGGCTTGGTTTATCAGCTCGACGTGCCGGCCAAACAACCGGGCGCATATCAGTTGCGTGTTGCGGTGCGAGACACAGGTTCGGCAAAGCTTGGCAGTGCGGCGCAACTCGTCGAAGTTCCGGCGCTGGCGGCAAACAAACTAGCGTTATCCGGAATAACTCTCTCGACCGAGAGCGAATCAACGAAGCCTGCATCAGCTTCACCGCAAGGTGGGGAAACGGGAGTTGCCACTAACATGGCGAATCTGGCGATGCGACGGTTCCGCTCGTCTTCCAATCTTTTTTACGGCTATGTCGTGTATCTCGGAGGGGCAAAGAACCTAACCGAGGCACCTGGATTGCTAGCTGAAGTTAGACTGTTTCGTGAAGGTAAGTTGGTCTATGGCGGGGCTGCGAAAGCAATCGATACGGTTGGTCAAACTGACTTGGAACGAGTATCGGCCGCGGGTGGCCTCCGCTTGAATTCGCTATCACCCGGCGCGTATGTGCTTCAGGTCACCGTGAAGGACCAAGCGGGAAAGCGAAGTGACGCAACCCAATTGATCGATTTCGAGGTCGTGCCGTGAACGGCACTGAACCAGAATGATTCGAAGGTTAGTTCTAATTGCTCTTGCTTTAACTCTTACTCCGCTCCAGGCCGGTCACAGTTCCTTCAACATGCAGGGCGGTCAGGAAGTTTCTGAGGCGCAGAAAACAGAATTCATCGAACTCCTCAAAACGCTTCCCACCAAGGGCGAGTTCTACACCGAGGAGGCCGCACGCCGTGCTGGCCCATATTTACCGGTGATCCTTTCCTTAACCGAGAAGGATGTCGAGAAATACGACCTCTACGCCTTCGTCGCGATCAGTGTTGGCATCAGCGGGGAAAAAGAGCGCAGAGCTTACGCCGTGACGCACTTCACTGAGATTCGTCACCCCAAGCTCAAGCTCTTTTGGGCCGCCTTACTTTTCAATCTCAAAGAGGTTTCTCCCGACATCGTTCGTTACCTGCGGGATGCGCTCGATTCGGACGCGCAGGCGAGCGAACTACAGTCGATGATTGGGCCAGAGTTTAAATTCTTCAAAAGGGCTCTCCGGCAACATCCTTTCGCTCAGGACGGTGGGAAGAACAGTTATGAAGAGGAAGAAGGGCACGCGGATTGGGTCTCGTCTGTTGCCTTTTCGCCGGACAACAAGACGCTGCTCTCAGGAAGTCATGATGGGACGATGATTCTGTGGGACGTCGTTACAGGCAAGCAGTTGCGCTCGATTGAAGGACACAGGCAAGACGACACTCACGCTACCATCACTTCCGTGGTCTTCTCTCCTGATGGAAAGACGTTGCTCTCTGCGGCATCAGACAACAGTTTACGTTTTTGGGATGCGACTACTGGCGCAGAGTTGCGCGCTTACCGCGGCGGTGACCACTACTCAACGTCGGCAGTCTTTTCACCCGACGGCAAGATGGTCGCCGCAGCGAACTGCGGAGGCACCGTTTTATTGGAGGCATCAACGGCAAAACTTTTACACACCTTTCGCACAACGAGCATTTGTCCAACCCACGTTGTCTTCTTGCCTGACGGTCGCACTCTGCTGAATGACGGAGGTCCGATCCAGGTTCGCGATCTCGCAAAGGGCCGAGTCGTTAAAAGCTTCGCCGCGCATGCGAACGGGATGGCGCTCGCGCCTGACGGCAAAAGCATCCTGTTGGGAGGAGAGGCGCTGGAGCTGTGGAGCGTCGCGAGTGGTCGTCTCTTGAGTCGGTTTCCTAAGCAGCCGTACCTCGTGGAGGCTATGGCTTTCTCACCGGATGGCAAGAGGGTCGCTTTCGAGAGTCAGGAGGGCACGGGAATCAATCCTTTCGCGCCCGGGATCATTAAACTCTGGGACGTAACGGCAACGAGAGAGTTATCCAGTCTGACGGGGCATCAGAATCGTTTGTCGGCGCTGGTGTTTTCATCGGACGGAAAGTGGCTGGCATCGGGCAGTTGGGATCAGACAGTTAAATTATGGGATGTAAGTACCGGAAAGCTGATTCGGAGTTTTCCTGCTGAAAAGAAAGGAACAGAGAAATGAGTAACGCACAGTCTACAGAAAAATGCGCGCACACACCGTGCAAATGTCAGCGCGGCGCGGATGATGAGTATTGCAGCCTACACTGTAGGAACGCGGCAGGTGGGACTGAAAAGAATTGTAGTTGCGGTCATCCTGATTGTCTGTAACTGACGCGAGCATACGTGGCTCTCGACATCAAGGTGCGTAACGGGTGAAGACGAAGTCGCGATCTTTGATAGCCTGATGGCAGGGGAAGCACTTTTTCATATCTGCCTCGGGTCCGGGTTTACCATCCTTATCGAATTGAGCGTAACCCCAGCCACCGGTCGCAGCGTATTTCTTTGAGTCCTTCACCATGAACTGAAGATACCAGGGCGGCGCATCGCCGGGGACAAAGGATTGGGCGCGACCAAAGACCTTGTTGTTTTCCTCCGATGGAACGTGACGCCAGGCTATGCGCGCGATGACGGTCCCTTCCGGGAATGGAAGCTTTCCTTCGCGATAGGCGTTGATGGCTTCGTCATTTCCCAGAATGGCGCGGATATCGTTGAGATTACCTTCTTCGTGGGCCACCGAGATGAGCCTCCACTCACGGTATCCGCGTGGGATTTCAGTTACGAAGACCGGGGTGGCTTCTTGAGTGCTACTTCGCGATGCTCGCGCCGTGAAAGCGACAGTCGCAGCGACCATTCCAACCGCAACAAGCAACAGAGCCAAGCGTTTCATAAGCATTTCCTTTCCGCGATTGCCGATTGATGAAGGTCATTGTCTGTGAATCAGAGCAATCGCACATCACGCAAAGGAAGTCTTTTTGAATACCACGAAGGGGTAATGGAAGAGCGGAACGCGTCGTTGCCGCGAGGCGTGCGCTACCCGCGTAGGGTGCTGATTGGATCGACCTTTGTCGCGCGCAGCGCGGGAATCCACGACGCGTACAGCGCGATGCAGATTACCGAAAGACCGACGATTAGATAAGTGACCGGATCGGTCGTGCTGACGTCGAAGAGAAGTGACTTGATCCATTGGCTTATCGCGAACGATGCCGCAACTCCGATGATCAATCCGGCTGCGATTAATGTCGCAGCCTCTCTCAGTATTAACCCCATCACCGCACTCTTCTGCGCACCCAAAGCGACTCGAATCCCGATCTCCCGGTTTCGTTGCATCACGGCGAAGCTGATGGTCGCGTAGATTCCCGCCGCGGCTAAGATCACAGCCAGAAAACCGAATCCGGCGAAGAGCCAGAGATTAAAACGTCGCGGCGCTACCGTATCGGCGAGAAGCGCATCAAACGGTCTGACGTTGAAAACAACACCGTGCGGTTCAATCGCTTCGAGTTCTCGTCGGACCGGACCAACCAGAGAGGACGGATCGGTCTGCGTCTTCACCACGAAATTCATGATCGGGAACGTCGACGACTGAAGATAAGAAACGTAGAGGGCGGGTTGTGCGTCAAGCTCGAGTCCGCGGTGTTTAATGCTGGCGACTACGCCAACAATTTCTCCTTTGACTAAATCCGATTCACCATCGATCTTCACGCCTACGGGCTCAACTCCCGGCAGATACGTCCGCACGAACGCCTCGTTAACAATGAAAACCTGATGCGCCTTGTTGCGATCGCTTTCGTCGAAGACGCGCCCTTTCTTCAACTCGACCCCAGCAGTCTTGAAGAACGACGGAGTCACTACCCGGTAATCGGCGACTCTCTCCTCGGTCTTCGCCGGAGTTGACTGATCCCCGATCGTAAACGGCAATTGCATCGTACGTCCGCCCAGCGGCAAGTGTGAGATGGCTCCGACTGAAACCACACCGGGCAAAGCGCTCAACTTCTCCACTGCCTGATGAAACAGTTGCGTTCGTTTCGGACTGCCATTCGGATAATCAGCAAAGCTCAACGAAAGGCCCGCAGTCACCAGGTGATCGGTTCTCAATCCCGGATCCACGCCCTGCAACCGCCAGAAGCTCTTAACGATCAGTCCAGCGCCCGTTAACAGAATCAACGCCAACGCTATTTGACCAACTACGAGAGTTTGACGAATGCGATTCGAGTGCCGATCGGTCGTACCCACATTCTGGGAATTCTTGAGTACATCATTCAGGTTCAGTTTCGAAGTTTGAAACACGGACACTAAGCCGATGGTGATCGCACTAAGCAATGCGACGCCCATCGCAAACAGGAGCGCCGGCAGATTCAGCGACGCGTCGCGTAGCCGAGGTATCGATTCCGGTCCGAGTGCCTGGACGAATGAGAGGCACCAGATAGCCACCAACAACCCAGCCGCGCAACCGAAGCCGCAGAGCAGCAGGTTTTCGATAACGGAATGTCGGATGACGCGAAATCTGCCGGCTCCCAGCGCGAGTCGAACCGCCAACTCGCGACGTCTCACAAACGAGCGTCCGAGTTGTAGATTGGCGACGTTGGCACAAGCGATCAGTAGCACCATCCCTACCGCCGCAAACAACGACCACAGTGCCGGTCTGGAATTGCCGAAGAGGTATTCGCTGAACGAATCGACTTGAACCTGCCAGCCCCTGTTTGTGTCTGGATAAAGCTCCGCCTGCCGCAGCGTCATCGCGTTTATTTCAGCTTGCGCCTGGGCGATCGTTACTCCCGGCTTGAGCCGTGCAATCGTCCGCAAGTTATGCGAACCGCCGCGGCTGATATCAGCGCGATCGATCTCGCTTACGGTGAAGACATCAATTCGCGCGGGGAAGTTGGCCTCTTCCGGAAGTACGCCAACGATCACGCAGGAAGACTCTTTACTATTAGACGGTACCCCAAACGAGATCTTGCGTCCGATGACCGATTGCTCGCCTCCGAACTGCCGCATCCATAATGCATGACTGAGGATGACGCTGTTTTCGGGTTCGTCAGGCTCGACGAAGTCTCGGCCCAGTTTTGGTGTTACTCCGAGAGTGCGAAAGAAGTTCGTCGTGACATAAACGCTTTCGACGCGCTCAGGAGTCTTGGCGCCATAGAGGTTTACGGGGAATGTTCCCCACGCAGCAAAACGGTCGAAGCTTTGACTCTGCTCGCGAAAGTCGAGGATGTCGGCCGGATTCAGAAAGGCGCCATTAACTCCCAGATCGGGATTCTTATTCGTCAACCAGACCAGTCGATCGGCATCGTTGTAAGGCAAAGGCCGTATCAAGACCGACAGCACGACGCTGAACACTGCCGTGTTAGCGCCAATACCCAGGGCCAGCATCAGCGTCGCGATCACGGTGAAGCTGCGGTTTCTCAACAACGTACGAATCGCATAACGCAGGTCTTGCCAGGAATCACGCAAAGGTTGGATTGCTCCGGTTCTGAAGAGTCAAAACACTTCCGAACCGCAGCGTAGCATAGTTCAAAGTCAATTCGTGTTTTTGTTGCTATCCGCGTTCATCACGTAAACTTCGGGCATTCGGCGAAATCTATGGAGCGAGTAGTTGCAGTGATACCGGTTCGGATGGGGTCTTCTCGCTTTCCCGGAAAGCCTCTCGCGCGGCTACATGGGTTAACGATGATGGAGCACGTGTTTCGCCGCGCACAGCTCTGCGCTCAACTCGATCAGGTGTATGTTGCAACCTGCGACGACGAGATTAGAACCGTAGCGCAAGGCTTCGGCGCAACGGTGATCATGACGTCCGAAAAACATCAACGAGCAACCGATCGTGTCGCAGAAGCCGCCGAAGACTTTGCTTCTGACATTATCGTGATGATTCAGGGCGATGAGCCTATGATCACGCCGGAGATGGTTGCGGCGAGTCTGGATCCGCTCAGATCCGATCGATCGATTCGGTGTACAAACCTGGTCCACCGCATCAGTAGCCGTCGAGAATTCCTCGATCCCAATACGATCAAAGTTGTGGCTGATTTGAATGGTAATGCGCTCTATTTCTCACGTTCGCCTATTCCGCAGGTTGATTTTGAACGATCGAATCCGAAGGTCTTTAAGCAGGTGTGCGTGATTGCGTTTAGACGCGAGTGCCTGCTGGAGTTTTCTCGGCTTCGACCTACTCCGCTCGAAATTGCCGAGTCGATCGACATGCTCCGTTTGCTCGAGCATGGAAGGAGCGTGCGTCTCGTCGAGACACAGGTGCCAACGCACTCGGTCGATACACCGGCAGATTTGGAACGAGTCGAGACACTAATGAACGACGACGCCCTGATTCGGCGGTATACATCATGACTCGCATCCATGAACCGAGCACTCCACCAAAGATGACCTGGAGAGTTCTGGTTAGTGCGCCTTACTTCCTGCCTGTCGTTGAAGAATACCGTGCGCAACTCGAAGCGGAAGGTTTGGAGCTTGTGATTGCCGAGGTTTGCGAACGATTGAGTGAGGCAGAACTCATGACACTAGTCCCAACCATACATGGGGCGATTTGCGGTGACGATCAATTCAGCGAACGAGTTCTTCAAGCGGCGAAGCATTTGAAGGTGATTTCAAAATGGGGGACTGGAATCGATTCGATTGATATCGCCGCCGCAGCGCGCCTGGGGATTCTCGTGTGTAACACTCAGAATGCCTTCACCGATTGCGTCGCCGATAGCACCCTGGGTTACATCCTCAATTTTGCACGACAACTCTTCCGGATGGACCAGGAAATTCGGAGTGGAAAATGGATCAAACGCGAGGCAATCACCTTGCGCGAATGCACGTTGGGTGTGATTGGTGTGGGAAACATTGGAAAGGCTGTCGTCCGGCGTGCGGTAGCTTTCGGAATGACGGTTGTCGGTTGTGATCCAGTACCAGTGCCGGAGTCTTTTCTCGTCGAAACTGGTCTGAAGCTCATCTCGTTGTCCGAGCTATTGAAGTCGTCTGACTTTGTGACCCTGCACTGCGATCTCAATCGAACGTCAAAGCATCTGATCGATCGTTCCCAGCTAGAGTTAATGCGATCGACTGCTTATCTCATCAACACGTCGCGCGGGTCTGTGGTTAATGAACGAGCGCTCGTCGACGCATTGCGCAACGGCTGGATCGCCGGCGCTGCCTTGGATGTCTTTGAAAATGAACCGCTCCCGACTGATAGTCCTCTGCGAGAGCTCAATAACTGTTTGCTTGCGCCTCATAACTCGAACAATGGGTTGACCGCCAGAAAGCGGGTCCACGAATCGACGATCCAAAATCTGCTGGCAGGTCTGAGACGAGCCACGTGATGGGCGCATCTGCACCGAACACGAACGGGTTGGTCTATCGCGGAATCAAGAACCTTTTGCGATGCGACGAAGCCGAAGTCGTCGAAGGGATCGCTCGTTACGTCGTCTCTCAGCGTCGCAGTCTTCGCGTTGTGTCTCGCTTTATCGAGCGCACACGAAAAACGCCGATTCCCGCGTTGCTGACCTTGATGGCCTGGACAAGAAGTTTTCTAGTCGTATGTCCGGACGGTCCTTTGCGAGGAATAGTCTGGATTGCGCGACTAAGCAACGAGCGACGTGCCATCGACTCTTTAATTAAATCTGCGCCGGATCTCGAATGGACAGAGTTTAAGTTTCAATCGTCGATAAGTTTCTCCGCTGCTCTCACGCTCAGTGTTAAGAACCTGAAGTCGATTCCCCGCGTGTTTAAGATTGCGCGCCGGATGCATCGAAGTTTTCAACCCTTCAAAGCTATGCGTGTGATTGAATTACTTGGTTACTACGCGCGCTACGTCGATCTTTTTAGCCGTGGAGACTTCACTCTAGCGGTCACCTCGAACCACAGTAATCCGCACGGAATTGCTTTTAATATCGCGGCGCAAAAGTACGGCATTCCAGTCGTGCTGATCTCACATGGCATGCCGGTACGTCCCGTGGCCCGACTCAAATATGCCCTTGGAGTGGTCCATTGCGAGGCTGCGAGCCAGACATACTTTGACGAAGGCTGCCAAATTGAACGTGTGCTAACGCACGGTCGAAAGCGCGATCATGTTTCGCTTCGCTCCGGCCCTTTACCAACGCGAATTAACGTCGGAATCTTTCTTTGTAAGGACGTCAACGAAGTGCAGCTCAAGACTCTGGTTAAGAACCTCCTCTTGAATGAGCGCGTGGTCCGCATCCTCGTTCGCCCGCACCCAAAGAATCTGTGGCGGAATATCGACGAGTGGATTGACGCTCACGCGGATGAGAGATTGACTCGAAGTCGTGGATCGTTGGTACGCGATGACATACGCGATCTGGATCTGGTGTTTGGTGGAAATTCAAGTGTGCTAATTGAAGCCGTGACAGAAGGCGTTCCGAGTGCTTACGTAGATTACCTGGATCATGGTCCTGCCGACATCCATGGATTTGTCGCCGCGGGGCTGGTCTATCGGAGCTCGGTCGATCCAAATCTGGATGAGATGGTGTGCTTCTACGAACGCCCAGACTGGTCGCAAACGTTGCGACGATTCGCGAATATCGAGGAGGACGAAGCGACGGCCATGACAAATACGGTTAAGGCCATCGCTGACATTCTCAACGCGCGATAGAGACGGGGACTAACGTACGAATAACGCGAAATGTAGACTGCGTTGGCCGTTGTCTTGAAACACAACAAAACAACGGCCAGACGAAAACAATCGGTACACGAGTACCTCACCGAAGCTCCTCAAAGTTAATGTCGCTTGGCTCACAAGGTGGCACGGTAGTTGTGTTTTGTTTGTATGAGGAGAAAGCAAGTGACAAAACCAAAACTGAAATCGTTATCGATACCGGAAATTGCATTAATCGCCGCAACTCGCGGTGCCCTTGGATGCGGAGTGGGTCTGCTGCTTGCGGACAAGTTCAAGCAAGAACGACGCAAGACGCTCGGTTGGTCGTTGTTCTTGTCGGGTTTGGCAAGCACGATTCCGATCGCAATGCACATCTTCCACAAGAAAGAGGTAACGCCGACAGTGGCTTAGTCAGAATCCTTCTCGCTTCAGGTCTTGGACTCCGTGGTTCTTCTCCGTCCGACGGCGAGCCACGGTGTGCCGCGATACGAGTCCGTCACCACCCAGCCCGCGGCAGTTAACGCCACAGTGATAACGACCTCGCCCCATTGAAACGCAGTGAGAGTGCCAGTTGCCACAATCGGCACCCAGACCAGCAGTCCGAACAGGCCCATCTGCAACGTCGAGAGTGCGGCTGCGAGCCGCGCGTAAACACCAATGAGCATCGCCACGCTGGCCGCGATGAAAGTGGCGCCGGTGAGGTATGCCCAGGCCATGTGCCAAGGGAGCCAGCCGGGTACCAGTGCAGCCGTCGGTTTGGGATAGAGAAAGTGCGCCAGGCCGAAGGGGATCAGTCCCAGGGCGTAAAGCACTCTCGCGATGCACAAACCTTTATCGCCGGTGGCGAAACCAAGACGTTGCCGGTCGGTGTCCGTGGCGAACCAGACAAACAACACCCAAGCCGCCCCAGTCATGATCAGTGTCTTGCCACAGCTCCAGGTGCCCTCGACCAAAGACAGACGGAACAGACCGGGTAACCTCCACGCCAACAACCAAAGGAGGAAAAACGCGAGCAGCACACGAGCAGCGACGGCTGCCGTGCGCTGCCACAGCAGGCCGATGCCCGAGGCAAGAGAGATCACGGCGCAGAGATACACCAACACATCGCGTGCGGGTATGGTCTGTGGCACCGGCTCCCATAAGACCGTCAAGTCTCCCTTGACCAGGCCCAGGATGCCGAAGCCGATCATGATTGCTGCAAAAGCTACGTGACTAGCGCGTGCGATGCGCATTGAGTTATTCATGAATCAGTTTGTCCGGAATCTGCCTCACCAACACCCCGCGGGACGAACAGCACGGCGACGAACGCTAACGCGATGTAACCAGCCATCAACAGGAACAGAGCGCGATAGCTATTAAGGAGATCGAAGAGCCGGCCGTTCAAAGGATCACCAATCGCACCACCCAGGGCCATGCAGAGCAGGTACAGAGCTGCGAGCACTCCGCGAATATGACGCGGAATAAGCTCTATGAAGAGCGGATACGCATTCACCGTGGGAAGCGCCCAACTAGCCGACGCGAGCGCGAGCAGCGGTATCGCCGTATTCATCTGGGTAACGCGATCCAGTGCGAACATGCAGACCGCCATTGTGGCGTAGCCGATCAGTATCGCGTTGCGCCGTCCGATCCGAGTTCCGATAACCCCGGCCGGAAGGGCCCCAATTACGCCGCCGATGGCCCAGGCGATGAATCCGATCGTAACGTCTTCCGGTCGAATGCCGAAGCGTTCGGTCGCGTGCAATGCATACCAGGTGGTGAAACTTTGGAAAGTTAGCTGCAAGAGAAGCACAGAAACGAAGATGGGCCGCAAGCCCGGAACCACGCCTTTGACTGCTGACCATGCCGCCTCGGCGAGTGACCGAAAACTTACCTCCGCAGATGGCGATTCAGACACTTTCGGCTCGCGCAGTCCAAAAACAAACGCGGCCGTAATAACGAGAACGCTGCCACTTGCTATCAGAAACGCACGCCGCATTCCGAGTGCATGGCCCAGCATCAGAAACGCGATCGCGCCGACGCACATCTGGAATGTGATGGAGCTGGTTGCAAAGGACCGGTGTCGCGACGGCACAAGATCGGCCATCAGCGCCTGGAATGGCGCCCGCTGAATATTGATCCCGGTATGCAGCACGATTATCGCGCCAATGAGGAACGGGAGGCCGAATGCCGGTGAGAACGGGAGCAGGGCCATACCGATCGACGTCAGCACAAACCCGGCGAGAACGAGGGGCAACCGGCCTCGCCCACGCGCGCTGGCGCGATCTGAAGCTGGTCCAGTCCACGGCACCAACAGCAGCAACAGCACATTGTCGATGGCCATGATGACGCCGATGGCCGTGCGATGATCGCCAACGGCATCGCGCACGAGTGGCGGGATGAAGGTGCTCAGCAGCGGTCCAGTGACGCCGGCGAAAAGCCCACCCAGGCCAATCAGCAGGCAGGCGCGATACGGTATTGGTGATTTCTGACGAGCCTGGCTGATGTCGTCTTGTGCGCGGACGCCGAGTGCGGTCACTAGAGTTTCTCCGCTAGCCGAGTAATCCGGCGGCAAAGTTTAATCCTGCTGTAGCCAAAATTGGAGGGATGGTAATCGAAAACTAAAGCAGAGGGATAGTTATTTAGCCGCTTTTCCGCTCGTTGCCGCTGTGTTTCCCCACAGATCGACCGGTAGGGTTAACCTCACGCTCGCACTGGTAACCGCTCATCCATGCACTGTGACGCTTCACCTCACGCAAACACTGCGCGATCTAAATAATGCCTTCCACCTTACGAGAGGAATATCTCGACGGATGAAGCAACTCCTATTCGCGCTGAAACCAATCGCCAACCGCAAAACGTTGCTGTTGTTTCTGGTGCTCTCGCTGGTTGCAGGGCTGGTTGTTGCCTGGCAAATCAAACAGCGCGCCGATCAGCGACTCGCCGAAGAGCGTGCGCGACTTGAAAAACAAAGTCTCATCCCATTCGAACAAAGGTCACTCAAGCCGATCAGCAGCAAGGCGATCGAGATTTGGCAGAACCACCAGACCACGAGAGCGATCGCCAGGTTCAACGATTCGTACTTCGTGGCATCTGACGGCGGGCTGATCGAGTTAGATCACGCGGGCCAACTTGCGCGGCACTATACGGTGCTCGACGGTCTGCCCGAAAGTGACCTGCTCAGCCTCGCCACGTTCAATTCGAAGCTCTTCATCGGTACGCGGACGCAGGGGCTGGTCGAGTTTAACGGTTCTCAATTTTCCGGCTACCGCTGGACCGACCGAACGCCGCAGTCGATCGACGCACTGTTTGCGGAAGACGGGCGTTTGCTGATTGGCACGCGCGCCGGGGGCTTGATCGCTTTTGACGGCCGTCAATTCAAGGAACTCACCGCCGGCACGGAGCACAAGCGGCTGCTGGAGATCAACTTCATCTCCAAAGTCGGCGTGCGCTTGTTTGTCGGGACCTTCGCCGATGGACTGTGGGTGGAAGAAGCAGGCCGCTGGTCCCACTTTACGACGGCTGATGGTCTACTCTCGAACCGCGTCGTCGGTACCGGGGTCGCCAACCAGAATCTCTTCGTAGCCACCGATTTCGGATTGAGCGTTGCGCCGATCACAAGCCTTTCAGACGAGACCACTTCACCGTCTCGCTTTCTAACACTCGCCACGCTTCCATCTCTATCGAGCCTGGCTGTTACGGCCGACAGCGTTGTGTTGAGCAAAGACAACGGCGAGACGTTTAGTTTCCGAACCGATCGTGAGCTGTCGGCTACGAAACACGTGAGTCCGCTTGCCTGGGCCAGGTCTGGAAACTCACCAGGCACACGATTGATCTCACTCGACAAAGACCTCTGGTTGCTGAGCGAAGAAGGACTTTATCGAGCAGCGGTGGATCGCACCGGTAACGGAAGGTTTTCAGCCAACGCTTTCTTCGCGTGGGGACAGCAGGACCACAGCCGCACGCTCACAACCAATCTCGTTTCAGCGTTGACGGTCGACTCGCAAGCTCGTGTCTGGGCCGGGAATTTTCGACGTGGCATCGACGTTCTCAGTTCGCAGGGAACGCAACTGGCCCACATGGAGTCGGAAACGAATCGTGAAATCAATTCGTTCGCGAAAGATCGGGCGTCGAACACGATAATAGCGTCGTCTTCCGCCGGCCTGTTACGTTTCGACTCCAGCCTGCGCAGCACGGAACAGTGGTCCACCAAGGACGGCCTCCTGAGTAATGCTGTATTGCAAGTGGTTCACTCGGACGTCGACGGCGACAACGCGCGCAACCCACCACTTGCTCTCGCGACCAGCAAAGGTTTGTCACTCGGAGTTCGCGGTAAGCTGCATGGTCTAACTACAGTGCAGGGTTTACCAAGCAACAGTCTTTACGCCGTCCTCGTTCAGAATCGCAGAATTTACGTCGGCACTCTCGCGGGGCTCGCGGTCGTTGAAGACGGCCGTGTGTCGCGAGTCTTCAAGGACACGAATTCCAAACTCACGACAAACTGGGTTACCGCGCTTTGCGCCGTCGGTCCGCGCATCTTCGTCGGCACGTACGGCGGTGGACTGTTCGAGTTGAACGGCAGCGGCGATCTGCGCAGTTTCGCTAGCGAAGTCGGACGAGTCGTAGTGAATCCGAATGCGATGTGGACCGACGGTTCGCGGCTCTTTGTCGGGACGCTGGATGGCGCCCTCGTTTTTGATCCGACCTCGCAACAATGGACTCGCGTGAAAAGCGAGTTGCCCTCGCGAAACGTGCTGAGCATCACCGGCAACGCCAATCACGTCTATTTCGGCACTACGGGCGGCATTGCGCGTATCGAGCGTTCTTACTGGGATCGAGATTCGTCAGACCAAGGTCAATGAAACACTCATCAAGCAAATCACACGTCCTGCTTCGACTGCTGATGGTCGTCGCGTTGCTGTTGCCATTGTGCTTTAGCTATCGTGACAGTTCAGCGCAGTCCGGCGTCTTGATCCCATCGACCAGCAGTAAACCGGACGCCGCCACCTTGTCGCTTCAGGTGATGAACGTCGACGTGTTGATTGATAACCAGCACGCGCGCGTGAGAGTGATGCAGATCTTCGACAGCCACTCGTCACAGATCCTTGAAGGCAAGTACCTGTTCGCACTGCCGCAGGCTGCTTCGATCTTCGACTTCGCCGTTTGGGACGCGGACGTTCGCATTCCCGGCGTGATGATGGAAAAACGACGGGCGAACAAGGTCTATAGCGAAATCAAACAACAGCAGGTCGATCCGGGGCTCTTGCAACAGGACGACGAGCATGAAGGTCGTTCGGCGTTCTCCGCCAAAGTGTTTCCGATTCCCGCGTATGGAACGAAGCGGGTCGAGATTGAGTACACGGAAGTTTTGCCGGTTGACGGTCTCGCATCGCATTTTACTTTTCCGCTGAAGCCGTCATTTGGTGACCCACAGCGCGTGGAGGAGTTCAACCTGCATCTGCATGTTCTAAGCGATTATCCAATCTCGCCAATCAACGAAGACAAACGCGCGTATCCGCTGGCAGTTACGAAGTCTGAGCCGAATGAAATTGAAGCAGACTTTCACGCGAGCGGTTTGGAGCTGAAGGACGACTTCTCGTTCGACTATCGCATCAACGTTCCCGAAAGCACGCTCTCATTCACGACCTATCGCGCTCCCGAACAGATCTCTGCGTATGACCTGCGCGATCCGGCGCTCGCGGCCCAAAACCCGAACGGCTACTTCGAGGCCCGTGCGATCTTCAATCAAAACGCCCGCGCGAATGGTGTAAACAAACAACCACGCAATGTCATCCTGCTGCTCGATACGTCTCTGTCGATGTACGGCGAGAAGCTCAAACGCGCTGTCGAAGCACTCGACTACTTTCTGAACTCACTCTCGCCGCAGGACCACTTCGATCTCGTCCTCTTCAACGAGGAGGCCTACGCATTTTCTCCGGCGCCGCTGCCCGCGACTGCCGACAACGTCGAACGCGCGCTCGCTTTCATCCGGAATTCCATGTTGGGCAGCGGCAGCGACCTGCGCAAAGTGCTCGAAAAGGCGGTCGAGCTTTCGTCGCAATTTCCGCAAGGGGAACGGAGCATCGTCCTGGTCTCCGACGCCAATCCGACGTTGGGTACGCGCAATCTGAAACAGATTCTGCAAACCCTGCCACCGAACAATGGCCCAAACTCCACGCGCGTGTTTGCTTTCGGGCTGGGAAGTGATGCGAATGGCACGCTGTTAGAAGAGCTCGCAAAGATGGGTCATGGGTACTCTGCGCGTGCGCGTGAAACTGAGGACATAACGACCGCGCTCAAGATCTTCTTCGATCATGTCGGCAGCACCAGCATCGAGAACTCACGGCTCACAGCGAACGACACAAACAACCTCTATCAAGTTTACCCGACGGGTGATTACAGTTTCGACGGCTCGAGTCTCGCTTTCGTCGGTCGTTACCGCAGACCCTCGCCGCAAGCGACTGTGACGGTCACGGGGCAGTTCGGAACTGAAACGATCAAGGTCTCGCGCGACGTCGTGCTGCCGGAGCTGGCGGACATTCATTCGCATCTGCCTCGCGTCTGGGCGCGCGCGCGAGTCGACGCGTTGTTACGCGAGATGGATCTGAACGGCGAGCGCGAAGATTACATCGCCGAGATCATTCGTCTCTCACAGAAGTATCGCTTCGTCACGCCGTACACCGCTTTCATCGCCGCGCCACGCGCGCTGTTGCGCCCGCGACTGATTCAACCAGGCGATCCGGTGCTGCGCGTCAAGACCGACGAGTCGATCAATTCAGTGTTTGCGGTGTTTCCGTTTGGCGAAACTTTGCCACTCAAGTTTCTTCAGAGTGAAGGCGTTTGGGAAGTGCGTTTTTTAGCGCCGGCGTGGCTGCCCGATGGAACGTATCGCTGTCGTCTGTTGATGACTGACAAGAGTGGCAACGGCTACCAGGAGACGAAGAGTTTCGTGATCGACAGTCATGCACCGAAGCTCGGCGTCAAGGTTGACGATAAACCAGTCAGGGCCGGTGACGAATTGATCGTGAAGGTTTCTGCTGACAGTGACACGGTGCGTCTGTTCGCGCGTATGTACGGCGCGCAACCAGTCCGCTTGTCGTGGTCGAACCAGGACCAAACGAACGTCGGGAAACTGCGCGTGCCGGCAAACCTCGCCGCCGGTCGTTATGTGTTGACCGTTTCGGCGGAAGACGCGGCGCACAATCAATCTACCGCGGAAGTTCCTATCGAGGTCATATCAAGGTGACGGCCCACATCAAAATCAAAACGTTGAGATTGGCGATTCTCGCGTCTGTGGCAGCGGCGGTTGTCATCGTCGCATTCCTCTGTCGCGGCTTTTCAGCTCGTGCGGAAAACGAAGTGCCGCCGAACACAAACGCCGACAGTGTCTCGACGCAGCTCGAAGCCGCACTCTACACCCGCCACGAGTTTTTTGGCGCGCAGGCAATCGTTCCGTTCCCTACCGCCGAAGCGCGCAATCGCCTTGCAGCAGTCGCGCAAAAGTACCCCGACAACGCACAGGTCCTCTTGAAGTTGTCTCAGCTTGACGAAAAGCTGGGTAACGAAGAATTAGCGTTGCAGGAAATGCGCGCCTTCGTCGAACACGAGTCGGACAAGTTGAAAGCACTCGAAACCATGGCCGAGTTCTTTCACCGTCGCGCGCAGTTTCCTGCCGAAGCCGAGACGCTTGAACGCATCCTGCACGTGGCGCCCACCGAGCAACGCGTCGAAGTTTTTCGACGGTTGATGCAATTGGCGCAAACACACGCCCTGGAAAAATATCTCACCCCGCGCTTCTACGAAGAGACGATCGTCGACAACCCGTCAGCGTATGAAATCGTCGAGCAGTACCAGCAAAGCCTTATCGACAACGGCGACAACGAGAGAGCGCTCGCGCTGATCCGGCAAAACAGAGAGCACTTTCCTGAGTATAGCGATGAACTGATCGAAAAGGAGGCTTCGCTGCTCGAGGACATGGGCCAGCCGAAGCAGGCGGAGGAAGTTTACAAGCGAGCTTTCGATCCATTCTGGTCGAGCGAGCTGGCGATGAACTTTTACGACTGCCTCAGACGCAATGATCGGTTTCGCGCTTACGGTCACGAGTTGCGCGAAGCGTTCCGGCGTGATCCGTCGAATTTTGACCTAGCGGTGCGGCTGCTTGATTACTCAAAGAACGCGGACGACCGGCGCCCGGATGTTTTTGTGCAACTCGAAAAAACGAGAGCGGCGCGACACATCAACTGGACACAGGACGAGTTGATCACGATCACCCGACTGCTGCTCGCCGATGGTTATGGCGAAGCGGCTTCCCGTTTTCTGTACACCCTTTATCTTCAGGGCGAAATGAAGCAGGGAAGTAAACTGCGCGCCCGAGTTCTTTATCAACTTTTCGAAATCCTCTCGGATGCCGGCAATCAACGACTCTCGCTGACGCGCGGCGATTTGAAGTTTTACCAGGACATCGCGACCGCCGATCCACATCCGGGGATGATGGGCGGAATCCTTTCACTCATTCTTTCCGACACCGATCCGAAACGAGAGTTTGCGATTGAAGAAGAACGCTCCGTTTCGCATTTCAACCGAGCCGCCGCCTATCGCATTTTCACAGCCTACAAGCAGGAGAACCCGACGTCGTTGGAGTTGGCCCAGATGTATCTGGACATCGTCAGGCTCTACACAACCAATAAAGATCTGGAAGTCGCTTCAGAGACGCTCGCGGAATTCGA